>Ga0256843_1000744_pt1 | contig 27025 bp, 21 predicted proteins | sample AlvinellametaG_FD_191572 | JGI IMG/M metagenome (GOLD analysis project Ga0256843, IMG submission 191572) | Pompeii worm associated microbial communities from hydrothermal vent at the East Pacific Rise, Pacific Ocean - Alvinella | ecosystem: Host-associated > Annelida > Integument > Unclassified ... | reverse complement strand
AGCATCTTTACTTTTAGACAAAAAGAAAACTGAAATATATCAAATAATCATTCAAACAAATAAAGATTCTGAAAATAATTTAATAACTTCATAACTAATAATTCAAGGATTTATAGTAATATCTCAAAGTAAAATTCATATTGTTATTGAAAAAATAGACAATGCTACTACATCATTTGCTAATGATTCGCTCTCAAGCTTAAATCAAAGCTTATGTGGAACTTTAAAATTACTAAGTGCTGCATTTACTCATACTGGATCAGTAGGAGAAATAGTTGAAGCTAATAAAACTAACATTATTATTCAAATTCAAGGTAAAACAAAATTTCAAAATATAACTATAGCAAAAACAGTAAAAACTACATTTACAATAGCTAAAAGTAATATAGAAATATAATTTTTCTTTATATTTTTCCAAGTTATTCAAAATGTATCTGAAGCTATCAAAAATGGTAAAGTAATAAGTACTAAATAATGAAAATTATGTGAATCAAATCTTAAAATTTCAGGCTCAAAATGTGCAAATAAAAGTCCTACTAAAATGTAAAAAATGGTACTTGGTAAACCTATCTTTTCTTGAAATAAACTTCAAAAAACAACTGAAACTAAAACAATCGCTATTATATCTAACATTTATAATTATTAATAAATAAATATTTATCTTTTAGACTATACTTAAGATAAATTTAAATCAAACTCTTCGTCTATTAATAATCAATCATATCAATATTTTTCAAACTCTTTTTTTATATATTCTTTATTTCAACTTCATTCTCAATCATGAGAACTAGAAAAATGTATTTTAGGATTCGCTATATTATTAATTATTAGATCTCTAGCTACTGCAAATTCACAAGCTAAAGTAAAACATCCAGATATTAAAGGAGTATTAATTCACTCAAAAATATCTTTTACTTTTTCTAAATCAGATAAATCTAATATTTTTCAATTAGCTTTTTTTTCTAATAAAGGAGTCCCCTCTTTTGATAAATAATAGACTTTATCATATCAACTTTTTAAAACCATATTCTCAATACTTTCTATTATTATTTCTGAATCATCTCAAATAATAACTCATTCTCAATCATTAATGTTTTCCCTTTTAGTTATAAAAAAAATAGGTAATTTACTTTCCATTGCTAAATAAATATTTTTTTTAATATTTTGAATAACATTGTTAACTAAAGGATGTTTAGGAAAAAATTCTGGCTGAGCATCTACAACTATCAATCAATCAAAATTATTAATTCACATATTTATTTAGTTTAAATATAAGTTTTCATTATTATATCATTAAATAAAATACTTAACAAATATTTTCTAAATCAAAAACTACCTTAATATCATCATATTTAAATCATTTACTCATTAATTTTTTTATTATTTTACTTTTTTGTTCGTATGATAATTCCTCAGTATTAAATATAAATTTTCACTTCTTTTTTATCTTTTCAAATTCTTTTCTAACAAGCTCACCTTCTCAGTCTACAAATGCAATATCTAAATACTCTTCTATCAAGTCTCTATTTTCTAATCTTTCATATAATTTTTGTTTTATATATTGTTTAGATTTTCATTTATCTTTATAAACTCTTATCTTTGATTGAATTACTTCCTCTTGCTGAATAATATTTCTTAATTTTTCTACTAAAATATACTCTATTTCTTCTTCACTAATACCTCAATATTTTTTCCCTTTTTCAGAATCAGATCAAAACTTCATTCTAAGTTTTTGTCTTAACTTATTAGGTGAAGGATAATATCTTAGATAATACCAAATAGCATAATCTATTATTTTTTGTGAAATTTCCATATTTATTTTTTACTATTTATATACTTCTATTATAGGTAAAAAAAATAAAAAACAAAAAGAGATAAGCTATCAGCTATCTCTTAATTTTTAAAGATCTGAAATTTCAAACTTTTCTTTTAATAAAATTTTATCAAAAGCTTTATTTAACGCATTTGCGTAATCTTTATCTAATAACTCTTGAAGAAAATCTACAACTCTTTTTCCATTTGATAATAAATTTTCTAATTCTTTATTAACTAATTCTACATTAATAGCATCATTCCTTCTCATATGAACAATTATAGATTTATCATAACCCCCAAGAGCATCAATATCTTTAGATATATCAGATAAAAAAACCAAAACTTCAGCCTTATGTCTATTAAATGCTTGTTGCATAATAAACTCCTTTTTATTTAGTAAGTAAATAATAAAAGAAATACTTATTAAGTCAATAAAATATTTTAAAAACTTATCATAAATATAATTTATAAAAAGAATATAAGCTAATAATATTTATAATATATTCTTCCTTCGTTTACATTTCATTTAAATAAAACATTACATCTTTGAAATTCTCATATTTTTGATTTTTTAAATCATCTTTTTTTGTAAAAATTTTTTAATCTTAAAAAACTGTATTCATCATTAGAATCTCTTGCATATGCATTATCTTGCAAAAAAATATTTTTTCACTTTGCAGTTTTTAAAAATAAATCAAGTATAAGCCTACCATTTCATCTCTGATTTTCATATGAATTAAGTGAATCAATATAATAACAACCTCATTTATATTCAAAAGTAAGAAAAGATTTCAATTCTCATTTTATATCTTCTAAAGTGATTTTTTTAAGATTTTTAGAAATTACTGAAAGCTTACAAATTAATTTATCTCATTTAATATTATAAAAAACTTTATTATCTAGTACTGTAAATCTTGATTTTAATATTTTTCATACATTTTCTATTACTGTTTCTAATTTATAATTATTTTCATTAGATTCATTAATAACTCAATCTTGATATAGTTTTTCTCTATTCATTATATATATAATAAAAATAAGTTTTATATATTATACATAATATATAAAACTTATCAAGTCTTTATTTTTTTAATTTAACACTATATCAACTACCTTTAACATAAGATTTTTCTTTCACATCCAACTGTCTTCTGAAACATCAAAAATCAAATCTATTTTTCTTCACTCTCTTTTGCTTATTTTTAATTTTTCATAAAAATCTCACATATAAAAAGCAAATATTTTAAATCAATGTTTTGTTGTAAACCTTAAATGATCTCTTCATTTTCAAAGAAATTCCATTTTTTCATAATCCATATTTTCAACCATAAAAACAGGTTTTGGGTTACCTATTCAAAAAGGTTTATATTTATTTACTTTATTTAAAAAATTAAATCAAAGTTCTTCTAGCTTTATTACTTTATCAACTACTATTTCTTTTTTATGATGAGAAAAATTTTGCTTATTTATCTCTGAAATTATTTTAGATCTAAACTCTGGAAATTTCTCTTTAGAAATACTAAAACCTGCTGCTTGTTTATGCCCTCCATAACCAATAAAATAATCTTTAAATTTATCAAGTAATTCTATCATAGAGAAAAATTCTGGACTCCTACAAGATGCTACTAATTTATCTCATTCGTCTTTCATACAAATACAAGGTCTATGTAATTGTTCTGTTATTCTTCATGCTACTATTCATATAATACCATGTTCAATTGCTGGAGAAACATAAAAAATAAGATTGGCATTTTTATCTATTTTATTCATTGCATCTTGAACAAATTCTTTTGTTAAGAATTTCCTCCTCTCGTTTAGTTGTTCTATTTCTGCAATAGTTTTATTAAGTGTATCACCATTATTTAAGATCAAGTTAACAGCTTTATATGGACTATCCATTCTCCCTGCTGCATTAAGTCTTGGTCAAATAGTAAAACCAAAAAGATCAGCATCCAAATCTTCATGTATTTTATCTTCTATCAATTTTCTTATACCATTACTTCTTGATTTTTTGATTTGTTTTAATCATTCTTGTACAATTATTCTATTTTCACCTGTAAGTCTCATACAATCAGCAACTGTTCAAATTGCTGCTATATCAATTGATTCTATTATATAATCTCTAGCCTCTTTCTCATCAAAATATTCATAAGCAAGGGCCTGCATTAATTTAAAAGCAACTCATGCTCAAGCAAGATTTTTATAAATATAGTTACAATCCGGCCTTTTAGGATTTATCATTGCTACTGCATTATTTGAATTATTATCAGGGACAGCATGATGATCTGTAACTATAATATCTACTCATAATTCTTTACCATGTTTTATAACCTCAGCATCACGAGTTCCACAATCTACAGTTATAATTAAACTTACTCAAAGTTCTTTTGCTTCATCGACAAAATATTTTTTTAATCCATATCAATCTTTTACTCTATGAGGTAATCTATAACTTACTTGTAATCAAATCTTCTTGAAAAAGTGCATCAAAATACTAGTAGATGTTACTCCATCTACATCATAATCACCAAAAATAAATACTCTTTCATCGTTTTCTTTAGCTTTTTTAATTCTTTCAACTGCTTTATCCATATCTGTTAATAAATATGGATCATGTAAATCATCTATACTTGACTCAATTTGAAACTCTCAATTTTCAAATCTAGCATTTATCACTTCTTCTATATCTTTTTCTAAAGTTGATCTATCGTATTTTATAATATTATCTTTTATACTTATTTTCTCTTGCATATTTTTATCTAGTTTAATTTTATGTTATTATAATTATAATAGATAAAAAGCAACAAATAGCATAATAAAAACAAATCTTGTAATAATTAAATAATTAGTACAATAATAATACTTTATAAGTCTCCGTAGCTCAGTGGAAGAGCACAAGGCTGCGAACCTTGGTTTGCGTAGGTTCGATTCCTATCGGAGATACCATTTTATAAAACACAATATGACAAATAATAGAAACGATGATATATTACATTGAGTTACATTAGTAATGATATTAGATACATTAATAGAAGAATATTGATTTAAAGAACTAAGTAAGTTAGTTAAAATTAATTGTTTTTTAGTAAATCCAACTAAACAATCTTGTTTAAAATTTTTAAGAAAAACTGATTGGGCTAGAAATCAAGTTCAATGATTATATGTTAGAACAATGTTAGAAAAAAAGAATAATGGCTAAAAAATAGTATTATTCTTTTTTATTAAAACAATTTACTTGACTTTTATATATTTTATATTATTATAAAATATAATATATTCATTTATAATAAAAAAATGGTAATAAATGATAAAAATACATATTTAGAAAATGATTCAGAGTTAATTATAAAAGAATTAACTATTTTAAATGGTAATCATGATGAAGAAGTAAAAAATTCTATCAATATGGTTAAAACATTAATAGAAAAGTGAATTATAAAAGATAGAGATCCTGAAGAAATTAAAAAAGTTAATCCAATAAAACTAGAAAAATTATTATTAAATTTATTAGATGAATGACATATAACTAAAGATCAATATGTAGAATATTTTCTAAAAAGTTGAGTAATGCAACTATGAAAATATCTAGTATACAAAAATATAATAAGTGAACTTCAATTAAACTTAGCTTTAAAAATACAAAAAAAAGTTAAACAAAATGAACATATATGAAAAATATTAAGAGATTTAATAGAAAATGCTAGTGAAAATTCTAATGAAAAAATAGAACAACTAAATAAAATATTAGTTGAATTATGAAAAATGGAATTATCAGAATATGTATCATCTATATGATTACTTACAGAAGTTGAATTATTAGAGTGTCAAAAAGAAAAAAAATTAAATAATAACTTAAAACTATCTGAAATAATAAGAAAAAAAATTGATAAAAAATATGAAAACGGAAGAAATAATTGAAATAAAGAATTAGAAAGACAAGAAAAAATGAAAAAATTAGCTCTTATTATTATGGAATTATGAAAAATAATGATATGAGAATATTTTGTATTAATGTGATATATAACAGAAATAGAACTAATTAGATACAAAGCAATACAAGAAAAAACATGAAGACCATTATGAGAAATAATAAAATGAGATAAATGATTTTCAACTGATTTTATGTATGATAGATTTAAAGAGATTTGAATTGAACCTAAAGCAGACGAAATTTGAATATATGATATATTAGAGAAATAAAAAAGTATAAGTTTTATAAACTTATACTTTTTTTAAACATATTTTTCAATAATACTTTCACCTACTCTTAATCAATCAATAGCTGAAGAAGTAATTCATCATGCAAATCATGCTCATTCTCAACATGGATATAATCATAAAATATTTGATTCACAAGTTTCTGAACGAGTAAATTTTACTACTGAAGAACTCCTAGCTTCAATTGCTGTAAGTATAGCATCATTACTAGCAAATCATTTTATTTTTCTATCTAAAGCTGGAAGTGATTTTCTAAGTGCATCTGTTATAAAATCTGGCAAACATTCATCTAAAGATGTAAGCTTAATACCAGGCATATAAGTAGAATTTATTTTTCATAATTTGGATGAAGCTTTTTTATTTAAAAAATCTCCTACTAATTGTGCTGGAGCATAATAATTACTTCATCAAGCTATAAAAGCCTTTTCTTCAAATTTCCTTTGAAACTCTATTCAAGCCAAAGGATGATCAGAATCAAAATCAGAAGGATTAACTGGTACTAATAAAGCACTATTTGAAACTCAACTATCCTGAGCATATTCACTCATACCATTTATACATAGCCTATTTTTTTCACTTGAAGCTGCCATAACATATCATCATGGACACATACAAAATGAATATACAGATCTAGCTTCAGCATCATGATTTACCAATTTATATCTTGCCGTTTCAAGTTTTGGATTAACACATGACTCACCATATTGAGATCTATTTATCATATCAGCACTATGTTCTATTCTAACTCACATAGCAAATGGTTTTGCTTTCATTTCAACTCATTTTTCATAAAGCATAGTAACAGTATCACGAGCTGAATGTCATACTGCAACTATTAAATCATCTGTTTCAAGTCTTGTTTTATTATCTAAAATAATAGCTTTAAGTTTACTATCTTTTACTTCTATATCCGTCATACAAGTTTCAAATCTAACTTCTCATCAAAGTCATATTATCTTATTTCTAAGAACTTTAACTAAAACTCTTAAATAATCAGTACCAATATGAGGTTTAGCATCATAAGCAATAGTTTCAGGAGCTCAAGCTTTTATTAACTCTGAAAAAACATATTTACTTCTAGGATCATTAATAAGAGTATAAAGCTTACCATCTGAAAAAGTACCAGCTCATCATTCACCAAACTGAATATTTGAATTTAAATCCAATTTTCATGTATTTGAAAATATTTCTACATCCTTTATTCTACTATCAACATCTTTTCACCTTTCAATTATTATAGGATTAAGTCATGCTTCTGCCATAATTATTCAAGCATATAATCATGCAGGTCAACTACCAATAATAACAGGTCTATTTTTTGGTTTTTTTGTAATTTTCTTAATTTTATATTCAAAATTATCTACTTCTTTAATTCTATGTTTTTTCATGTTAGCACTAAGAAAACTAGGGATTTTATTAAAAAATTTATCCTGATTTTTAATAGTAACATCTATAGAATAAATAAAAAGAATATTCTTTTTATTTCTAGAATCTATAGCTTTTTTTACTATTTTATAATCTATTAAATCATCTTTTTTAATTCATAGTATTTTGATGATTTTCATTTTAAGAAAACTTTCATCATCATTTAAGGCTAGTTTTATTTCTTCTACTCTTATAAATTTAGTCATATTTTTATTTAAATATTATATTTTTTATATTATAAACACTTAAAAATAAAAAGATAGTTAAATATAATATTTAACTATCTTTTTATAAATTTTTCTTTTTCCAATCTTGATAATTTTTTAATTCTGCTTTCTTCTTTACAAGCATCTGATCTAGAATCAAAAGTACTATGATAAATAATTTGAACAGGTTGTCTTACTCTAGTATATTTTGCTCATCATACTAGTTCTCAATTATGTTGTCTTAATCTTCTTTCTAAATTAGTTGTTACACCCGTATAAAAAGTACTATCAGAACATAATAGAATATAAACATACCACATAATTATTCAGTTATTAAATCATTAGTAGGAACATAAAAATCTAATTTATCAGATCCAATTTTTCAAATGATATATTCAATTAAATCTTCTTTTTTAACCTCTTCTTGTGTTCACAAAACAGTATCTTTAACTTGGAAAATACCATTTCTTGCTTCCATTAATCAAACTAATACAACATATTTTGCATTTGATCTATTAGCTTTTAACATTTGTTCCTTCATTGATGGAGTTCATAATGCAACTACAGTATTAATTCAAGCTTTTCTTGCTTCTAAAGACAAAGGTAAAACAACAGCTTTAGCTTCATCTCATAATTGAACAAAAAATAAATCAATTTCATCTTTATTTTTTAATTTAATATTCCTATCTTTTAACATATTCATAACTACATATATATCTGTATAAAATCATGTAGCTGGTATATCTTTAGGATTTCAAAGTTTAGTTGCTAACTTATTATATCTTGCTCAACCTCAAATTTTTTCTCAGTTTAATCATCTAAATTCCCAAATAGAATTAGTAGAATAATCATTTTCTGAAACTAATGTATGATCTTCTTCATAAGGAATTCATAAAATATCTAAATATTCTTTAAATTTAGCATGATGAGCTTTACTATCTTTTTTAAGAAATTTAATAATACTTGGTGCTTGTTTTGCTATTATTTCCTCATCTTCATCCTTACTTGCTAAAAGTAACATTGGATTAGTTTCCAGTAAAGATAAAGAATCTTCACTTAACATATGCTTTTTATTTTCATAAAAGCTTTGTAATTCTTCTGAATATTTTACTTTTTCTTTTTCAATTCAAGTAGAATTAATCAATATTTTAAAAGTATCTTTTAATCCAATTTGGTTTAATACAGAATAAGTAATATAAATAGAAATAGCATCTAATATAGGATCATTAACCCCTATTACTTCAGCTCAAATTCTTTCAGTTTGTACTCAATTATTTAAAAAATGATCCATATAATAATAATAAACAGGTTGAATCTCTTCACTACAATTATTATTTATATAAGCAGACATTATTCATGTTTCTGCTGTTTTTCTAAATTCTCAATTCTCTAAAATATCTGTTGATATTCTTCTAAATCAATTTTTTCTAAATTCATGACGAAAAACCTTTTTTAAAAAGGTTAAATATTTATGATCATCAGGAAATATATCAGTTGTTTCTTTTTTTGGAATTTCTTTTTCTTCTCTCTTTTCAAACATATAATTTATATTGAATTATTATTAAAACTCATAGACCTTAAGTATATAATATTTTGCTAAAAAATAAAAGTTTTTTTTGCTTTTTTTCTTATAGTTATAAAATAGAATTAATTAAATAAATTATTAAACAAATATATGATTCAAGAAATAAATAAAGAAATATTGATAAACTTAAATTCTCTACTTGATTATGATATTGTACAATATATTACATTATGTTTTGCTGATACACCTATTTTCTTTTTGCCAATATTTTTAGTCTGATTTTGGTTATATTATACATATAAAAAAGATAATACGGTTATTTCAGAAATAAATTTAACTAAAAATCTGCTACAAAAAGAAAATCTTATATATATTTTTTACTCAGTAGTATTATGACTAATAATAAGTTTAACAATTCAACATTTTGTTCATATAGCTAGACCTGAAACTGTATTAGAATGAGTATGAAAATTATTATTAAAACACTTACCTGATGCTTCATTTCCTTCAGACCATGCAACAGTTTCTGTAGCATTTTTAACAAGCCTATTTTTAGCTTGATATAAAAAAATATGATTAATCTTTACTCCTTTTGTAATATTAATGTTATTATCTAGAGTTATACTATGAGTACATTGGCCTCTTGATATAATAGTCGGAAGTTTAGTATGAATACTTTCTAGTTTTATAGTATTTAATTATCTAACAAAAATAAAATTAATAAACAAATTAAATAGGTTTATTATTAAAATAATGTCATATATAAAATTATAAAAAATCTATAGTTATATACTATAGATTTTTTATTTTTTCATTAAAATATTAATCTGATTTAATATTTTAAAATATTTTTTATCCTTTTTTAATTCATCAATAAGTTCTCTATAAGAAAGACTTTCAGAAACTCAATTTGAATAAAGAAAAATACTTAAATCTCAATTATCTTTATCAAAAGATAATTGATCTATTTTTTTATTTTTTAAAATAAAATTATCATCTTCTTCAAAGAATAATGTAAATCAATTTTCATATTCAAGTTCAGGAACATCATCATTTTGTATTTCATTAAATCATAAAAGATTAGCTAATGATTTTTCAATAATAGATTTTGAAACAATAAAGTCTTTATCATTATTTATAATATACATATCTTCTCCTTTATAATTCAAATTTGTATTATCTATATTATAAACTAATTGATCATTTATAGTAAAAGTTTTTCAATTAGAATCTATGAATCACTCAATAGAAAATAGTGTAAAACCAATTCCTAATAATTTTTTTCATAGAAATTCTTCAAAATCAAATAGTTTTTTTATATATTCTCAATTATCATTAGTTAATGGAACTCATGAATCTAACATTATAACATCATATGAACTTTCTTCTCATTCTTCTACATATTCATAATCTAAAGATAACTCTATAAACTTTGCTCATCAAATAGTTTTAATTCATTTTATATAAGAAACATCTATATCATTAAATTTTGATAATGATTTTTCTAACATCTGAATAGTTGAAGGCTTTCATATATTAACAAACCTAATAAGCTCCATTAAAGTAATTGTTTCTCAATCAATATTAAATAATGTAGTTTTATTTATTCAGTTAATTTCCTTAGATAAGATTAAAAAATCTAATTCATTTTCTCAATCTACTAACTTTCAAGGTAAAATATCTGATAATCAACTTGGAACATCAAAAGATTTTCACTCTTTACTTCTTATTTCAAAACTAGTTTTTAAATCATTAGTTTTTAATTTTAAAATAGAATATCATTTAAAATAATAAATATATTCTATATCAATTATTTCCTTTCAATCATTACATAATAATATATCTCATTTATAATTATGATAAAATATATTTCACTCTGAATCTTTTACTTTTACAAATAATAAATCTATATTACCATCCCCATAAAAATCTATCATATTTTTAAAATCTATTTCCACAATTGGAAATCATTTTTTTCAAATAGTAGGAAAATTATTCTTAGCTATTAATAATGAAATATTATCTATTTCTGATTTTCATAAAATATCTCCTACTTTATCTTTTAATCTATTAGATTCTACATCCATATTATTTGGATACATATCTTTATCAGAATATATTTTCATAAGATAATCACCTATTTCCAAATAAGAATCTAGTAATTTCTTATCAATGTTACTATAATTTATATATTCTAAAAATTGAGATAATATTTCTTCATATGAAAAAATAAATCATAAATTATATAATATTTCAGTTTTTGAAAAAATATTATTAAGTTCTTCTTTTTTATAATTGAATTCACTAATCTTATCAAGAAAATTTAAAGTTTTATCATCATCAAATAAATCATTAATATCATAAATATCAACAAATGATTTAAATAATCTTATAAAATCAGAATTAATTAATAAATCTGATACTTCTGATGATGAATTTAAATTATTTTTCATATTAATTAGTATTATTTACATAAATCACATTTTTTTTCATTCTGAACCTAAAATACTATCTTTTGTCCTTTCAAAAAATCTCATAAAAAATTTAAAATCTATTTTTTCTCACTCTTCTAATAATGTTGCAGAATATCTAACTGTATTAAATACCCATTGACTAATAAAATCATGACTCATTCATGCTGATTGATTAACTAATTTAGATATATCTAAATCATCATCAAATAAAGACTGTTCATATTTAGATAAAAACAAATTAAATAATTCTCTTCTTAATTTTTCATCTGGTAATTTTACTCAAACTTTTTCATTAAATCTTCTTAAAATTGGTCAATTTAATTTTTCAGGAAAATTAGTCGTTGCTAATAAAATAATTCATTCATTATCTCATTCACTTAATTCACTCAATAACTTACTTCTTATTCACGATAAAGCTTCACCTGATTCATTAGACATTAATCAATCAATTTCATCTATAAATAATAACTGTATCATTCAAGTTTTTTTATATTCTTCTCTTAACCTTATAAAAATAGAATCAATATTTTTTTCACTTTCTCATAAAAATTTATTAAATAATTCTGAAATATTTAAATAATAAAAATCTGTTGTATCTTTTGTTTCAAATCATATTTTTTTACATAACTCTGATTTTCATACTCAACCTGGTCAATAAAAAATAGCTCAAGTTGGTATTTTATTAATTCATATCTTTTTATATATTTCTGGATTATTTATTTGATTAATAAAAGAATTTATAGTTTCATATGTTTGATTCTCAATTAATAAATCTGTTTGTTCTTTATTAGACATGTCCCATTTATGTAATACATTTTTTCTATTTTCTTCCTCACTTCATCATGTAACATTAACAAGTCATTCACCTAAATCATTTATTCTACCATTTTTATCTTCTTCAGAATTTAATAAATTAGCCACATTAAAATATTCAGTTTTTGAAGGATAAGAAGTATTACCATTTTTATCACGTCAATATGATTCATAAATATCTGTTACTATATTTTCAACAACTCAAGGCAATCTAAGACATACATTATCTAAGGTTTCTTCAGGATTAAAATCTTTTTTTGGATGAGCATATATTCTAATCTCAAATCATAAAATTTCATTATCTAATGCTAATCAATCATCATCTATTCATTCTCCTGGTTTATAAAAAATCTCTCATATATAATAACTATATCTAAATAAATGATCTTCTCAAAAATAATAATCTCTTCAATCCATTAATGATCATTTTCAATTATCTTCCATTATATGTCTTATATATTCATCTCTAGAAAAAAAGTTTTTATCTTTTCAATTTATATATATAGAAAAATAAAATTCATTTTCTTCTCATGAATCTGCTCTTTCATTCAATGCAAATTTATATCATATATTTTTAATAATTCACTTATCAAAATATTTAACTCACATAACAATATTTGATTTAACATCATCCATGTATGTCAAAATTTTTCATCATGATACTGGTGCAAATAAAATAGGATTTCTACCTAATCTAAATTTAGTTATTCTATTTTCAACCTTTCTAATTAGTTTAATCATATCTTCATCAAATTGTTTTTGATTTTCAAATTCAGGCAAATATACATTATTATATAATAACTCTGACATAATATCTGATTTTCTATGATTATTTGTATCAATTAATATTTCATTATCTAATTTTAATTTTTTTGTATCTTTAGAAGCAGGTACCTCTATTTCATATACTTCTAAATAATAATAAAGCTTAGATAATAATTCATTTTCTTGATCAATAGTTAATTTTGAAATATATTTATTTACAAAATTTGTTAAATAACTTTTCTTTCACTTATTATATTTTCTAGCTGTTGCTAAAATATTCATTAATATATTATTTTGATTTATTCTAAAAGCATCTGTTCTATCCTGTAAAGATTTTTGTCATCATATTTTTTCATAAGCCCCCTCTTCTTCTAAAGCTTTTTTAATTTGTCATACTGGTGATAAAATTCAGTCTTCTAATCTATTTCATAGATTCATAAATATATTTTTACATTATAATTAAATATACAATAAAGAGATTTAATTAATAGTCAATAATAAATTTACTTTATATAATTATAACTAATTTTTAAAAATCACTATGTAATATTAAAATCATACAAGACTATTTATTTTACTATAAATAGTAAAATAACTTGAAGAAATCCAAGTTTTTTTATTTACATTTTCATAAAAAAATATAATATATTATAGATAATTATTAACAAGTATTAAATGACTCATTTGCAAGAAAAAGAAAAAGAATGTATTGCTTTAACTTGAGGTTCTACATGAGGACATGTATTCCCTTTATTAGCAACATATAATTATCTAAAAGAAGATAATAAATATGACTTTATTTGGGTTTGAGAAGAAGGTTGATTAGAAGAAGAAATAGCAAGAAAAAATAGAATTCCTTTCCTAGATATTCCTGCTTGAAAAATTAGAAGGTATTTTGATATTAGAAATTTTTATGAACCACTAAAAAATATTACTTGAATATTTTTCTGAATTTATTTTATTCTAAAATATAATATTGACATAGTATTTTCAAAATGATGATATGTAGCTTTACCTTTATGTATAGCAGCTTTTATTCTTAGAAAAAGAATTTATATTCATGAATCTGATACTGTTTCTGGTATTGCAAATAAAATAATATGAAAAATTGCTACTAAAGTTTTTTACACATTTCCAAATGATGAAGATGAAAATCCAAAACATATAGTTAGCTGACAAATATTAAATCCTGAATTAATTGATGGTTTAACTGATTTAAATATAACTCAAAATCCAAAACTATCTGTTATAGTAATAGCTTGAAGTCAATGATCAACAACTATTTTTGAAGCATTATTAAAATTACTTCCAGATTTATCGGATATAAATTTTCAAGTTGTTTTATGAGAAAAGAATATGCATTTCAGAGATAAATTTAAAAAATTTCCAAATGTACTAGCTCATGATTTTTTAACTCAAAAAAGACTTTGAGTTATTCTTAAACAAACAGATATTGCTATTACTAGATGATGAGCAACAACACTATGGGAATTAAATATGTTTGGTATTCATTCAATAATTATACCATTATCAAATAGTGCATGAGATCATCAAAATAAAAATGCAAAATACTTTCATGACAAATTTTGAAGCGATGTTTTAGATGAAAATAATCAATTAGAAGTAGAATTATTCAGAAAATTACAAGCATATAAAGAATTAAGAAAATCTTGATTAAATCTTGATTGATTCTTTAAACCATTACAAATAATTGAAGAAGAAATACAAAAATAAAAAGGTAAAACTAATTATAAGTTTTACCTTTTTATTTAATCATAACTAACCTTGACTTATTCAATATTTTAATTAAAATTAATAAAATTTTATAAATATCAAATTATGAAAAAAATAATATTAATTTTTATATACATTGTATTTGTTTTTCAAAATGTATATGCTGATCCCATGTCAACAGATACAGCAGAGTTAGAATCAAATACCACAGTTTTTAGTTTTACTTGAATTATATCATCAATAACAGATGGTGATACTATAAAAGTATACACATGATCAAATATAAATAATGATTTTAAAGTAAGATTACTGTGATTTGATACACCAGAAAAATATTTATTTAGTATAAAAGATTACAAATATTATGGTTGTTGATTAGCAGCCAGTCATTTTGCTGAAAAAAATATAGAAATTTGAAAAGAATATACATTTTATTCAGATAGTTTAGCAAAAATAGAAGATGATTATTGAAGACAATTAAGATTTCTACAATTATCAACTTGAAGTTTAACATCAAACTGAACATATTGATATAGCATATTAAATGAATGATTAGCTAATTATTATCAATATGAAAATCATAGTTTTACTTGAGTATATGAAGAAATAGATAATAATAATAAAATTTTACAAAAATGAATGTATAACCCTTTTTGTAAAGCTCAAGATATTTATATAAAAGAAAATAATTCTAGAGTATGATGATGAGAAATTCAAACAATCATAGATAAAACTCTAAAAGAAAAAGAAGATTTTCATTATCAATTACAAAATGCAAATTTTGATGAATTAATAACATTAGAAAATACGATTATTTTCTTAGAAAAAGATGATATAAATCTAACCCCTACTCAAATATGAGAATTAAAATCTAATTGAAACATTCTTATAGCATATATAAGTATATGAGAAGCCGAAACACGGAGAGATTATTGGGATAATAGTTGGATTGATTCTGAATGAAATTTAACAGGCTTATCTCCTTCTTGGTTAGGAGAAAAAAATCCTAATTGGGATTCATATAAAGTAAAATTCTGGGAAGACTGATGGAAAGAAATTGTTTATTCTAGAATAAATGATATTAAAGAAGTATGATATGACTGAATATTGTTAGATGTAGTAGATGTATATGATTATTGGCAAAATCAAGTAAGTGATGATCTTAAAGTAGTAGACGCAGACGATAAAATGATTACGTTCATATCTGATATTAGAGATTATCTATGAGAATATTTAGCAATTATCCCAAATCAATGATTTTCACTTATTGAAAAACCTTGATATTTAGATTTAATAAATTGATTTTTAACAGAAAGTATATTTTCAGAAAATTCAATTGAAAGACCAGATTCTGAAAAAAATTGGCAACTACAATACTTAGAACAAATACAAAACTATTGAAGCTGAAAAACAATAATGGATATTGATTATATTTCAGATAATAATGATTTAGTATGTGCTTATTATGATTACATAAATGAAAAATGATTTTTATGAGCTGATTATAATTTATGATTAGATAGTTTTGATAAAATTCAATGTTTATATGAAAAAAATTTAGCAAAAGAGTATGGTATTTTTACTCAAGGTACTGATTCTAGCTATACATATTACTCACCTGCTGAAAATGTAGTTGATAATAATATTGATACATATAATCATACTAGTGCTGAAGATGATGAAAATTGGTTACAAGTATATATTCCTTGATTAATATGAGTAACTAAAATATCTATACTATCTAGACAAGATTACCCTAGTAGATTAAATGATTCAAAAGTTTATATTTTAGAACAGTCTTATACATGAACTATAGATGATACAAAATTAGTAGCTACTTTAAAATGAATTACTGATAAACAAGAATTTATATTCTCACCTTCAAAAAAAGGTCAATATATACTAATTAAAGCTGCCGAATGACAAAATCTACATATAGCAGAATTAGAAGTTTTTTGATATTCAAAACAAGAACCTGATTTCAATAATTATGAAACTGATTTTTTAATTCCATGGAATACTAAAACAGATTCAATTATATCTACAGTTAATGCAATAGATTATCAAAATAATAGTTTAACATATACTCTATCATGAGCAATAGATTACTTTGATATAGATAATAATTGAAATATTGTTGTAAATAAAACTTTAGATGATAATACTAATTATAAATTACAAATAATTGTCTCAGATTGAATTAATCAAATTATTTCAGATTTGATTAATATAAAAACATCATCTATATCAGCAATAGATGATGCTATAAAATCATGAATAACAGATAATATAACTGAAGAAGAACTTGTTCAAGCAGTTATAGATGAAATTTGAGATGAACAATCTACTAATCAAACAGTAGTAAAAGATATTTTCTTACATTTCAAAAATAAAGATTTTTATTTTGATTGGGATAAATGTGAAAGTGATGATAATTGTGATGATGCAACATTAAGTTGAACAACTCTTACATTCTCAAACATTAGATGACAATTTTCTTTTATAAGAGCATTATATTCTGATTCTCATGACTATGACAAAATAGATATATTCAAACAAGATTGATATAAATTAGATAAATTAATAATATTAACAGCTGATAAATTTAGAAAATCTGTATTATTCCCTATGGATAAATATAAAACAGATGATAATGATTTTATGAAATCATATTTTTCAGATTATATTATAAATAATTATAGAGATATAAATCCTGCTCAAAAAAATATGTGAAATTTCTCTGAATCTGATTTTTCATCAATTCCTCTAATTACAAAAGAAATTGATTATACATCTAAAAAACCATTCAAAGCAGCATGAATTTATGCTATACCAGGACAAACATTTAAAATAACTAGATTAGATAATTCTGATTTAGATGTAAGGATATTTATAAATTCATTAAGAAGTGGTGCTACACATGAATTTAGAAAAGATTGATACAATAGACCTAAAAATTTACAATCAATACATATAAAAATTTTAAGTTGAGAAACTATAAAATTCACATCTCCATATTGATGACCAATTCAAGTAGAATTTTCAGAAGCCAACCTTCCAGTTAAACTAAAATTTGAAAATGTTGCAGAACATCCATATTGGAATTGACCTGAAGATAGTATTTCATTCACTGAAAAATTAAATGAATGAATATTTAATTGGGCTGAAATATCTACCTCTTGATTTGAAGTACATTCAAGATTGGATTTAATGAAAAAAACAATTAACAACTGGTGAACAGTAGAAAATGTTGCAAATAATACAATCAAATATACAAGTAATTATCCTCTATTATTAGCATGATATAAATGACCTTGAATTGATACATCAGATGAAATTATAAGCTTTGCTACTGAAAATAATTTAGAGATATTTTATACAGACTCGATCAAACATTTTAATGCTGACCAAGCACTTTGTGGATATGGTTGTTCATGAAATCCATATGATGCATACTGGGCTTTTTCTATAGTATGACATTGAGATATTCATGAAATATGACATTGATTAGAAAAAAGTATATTTATGCCTAGCTGAGCTAGTTATCATGCTACAACAAATCCATATTCATATTTTACTCAAACCCAATATAATAAACAAAGTTGAAAAATAATTGATAGTCAAAACCTACCATTTCTTGATGTATTCAATAAAATGAAAGAATCAATAGAACTAGATAATTATTTTGAAATAATAAATAACTATATATGGGATTGAACTAGTCGGGATAAAGAAATATTATTCCAAATCCAAGCAATGATGCATGCACAAAAAATGTGAAAATTAAATGACTGATGGTATCTTATATCTAGATTACATTTATTAGAAAGAAATAGAACAAATATAAAAAATGACTGGGAAAATAGAAAACAAGATATATGATTTTCAAATTATTCATTAGATGAGTTTAATAATATTTCAAATAACGATTGGAATTTAATATCATACTCATATGCTGCATGATTAGATTACAGAGATTACTTTGATATGTGGTGAATAAGCTATTCTCAAAAAGCTTCTGATCAAGTAGAGTTGTTTAATTATCCTAAAGTATCTAAAACATTTTTTATGTCTAGTCCAAATTGATATACTAAAATAGATGAATATTGAGAATATTTAGCTAAAAAAGAATATGATTTAAAATGAAATGAAATAATTAATGATACATTAATAATAGATGATATAACTAATACTTGAGCAACTGATGAAGTAATTAATACAGAAACAAAAGTTATATATAATATATGATGATGAAGTTGATGATGACTAAGTAAAGACAATTGTCCTAATTGAGATTTTTCTTCTTCATATTATGATAAAAAGTGTAATAGTGATATAGAAAAAGAAAAAAAGAAAAATATAAATAAACAAATAGATGAAATTAAACCAAAAATTAAAATATATAGTAAAAATAAATTAATAAAAAATATTATAATAGCAAAATTCAATCTTGAGAAAACTGTTCAATGAAAAAACACAATAAAAAATATTGATAATTCTATTGAAAGTTTAAATAAAGATGAGTTAATAGAAAAATATATAGAATTAAATAATAATATTAATAAAAACGAAAAAGAAGACTATATATATAAATATACTGTTTCAAAAATATGATTAAAATTATATAAAAAAAATTTATTAGATGATAAAAAATATAATATAATAAATGAATCATTTACTGAAAAAAATACTGAAATAAACAAAACAGAAATAATAAAAGATGAAAATAAACAAAGTATTAAAAGAAAAAATATACTAATAAAACATCTGATAATATCTAAATTTCAATTAGAAAAAACTAATTCATGAAAAACTTTTATATCAAAAATAAATAATATAATTGAAAAATTATCTGATAAAAAATTATTTGAAATATATAATAAAATAACTAATTTTGATTCAAATATAAAACTAGAATATTTAAAATCAATAATATGAATTGAATTGTATAATAGAGATTTAGTTAAATAAAAAAACTTACAGCTAGCTGTAAGTTTTTTTATAACCATGAATAATCAATTCAATAATGTGCAAATAATTTTCTAGAACCCCATGTTTCTATTTGTTTATCCTTTAATCATAATTTTTCAACCCATTTAAATAATTCATCACTTGTATGTGCCTCAATTTCTAAAAGAGGTGGAATAATATTTCTATCATCTCACATAAAATAATCATCAATATCAAATTCACAACCATCTAATGCATAAGAAATTCTGTATTTTTTCTTTTCCCTTGTTTCTTTCATTCAATATTTTTCAAGCACTTTTTTAAAACTTTCTACATCTGTTATTTCTCTTTCTCATTCATCTGCTATTTTAACTCCTTCCTCACCTCAATCTTTCTTTTTATTTCTTTTTCTTTTTATAGTATACATATGAATATCTCATTTTTGTCTAACTCTAAAAAGTCTTTTATTTTCCTCCATTTTTAGTTCATCTTTATTTTCATCATGAAAATCATAATATATATCATGAATATATCATTCAAATGTTTTTTTAGCTCATAAATCTTCTAATTTTTTTTGTAATGATTTCACATCAACATCTAATACTTTAATTTCTTTTTCTAACATAATTTTATAATTTAATTATTATATATTTATAATAACATATTAATCATATATATAAAAATATATCTTATTTTTTTAACATATATCACTCTCATCTAATATTTTTAATCCAATCATTAATTCAATATTGTTTTAGTGATTTTTTTAATCTACTTATAGTTACTCTTAAATTTCTTTCTACTAAATTTGAATCTCACCATATTTTTTCAATTAAATATATGTTTTTTAAAATCTTTTCATTTTTTGAAATAAATAATAATAAAATATACTTATTTGTTTTTGTTAAAAAAATTTCATTTCAATTAAATATAAAAATATTTTTATTAAAATCATAAATCAATCAATTATACTCAATAAAACTTTTATTGTCATTATTATTATTTAATAAAAATTTATTAAACCATTTTGAAACTCTAATTTCTAATTCTGCCAATCTAAAAGGTTTACATATATAATCACTAGCTCCCTTCTCAAATGCAATTTTCAACCATCAAATATCATTTAATCAACTGATAATAATAATAGGTATATTTATATTTTTTTTTCTAATTTTTCTTATAATATCAATTCAATTATTTAATGATTTAGGTCATAATAATATATCAACTAATATAATATCATAAGTATCTATTAAATATAATTCATTAATAAAATCATTGAAATTAGAAAGTATATTAACTCTATTTGATATAATCTTTTTTTCAAATATTTGCTTTATTTTATTGGCAAGAAAAATATCATCCTCTATTATTAATAAATTCATATATAAAAATAAGATATAAAACATCTCTATTTTATATCTTATTTTTATAATATCTATATTAAAAAAAATTATTACTTTATTTCTTATTTTTTTTAGGTATTAATATTTTAAATTTAGCTCATCAAAGTTTCTTTGAATTTTCTGCCTTTATTTTTCATCAATGTAACTCAACTATTTTCTTACATAAATATAATCACATTCAAATTCAAATTGATTTTCATTTTCAAGTTGAATACTTTTCAAAAATATTTTTTTCCTCTCAATCAGAAAATCAATTTCAATTATCCTCTATTTTTAAAATAACATTATCATCTTCTAAAATTGCACTAATTCTTATTTTTGGATTTTTATTATTAACAAATTTTATAGCATTATTTAATAAATTTGAAATAACTTGTGTAAACTGAATTTTATCTACATCAATAAATCCAATCTCATCAGATATATCTATATCAAAATTTATTTTAGGATATATCCTATGTAATATATCATATTCTCATATAATTATATCATCTAATTTAACCTTTTCTATATAAAGTCATATATCTTTTATTTCGTATTTTTGAACAGAAAAAATATTTTTTACCAAATCTGATATTTTAAAAATCTGATCTTTTAATATTTTAGTTTCTTCTAATAAATATTTTTTATCATAATTTCATGATTCAATATCATCTAAAAAATTTTCTATTTGTAATGAAGCTGACATAACAGGTGTTTTTATTTCATGTGAAGACATAGAAATAAATTCTCTTTGTTTACTTATTAATTTATTAAATTCAATTGTTTTTTCATCAACTTTTTTATCTAGATTAATATTTAAATCATTAATTTTTGAATAAATTTCAATATACTTTAAATGACCTGAAAGAAACTTTACAAAGTTTTTAATTATATTTATTTCTTCAGAATAATATTGTTCATTAAATGGTTTCTTTCATAATTCAAATACTCATATTAAATCTCATTTATTATTACGCATTGGAAAAATAATATTTATTTCTTTTTTTATTTCTTTAAATATTTTATTTTTATTAAATTGATGTTTATTTTCTTCAATAAAAACTATATCATTAATAAATATATCAGAAGATAAATTATTATTAAAATATTTAAATATTTCTCTCTTTCCTTCATTAATTAATTTTATCCTTACATATGAAATATTAAATTTATTTTTAAGCTCTCTAAGAAGAAAATTATTTAAATCATAAAGATTTGTTATAAATGGAATCATTTCTTTCCACTTATTTATAATTTTATTTAATCTATTATATTCTGTGCTTCATGGAATTATTAATATAAAGAATTTATAAAATATATTATAAAAAATAATTCAAAATATTAAATCAAAATAAGTAAAAGTATTTGAAATTCACCAAAAATTAATAAACTTTTCTCATAAAGTCACTGACATATATTTCAAATATAAGAAAAGAAGTATCGTCAAAAAAACAGATAATAAAAATGATATTATTTCTTTATATCTAAATTTAAAATCGATAAAATTATATTTAGATATAGAGAAATATATTCATAAAATAAAAGGTAAACTAAATAAAATTATTTCCTTCTCAAAAATATTTATTCAATATAAAGGTAATAATAACTGAAAAATTTGTGATCAATATATAAAAATAATAAATCATACAAAGATATACTTTAATCTTACTTTATTTATATAAACTTGTTTTTTAATTATATATAAACCTAAAGCTAAAAATAAAATTAAAAAAATATAAAATAAGAAGAAATAATAATCATAAAATACTCAGTATTCTTCATAATATTTATTTTTTATCAAATCAAATTCAACTCATTTTATTATATAATTGGTAAAAAGTATATAATAAAAAATTATTCAAAAAGATAATAATATAATATAAAACCAGTGTTTATTTTTTTTTATTTTTACATTAAAAAATAAAAAAAAGAAAAGCATATAATAAACTCATGCCAATGAAAAAAAGAACATTAACCTAAATATAATATCTATCAAATCTATATCTAAATCAGATAAGAATGAAAATATATATAATAAAAACCGTAATCAAATAAAAAAAACAGAAATCATAAAATATATTCAACTGGTTTTTATATATTTTTTAAATACTAAAAACCCTACACCTAATAATAAAAAAGCTATAAAAAAATATAATAGTAAATATAATGTCATGAGTAAATTATAATTAATAATATATTTACAATATCTTTTATATTATTTATGTCAATTATTAATAATTCATCTCATTTGCTTTCAATATTTTCTTAAAAAATGCTTTACATCACCTTTTAATTCTTTTTGATAATCACTTACAACATTTTCATGAATAAAAATATCTGTTTCATAATTTGCAATATTAAAATCATTTACTCATAGTCTTTTAGCTCATAAAGATGAATATACTCACTCTGTATTTGTTCATATAACAGAATCAGAAATTCATAAAATATCTAATTTATCTATACTATAAAAAAAACTTTTCATTAAATTATAAAAAATATAAAAACTTTTATATTTTTCTTCTGTTCAAACAGCAGTCCATACTAATAATTCACTTGGAATTTTATTATCTAATTCTTGATTTAAAATATTTTTTAATCATTCTAATCATAATTTAGGATAATAAAATTCAAAGAATCTATCATATATAGTATCTAAATCATCTATATAACCATCACAAAATCATATTATTTTTCATGACTTATTCCTTGCTAAAGATAAATATGATTCACTATCATTATATCTTTCCTTAATTACCTCTATATTTTCAGTCGTATCATAAACAAAATCTGTATCACTATTACAATCTAAACACTTAATATTATCCATATTTAAAATATTTTCTATTGTAGTAACAGATTCTATTTTTATTTCATATTCTAAATGTCAGTAAATATCTTCCTTAGAATGTATGTTTCAACAATTCTTACATCTAACATATTCTCCTATTCAATATGACCACATATCTTTTTCAACTTCAGCTATTTCAACTATGTCTTTTATTCATAATTTTTTTGTATCAAATGATTCTACAAAAATATCTTTATTATTCATATTTAATTACTTAAAAATTAAAGCAATTAAAATTATAAAAAAATAATGTTACAATATAGTAACATTTTAAAGATTTTGTATCAAAAAATTAAGGTTATATTAAGGTCATATTAGTATAATAGTAATAATTTAAAATTAATATATTAAAAAATGACACTAAAAGAAAACTTTGAAACACAAAAATTAGCTCCAAACACTATAAATAATTGACTAGAAATAAAAGATAATATAGAAAAAACTAAGAATGAAATACTAAAGCATTCAGATTACATATTAAAGCAAAATGAGGTAAATGATCCAAAAATAAAAAATAAAATACTTTTAATTAAAAAATACTCATATAAACATAAAGATATTTTTTGAGACTATATAAGACAGTTCCCTGAATTATATATTCAATCATGAAATATTATAAGATTAAAACATAATATAGAAAAATATATAAATGATTTTTTAGATATATTAAAAAATAAATTAAATATATGATTGAAATATGAAAAAATATTAGATAAAAAATGAGAAATAGAATTTCATGAAGCTTTATTAAGAATTGAATGAATAAAAAATTTTAATCATATAGATTATCTAAATATACACAACGATTTTTGAAAAAGTATATATATTTTCTATAATGTATTAAATAAACTTTTTTATGATATATCAAAAAAAGAAATAACATGAAAAGTATCAGTAAATGTTGAAATAAGTGATATGAAAAATGAAAAATTTATAAAAATAATAAAACATCTTCAAGAAAAATATAATATAGATTTTTCAAAACAAAAAATTATATTTGAAATATTAGAAAATGAAAAAATACCTAATACTCCTGAATTTAAAAATAAAATCAAAAAATTAAAAGATATGTGATTCGAAATAGCTCTTGATGATAATATATGAGAAAAAGTTACCTTAAAAGATACAATTGAAAATATTGATTTTATGTGAAGAGATATGGATATATTAAAATTAGATTGAAAAACTATACAATCATTTTATAGTGTATATAAGACTACTAAAGATTTATTTAGTGATTGATTTTCAAAATTAAAAAATATTTTAACAAAAGCAAAAAATAATTGAACAAAAATAGTAGCTGAATGGATTGAAGATTTAGGTATGTATAATTTTGCAAAAAACATATTATGAGTAACATCATTTCAATGATTCTTTAGTGAAAAAGAAGAAAATATAAGGATATTAAAAAATAATTAAAAATAATGCATATAACTATTATAGAAGATGAAAAAATTCTTTCAAAAAATATATCAAAAAAATTAATTAAAAATTGATTTAATACAAAAATTTTTAATAGCTATAAAGATTTTATAAATACTGATACTTTTGTTGCAGATTTATATATTATAGATTTATCATTAATTGATTGAAGCTGATTTGATATTATAAAAATAATTAGAGAAGATAAACAAATAGACTCTCCTATTATTATTACATCATGATATTCTGATCCAGAAAAGAAAATATATTGACTAGATTTATGAGCTGATGATTATTTATCAAAGCCTTTCTCATCAGAAGAGCTTCTGGCTAGAATAAGAGCATTATTAAGAAGAAGTTATAAAGTATCTACAAATTCTGATATAAAATATAAGGATTTAATCTATAAAGTTGATAATAAATCTATAATTAAAAATTGAGAAAATATAGTTTTAACATCTCATGAAATCCAATTTATTGAATATATGATATATAATATATGAAAATTAGTTACTAAAGAAGAAATTATGATTTCTGTTTGGTGAGCATATGATCCTCTTGATGTAACTGATAATAATATAAATGTACTTATATCTAAAGTTAGAAAAAAATTGTGAAATAGTTTTGATTTAAAAACTATCGTTGGACAATGATATATTTTAAATAAATAAAAAAAGCAGATAAAATCTGCTTTTTTTATTTATCTTCTTTTTTTTCTCTTTCAGCTTTTCTTTTAGCATATTCTTCATCTCTTTTTTTCTTATCTTCTTCATGTTTTTTTATTTCTTCTTCACTAGGTTTTCTTTGTAATCATACTCTTCATTTAGCTAAATCAACTTGTATAACTTCAAACTCTACATCATCACCTACTCTAACAACATCTTCTACATTAGCTATTCTAGCAGGAGAAAGTTTAGAAATATGAATCATACCTGATTGTTTTCCTCTATACTCTACTATAGCTCCAACTCATTCAATTATTTTTACTACCTTACCAGTATCTTTATAACCTTCTGTAGGAACCCATAATAAATTTTCTATATCTTCTATAGCTTTTTTACCTCACTCTTGTGTAGCAGCTGTTAAAGTAGTAGAACCATCATCAGCTATAGAAACTTTTACTCCATACTCTGCTTCTAACCTTTGAACATTTTCACCACCTTTACCAATTACAACTCTTATTTTATCTTCTGGAATATTCATAGACATAATAAGTGGAGCATATGGTGATAATTCTTTATTTACTTCTGGTTGAATTTCAAGCATTTTACCCATTATAAAGTCAGTTGCTTCATGTCCTTGTGCAAAAGCCTCTTTGAAAATATTCATAGAAAGACCTTTAATTTTTACATCAAGTTGAAGTGCAGTTATACCATTTTTAGATCTTGTAAGTTTGAAATCCATATCTCAAAGAAAATCTTCTTGAGCTTGAATATCAC
>Ga0256843_1000743_pt1 | contig 27107 bp, 24 predicted proteins | sample AlvinellametaG_FD_191572 | JGI IMG/M metagenome (GOLD analysis project Ga0256843, IMG submission 191572) | Pompeii worm associated microbial communities from hydrothermal vent at the East Pacific Rise, Pacific Ocean - Alvinella | ecosystem: Host-associated > Annelida > Integument > Unclassified ... | reverse complement strand
AGGCACAAAACTTACAGACATCTGCACAGACATTGGTAGGGTTTATGTGACGGTTGATGTTAAAGTATGTCTTTTTTTCATGAAGCTCTTGACGCTTTTTATCAGCCAGTTCACCAAGCTCAAAAAAGTCCATATCATAGAGTGCCACGCCATCTTCTAAACCAAGTCGCTCTTTTGCTTCAATCTTTTGTGCTACATTCATTTACTACGCCTAAAATTTTTTGCAAATTATAGCCAAAAGAGATTAATTTTTTCTCTTTTAAAGCCCAGGAGCTCTCCACATACTTCTTGTAAGGCCTTCATCTACTAACTCTAGCTGCTTCTCATACGCCTTTTGCCACTTTGTTTTTAAAGCATCATAGAGCGCTGTATTCTCTCGATTTGGCTTATAACTTCTCTCCCATACTACAAGTTTATCTGCAGCATCCTTTAGTGTTGCATAGAGACCGGCTCCAACACCTGCAGCCATTGCTGCACCCAAGGCAGTTGCTTCTGTAACTTTTGGAATTTTAACTTCACATCCTGTTACATCAGAGAGTATCTGTGACCAAAGCCTCCCTTTGCTGGCCCCTCCGGCAAAAACAATCTGCGTTACCTCTATATTACAAAAAGCCTCGATTTTTTTTAGATTTATACTAGAGACTATAGCAGCATTCTCTTCAAGTGCTCGAAACATTGAGATTTTGTTATACTTTTCACTATTGAGTCCAAGATTTAAGAAGCTAGGAGCCGCATGGTACCACTTTCCATACTTCATAGAGTCAGAAAAAACAGGAAGTATCTCATACGAACCAACAGGTACATCTTTGGCCCGCTCCTCTAAAACCTCATAAATATCACACCCTCTTCTCTCTGACTCCAACTTCTCTAACTGGCAAAACGCATCTCGAAACCATCGCATTACAAGACCCGAAAAGAATGTAATACCTTCAGCCTGAGAGACTCCTTTTATCACATGAGGATTGACTCTTATACCCATATCTTTAGGAGGAGTCACATCACTTTTAATATTAACCACCTGCTGCCAAAAGCTCCCACCAAGTACAGCTACATCTCCCTCACGTACAACACCAAGCCCGGCAGAGCCAAGCTGAACATCACCACCACCCATCACAACCTGTGTCCGCGGTGAGAGTCCTGTTACTTTACTCGCTTCTTCACTCACCCTGCCTAAAACCTCGCCTGTCTCTAAAACTTCAGGAAAGATATCATCTTTTAACCCCACACGAGCAGCCATCTCACTCTCCCACGTACGTGAGTTAAGAGAGAAGATGCCTGTAGTTCCAGCGTTACTAGGATCTACTGCAATTTTTCCACTGAGTTTTGCAAGTATCCAATCTCCTATCATAGAGATTGCAGCTACTTTTTCATAAATTGTTGGACGATTGTTTTTGAGCCACAAAAGACGAGGCAGTGCTCCAAGTGCGAAGGTCTGCCCACTCTGTTGATAAAACTCCTCTTCTATACCAAAATAGTTCTCTTTGAGGTATTTCACCTCATCAGCCGCACGAGCATCAACATTAGCCACACCCCAAAGCTCATTGCCATCATTGTCATACAGCACTATCCCCTCACGCATACTCGTAGCTGAGAGTGCCAAGATATCCTCAGCATCAACACCTTTTGTAGCCTCTTTGATACAACTACAAACAAGCGGCCAATTCGCTTCAAAATCAAAGCTCATCGAGTTAGCCACACCCTCTTCTTCCAAATGTGTCCACTCACGCTGACTCATAGAGAGTTGATTACCTTTTGTGTCAAAAAGTACCACACGAATACTTCCTGTTCCTGCATCTATTGCCAGTAGGTATTTTTCTTTCATAATTCACGCTTTCATTATTTATATTTTATTTATTTGAGATTTTTCACTTGATAGCTCCATAACGAAATCGGAAAAAAGTTCTTTTGAGAGGCTCAGACCAAAGGGAGGATTTGTCCTCTCAAAAGAACTTTTTGGAGATGTAGTGCAGTATATTAAAGAAAGTAAAAACTAATCTTATTTTTTTAGTTTGGCTTGCTCCAACTCCCAGTACTCCATCGCAAAACTATCTTTCTCACTAATGCTCTCATACCCACCAAGCTTATCTGCACGCAATACCGCTAACATCGTATGCTCTACAATGTCATAGATAATTTTTGCCTCCTCACGAGTCCTCCCAAAACTCACAACTGCTAAGTTTTTGATGATCATATAGTTCGGTGCAGGATTGAGCATCACCTCATCTGTTGCATACTTGTTAAAGTAAGCTTTGTAATCCTCAATGTAGCGCTCTATACCACCAATGAGATCTGTATCTTCCATAATGAGGGGAACCCTTTTCGTTCTAAGAATATGCTCAGGCGTTAAAACTCCTCGTGAAGCAAATTCACGTAGATTTTCCTGTGACGCATAAAAGGCAGCAAGTGGAGATTGATTGATAGCAATGTGTACCTCATGCCCTTTATACTCACTCATGGTCTTAATAACTCTCGTAATGTCACAATCACTATTCACATACTTATGCACTATCTCGACAACAGCATTCTCATCTAAAAACTCTTCAGCTTTACTCACTGCTTCTATCATCTTCTCATACGACTCTTTGGCACTATTTGCAAAAGTAAAGATACCATGGTTATGGAGTATGATTCCATCTATCTCATCCCACTTTAGACTCTTTGTCATCTCATAAATTTTATGTGCAAGATCAAATCCAGGCATTACATAATCAACAATTAAGTAGTTTGGAAACAGTTTTACAATCAACTCATCACCATCGACCGAATTAGAGATAGTCACTATTGCATCCGCATGTGTATGGTCTACAAACTTGTAAGGAATAAGTGCATGTAAAAGTGCTTCAACAGAAGGATTTGGTGCAGATGATGTAAGTATAGCTTCTCTTTGACGAGATACCATCTCACTATCACTCATAGACTCCTCTTTTACCATCTCTAAAAGAGTATTTAAACGTACGGGAGTAAACCCTTCAGCTTTAATATCTGCTAAGTTCCAGCCACTCCCCTTGACATAAAGTACATCTTCACCATCTATTTGTCCCTTAACAGAGGTATTTCCTCCACCATGAAGAACAAGCTCGTCGTTAGAGCCTAGAAGGTTTGATGTATAGACACGTAAATCAAGGTTACTTCTGCACTTAGAAGCCTCTTCATCTCTGTATAGACTCTCCATCTCCTATCCTAATACTTCTAACTCATCAGTATACTTTTCCTCACAGTATGGTTCATACGATGATTTATATACTTTATAGTGTGCTGAAGCCTTATGCCCATCGAGTGAGGCCTCATCTTTCCATGTTTCAACTGCCATAAATTTTTTAGGGTTATTTTCATACTGGAAAATCTCATAAAATATGCATCCCTCTTCTGCTTTTGATGGTACTACCATCGCAGACAACAACTCTTTCATCTTCTCTTCAGCACCATCTTTGGCAATAAATGTTACCCTTTTAGTAATAGTCATAAACAAAATTCTCCAGTTTTTTAAATATGATTATATCAAACTTTTTATATTATTTTATTAAGTAATAATAAAGCTTAAAGGTTCAACTTGGATTTAACACTGCAAATTGAAGATATTATAGAAAAAAAGGGTTCAGATTTTGAACTCTCTAAACTTTTTAAAGAGTATATCAAAGAGTATAAAGCCTCAATGAACGAACTTTTTGAGAAGAATCAGGGAAAAGACTTTTTAGTCAAACATACAAAAAAACTTGATTCCATTCTCGATCTTATGTACAAAACAGTTCTTCGCCGTATGTTTGGTAATTACCTTCCGATGCGTAGCTCTATTCCTATTGCCATTGTTGCACTTGGGAGTTATGGTAGAGAACAGCTCTGTGTTCATAGTGATATAGATCTGCTCATTGTCTATGAAGAGGTAGAGGGGTATAACACCAAACTCATCATAGAAAAACTCTTCTATCTCGCTCTTGATGCGGGTATGAAACTTGGACACAGAGTACATGATGTCAAGGATCTCTTTAAAGCTGCCAATGAAGATATAACAATTAGAACATCTTTGATGGAGTCCCGTTTCATTACAGGTTCTCCTTTTACATGGCATGCTACACAAAGAGAACTCAATAAGATTCGAACCTACAAACAAAAAGAGTTTATTCTCGCTAAGATTCAAGAGGCTCAACAGCGACGTAAAAAGCACCCTGTCACAATGGAACCAAATATCAAAGAGAGTGTTGGAGGGCTACGTGACTCACAGCTGATATTTTGGATTGCAAAGACTATCTACGGTGTAAACTCCATTAAAGAGCTCTGTGGCAATATCTTTTCAGATGAGGAGTATAAAGAGTTTCGTATTGCCCTTGAACTTCTCTACAGAGTACGCTCTGCCCTACACCTTATTACCGCAAAACAAGAAGATAGACTCCTTTTAGAACATATCCCTCAAGTTAGTAGACTTCTTGGTTTTAAAAATCACCAAAAGATGGCTACAAAAGTCCTTGAAGCGGGCTGGCGTATCAACAACTTTACACAGATCTTTGTTAAGAAGATGGTTCGTCCCTACATTGTTGATGCGAGCTATATTTCAAAGTTTAGAAGGGGGCGTCTACAAAAAGGAGTCTATCTCTTAGAGGATCGTCTTTTTGCATCATACAACCTCAAACCACTTGCTATAAATACTCTTTTGGAGATTTTAATCAATCTCGAAGATAGAGACTATCGGTTTGATGCAGGTTTTTTAAACCAATTTACCTATACAAAAATATCACATCCCCTAAAAGTCAAAACATATACGCTCATTAAAAAGCTACTTCAAAAAGAGCATATAGCCTCATTTTTAAAACTCTTTTATGATGCCGGTATACTCCAAGAGCTCTTTCCAAACTTTAAAAAAGTGATGCATCTACCTCAATTTGACGGCTACCATCACTACCCTGTAGATATACACTCAATCAAGTGTGTATCTGCTCTAGAGAGTATTAAAGAGAAGTTTATAAATAATATCTATATGGACCTCAGCAGTGAAGAGAAACTTCTTTTAAAAATTGTTGTCTTTTTCCATGACAGTGGGAAAGGAAGAAAACAGGATCATAGTGAGGTAGGAGCAAAACTTATTGCACAGTTTGCCAAACATATAAAACTCTCCGAAGAGCTTACCAAACGTGCCGTTACACTTGTTAAACACCATGTCCTTATGAGTAATGTTGCCTTTAAAGAGAATATTCATAATGAAAAGACGCTCTACTCCTTTATGTCTAAAGTAGGCGATATCAAGAACCTCAAACTACTCTATATATTGACCTATGCAGATATTAATGGAGTAGGCGGAGATACATACAACTCCTTTAACTCCAAACTACTCTATGACCTCTATGTCAGTGCCCTTGAGATTGCAGAGAATACTGAGCGTATTACCGATGCAAAAAAACGCCTAATAATAGAAAAACGTGTTAAAAACATGGCAGCCTTTCAAGAGCTTCCTCGTCTACTCCAAAAGAAGCTCCTCTCCATTGAGTCCAATCTCTTCTTCTTTAAACACTCTCCTTTGGATATTATAGAGATTGCTAAAAAAGCAAAAGAGACAGAGGAGTATAGCTTTACCACTAAAAACAGAGACTCATTGAGTATAGAGATCTATAGACGTATACCTTTAAATATCGGCTATCTTCTTGCTACACTCTCACATTTAGATGTCGCTTCTATGGAGATATTCACACTCTTTGATGATATTAAGTACTTTAAAATAGAGTTTTTAAAGAATGTAGATGGTAGTGAACTTGTAGTCGTTCAAGATATTATAGATAAAGCCTTTGATATGCAAAGAGAGGTGCCTCTAAAAGCTGTCAATATCAAAAAGAGTGAGATAAAGATAGATTGCCAGCACTCACTCACACATGCTGAACTGACAATCAACACAACAAATCAGATAGGCCTGCTCGCGTATGTAATGCATAGATTTGAAGAGCTCAATATAAACATTACAACAGCAAAAATACATTCATCAAAATATAAAGTTCGAGATAGCTTTTTAATGGACAAACATAACAATATATGTAATAATATTGAAAATATCTATAAACTATTAAGCAGTGATGAGAAATAAGGAAGTTTTATGTGCGGAATCGTAGGTTATATCGGATCGAAAAATACAAAAGAGATTTTACTTGAGGGTCTAAAAGAGTTGGAGTACAGAGGCTATGACTCTGCAGGTATCGCTGTACTGAGTGATGGAGAGTTCAACAGCTTTAAAGCAACCGGAAAGCTGGTAAACCTAGAAGAGAAAACAAAAAACTTCCATACAGACAAATTTGCAACAGGAATCGGACATACACGCTGGGCGACTCATGGTAAACCAACAGAGCTTAATGCTCACCCTCATGTAGGAGAGAGCTCTTATGTTGTTCATAACGGTATCATTGAAAACTATGCAGAGTTAAAAAGAGAGCTTATTGATAAGGGGTATAACTTTTTAAGTCAAACAGATACAGAAGTAATTGTACATCTCTTTGAGAGCTATAAAAAAGAGGAAAAAACTCTTTTTGATGCCTTTGAAAAAGCTATCTCTCGCCTTGAGGGTGCCTATGCTATTTTACTTGTTAGTAAGGGTGAAGATGAGACTATTTTCTTTGCAAAAAATGGTTCACCTATGCTAGTTGGTATTGATAGTGATGGTGATAAATATTTTGCATCCTCCGATACACCTCTTATTGGACACTGTGAGAGTGTTAATTACTTTGATGATGGTGACTACGGCTATGTAACTCCAAATGAGATTGTTATTTTTGATAAAGATGGCAAGAGAAGAGAACCCTCTTTTATAAAACTCGCAACAAACAAGCTCTCTGCTCAAAAAGATGGTTATAGATTCTTTATGGAGAAGGAGATTTATGAGCAGAGCGATGTTATTGCCGATACACTCCTTGGAAGACTCAGTGAGAGTGAAGTACTCTTTGATGAGATAGACGACTCTTTGTTTGATGGTATAAATGAGATAAAACTGTGTGCCTGTGGTACTTCTTATCACTCAGCACTTGTTGCATCTTATATGTTTGAACGATACTCTAAAATCAAAACTTCTGTTGAAGTCGCTTCAGAGTTTAGATATAGAGAGCCGATTATGACACAAGATACACTCTTTGTCGTAATTAGTCAAAGTGGTGAGACAGCAGATACGCTTGAAACTCTCAAAATGGCAAAAGCAGCAGGACTTAAAAGTCTTGTTATCTGTAATGTAGACAACTCCTCTATGGTACGTCTAGCAGATGCTACAATTCTTACACGTGCAGGAGTTGAGAAAGGTGTAGCTTCAACAAAAGCTTTTGCAACACAAGTTGTTGTTTTTTGGATGCTCTCTCTCTACCTTGCAAAACACAAAGAGACTCTCTCTGCAAAACAGATAAAAGAGCAGATACAACTCCTTCGAGAGGTTCCAAACTCTGTAAAAGTTGAGGATGTAATGCATGAACGTATAAAACGTCTCTCAAAACGTTATCTGCACGGACATGGTTTTTTCTTTATCGGTCGTGATGTCTTCTTTCCTTTGGCTCTTGAGGGTGCTTTAAAACTTAAAGAGATCAGCTACCTTCATGCAGAGGGGTATCCTAGTGGAGAGATGAAACATGGCCCTATTGCACTTGCTGACCCCGAACTCTTTACTATTGCCCTACTACCTGAACATCTACTCTATGAGAAATCAAAATCAAATGTAGAGGAGCTTAGTGCCAGAGACTCTACCATCTGTGCTATCTCCCCTTTAGAGTTTGATAAGGCAGATGATTTTATTAAGACAAAACAGCATAAAGATTATATGTTGGAGTTTTTTGAGATGATGGTCGTTGTACAGCTTCTCTCACTAGAGATATCTGTAAGACTTGGTAATGATGTAGATATGCCAAGAAACTTGGCAAAAAGTGTAACAGTGGAGTAGTTTGTGATTAAAAAATATAAATACCTTATCGCAAATCTTCTTCTTTTAATACCAGCCATTATAGTTATCTACACAGCTGCATACAACTATGTCAATAAAGATGTAAAAAAGCTTGAACATAAGGCTCAAACTCTCATTGAGATGCAACTTATGTATGCACTTGTAAGTAATCAGCAAAAGATTCGTGGCTTGAGTAATATTGAGGAGTTGAGTATAGAAGTTTTAGACAATATTGAACTCCTTCGTAAAGATAATCAACTCATAGTAAAAGAGCTCCAACGAGATGATGTTTTAAAGATACTGCAACGACACGACATGGGAACCGTTGCTGATTTTGATAGCTACACAAAAGATATAGAGGATCTACTACTTCTGTATAAATTGACTGCCTACAAAGCACAAATCACCTTTGTATCTTCTACCGATGAGTATCTTCTTGCAAATACTGTAACTGAAAAACTACCCTACCTAGCAGAGTATTTTGCACGCGTTCGGGGTTTGGCATCTACGGCAACACAACACCACCTTAAAAGAGAGACTAAAATAGAGATTGAGAACCAACTCTATATGATAAATGAGCTCTTAAAAAGTTTTCAAGATATAAAATATATCTCACAAGATAATAGCGACTTTATCAATGAGCTCATAACTACCCAACAAAAGGCTATCACATTTGTCGAGAAGGAGATCTTAAACAAAAAGAGTCTTACATTGAGTGCTCTTGAAATTTTTGACACACTTACACAAAATATTGAGCATATCAACTATTTTTACTACTATAATATTGCAAAACTTGAGAATATCTACTATGAGAGGATGGATACAAAAAATCTGATTAAAATCTTTATTATTATCATAGCATTTGGATCAATTATTGTTGTACTGATTATTAATCTCTTTTACTTTCATCAGATACAAAAATATATACAAAAAGTTGAACAGCTCAACCTTACTGATCCAATGACAGGACTCTACAATAGAAGATTTTTAGATAAAATCGCTAATGCTCTTGAGGGTCAAACAGATAGAGATAAAACATCTTACGCACTTTTAATGATTGATGTAGATTTTTTCAAAAGTGTAAATGACACCTATGGGCATGATGTTGGCGATAGAGTTATAGTTGCCGTTGCAAAAACATTACAAGAGAATATCCGTAAATCTGACCTAGCGATACGTTATGGAGGAGAGGAGTTTTTACTTCTGTTACACCATTCACATAGAGAGGGTGCACTACTTGTTGCTAATAATATTAAAAATGCATTTTCAACACTCAGTTTTAAGACGAAGGAGAACAAAATATTCTCTAAAACACTCAGCATCGGAATCTCCTATCTGCCACAACAGAGTGAAAATATTTGGGAGTGTATCAAATACGCTGATACAGCCCTCTATATTGCCAAAACTACAGGAAGAAATAAAATTGTAGAGTATTCAGACAATTTAAATGCTACGATAGAGGAGAGTTTAAGCTAGAGAGTTTAAAAAGAGTAGCGACGCAGAGAGTGCGTCGCTTGTTGGTTGAGCTACTTAGCTACAACCACATCCGCCGCCACTGCTTTGTGGTGCAGAAGATGCTCCACCAGTAGAACAAGCTGATACACCCGGAGGTGTTGTTGGTTGAACTGCTTGATTATCAACACCACCATTGGCATTAATCTCTTCAATAGTCTCCCAGATAGACTCTGCAGCCTTATGGTAACGTTTTGCACTCTCACTCTGTGGTGCTGCAAAAGTGATAGGTTTACCCTCATCACCACCCGTTCTGATTGATGGTTCTATTGGAATCTCTGCAATTACTTTAGTATCGAACTCTTTTGCCATTGGCTCAGAAGTCCCTTTACCAAAGATATCATACTCAACACCAGTATCTGGAGCGATAAATCCACTCATATTCTCAACAATTCCAGCGATTGGAATATGGAGTTTTTTGAACATATCTAAAGAACGACGTGAATCATCCAGTGATACACCCTGTGGAGTAGTAACTGTAAGACCAGCAGTCACAGGAACAGATTGTGCAAGAGTTAACTGTGCATCACCAGTTCCCGGTGGCATATCGATAACTAAAACATCTAACTCTGACCATAAGATGTCACGTAAGAACTGCTCGATTGCTTTCATAATCATAGCACCACGCCAGATCAGTGATTGTCCCTCTTCCATAAGACTTCCCATAGACATCACTTCAATACCATAAGCTTTAATAGGAAGAACTTTATTTCCGTTTACTTCTGGTTTTACATCAGCAATACCCATCATACGAGGGATATTTGGACCATAGATATCTGCATCTAATAGCCCTACTTTTTTCCCTTGTGCAGCAAGTGCAATAGCAATATTTACTGATGTTGTTGATTTACCAACACCACCTTTACCACTACTAACCATTAAAAAGTTTTTTACCTGTGGTGCAATATTTTTACCACGTGAAGAGCTCTCTCTTGGCATTACCGGTGCTTTAATATTAACAGTAACATTTTGTGCACCTGCACGTTTAAGCTCAGTAGTCGCTTCATCTTTAATCTGTTGTGCAACCTCTGGAGCACTTGACGTGATATCAACTGTTACGCTTACATCATTTCCATTTATAACTATATCTTTAACAAAACCAAAAGTGACGATATCCTTAGTAAACCCCGGATACATAACTTTTGAAAGTGCTGATTTTACAATTTCTTCAGTCATAAGTAGTTATTTCCTTTTTATAATTTTTCATTTTCGAAGCATATCATATCTAAATAAGACAAATATTGTCTTATTTAGAATCAACTTTTAAAAAAAGTTTTCCTATGCAAGCAGTGCAGCTTCTTCTTGAGCCTCTTTAGCCTTCGCATCAGCAGCAATTTGTGCTATTGCTTCAGGATTATCCATAATATCTTGTGTAATTTTATAAGAACAGAATTTTGGCCCACACATAGAACAGAACTCTGCCTCCTTAAATACATCTTGAGGAAGTGTCTCATCATGGTACTCACGAGCACGTTCACTATCAAGTGCTAACTCGAACTGTTTCTCCCAGTCAAATGTATAACGCGCATCACTCATCTCATCATCGATATCACGTGCACCTTTACGACCACGAGCAATATCAGCAGCATGTGCTGCAATTTTATAAGCGATAATTCCCTCACGAACATCATCAGCATTTGGAAGACCAAGGTGCTCTTTTGGTGTTACATAACAGAGCATACTCGCTCCATGCCATCCACCGACTGCTGCACCAATTGCAGAAGAGATGTGATCATACCCAGCAGCGATATCTGTTACAAGCGGCCCTAAGATATAAAAAGGTGCTTCATGGCAAAGCTCACGCTGAATCTTCATATTACGCTCGATTTGATTGAGTGGAACATGCCCTGGCCCCTCGATCATAACCTGAACATTCTTCTCCCATGCACGAAGTGTCAACTCACCAAGAACTTTAAGCTCTCCAAGCTGAGCATCATCACTCGCATCTGCAAGACAACCTGGACGCAGTGAATCGCCAAGTGAGAGAGAGACATCATACTTCGCACAGATATCCAAGATATCATCAAATGCAGTGTAGAAAGGGTTCTCTCTATGGTAATGCATCATCCATGCTGCCATTAAAGAACCACCACGAGATACAATACCCATCTTACGTTTAGCAACTTTTGGCATAGTCTCTAACAAGAAACCTGCATGAATTGTAAAGTAACTTACACCCTGTTTTGCTTGACGCTCTAGTACCTCAAGCATTACCTCTATTGTTAAATCTTCAATATTGTTTCCAACATCATGTAAAATTTGATAAATAGGTACTGTTCCAATTGGGATTTTAGAGTTTGCAATTACTGCCTTTCTTATCTCATCGAGATCTCCACCTGTACTTAAATCCATCGCAGTATCTGCTTTATAGTGCTGTGATACCTGTACTTTTTCTATCTCACCTTGAACATCTGAAGCAATAGCAGATGAACCAATATTTGCATTTATCTTACATTTGGCTGCAAGTCCGATTGCCATTGGTTCTAAGTTTGTATGGTTAACATTTGCAGGAATAATTAATCTTCCTCTTGCTATCTCACTACGAACTAGTTCAGGAGATAAATCTTCTATTTTTGCGACATACTCCATCTCTTGAGTGATTATGCCTTGTTTTGCGTAATACATCTGTGTTCTAACAGGATCGTTCTCACGCTCTTTTACCCATGAAGATCTCATAGTTTCTCCTAATGTTTTATCTTTAATACTTTGTATATATAGTGGAAATATAATCAAATAAAGTTAATCTAATATAAAGTGTAATGATTGATAATATTATTTATGCGTCATTTGAACTCTTCTCTGAGTAATTTACTCACTTTAAGATAACAAAAGAATTGGAAGTGTATAATTTCGTAACACTTTACACCCTAGGAGACTGTTTGTCTGATTTGACACTTATTTTACTGGCTGCAGGTAGTTCTGTTCGTTTTGGACAGAGTATCAAGAAGCAGTGGTTACGTATTGAAGATAGACCACTGTGGCAATTTGTAGCAGACAACTTAAAGCAAAGCGGTTACTTTTCAAATATCATAGTTGTCTCTTCCGGTGAAGATATACCCTTTATGAAGAGTTATGCGCCCTATAACTTTGCAGAGGGTGGAGCAACGAGACAGGAGTCTCTAAAAAATGCTCTTAAATATGTAGATACCGAGTATGTTTTAGTGAGTGATATTGCTCGTGCATGTATTAGTAAAGAGATGCTTAGGCGCATCGTTAATGCCCCCAGAGATACAGATGTTATCGTTCCTTATCTTAATGTAAATGATACTGTAGTCTATGAAGAGAGTACTATAGATAGAGAAAAAGTAAAACTTATACAGACACCGCAACTCTCAAGAACAGAAGTTTTAAAATCAGCCCTTGACACAAATCAAACATTTACAGATGAGAGTAGTGCTATAGTTACCAATGGTGGCACTCGATCATTTGTAAAGGGTGATAAGAATGCTCACAAAATCACCTTTGTAGAAGATTTACAAAAGATTCCATGCCTTGTAGCTCCCTCTGATGAGACACTGAGCGGAAACGGCTTTGATGTTCACGCTTTTGATGATACAACAGAGATGTTTTTAGGTGGTGTAAAAATCGACTCAACATTTGGGTTTAAAGCACACAGTGATGGTGATGTAGCTCTACACTCTTTGATAGATGCACTTTTAGGAGCTGCAGGTATGGGTGATATAGGAATGATGTTTCCAGATAGTGATGAGAGGTACAAAGGTATCGACTCAAAAGAGCTCTTAAGAGAAGTTGTTAAAAAAATCAACAACTTCGGTTTTACAATTGTCAATGTAGATATTACTATCGCTGCACAAAAACCTCGTATTGCAGCCTATAAGGCTCAAATGCGCAGTACCATTGCAGAGATTTTAGGCATTAAGATGGCAAAGGTAAATATAAAAGCTACCACAACAGAAAAACTTGGCTTTATTGGCCGAGCAGAAGGCGTTGGCGTTTGGTCAAACGCAAATTTAAAATATTTTAACTGGAAGATGATAGGATTGATATAGAAGATGAAAATACTAATTATAGAAAATGAAGTTTATCTAGCGCAGAGTATAGCTACAAAACTAGGAGAATTAGGTCATGTTTGTGAGATGTGTACCTCTACCAAAGATGCCATTAGAAGTAACAACTATGATGTCGTCTTACTCTCTACAAATATCAACGGACAGGATTTTAATCCTGTAATCGAGACATTTAAGAACTCCATTGTTATTTTAATGGTCTCATATATCTCAAATGATACAGTTTCAAAGCCTCTAAGCGCAGGTGCAAAAGATTACATTCTTAAACCTTTTATGATAGAGGAGCTTGTACGTAAAATTGACCACTATCAAGATTATGAACGACTCAAAAAACGTAATGAAGCCTATGAGAAATATTTAGCACACTCATTTAGCAGTGTCAAACATGATCAAGATTTAAGTAGTGTAGAGCTTCCTGTCTTTGTATCTTCAAACTTTCAAAAGTATGCGGATGCATTTGCATTTGAGTATGCACAAAAAGAGAATCTTCCTATCCACTTCATCTCACTTACAGACTCAAAAGCACTGAGTGAGATCGAGTCACTTCCACAAAACTCAATTATCTACATTATCGACTACCAGACACTTAAAAAAGCTGACAAAAAACAGTTTTGTGAGCTTATTGCAGGAAGAAAAGCAATTATTGCTAGCAGTGACAAAATTGAAGATGTCGAATATCCTGTTATTGAGATAAAGAGTGAGAGTAACGTCTTTGATAAAGGGGAGATTTTACCTATAGAGGATTATGTTAAATTTATCGTGCTAAACTATCAAGACAAATACCCTGATACAGAGCTCTCAAAGAAACTTGGCATCAGTCGTAAAAGTCTATGGGAAAAACGTAAAAAATATGACATCATCAAGAAAAAATAAAACTCTCTTTATCGATAAAGAGGCAGCCTCTGCTTTAGAGCTTGTGGCGCACTCACTTCTGCTTCCTGTTACAAAACTTATGAGCAAAGCAGAGTCTGATGCAGTACTTAAATCGGGCTTAATTGATGGCAAGTCATTCCCATTTCCTTTTATTCTTGCACCCTCTGGTAAGAAGAATGAAGAGGTGATAGAGTCTTTAAAAGCGGGTGAAGAGGTAGATATAATCTGTAACTCCAAACCTTTTGCAACACTGATTGTGGATGAGACTTACAAAATTGACCCAAAAGAGAGAGTCAAACATATCTACGGAACCGATGATCTCTCACACCCCGGCGTTATGGCAACAATGAAGCGTCTTGGTTCATGGGCTATTAGTGGGGAGTATAAACTCTGTAATCAAAAAGAGAACAGCTGTAAAAGAAGAATTCAAGAGGCTAAAGATCTTATTGATGCAAAACATACAACAGCACTAGTCATGGCTGCAAATCCTCTGCATCGTGCACATGAGAGACTTATTCGCCAAACACTAGAGACAACAGACCTGCTTGTTATTTTTTTACTCAAACCTTATGATAGTGCAAACCTTGCATACGATATTCGAAAAGAGGCTCTTGAGTTCTTTATAAATAACTTCCTACCAAAAAACAGAGTCGTTATCGTTCCTCTGGAGAACAGCTATATCTTTGCCGGTTATAATGAGATTATTATTGATGCTATTGTCGCAAAGAACTATGGATGTGACAGACTCACTATTGGACGAAACCATGCAGGGCTTGGGATGTTTTATGATTGTAACTCTAACAAATCAATCATTGACAGAGTTACAGGCATAGATATAGAGATAACAGTTGCAAGTGAGTATGTCTACTGTGATCAATGTACAACACTTGTAAGTAAAAACACCTGTCCACATGGACAACACCATCAAATCTCCTACCATGCCGACTCTATCTTAGAGCTTTTAGAGGCGGGCTTGTTACCACCTGCTGTTCTTATAAGAAAGGAGATTAGTGCTTTTATACTCTCAAAACTTATTCCTAATAGATTTAAGAACTTAGAGAAGCTCTACTATGATACTTTTCCTGTTAAAGGTCTTCTTGAAGAGCATAGTGAGAAAGATTTCTATCTTGAGCTTATGAAGCTCTACCAAACAACATCTCTTACATAAGGTTTATAAAATGAACTGGTTTTTTCTAACAGTTGGCTATAGTGGCCTCTCACCTAAAGCACCTGGAACTGTAGGTACATTGGTATCACTCCCTTTAGGTATGGCAATTTTAGTCTATCTTGATGCAACTACGCTCTTTTTAGCAGCACTGCTTATCTCTGTATTTGCTATAAAAGTGATTAACAACTATGAGCAAGAGAGTGGTATTCATGATAATCAACAAATTGTTATTGATGAGTTGGCGGGAATGTGGTTTGCACTCTCTGTCGCACCAGCTGTAGGTGTTGCACCAGAAGCAATATTAGATTTTGGAAATGGTTTTTTAGTGCAGTCCCTCCTCTCCTTTATACTTTTTAGATACTTTGATATAACAAAACCATCTATTATTGGTCGTATTGACAGAGAGGCAAAGGGTGGAGTTGGTGTTATGGGTGACGATATTATTGCAGGTTTTGCAGCGGGTATCTCTTCTGCACTTATCTGGCAAATTATCACAAATTTAACACAATATATATAAGTTTTAAGAAAAGTACTAGTACACTATAATTATTAATTACAAATTATTATCCATGTAAGGAACCTATAATTATGAAAGTACTTCTACTACTCTCTCTTTTCATCATACAACTTCTAGCAACGCCTGAGATTATTCCTGAGGAGCTTCCACAGATTATCTCAGAGGCGATGCAACCTGAAAATATTGCAACACAGAGCGAAGATTTCACTCTTTGGAGTGCACTCTTTGGCCTTGGGGTTGTTGCACTTATTGCACTTTTTCTCTCCTCTGAGCAGTTAAACAACTTTAAAAAATCGATACAAAAAAAAGAGAAAGTTGAGAAAAAAATAGATCAGCTTCAGAGTCAGATACTTTCAGATATGGGAGAGAATATTCAAGATATGGTCAAAAAGACCTCCGATACTGCAAAAGAGATAGCCAGAGGTGGAGATAGGCAACATATTCAAGAGGTGATAAAATCTGAAAATCAGATTCTCTCTCTTACTACCAACCTCATTGAGTTCTTACGTATCAAATCAAAAAAAATAAAGATTGTAAATGAAGAGTTTATACTCTCAAATCTACTCAATGATGTCTCTGGTCTTTTAAAAAACAGTGTACTACACAGTAGATGCAATATAGTCTATGATATCCACTCCAATATCGCAGAGCGCCTCTATGGTGACACTCTTAATCTTAGTAAAATTATCACCAATCTTATACTCTATTTTATCGAACATAATGCAAGCAAGGTGGTTTTAGAGCTCTCTAGAGACTCTATCTTTTCAAAAGATGAAAATCTCTACTTTACACTCAAAAGTGATTATAAATATAGAGTTGAGGATGAGACAAGTATCTTTACTGCAAACTACAATGAAAAGACTCAAAAGTATGAGAGTCTTGGTATCTTTATTGCAAAAGAGCTCTCTAATCTTATGAATGGAGAGCTTATTGCACGTAATGACAAGAATGGAAATGTAGAGTTCTTCTTTAACATTCCATATAAAAGCATAAAGACAAAAGAGAAAAACAGTATCAAAGAGAAAAAAATTCTTATTGTAGATGAACTTCATGAAGCTGCAGTTGCTACAAAAGAGATACTTACCGCACTTAATCATAAAGCAAAAATTTGTAAAAAAGAGGAGTTTATTCTCAACCCCCCTGAGTTTAATGAGTATGATCTTATAATAATCTCTCAACATCTCTTAAGTGAAACAAACCTCAAAACTCTTGAGCAGAAAAAAGCAAAAATAGTTGTTTCTAAAACTCTTTTTGAAAAGGATACAAAAGAGTTTCTAAGAAAAAAAGAGTTTCCTATAATGATTAAACCTGCTACTCGTAGTGATATGAAGCAACTTCTTGAGAAGATATATCTCTCAAAAGAGGCACAAGAGCAGGCAGAACAACAGAAATCTCCTACTCAAATACAAGAGAGCAAAGAGCAGAAGGCTCCACCGGTATATAAAGGAAACTTTAATGATAAAATCTCTATAACGTTAGAGTCTTTTGTAGCCTTTAGAAGCAGTAGAGTTCTTCTTGTAGAAGATAATATTATTAACCAAAAGGTCTTTACAGGTATACTTGGAAAATCAGCTATAGATATTAAAGTAGCAAATCATGGACAAGAGGCTCTTGATATGCTTAATAGAGAGGAGAAGAACTTTGATATTATCTTTATGGATATCAATATGCCTGTAATGGATGGATATAACTGTGCTTTGGAGATACGTAAAATACCAATTTATGATTCCGTTCCTATAATTGCTCTTAGTGCACTTACTTCACCATCAGAAGTTGAAAAGATGTTTGATTCAAAAATGAATGCATATCTGGCAAAACCACTTAAAAAAGAGACACTCTACAGTGCCTTTGAGATGTTCTTAACAAAAGAGAAAGATAGAAGAGCAAAACCTAGAAAAACAAAAGAGTTTCAGCCACAAGAGATTAAAATTGAGGGACTCAATGTTGCCAAAGGTCTTAAACAGACTGGTGGAGATCCAATCTTCTACAAAGAGGTTTTAGTTGAGTTTAGAGATGCTTATAAGCTCAGTGACAAAACATTCCAAATTCTTGTGGAGGATTTCAGATATGAACAACTCAGACTTCTATGTGTAGATGTCCGAGGATTAGCAGGCTCTATCGGTGCAGATGCACTGCATGATTTAACAACAGATATTCTACAGAGGCTCCTTTACAAAAAGCATGAGCTCATCCCTACCTTTGTAAAAAGTTATAAAGAGGAGCTTCACAAAGTCTTAGAGGGGATTGATACCTACCTAGAGAACTACTAAACAAACATTGGGTCGTCTGTCGGCTCAATCTCTTCAAAGTCACTAATAATTGTCTTAAACATACTTATTGTCTTATTTGCTTTTTGAATATGCTCATCAAAGATAGGTTTTGATGATGGAAAAGCTTCACTTAGTTCTGTATAGATTAAAATACGTCCATTTATATGCTTCTCAATCTCACTAAATGCTCTTTGTAAATACTCACGTTTTGTTGTATGGCGGAAGAGAGCTCTTACCATCTTTGTACGCTCTTTGATAGGAATAGACTCATCAATAGCCTCAGCAACACGTTTAATATCAAGACGTGAGAGATAGACTCCACTGATGGCCGGAGCTAAAAGTTTTGATGTAAGAGCATCAACAAATTGAGGAACTGGTTCTTCATCCTCTTTATCTCCAATATCTGGATTTTGAGCCTCTTCTTCATCAGGTTGGAGTGAGCACTTATCTTTTACAAACTTATCAAACTCTGCTCTTAAATCACTTAAATCTTCATGGTTCATCTTACTTTTCCTTTATTTTATTAATTGATACGCTTTAGCGGCTAATTGCTCTATTAAATCATCATAACCTCTATACTCTGCACCTAGTTCAGATGCGCGCTGCTTGAGTGCTGAAAACTCTTTTGAATTTTTCATATCTATATTATATTTGGCTAGTTTTTCTATCATAGAAAAGCTGTTAAACTCTGAAAAATCCAAAACTACATCAAAATCACTCAAATCAACACACATCCCACTAGCTACTCTGTTTATATCTGCACTGCTTAAATCAACTGCCTGGGTAAATGCCATGAGCTCCTCTAAATCATCATTATAGTAACTTACATTAAATCCACAAGCCAGGAAAGAGAAGGCTTTTGCATAGTGATTTGTACCAATAATAGCAATTTTTGAAGCATAGAGATCTTTTAGATGCTCTGTTAATACTCGAACACTAAAGATATCTCCACGAAGCGATTCTCCCTCTTTATAGACTATGTCACACATTCCGCTTCTTCGTGCAATAGTACTCATATCATCCATAATATCTGGGATATCTGCTACATATTCACTTGAGATTACAGCACCATTTACATGAGATTTTTTCATATTTGATACTGTAAAGTAGAGATCATCTTCCCGTATATTCATAGGAATCATCATAGCATCAACACTACCCTCTTTAAAGAGCTTGTTTAGCACTGCAGAGAATCTACTCACACCTGCATGTTCACCAATATATCCAAAGAGTGTTGTCTTATTTGAAATTTTATTATCTAGGTTCATCATATCTACATATCCTCACTTATACCCCAAAGTTCACGGGCTTCTTCCTCTTCACACTTACATCTGTAGCAGAGTTTTGCATCAGCACTGTTGCTACTAAATATCATATTGCACTCATTACATCTCTTTACACTAAACTCAATAAGATTCACTGCTTCTGGTTCAAAGAACTCTTTGAGATTATAAGCGTTTGAGAGTTTTATGGCATCAGGTTCGCAGACATCATGACAGATATGGCACTTTATACATAAAAAAGGGTCAAAATCTATCTTAGAGTTCTTTAAATCAGATGTCAAAGCACCGGTTGGACAGACTCTATAGCACATCTGACATGCAGTACATGCATCCTCATCCATAATCTTTTGTGAAGTAAATGTCACCTCACTAGCATCAACCGTATGAAAGACAGATGGCCGCGCTAAACGCTTAATTGCTGTAAAAAAAATCTTTCTTTTATCAGGTATCGTTTTTCTCTTCAGAAGTGCGATGTCACTCTTTTGAAGGGTATGCTCAGTAAGCTCATCTGAAGCTTTTTGCACCTCATCTTCAAAACTCTTTTTAAGTTTTGCAACACTTTGGAGGTTGAGTGCACTTAAGAAATCTCGTCGCTCTCCTACTGCTTCCTCTTTGTTCTCATAGCAGACATCTTCCAGTCTAATGATCGCTTCACTCTCCATTGCTTCTAAAAGATATGTTGCCTCTTCATAGTTCTGCAGAATCTGAGCCTTGCATGTTGAAGCTATCTCACACCCATTGCAATAGCCCATATCAAAGAGTAGCTCTTTTTTAAGAGCTGCCATTGAGATGATATGTTCAACACTCAAAGCTGCAATACAAGGAACATTTTTTCGACAGGAGAGAAGATTCTCATCACTCTCTACAAAGTCAAAAAAGAAGTTTGTAATAGAGAACTCCTCTAAAGAAAGCGCCTCACTTGGACATACTCCTGCACAAGCCCCACACCTTACACACTCATGAAAATTAATTGCAGGCAGAGGGTTTGACTCTACAAATGAGATAGCAGCTGTCGGACAGACTACTTCACATCTATTACATTGACTCTCGACACTTAAAGAGCGAACACAAGAACCTGCACTTAGTTGTATCATCTTAAGCGTTTAACTCTTGTGTAAGGTATTCATTATCACTTAATATAAACTCTAAAGCCATCTCTGCACCATCATAATAGAGTGGTGTTCTTGCTTCATACTTCATATTTATAAGATAGAGCGGTGCCCATTTAAGAAGATGTTTGTTTAAAAATTGCTGCTGTACAGATTGTAACTCTTTTACAGCTGCACTATCATCCTCTTGGCGCGCTTTTAATTCAGCAAGAGCCAAGTGATGCATAAACTCCAACTCAATCCCGATATGATCAGATGAAACTGTACGTGCCACTTCATAATCAACCATAAAGTTATAAGCACTGTAGATATCTGTAACAGGGTTAGCACCGCCAGTCTCAACCATCTGATCCTCTCTTGTATAAAAAGTCTCATATGGAATAAGATGCAGCACTGCCAAATTTACATAGTCAGGATTGATAACCTCATCAAGAAGTTTTTTCTCATCCATGCTATGGAGCGGCTCCCACTCTTTTAGAGTAGGAAAAAACTCTAAAATATTCTCATCATTTTTGATTGTTTTTAGAGTATCTACATCCAACTCTTGTAACATAATACGTGATATTAACGCGTAAATATTTACTCTTGACTCTGTTTGTTGCATTAAAATTTCTTTCTATTAGTTTAAGGTGACGATTTTATCACACAATACTGAAATTACTATTAGTTTTGTAGAGTTACATAACAATTATTTATCTTTTGTTACATTCTCCTCATAAATAGAGAGTGACGGAAACGCGAATTCTAAGTTGTTTTTCTCCAATATATCCATAATTTTATAAAGGATATCCTCTTTGACTTTCAGCCAATCTTCCCACATTACAGACTTTGAAAAACAGTAGATAAGAATATCAATACTTGAGGGTGCAAACTCATCAAGATAGACAAGTAGCGTTCGCTTTACTCCAAGTTCATCATCTTTTGAAACAAGCTTAGAACGACTACTTCTTATTTTGGAAGATTCATATCTCGTCTCTCTTGTAGCAATATCAGGATGTTTTTTGAGCATCTCACGAATCTCGGCAACACCCTTTTGTAAATCCTCTTTTTTAGAGTCATACTTTACACCAATCTTCATCTTAATTCGTCTACCAAGGACTCTTTTATTCCAATTTTTTACCTCTTCATTAGCCAGCGTTGCATTTGGAATAGCGATGAGAGCATTGTCGAAAGTTCTTATTGTTGTTACACGTAGACCAATCTCTACAACGACCCCCTCTTTATCTTTTATCGCTATCCAGTCACCTTGGGAAAAGGTATCACTCAAAAGGATTGAGAGCGTTCCAAAGAAGTTAGAGAGAGAATCTTTTGCCGCTAACGCCACAGCCAAACCACCTATACCAAGACCTGAAAGAATTGCAGTTAAATTAACACCTGCAAAGTGAAGAACAAGAAGAAGCCCTATTAAAAAGATAGTAAAGTTAATAATCTTAATACCGACATTAATAACCTCTCGTTTTACTCTTTTAGAGGAGCTCTCTATCTCTCTTATCTTAATACGTGCCAGAGTATTTGTAATAATAAAAACAGACCATATTAAAATGACAGCATAGAGTATCTTAAAACTCATACTGATATCTTCACTACTACTAAAGTCATGATAGATATAGACTATCAAATCTATATTTATTAAAATTGTTAAACTCTCTATGGGTTTACGCAGCTTTGAGACGACCTCTTTTGCATCAACATTAATAAACTCAATTTGAAGTAAAAACTTAATAAGCAGATCAAGTAAAACTTTTCTGATAATATAGACAATTATAATAACCAATAAGATAAGAAGCAGTTTCGCCGTACTGAGATTGTAGTAGTTAAGTAGAGGTTCTAGAGTTTTAGAGAGAGTTGTATTGTTAATATAGAGGACAGCTTTTATGAGCTTATATTTTGAGTATTTATTGAGGCGATAGAGTTTTCTCTCATAGAGAATTATATGCTGCATATAGTCCGCATTCATCGTTACCAAGGCATAAAAATCTTCAAGATTTCTCTTGGCATCCAAAAGAGTCTTTGCCCTATCTTCTATCTTTAGAAGATGCTCATACTTTTCTATATTTAAAGAGCTGACATACCTATCATTCTCATCTACTACAGAGACAACATACTTTTCAAAATCATCAAACTCATAGATATCCAAAGCAACTAAAATCTTCTTAATAGTATCTCTTTGATGATTTAAAAGTTTATAAGAGAGGACCAAAATTTCATCTCGGGCAACAGCATAGGTATTACCTCTGCGCTTATTAACACTTATTATCTTCTGTAGTGAAAATATTTTAGCTTCAAAAGCACTGTTTTGTCGAAGATATGACTCTTTATTACTTAAAATTCTCTCAAGCTCTTTATCATAGAGTCTATCTTGAAGTTCAACAATAGCATGTACCTCATCTTGAGAGAGGTTGCTATCATTGAGTTTTTTAATCAATGCTATCTGTTGATCGATAAAGGGTGTAAATTTAGCTTCATCAGCACTTATACTATATGGAATAAAAAATAGAACTACTAATAAAAGAAGCTTCTGAACCATCAACTATATACCCTCAGCAATCATAGCATCAGCAACCTTTTTAAAACCTGCGATATTGGCACCATCAACATAGTTCCCCTCAACACCATAATCTTTTGCTGTCAAGGCTACCCGTTTACATATCATCTGCATCGTCTCTTTAAGCTTTGCATCAACTTTTTCAAAACTCCATCGACTCATAGCCGCATTTTGACTCATCTCAAACTCACTCACAGCGACTCCACCTGCGTTAGCAGCCTTTGCCGGTGCGAAACAGAGCTTGTGTGATAAAAAGAGATCAATAGCCTCGGGGCGACATGGCATATTTGCTCCCTCTGTTACACTGACACAGCCATTTGTAATTAAGTTTTGAGCATCAGTCTCACAGAGCTCATTTTGAGTAGCACATGGAAAAGCGGCATAACATGGAATATCCCATACAGGATGTCCATTTTCAGGATACTCTTCTACTGGAATATAGTTAGCTTCAGGGTGCACATCAACATACTCTTTGAGTGAGCCTCTACGTGTTAACTTTATCTCTTTTAAAAGTGCCAAATCCAAGCCCCTAGTATCGTGCAGTGTACCTTTTGAGTCTGTACATGAGACTGGTATAGCTCCAATTTGCTGCAATTTTTCTATAGCATGTAGTGCTACATTACCAGCACCGCTGACTGTACATATCTTACCCTCTAATGGCTCTTGATTCTCCATCTCCAACATTCTTTCTGTAAAATAGACAGCACCATAACCCGTTGCTTCTGGACGCATTAGCGAACCACCAAAGAAGAATGGTTTTCCTGTTAAAACACCCTCATAAGTAGATGTTATCTTTTTATACTCACCATAAAGATAACCTATCTCTCTTGCTCCAACACCGATATCACCGGCAGGAACATCGATTCTAGCACCTATATACTTATGAAGTTCAGTCATAAATGCCGAACAAAACTTCATAATCTCAAAATCACTTTTTCCCTTCGGATCAAAGTCACTACCACCTTTTGCACCACCAATAGGAAGCCCTGTAAGTGCATTTTTTAGTATCTGTTCAAAACCAAGAAACTTCAACACCCCCTCATTTACAGTCGGGTGAAAACGCAGCCCGCCCTTATAGGGTCCAAGAGCATTGTTAAACTGAACACGGTACCCTGTATTTACCTGAATATTATTGTTATCATCAAGCCATGTCACCTTAAACTTGATAATTCTATCAGGAACAACAAGTCTCTCCAAAATTGAGTATTTAATGTACTTCTCATCTGATTCTAAAAGCGGTGCTATTGAGTAGATAACCTCCTCCATAGCCTGATAAAAAACTGCATTCTCTGCACAGTTATGATTCTCAAATTTTTTAATCTCTTGTTCTGCAATACCCATGAAACTGCTCCTCATCTCTATATACTATCATTGTAGCACAAGAGTTCACAAGAGTATCACTTTTTACTCCCACTCTTTATGAAAATTCCCTTTGTGTTTCTCTTTTTTATAACGTCTAGCATTTTTACTCTTCTCAAGCTGATTTGTACTGTAGAGAATCTCCTCTTTGATACTCTCTATATCTTCACTCGATCCTTGATAGCCTATCATCTTTTTTACAAGCTTTTGCAGATCTTGCAACTCACCTTTATAGAGTGCAATCTCCTCTACTCTATTGAGAAGCTTGAGACCACTCTCTATCTTTTTATCATATCTCTCTTGTGTAATCTCTTCACTATTGTTAAGATAGGAGACGATACTTTTGTGAAAACGTTCTAGTGCTCTGATGTAGCGAAGTCTATTTGCATTCTCTACCGCTTTTTTTGATGCTGCCATTGAAGTCCTGTTTAAATATTGTTGCTATAATTATACACTTTATATTATAAACGGAGAAAAGTTTGAAAAAAATTATTTTGGCACTTCTACTTTTGAGTGTATCCCTCTTTGCTGAGCTTAAAAATGAGTATATCTCAAAAGATCTACTTAATTCCAACACCCCTATTGTAGATATTAGAACACCGCCTGAGTGGAGAGAGACGGGACTTTTAAAAGGTGCTATTCCTATTATGTTTTTTACGCAACGTGGAGATTATGATATCGATAAATTTCTAAAAGAGTTAAATGAAAAAGTTGATACAAAAAAACCATTTGCACTTATCTGCCATACAGGTAACAGAACCTCTATTCTTGCACCATGGCTTGCAAAAGAGATGGGCTATGATGTCATCAACCTCAAAGGTGGAATGGATTACGCGACAAAAGAGCTTAAACTACCAACCTATCCATACAACAAGTAATGCCAAGCTGGCTTAAGTTTCTCTTCTACCTAACACTCCGAATAGTTATCACTTTTGGAGTCTTGGGCTTTTTTATATTTCTTCTTTGGGGAGCACTCTACCTTATGCTTTACTAAAGAAGAGATTTAATTACATTGCTCACACCCTGATGCAGATTGTAGTTTGCTATTGGAAAATCCAGATACTCATCCTCTAGATTAACACTGTATCTACTTAAATACTCTCCTAAAAGAGTCAAATCTATCTCTTTATAGCTCTGGCACTCCTCTTCGCTTAGAGATGTTCGTAAAAGTTTAGATTCACTGTTGGATTTTTGAATAGTAAAAGCGAGCATCTTCAGACTTAAAAAGTCACTCCACTCCAAGAAGAGCTCTGGTGTTAGAGTATCTGCTTTTTTCCCCTCCGGTGTAAAGAGAACGCTATTATCTCTAAGAGGAATTAAAACGGAAAGAATTGCTCGTGAAAAAGGAACAACTTTATCTTTCCAAAATGGTGACTCATTTCTTGTTGCGAGCTCTTTGTCTATCATATTTACAATCGTATCGATATCAGCACTCTTAAAAGTCTCATATGTCTCTGGTTTCATTATAATTTCCCATATTTTTAGTATCTATTTCTATATTCATAGTATATAATTTCATTTTTAAAAAGGAGATATATTTTGAAGTTAAATAAAAGTTTTATAACAAATCTTATTGCACTCATACTCATAGGGCTCTCATTTGTAGTTTTGGAGTTTAGAGATGCTCTGCTCTATAGCGGACTCTTTGCACTCTCAGGAGCTCTTACAAACCAGTTGGCTATTCATATGCTCTTTGAAAAGGTACCCTTTCTCTATGGAAGTGGCGTAATTGAGAGCCGTTTTGAAGCATTTAAAGAGGCTATTAAAAACCTTATGATGGAACAGTTCTTTACAAAAGAGCAGCTTGAAGAGTTCTTTGCAACTGAAGAGCAAAAGATAAACCTCGAGCCTATCATTCAAGAGACAGACTTCTCTCCTGCTTTTGATGCCCTCTCTAAAACTGTTATGGAGTCACCTTTTGGCGGTATGCTTGGTATGTTTGGAGGAGAGAGTGCACTTGAGAATCTTCGTGAACCATTCTCCCAGAAGATGAAAGCAGCCGTTATTAAAATAGTAAACTCACAAGCCTTTAATGATACCCTGCAAAAACATATGCAGAGCTCTTCGCTTAATGATGACCTGCTTGATACGATAGAGGGAGTTATTACAAAACGGCTCGATGAGCTCACACCTGCAATGGTAAAAGAGATGGTTCAAAAACTTATACGTGAACATCTTGATTGGCTTGTTGTTTGGGGTGGAGTCTTTGGAGGAGCTATCGGTCTTCTTAGCTCTTTTGTTCTATAGAGGTTATTTTACCTCTATAGTGACATCATCACCAATTACTAAAACATCACCTGCAATTATTTTAGCACGCTTTCTTGTCTCCGTCTCACCATTACGCTCAACATAGCCCTCCGCAACTATCATTTTAGCCTGAGCACCGCTATCGACTAAATCTAAAACCTTTAAAAGCTTATAAAGCTCTATATACTCTTGACCATCTTTGAGTTCAAAAATCATTATTTTCCTTTATTGCAATGATACCGCAGAAGTGCTATAATTAAGATTATGAATATAGGACTACACTCAACTACACCTATTACCATTACATC
>Ga0256843_1000742_pt1 | contig 27123 bp, 58 predicted proteins | sample AlvinellametaG_FD_191572 | JGI IMG/M metagenome (GOLD analysis project Ga0256843, IMG submission 191572) | Pompeii worm associated microbial communities from hydrothermal vent at the East Pacific Rise, Pacific Ocean - Alvinella | ecosystem: Host-associated > Annelida > Integument > Unclassified ... | reverse complement strand
AGTATATGGGTTTCTATTATAAATGATAAACTCAATAAAAATAATAAAATTGGTGCTAGAAAATGTATTATAAAAGAAGTACCTACAAAAGAAGCTAGAATTTTTATTGATGATAACCATATACAAGGTTATAATAATAGTAGCATTAAAATAGGTCTATATTATAATAATGAATTAATGTCTATTATGACATTTGGTAAATCAAGATATGATAAAAATATCGAATATGAACTTATAAGATTTTGTACCAAAAAAGGTTACACTATACAAGGTGGTGGTACTAGATTATTAAAATATTTTGAAAGAAAATACAAACCAAAAAGTCTTATATCATATGCTAATAGAAGATGGTCACAAGGAAATTTTTATGAAAAAGTTGGTTTTATATTTAGTCATAATACAGTACCTAATTTTTTCTATTTTAAAATAGATGAAAAAGTGTTATGGTCAAGAAATAAATTCCAAAAACACAAACTAAAAGATATATTTGAAAATTTTAATCCTAATTTAACAGGAACTGAAAATATGTATAATAATGGTTATAGAAAAATATATGATTCAGGTAATAAAGTTTATATTAAGCATTATAAATAATATAAAAAGAGGTTTTATAATGAAAACATTTAAAGAATATGTAGCTAATACAAAAAGTAATGAAGTTGATACACTTGATGAAGCAGTAACAGCACTAAAAGTCTATGATTATTATTTAAGTACAATGACAAAAATTAGAAATTTTGGAACATATTATTCACAAGACCAAAGAAAAGTGGATAAAATAAATAGGAGAATTTTAACAGATTATGCTAATGACCCAAAAAAATTAAAAGAAATTTATAAACAGCTAAGTAATATTATTAATATACTTGAAGTTGAAATGAAAGATTTAGAAAGTATTATAGGGTAATTTTTACCCATTAATACTTATATTTTTTACCTAATACTTTATTAATTAATTCTATATCAGCATTACAATCTAATATACTATTTAAAGCATATATAGCATCATTTTTTGTTTTTGTTTTTCTGAATTTATTTCTTTTAATTTTATTAGCAATAGCAACATAATCTTCATATAATTCATCCATAAAATATTTAATATTTGTAATAACTGATGGAATTTCAACATCTTTTACAAAAGAATATTCTTTAATATATTTCTCATAACTATATTGTCCTGCGTGAGCATCTTGTATAACTTTTTCTAAATCACTTTCATCCACATCATAAACAAAATCACAATCTTGTAAATAATCACCGTGGTAATCAGTTCTATAATAATATTTTTTATATTGTTTAATTATTTTAGTTTTATATATAGGACTTTCTAATTCAATATTTAAAATACTTTTTAAAGCAACAATCTGTTTTACTGTAAGTTCTTTATCTAATGATTGTTCATATAAAGATTTAATAAAACTATTAACCTCTAAATCTGTTGGTATTTTAAAATTTTCATTTTTAGTTATAATTTTCATTCTAAGTCCTTTTTGTCTTTTGATATGTAAAATTATAACATATTAGACTTAAATAAAACTTAAATGGAAAAACCATTATTTAGTAAATCTTCTATAATATATTCATATAGATATTGTAGATGTTCATCTAATGAAAAACATTCATCTAAATCAATGCTAATTACATTATTAACACCTTGACACCATAAAGATGTTTCTGAAATATTAATTGTATAATAATTCCAACCATCTTCTAAAGTTTCTATCTCTATTATAGGTAAACTATCCATATTTTTAAATTCATTTATTAATTGTTTTATCATTTTTAAGCCTTTATATTATTTGTAAAAGTATATAACAATAAACTTAAAAATAAACTTAAAAATATGGATTAAAAAGGGTTTATCCCTTTTTAATTATTTTTTTCTTCTTGATTTTTTTGGTTTTTTTTCAGGTTCTTCTTGTTCTTCCTGAATTTCTACAACTTCAACAGGTGCGACAGGAGTTTCAATCAATAATTCTTCTTTTGGTTCTTCAACCTTTTCTACTTTCTCAACCTTAGCACTTTTCTTAGGCTCTTTTTTAGTTGAAACTACTTCTTTAACTTCAAATAATTCAGGATACATAGATACTATTTGTGAATCTTTTTTATATTCAGCACCTTTAACTATTCTTGAATTTTGTCCTTTAAAATACACCATCTTACTTTCTTTAGCATAAACCATATTCGGCTCCTTATAATTTATAAATATTTATAAATTAAAACAAAGGTATAAAATAATGGCTAATTTATTTGAAATTCTTTCAAAACCATTTTTAAGAGATGAACAAAAAGAAAATGATGTAGAACTTTCATCTGAACCTAGTAAAGATGATGTGATAAAGGACTTTAATGACTTTTCACCAACTGGTTTTTATGATGATGGTGCTGATGGTTTATGGGCTTTTAATGAGCTAAAAAAGAAACAAACTGCTGATAAACAAAATGATTTAATAAAAATGTATAGAAAAATTGCTATGACACCCGAAGTTTCTGATGCTAAAAATGAAATAATTGATGAAGCAATTTTCAGTCCTGGAGATAGCAAATATCTTGATTTAATATTTAATACAGATATTCCACAAAATTTACAAGATGCTATTCAAGAAGAATTTAACTACATATTAACAAGATTAAATTTACATAAAAATATATATACACTTTTTGATATGTTTTATGTTGATGGGCAACTAAATATTCATTGTGCGTATGATGAAGATGATAAAGAAAAAGGGATTGTTTCTTTTAAAATACTATCACCATTTAACTTAATATATAACTATGATACAAAATTATGGGAATATGTTGAAACTTTTGAGGGTAATCAAAAAAGAGGTTCAAAAATATTTTCAGAAGAAGAAATTATCAGAATTGACTCAGGTATATATGATGATAATTTAATACTTAGTAATCTTCATACAGCAATTAAACCTGCTAATCAATTAAGTACACTTGAAGATATGTTAATACCTATGAGATATAGCCGTTCTGTTTCAAGAAGAGTTTTTAATGTTGATGTTTCTAAACTTAATAACAAAAAAGCAGAAGAATATATGGGTAAAATTAAAAATAAATTCAAATTTAAAAAGTTTTATAATGTTAATGATGGAACAATTTCTAACCAACAACATATTGCCGCACTTACTGAAGATTATTGGTTTCCTAATAGAGATGGTGCTAAGGGTACACAAGTTGATACTTTAGATGAATCAGGTAATCTTGGTGAGTTAGGTGATATTCTTTATTTTAAAAGAAAACTATATACAGCATTAAAAGTTCCTATTGATAGAATTAATGATGAGGGTGACTCAGGTGCTACTTTTGATTTTACTGATACATCAGTTTCAAGAGAAGAAGTTAAATTTTTCAATTTTATTTCAAGATTAAGAAATTTATTTTTAGAACTTGTATATGGTATATTAAAAAGACAACTAATTTTTAAAGGTACAATAACATTAGAAGAATGGGATGATATTATCAAGGATGGTTTAAATATTAGATTTACAACTGAAAATATTTTCTTTGAAAAACTTAAAAAAGATAAACTTAATTCTTCTTTAGAATTATTTACTAATATTGAAGAATTAATTGGAACTTATTTTAGTTATGAATATGTATATAAAAATGTTTTAGATTTGAATGATGAAGAAATTGATGAAATGCACAAACAAATAGAAAAAGAAAAAAGTGATAATAAATATAAAAGGTTTTTTGAAACTGATGATGATATGTAATATAAATAATATTGAAATACAAATATAAAGGAAAAAAATGTTAGATGAAATTATAACAGCCGCTGAAGAGGGGAAGTTTTCAGATTTTAGTAAAAAGGTTAAACAAAGCCTTAATGATAAATTAAGAAACAATCCTAAATTTCAGGATGCTAAAAATCAATTTTTACAAAATGCTAAGATTAAAGATGCTATGGCAACTCTTAATAAAGAACTTGGTAAAAAATAATTATTTCAATATTACTAATAAGCACTCTTTTATAAATAAAATAAAATAGAGGAGAAATATATGAAATTAATAGTTGAAGAAGCAATGGCTCTTTCAGGTTATTTTGAAGATTCACTTAATGAAGCAAGTGGACAAAATGAAAGAAATTACTATGTTGAGGGTATCTTTTCATCACCTGAAAAGAAAAATAGAAATGGTAGAGTTTACCCTAGAAAAATATGGGAAAGAGAAGTAGAAAAATACCAAAAAGAAATACAAGAAAAAACTACAAACACTTTGGGAGAATGGCAACATCCACCAAGAAGCACTGTTGACCCTATTAAAGCAGTTATAAGAATTGTAGAATTAGAAATGAGAGATGATGGTAATGTTTGGGGTAAGGCTAAAGTTTTAAATGATGGTTCTGAAATCACAAACAAAATCAAGGCTCTAATTAAAGAAGGTATGAAAATTGGTATTAGTACAAGAGGTGTAGGTAAGGTATCAGCTACTGGTATGGTTACTGAATATAAACTTATAACTGCTGATTTAGTTGATATGCCTAGTGATTATGGTGCTATGTTAAATGGTGTTGTAGAAGGTGTAGAATTTATTAATGGTGTAGCACAAGACAAAGAATATGAAATTGATGAAAATGGTTGTATTGGTGAGGCTTGTGAATTAGCACAAAAAGAAATTGATGAAGCAAAAGAAGAAAATAAACCTTGTCCTATACAAGCAAAAATTGATATTGCTATGACTGAACTTTATGAGAAAATAACTTCTGATATTAGTTCTTATTTAGAAGAAAAATCTAAAGAAGAAAAAGAAGAAGATTTTAAAAAAGAAAAAGAAAAAGAAGTTCAAAAAAAGAAAGATGAAGAAGAAGATGAAGAAGATGAAGAAGATGAAAATTCTAAATCTAAAGAGAAAAAAGAGAAAGAGAAGAAACAAAAAATAGAAGAAGCAATTCTTAAATTTGCTCACTCTTTATAAAGATATAGTATATATAAATATTACTACATAGATAAAAATTATGTGACCGAGATGTCTTGAAACTAAATAATTTTTATCGATAAAAATTAACAGGAGATTTAATATGGAAGACTTACTAGAAAGTTTACAAGTTGATGAATCAGTTAAGCAAACATTAATAGAATCTATTGATGAATATGCTATGGTTGAGGCTATTAAACTTGCAGAAGAAAAACAAGAGGAATATACATTATATGTAGAATCTACTCTTAAAGAAATCAAAGAAGGACTTGAAGAACAAGTTGGAGAATATCTTAACTTAGTTGTTGAACAATTTTTAGAAGAAAATAAAATTGCTATTGAAGAATCAGTTAGTGCTTCTAAAATGGAAGCAATTCAAGAAGGTGTTGCTATGCTTACTGTTTTATCAGGTGCTGATGAAGCCGTTGCTGAAAAACAACTACAAGAATCAACTCTTATTAATGAAAAAGTTGAAGAATTAAAAGAAGCACAAGATGATGTTGAAAAACAACTTAATAGTGTTTTAGCTGAGAATAAAAAACTTAAAGATACTAATGCTGAACTTATTCAAACAGGTGTACTTGCTGAACTTTCAGAAGGAATGACTGCTATTGAAAAAGAAAAATTTTATAAATTAGCTTCATTTGTTTCATTTGATATTAATGAAGGTGCTGATTATCTTAAAAAACTTAATGCTATTAAAGATAGTGTAGGTTCAACAAGTTCTAAAACATCTAAACAAACAAAATTAGATGAAGATGTTAAAAAACCAACTTCAAGTAAATATGAAGTTAAAGCAAGTCACTTAATTTAATTATTAAGAGATTTTTAAAAATATAAATAACTATATATATAAATATATAAAACAAACTTAGGAGATAAGAAATGGAATTACTTACAGAAAAATATGCTGACCTTTTAGAGTCAAAAAAGATGCCTCAAATTGCTGAGGGAGAACAAAGTACAATGGCTGTACTTTTAGAAAATCAAGCACAAGAAGAAACAAAAATGTTAGGTGAAGGTACAACTGCTTCAGATGTTGCGGCATTTACACCAATCTTTATGCCACTTGCTAGAAGAATCCAACCTACATTAATTGCTAATGAAATTATTGGTGTTCAACCACTTACAAGTCCAACTGGATTTATCTATACACTTGCTTTTAGATATACAGGTATGGGTGCTAATGCTACTGATAGAACTGGTGGAAGAATTTCTCCTGTTGCTGGTGGACAAATTTTAGAAGTTGAAGATGCTTCAGCTATTACTAAAGGACAAACTGTTAAAGTTGGTGCTGATAGTGCTACTGTTATTTTTGTTGAGGGTAAACTTGTATTAATTGATGCTCAAATTGGTTCTGCGGGTGCTACACTTAATGATGATGCTGATAATGCTATTACTACTATTGATGCTACTTTCTCAAATGAATTAACATTTAGAAAAATCCTTAAAGGTTATACAGGTTCTTTACCAACAAGTGAAGCAGAAATCCTTGGATATGATATGGCAGAAGTTGGTTTTGAAATCAAACAAACTCAAATTGCTGTTAAATCAAGAAAACTAAAAGCAGAATATTCTGTTGAAATGTATGAAGACCTTAAAGCAATGCACGGTATTAATGCTGATGAAGAACTTATGAATATGATGGCTATTGAGGTTCAAAATGAACTTGATAGAGAAATTGTTGATTTAGTTAATGGTTGGGCGGCTCCTGCGGCAGACTTTAACATCGGTGGTGCTAATGCTAGTGGTTCTACTAGATTTGAAATTGAAGGTATGGCTCACTTAGGTCTTAAAATATCTAATGAAGCAAGAGAAATCGCAAGATTAACAAGAAGAGGTGCTGGTAATATTGTTATTGCTTCTCCAAAAGTTGTTACTGTTCTTGAACAATTAAATGGTTTCAAAGCAATTGCTAATGCTTCTAAAATCGGTTCAGGTGTAGGTGCTAGTGTTGTTGGTACTTTCAATGGTATGAAAGTAGTTATGGATGCTTTTGCTACAAGAGATTATGTTACTGTACTTTACAAAGGTGCTGATAGAAGAGATGCTATTGGATACTATGCTCCATATGTACCTGTTTCATTCACAAGAGTTGTACACCCTGAAAGTGGTCAACCAGGTATCATCCTTAATTCAAGATATGGTGTTAAAGAAAACCCATTAAATGAAAATGAAGGAATCTATGGTAGAACTTTCAGTGTTAATTTTGATGCTTCAAGTGTACTAGCTTAATTGCTAGACACTAGTTTGTCAATTTAATTTTTGAGTGTATCTTTTTTTTTGGTACACTCAAAACCTTTTAATCACTTAATCACTTAATCACTTAATAAACATCAATTTTACTCATCACCTTATTAATTTTATTAATCATTTTATCTATTTTTCTTTCAAACTTATCTTGATTTTTAAACTCTAACTTATCAAAAGTTTCATCATTTATATCATAATAATTAAATCTACCTTCATTAGTATCTTTCAAAACTTCAAGTATTATTAACAATTCATTATGTTTAAAAGTACAAACAATTTCATCTATTTCATTATTAACTTCTATTTTCATTTTAACCCTTATAGTATTTTGCTAGATGGTTTCTTATATCTCTAAAATTAGAAATATATTCTAAATCTTTATTAGTTAAATCATCTAAATCTGTTTTTAAAAGTCTATTACAATAATTAATATAATGTCTTGTATTATAGACTTCACCTTTTATTGTGAATCTACTTTTTTGTTTTTCAATATAAATGTAATCAAGCATATCCCTAACAATAATTATTAGTTCTACCTTAGTACTAATTTCTTCTAAATTCATTTTTAAAAACTTTTCATAATTCTATATTTTTTATATAATGTTTCTAGTGTACTATTATAAGCATTTACCTTTATAGCAAGTGTATTCATTGTAGATTCAAAAATCATACCATCCATATCTTTAAGTACATTATTTCTTTTATTTTCAAGAACCTCAATTTCTATTTTTAAATGTTCTAAATTCTCCATATTTTTACCTTTATGCTTTTTTAAGTGTTGTATTACAAATTGTACAAATTCTTTGTTGTCCTCTTTGTATTTTATTATGAATTACTTTTGTTACTTTATGGTCATAACCACAAGAACAAGTATAACTAAACAATTCTTTTGTTTTGCTGAATGAAGCATCACTATATAAATTAGTTCTTGCTTTACCTTCTATACCTAGAACTCTACATACTTTTTTAAACTCTTTTCCGTGAGGTTTTGTATAATAAGGATATAGCACATCAACCACTGAATGGGCAAATTCGTGTACAAAAGTGTTATCTATATACACACCCTTATACTGCTCTAATAATGCCTTATTAAGTCTAATTGTGTTGTATTTCGGGCTATACTGTCCAGCTATTCTAACAGAGTTTAAATCATAAGTTATTGTTGGACTAACATTAACATCAAAGTTATCCTTAACAATCTTTCTTAGTTCATTATATTTGTCTAAAACTTGTTTTTGTAATCTTACCATTTTTAATCCTTTTATGTTTTATGAAAGAATTATAGCATCTCATTACTTAAATTAAACTTAGAATTATCAGGTTTATTATTTGAACAATCCCAACAAAGTAAAATACTTTCATCAGGGTTTTCAAAATCAAACTCTTCAAATAGTGAATTATAATCATCCATATTCATTACAGTATGTTTCTTTTTACATTTATCACATTTATATGTAATACTTTCAAAAACCGAATAAACATCATCTGAATACTTACAGTTTATCATTTTATATACCTTTTAGATATTTTCATATATTTCTTCACTTTATTATAATATGTTTTATTATTCCAACCACCATTATATCTACCAATTGCTTTCCAATATGCTTGTTTTTTACCAAATTTTCTAAGTGCCTCTTCATACACCATCTTCATATAATAAGCACCAATTAAAGCACCAAATTCAGTATTCATCATAAGTTTGTTTATTAGTATAATATCTTTTTTAGCTTCTTTTCTGTATTTGTTGAGCATATCATTATGTTTTTTATACTCTTTTCTAGCCCATTTAATTGTTTTAATGGCTTTAGGTTCACCCTTATAATATCTATCCATCCAAACATTAGAAGAAAGTATTTTTAAATATCTTTTAACCATTTTATTATGATATTCATATTGTTTATATGTAGATTCATCAGTATTAACTATATTTCTATATTTTGATAATTTTGGTTCTTTCATAATAACTCTTTTTGCTGTACTTAACTTTATTTGAAAAGCACCAAGAGAACTATCATAAAGACTTTTTAATTTACCATTTTTTGTATATTTATCACCTACAAGGACAATACCCCAAGTTGTTTCAGCACCTAAAATTCCTGTCATACTATAACCAAAAGTCATACCATCTTTAGCCATAACATTTTTACCTATATTATAAGCACTGTTAATTTTTGTTATTTGTTCTGTATTCATAGCAATGAGATTAGAACTAAAAATATAAAACAAAAATATATAATATAAAAATTTCAAATTAAATCCTTTTTAACTTTTCACATTCCATAAGTTTGTTTTGATATTCAATAACTTGTTTTGATAAATCATCAACTGAATCTTTTAAGTCGTCGTACCTATCAAATTTAATCTTAAAATCTTTAACACCAATATTTTCATAATATATAAAAATCGTTAGTGTTTTTGATGACATATCAGGTTTAACCCACCAAGTTGTATTTTCATCTTTTATTTTTATTGGTTGGTCACCACATTCAGTGTGTTTAACTATTAAAAACATTGTTATTTTCCTGATGGAATTAGTAATGTTATAAAGAAAATACCAATAACCAACTTATAAGCAGGTATTGTTAAGCTAAAAGCCCAAATTAACACAAGTGAAATTAAATATATAACTCCTACTTTAATTAAAAGTACTATCATTATTACAGCAATACTTGCTATTAATGCCTTTTGATTATTCATTTTTTGAATCCTTTTATGTTTAAGTAAGAGAATTATAGCCTATATAAACTTAAATATATATTAATCAATAAAAGTTTTTTTGTTGATTGGGAAGTACTTCCCTGAGGAATAATAAGGTAATAAATATGTTTTGTTAATTAATTTTTCTCTTATTAATATAAAATGATTTAATTCATATTCTATTCTACCCTGCTCTTTTGGTACTTTAGGTATTTTTTTATCTTTATTTGAATATTCAAGTAAAATATCTTTACTCATTAATAATGCTTTTATATAAGGATTGAAACATACAAAAATTTTATAACCTTTTAAGTAACTTCTACCCCATTGGTATATTTTATCTTTACCTAATTTTTTAGATATTTCTTTCATCACTGACATATCATATGCTTTAAAAACCATTACATAATCTTGTTTATTCATATCAATTAATGGTTCAGGTAAAATATAATTCCAATATGAAATATCTTGACCCTCTCTTCTTTTAAGTAAAAAAGCCTCTCTTGTTTCTACCGGTCTAACAGTACTTACAAGCCAAACTTTATCAGGGTCTGTTGCTTCATCATAATTAATAAATTTTGGTATATTATCCTTTTCTATCATAAGGTATCTTGTATAAGGTGGTTTTATTCTAATAAACTGCATATAAGGTATTCCATTATTCTTTGCCGCTGACATTATTTCATTGTACATATTAACATCATAATAATCATCAACTGTTATGAAAGAAAATTTATTAAATTCTTTATTAAAAACATCTATATTCTTCATTTATTCCACTCTTTATAAATATTTATAAAATAAATAGGATGATTAATGGCTTATAAACTTACTGATAAAGAAAAAGATGCCCATCTTATGATGAAAGAACTTGTTAAAAAACCCAAAAATTTAAGGGCAAAAGATTTTAAAGTTGGTGACATCATACTTTATACTTATCGTGCTAAATATGACCAAAATCCTTATGATATGAGTCCTGTTGTACTAATACTTGGAAGAACTAGAAAATATACTTATGGAATAAATTGGAATTGGATACCAAGACAACTTAGAAAAGGTTTAATGGGTATGGTTTTATCTAAGGCTAATATTAAAAATATTCAAAAAGGAAAAGATATTGTCATACCAAAAAGATTAGTAAAAAGAATATTTAGAATGGGATTACCAGCATTTAGGAAATACCTTAATAACAGAATTTCACCAAAAGGTGTAGTCTTACCACACATTTATTATGAAAAAGTTATAAATCTTCGCGCTGAAAATTTTATTGGTATTTCTGCTGAGGATGCTTGGAAAATAGCAGTGGCTAAAATCAAAGCAAATAAAAAAGGTAAAACAAAGAAAAGAAAATAAAGGTTTAATATGGAAAATATAAAAAATTTAAAAGTTTTGGTAGCTGATGATAGTAAAACTATGCTAAGAATTATATCAAACACATTAAAAAGATTAGGTATAAATGATATAGTTTTAGCCGAAGATGGTCTTGAGGGTGTAGAAAAATATAGACAAGAAAAACCTGATATAATTCTTACAGATTGGAATATGCCGGAAATGAATGGTTTAGAATTTGTTAAGGCTGTAAGAAGAGATAATAAAGATATTCCAATTGTTATGATTACTACTGAGGGTGGTAGAGTTGAGGTTATTACAGCACTTAAAGCGGGTGTTAATAATTATATTGTTAAACCTTTTACTCCACAAATACTCAAAGAAAAATTATCAGCCATACTAGGTTATTAGGATAGTATAATGGCTAAATACAAACAAGGTTTTTACACACCTGAATATCCTGATAAATGGATTATAACTGAATCTTTTGATACAAATGGTAATGCGATAAAATTTAGAAGTTCTTGGGAATTAAAATTTTGTAGGTTTGCTGATTTTAACCCTGATATTGTAAAAGTAAATTCTGAAGGGATTGTTATACCATATTTGAACCCAATAAAAAATAAAGTTTCAAGGTATTATATGGATTTTATTATAGAAACAAAAAATGGTAATGTGTTTTTAGTAGAAATAAAACCAAAAGCACAAACATTACCACCAAAAAAGCCTAAAAAAATAACTCCTAAAAGTGAATTATCATATAAAAAGGCTATTGAAACATATTTAATCAATCAAGCTAAATGGCAAGCGGCTGAAGAATATGCTAAAGAAAGAGGTATGAAATTTATAATAATAACTGAAAAAGAAATAGGTTTATAATTCTATTAAATCTAATTCTTTACCTTTAGATGTTATTTTATAAAATTTATCATAACCAATAGTGCTTAAATCATCAATAGCCATATCTACATCACTTTGTTTATAAAATGTTAATTTAATTATATTTTTATCAAAATCTTCATCTTTTATTTTAAAACCAACTTTTCTTAAATAATCTTGTGGTGGTGTATTTTCAATGCCCTCAGTAATTTTATCTGTATTAGTTTTTTCAGTTGGTTTACTTACATAATTACCTGATGGTGTCATAGTAGATAAAAGTTGTCTAGCAACAGTCTTGCCACCTAATTCTTTAACAATTTTTCTAAATTTTTTAGCTAAATCAGAATTTTCAATATGTTCAATGGCTTCTTCTTTTGTTGTTCTACCTACTGTACCAACAGGTGATTCTTTTATTAGCATATTAGTAAAGGTTTTCATTTTACTTACCTCTTCTTTTTATAAATATTTATATATTAAAATAAAGGTTAATAATGAATGATTTAATGAATGTAGAAGTATTTGATAAAATTTTTAGTATAGATACTAATATCATTTTAGATAATGCTCAAAATCTCTTTGAGATTTCAGAAAATGGAAAAAATTTAATTGTAATGGCTGAAACAGTCTTAGATGAGATTGATTCAAAAAAATCAGGTTTTAATGAAATAAATTTTCAAGCAAGAGAATTTAGTAGATTATTACTTGATGCCTCAATAGATAGTAAAATTACTATTGATGATTTAACTATTGTACAAATAACAGTTAATAACACTATTATACATATTGTAACAACTGAAAATTATCAGGCTGATAAAACAAAGATGGCTTTAAATATACTTAATGATAGGAAAATATTAGAAATAACAAAACAATATGAAAAATGTTTTAAGAAAGAAATTATCTTTTTATCTTTAGATGTTATGGCTAGAACAAGGGCTATTAGTCTTGATATTAAAACAGAATCACTTAACTTAGGTAAAGATGAAGATGAGTTAAATTTTATTAAAGAATTTGATTTACACGGCCAGGAAATTAGAAATGGTGACTCAATATTAGATTTTGATAAAGATTATAAACAACATAATTTTAGTTATATTTTTAACCAAGATGGAAATAAAACTCTTGCTACAATTAAAAATGGATTAATCTGTATATTAGAAGAAAAAGAATTAAGAAAACAAAATATAAACCCTATGAACAATGAACAACTATTCTTTAGTAATGCTTTACTTGATAATCATTATAATATTGTTACAGTTGAAGCTAAGGCTGGTTCAGGTAAAACATTACTTGCTATTAGTGCGGCTATGGAATTAATTAAGAGAAAAGATTTTCAAAGAATTGTATATATTAGGAACTCAATAGAATCACTAGAAAAAGGTGAAGATGTTGGATATTTAAGTGGTAATGATGAAAAATTTGAGATATATAATTTCCCTTTATTTGATACTCTTGCTTACATAGCTAATAAAATGCTAAAGAGTTCTAATGAAAATAAAAAAGGTAAGGGTGATGCTATTTCAGAAGAAAGAATATCTGAAAAAGTTGAGGAACTTGTAGAAAGGTTTCAGGTTGAAACACTTTGGCCGGGGGCTATGAGAGGTAGGACTATATCAAATGCTATAATTATTATAGATGAGGCTCAAAATATGAGTAATAGTACAATGCAATTAATTTTAAGTAGAATAGATAATAGTTGTAAGGTTATTGTATTAGGTTCAAATAGACAAATAGATAATCCTTATATAAACAAATTTACTAATGGTTTAACTACTTTAATGGGTGCTTGTACCCAAGAACATAATGAAGTTAATCTATTTGGTATAGAGTTACAGAAAGTACTTCGCGGGCCGATTACAGAATTTGCTGAGAAAGTATTTAGTAAAAATTAAAAAAACTAATGAGGTACAAACCTCATTAGACTAGAAGTCTAAAAAGTTTTGATTTAAGATATTATCTTCAGTTTTATCCAATTCTTCTTTCACTTTACACACACCTGCTCTTTGAAAATCACAAAAATCACATAATGCTGATGGATTAGAATTAAAAATATCTGAATTTTCTATTTTTTTTGTTTTATTATAAAAATCTTTAATATACTCATTAAACATTGCTCTATAAAAAACCATTTCTTTAGCTGTACTATGCTCAACAAAAATAAATTTTACATCAATTGTATTTACATTAGGATACTTTAAAAAACCAGCTATGGCATACATCATACCTTGGTCATTACCATATAATTCATCTTCTGAATGGTCTTTACCTGTTTTATAGTCAATAATTGTATATTTATTTGACTCAATATCATTGAAATATAAATCAGCACTACCCCTTAACCAAGCATTTTTATCCCAATATCCAACTAACTTTAAATTTTTATCAAAAGCAAAATCTTCTTCTTTTTTAGATTTATCATATATAGATTTTATATATTTTCCATAATAACTTTTTTCAAAATCTTTTACCATATTAATAGTTTCTTCTTTATCACTTTCTGTAAAAAGTTCATCAAGTTCTACTTCAATATCATAATTAAAATTATGTTCCAATATTTCGTGTACATAACCACCTTTTTTAAGTGCTTTGTTTGGTAATCTTGGTACTTTTACTTTATCAATATATTGATACTTAAATTTTAATGGGCATTGTTTAAAAGTTCCCAACTTTGAGACGGAGTAAGGATTGTATTTCATCTTTCTTGTAACCTTTTTATTCTATTGAGAGAGTTTATAATACTAATAATTTCTTCATAATCATATGTTAGTACAATATCTTTTAATGAAATATTTTTATCTATGTCTTTTGGTGATTCTAATTTAGTTATAATATCTTCAATCAAATATTTAACATCATCTTCATCTACACAAACATCTAATAAAGTATTAATTTCTTCTTGTGATAGTATATCAGCCATTTATTTCCTTTTTAAATCATTTTTAAAGAACATATAACCAATAACTAACCAAAATAAGTTTTTTGATTCTAATGCTCTTTTATAAGAATATACTTTTATTATAGTAATACTAAATGTTAATATAACTAAACATATGATAATTAAAATATCCATATTATGCTCCTTTAATATGATAATTATAGCATAATATACTTAAAAATTAATTATAAAATGTTTAAAGTTTATGATATTTAATCTATAAATTGAGTTAGCATAAATTGTTTCATAGCAACCAATACTTTCTAACTCTTTAGTTATTCTTTTGTTGTCTTTTTTGTAATAATTTATTAATGTTTGTTTTTTCTTTAGTGGTAAATCCATATTTAAAAAAACATTAACATTGTAATTATTTGATGATAATTCAGATAAAAGTAACATCAATTCATCTAATTTTTTACCATCAAGTAAATACCCACCATATAGATAAAAACCAATTCTTTTAATTTCTTCTTCATAATTTTCATCAAGTGCTGAAGAGAATTTTCCTTTTAAGTCTTTATTGTAATACTCAACCATTTCAAGTATATATTTCATACTAATGGCTGTATAACAATCATTCTTTAATAAGTTTCTCATATTATTTTACTAAGTTAGCAATCATTGTTTTAATATCAGTATCAGACGACACTATTTCTTCTAATAGTTGAATTTCTTTAACATCTTCACCTGATTCTTTAAGATATTCTTTAATGTTTCTTATTACTTTATTTACTTTTGTAACATCAACACCATTTTCTTTTGCTTCTGTTTTAAATTGTTTTTTCTCTTCTTGAATTTCTTTAATTCTCATATCAGCATCAAGAATATCTTTAACATAATCTTTAATAAAACCTTGTTCTTCTTCGCTTTTTCTTTGTAAAAACTTCTCTTTTAGTTCATCTACTGATTTAGATTCACTTACATCTTGAAGCAATTCATCAAGTTCATTATCCATTTAATCTCTCCATAATTTAATTATTGTTTCTACATCTTCTTTGATGTTTCTATGACCTGTATTATCAACTGTAATATCTGACTGAAAATCTTTTAGAGATGTTTCACTACTATGATTACTATGATTATCTGTATTAATAACAGTTTTATCAAAAATATTTACTGTTAAAGTTTCTACTTCATCATCATCTTCAAACACTTTTAGTTCCTCAGGAAATCTAAAATCAGAAATAACAAAGTATTTTCCATCAGATTTTTTAATATCTTCTAATACTAATTTTGCCCAAATATCATCACCAAAAATAGGTTTAATTGCTTCTGTACCCAATTTTTGTAAAATTTGTCTATAATCAGTTACAGATAATACTTTTGATTTATTTTGTGAAATACTTTCAGTAGTTTTTATATAATACTTATGGGGATTATTTTTATATTCATCCAAAGTTTCATAATCTATACTAAAAATTTCTTGAGTTATTTTTTTAATATTATCAGCAAATGCTTTTTTTGAACAATCTTTATTATATTCACAAAGCATTTCAGCTAGATAATCTTTTCCGTGGCGTTTCTCCCCACAAATTAACAATACTTTTTTCATAACTTTCCTTTTTTATGTTATAATTATACATAAAAAATACTTAGTTTTTTAATTTTAGATATAATATTTAGCAACTTCTTTAGCAATATCAATCATTTCAGAATAAGATAATTTTCTAAATTCTTCAAGTGCTTCTTCATCATTACCATAAGCATCAATATAATCAATACTTGTTTCAGCTAAACTTTCAGCATTATAATCTTCAGCATACAATTCTTGAACATCATAACAGATAACACTCATAGTATTACCCAACATACTTTTATATCTATCTAACATTTTAAATCCTTTTTGTTGTTTATTAGTGTAATTATATAATAATAAACTTAAATAGAAATTAAAATTTAAAATTTAAAATTGACTAGTATTTTTTCCATTTCTGTTGATTTTCTAAATAATTCATCTTTGTAATTTAAAATATTTAATTTTTTCTTTTTATCAAGATATATTAAGTCATACTTCCATATATCACTAATTTTTGTATTTATAATTTCTGATGAAGAAATTGATTTAAAACACAAATCTTCATCATCAATACAAATAAGTTCAAAAATATCAAAATGAACGCTAGAACCATTCTTAAAACTAGCCCAAGATTGAGAAAAATAATTACCTATTTTAAATTTTTTCATTATATAGATTTACCTGATTTAATAATCTCATTATATGAATTAACAGATTTTTCAGTTGTATCAACATTAACCCAAGATGTAACCTCAACTTTTTTAGGTGCTACAATATTAAGTGAAGCATAACTCCAATCACTACCATTCCAAGAATCATAATAACCCTCTACTTTAAAATTTGTTAGAAGTTCATCATCTTCATACAAAGCAAAAATATAGTAAATTGTATCTCCCTGACCTTCTCCACCATATTGGTCAAGCATTTTGATTTTATAAGGTGATTCATCTTTTGGTGACCATTCTTCCCAATCATAACCATTTCTAATATCTAATTCAGATTCTCCATCCCACCATTTACAATCTTTAATAACTTTTTGAAGTAATTCTTCTAATTCTTCTTGTTTCACTTTAAATCCTTTGTTTTAGGTATTTTATAACCCATTTTTTTATATGCTTTATGAAAAAGAGGTCTTGAAAAATCTCTTTCTTTTTTTACTGTTGTAAAATTTTGTTCTATTAAAAATCTTTGAATATAACCAATCCACCTACTTGTTTTATCAGGTGGGAATGTTTTTAAATTTTTCTTTAATTCATATAACATAATCATAATATGTTTTTCTTCTCTTAGAAAAATTGTATCTAACATTCCTATATATCTTTTTATTAATTTTTTATGTACTTTATTTAATGGCTTTTGTTTTAATTTCATACATTAACCTTAAACACCAACCCATATAATTTTTTTAACTTCTTTAGGTTTGACAACTGCCCAATTATTCCACTCAGTACCATCCCAAGAATTATAATACCCGTTAATTTCAAAATATATTTTTTCTTGTGTTTTTTTGTTAAGTAATGAGTAAACAATCCAAGTTTCTTCACCAGCACCTTCATATCCACCAAAGGTTTCTTCTTCTTTGATTATGTAATCATCATTTTCAGCACCATCAGCAAATTCTTGAAAAGAGTCACCATTAAAACTATCAATATTTTCTACTTCATAAGAATCTTCATCATAGTATCTATTTTTCTTAGCATTTTCCCTAACTAAGTCTGGCACTACTTCTTTAACTATATTTTCCATTTCATTTTTGTTTAACATATTTTTTCCTTTATTTTTATGTTGTGGCTAACAATAGCCACAACAATATTCACCACATAGTGGACAAATTTGTTCATCAGCACCATCATCAAAAAATATGGTGTCTGACCATTTAATTACTTTCATATCATATCTCCTTTGTTAAATAACTATTACCCTATAACAACAAAAGGGTATAATTCATCATCTTCAAATTCTTCATAATCATCAGGGTGTATTAAATCTAAATCTTCTGAAAATAATTCTTTTGAAACCCAACCTTTTGGCACTCTTCTAAAAGAGTTACCTTCATCATCTGAACCAACAAGAACTTCTAAATCTTGTGGTAACTCTTTTAACTCTTCAATCAAATCCTGTACTAACATTATACTATCCTTTTACTTAATTTTTATTCTTGATATTTTGAAAAAGTGAAGTTCCCATAGTATAGAGAACCACTTACCATATAATTAACACCATCTTTTGAACACATAACCCAAAAATCAACTTGCCAACCATTTGTTTCAATCTCTTTATCTACTTCAAAGCCCATATACTCTAAATCATTGATTATATTATCTAATGATACCATATCAAAACTTGCTTTTTCTTTGCCTTTTAAAACATCATCTACTGCTTCAAATAATTTCATATTTTTCCTTTTTATTACCAACTTCTATCTACTGCATTATTTCCTGTAACTATATTACTATAATTATCATACCATCTACAATTTAATTCTTTAAAATCAAAAGCACTCATATTTTTCATCAGTAAATCTCTATCTTCCAAATATTGTTTGTACTTTTTTCTTTTAATTTTTGAACAATCACATCTTTCAAAATATGTTATAGAACAATAATCACCACCACCGTTCATTATTTGTCCATTAGAACATCTATGACAACCTGCTTTTTTATACATTCTATAATCATTTAAAAATGTATATTTCTTAATTTTCTTCTTTATATTCATATGCTATCCACTCCTTATTATGTAAATGTTTCATATATGGTATATATGAAGTAAAAATACCATTAGAATATCTAATAACCATTTCCCAAGCACCCCTATCACTAGGCATACCATATCTCATTTCATTATCATTTAAAGCACCCAAAAAATCCATCTTCCCTAAATTATAAACAAAGTTTGTACCTGATTTAGAATCTTTTGGTATTAAATGTGTCGGCCATTCTATTTCAAATTTATTTTCTTCATCTTCTTTTGGTTTGATTATTTTAATACCCTCAAGATTTTTAGCAAAATCTTTAAGAGGAACAAAAATTTCATTTGCTTCATCATCACCTTTACATTCTATATTAACAGTTTTACCATCTACCAAAATTTGAACATAAGTCATCTAATTCCCTTTTAGTCTATCTATTTCTTTTGTGTCTTTATCTCTTATTAAAACTGATGTATATTCATCTGCTGAAATAATTTCACAATTAAATTCTTTTAATAACTGTTCTATTTTTATTTTACAAATATCAAAATCTGTATTATCTTTTGAATTTCTAGCCATTTTCTATATCCTTAATCTTTTCTAATCTTTCTTTAAAATGAGTAAAACCAAGTATTCTCAAAGAATCAAAATGAATAATTAAAAATAAATTAAACCATCCTGATGTAGTGCTTGTAATCATCATTTTAAGCGTCTTTAAGCGTGCTATTTTAAGTGGGTAAGGTTTGTCTATAAAGATAAATCTTTCAGCACTCAGCACCATTATTTCCTCTAAAGCAACCATAAGTTTTTGAGAATAATTTAACTTATTCCAAAGTTCTTCTGAACATAATGGGGAACTTAAATCTTTTCTTATTAACTCATTCATAGGTCTTTCATCATAAGCAAATTGTTGGTGTAACCAATCGTGGTTATATTTTCTATAAATATTTTCTTTAAAAAACTCTGTATTAGGAACATCCATTTTTACTTTTTTCTTTCCGTGAAGTTTTTCCCAATCTGAATATAAAAGATTATAGAGTTCTTTATCTAATTTACAACCCATAGATTTTAAGAACTCAATATCTTTCATAGTCTTTTCCCAATTAATATCCCAAGAGGCGTGTGAAACCTTAATTGTAAATAAAAAATCCTTATCTACAAATTGAATATCTTTATTGTTTTTTAGAATATATTCAAAAGCATCAGTCCAATAAAACTCAATCTTGATACCTTTTTCATTAACATTTTTAATATCTTGTTTTGTAATAATATCAATATCTCTAGGTTCTCTAAAATCTTTAAACCAATGTTTAATTGCTGTTGAGCCATAAATTAAATGAGTTCTCATATTTCTAACCTTTAAAAATTAGTTATTTTATCAGCAATAACATTTCTATAAGCATTTAATATAATAACACTAGGAATATCAATATACCACCATAATGGCATAGTTATATTTAAACCAAATATACCCAAAGCACCACCAATAATCATACCACCAATAATAACTACTAATAAACCTTTATCCATTATTCCATACCTTCTTTAACATCACCAATGAATTTACCAATAGTAAGCCCAATGCTACCATTATTTTCTTTTACTTCTTTAACAGCACTATACCCGATAAAAGCAACAAAGAAATATTGTACTATAATCATTATAAAACTAAGTCCAAATATACCCCAAAAAATCTTATTAAAATTACTTCTTTGATACACTATAAATCCTTTCCTTTTTGTTTACACTGCTTAATACTACCATTAGAATTGTATCTCACACTCAAACCAGCGGCTTTATATCCATCAAAAATAAGATATTCTACATTTGTTGTTGTATCACAAAATACCTTTACATTTTCATACACTTTAAGTGTAGGGTTATCTTGATTATTATTACAACCACTGAGTAAAACCAAACCAAAAATAGCAATTGCTAAAAGTCCTTTTGTTGTATGTTTCATATTTTTTCCTTTTATGTTTTGTATGTAGTATTATATCAGAATAAACTTAAATTATTCTTAGTTATTATATTCTATTAGTTTTGTATTTTATCATTGTTTGAGCAAAATAATTTTGGAGAACATAATCTCCATAATGTTCACTGAATTTTTTAGAGTAAGATATTACTCCACCTTTAGGTATCCACCCATTTGCAATTTCTGAATTTACAATTTCTTCTAAATCTTCTATTTTACTTCTTTTAAGAATTTTATATGCTTGAATTTCCAAAATCATATCACCAAATCAAAAGTTTCTATAACACTATAATTATTATCACTTGGATAACCTAAAGGATTACATAATACATCAACACCATCTTTATTATATTTTAAAAATTGATGTGTATGCCCGTGTATATGAAGTTTAGCACCTGATTTTTTCACTATATCAAAATCATCAGTATAATAAAATATATTTGCTTCATCCCCTATATAAACCTCAGCCATACCCTCATCAAGACTTGGTTCATTCATACCTATATGAGTTATAAGAACATCAACACCATTATTAGAAATATCTTGTAATTTTTCTTTCTCTTTTTTTGCCAATCTATTAGAATTAAAAACATAATTTTTGGTGGATGTTCCATAAGAGTACATTTGTTGAGTGTGTATTACTTTCTCAGCAATAAGGCGAGAATCATTCATATACTTATGCCATAAATCAATTCCATCAGAATCTAACATATACCAATTACCTGTACCACCAAATTTAATACCTTGTATTTCTATAACATCACCATCCAAATAATTAATATTAAAATTATCACAAATTTCTTTTTGTTCTTTAATTCTATTAAAAGAATTTTCTTTATATTTTCTTGCTATATTGTTTGAAACAAAGTATAAGTCGTGATTACCCCAAGTAACTAAAATATTATCCCAATATTTTTTTAACTCTGTAAAAAGATATTCTAACTGTTTGTTGTAATGTGTTAAATCTCCACCTATAATTAATACATCACCTATATCTTCTTTTTGTGGTAAAATCATATCAACAAAAGTTTTAATTTCTTTAATCATTTTTGCTTCATTACTTAATACATCACTTGGTATCCAAAAATCAAGGTGTATATCTGATATATAATTTATTTTTATTTTTTTCATAAAATTTTCCTTTCATCCTTTGGAATTAATCTAATAAATGTTTGAGTATAATAGACTTCACTATCGTTCTCATAAGTTATCAAATCTTGAAAAGGAATAAAACCTCTTTGTAATAATTCTGATACCTCTTCATTAAAAGCATTATGTTTTTTATTCCTCACTATTATATAATCACTTACATCAAATTTATATAAATCATTAATCAATATATTTCCCCATAATTTTTTGTACTGCTTCTTCACTATATTCGACTTTTTCAGAATATGTTATAACTCTACTTCTTTCAACAAAACCATTCTGAGCATAATCCATAGTACCCTCTTTTATTGGTTTTAGATATTTTTCTTTTTTGACTAAAATACCATATTTAAAAGCATCAGAAATATCATTCCAATCTTTACCTGTTTTTTCTTTACAATATTGTACTTGTTCTAATCCTGTTTTATTTTGTAGTTCTTTGTGAGAACAATAAGTCTGAGCAAACATACTTCTTGAGTTTTTTTCAGCATCCCTAACTCTAAACATTACAGCATTAAATGCCTCTTCATCTGATGGTACTCCAAATACTCTACAATCAAACCAAGCATTACCTACTTTTTCTTCCATTTTATTAAAATATCTTGCTGTTTCATCAGTTTTGTATTCATTCCACCCAATTTCATTTTCTAAAATATTTTTGAAATGCTTATTAAAACTCATTGTAGTAAAACCAGCTACTAATGATGACAACTTTTGTGTTCTTCCTCCTGAAGTATGACACCATTTAGGTTTATTTTGACCTTTGTGTTTATCTGTATTCATAAGACTTGGTAATATTAAAGTTATTTCATCTGATTGAGTATAACCTGTATAAGCATTAAATTCTTGAAGCAAATCAATTGTAGTTTGCTTCATAGACTCAGCAAAAATATTATCAAATGGTTTTCTCATACCTTTTGTAAATTTACTAAACTTATGACCATCAATTCTAATAATAATATGGTCTTCAGGTTTAATTACTAATTCACTTTCTTTCTCATACTCTTTCATCCTTGTACCTAAAGATTCTGTTCTACTATTTTTCTTTGCCATATTTTTACCTTTATTTAATTATTGATGTAATTATACTATATTAACATTAAAATAATATTAATTTAATATTTTTGTGCCATTTTTATCTTGTACACAAATAAAATGTTTTTCTTGAACTGTTTTAACTGCTTCGTGTTCTTTGTTATTGTACTTTTTTATATTAAGAATAATATCTTTACAACCCCAAGTTTTAAATCTTACATATTGCTCTTCTGAAATTTCTAGTGTTTTGTCATCAGTAACAATAAATAATGAATTTGAACCAATTTCTAATGAAGGATTTTTATAAGTTATATTCTCATCATAAAACTTATTATTAGCATCAAATTTAAAAACAATAAATATAGTTAATACAGCAATAACACCAAAAGAAATTAGAAAATTAACGCCAGCAAAAACTCCAAACTCTTCTTTCATCTCTTTAAAATCCCATTTAAAAAAATAAAATGATGATAATATTGTAAAGAAAAAACCAACCCAAGCAAAATAAAAAAATATAAAAGAAGATATAATCATAATAATAATACCTGTAATATCATTCTTTTTAATAAGAAATTTATGAAAATCTTTTAGTGCTTCGCCCAATATCTCAAATAATACTTTAACTTTATTCATAATAAGCCTTTTGTTTTCTTTCCCATTTATCTAGTTTCTTTTGAAATAGATTTCTAGTATATTTTTCCAGTTCTTTATTATCTTTAGTTAAAACATTGATAATATCAACTGCTACATTTATAACATCACAAGTTTCTTCTAAAACATTCTCTACACCACCTGTTGCTGATGCTGATGTATTTTTACTTCCATCATATTTAAGAAATGCTTGAGAAAGTTCTCCTGACTCTTCACTAAGTTTTAAAATCTTTTGATAAAGAGGTACTGATAAATCCTCATCACTTAGTTTTTCTATCCTTTTTGTATCTATATAATCAGTCATTACTTAACTCCTATATTTTTATTTTTCAATTTTTGATGAATAAGAATTTTTTGAATTTGTTCAATAGATGCGAACTCCAATCTATTACTTGCTAAATCTATTAGTTCATCTATATCTTCTTTTGTTAGTTCTTCTTCATTCATTCTCATAATTTGTTTGTATTTTTCAGAAAATGTCATCATCACCCTTTTTGTTTTTTAAATATTTTTCTTTCATTTCATTTTCCATTTCTGTAATAAATTCATCACTAATACCACTAAACATTAAAGAACATATAGTTGTATTTAATACAAAATTAAATTCTTCTTCACTCAAGGAATTTAATTCCTTTTCTAAATTATCAGAACTTATATCATCAACAGCCCAATTTATATCTTTTTTAGATTTATGAATTTCAACAAGTTTAATATTATCCAACATAATTAGTTTCTTTAATTTCTTTTTGTATATTATCAAAAAGTTCAACTTCACTTCTACCAATAATAAACATCATTGGATTATCTCTAAATTGACTCCATAAATTCATAATGTATCTTTCATCATTATATCTAGGCATCATAAGTTCTACAAACTTATCAGCATTTACTCTATTACTACAAAATTTAACCATTACATCTAAATCTTTATAATCCATTTTTAGTCCTCATCTTCTTCATAATCTTCTTCATCTTCACAACAACACTCAGCATCATATTCACAATCATATTCACAACCACATTCATCACATTCATAGATTGTTTTATACTCTTGTAATTCATTTTTCAACTGTTGATATGCTATTGGGTCTAACTCTTTAAGAATTTGACTTCTATCAAAATAGATTCCAGCTATAACTACTTCACCTTGTTCATCAAGAAAACTATCTGCTATATCATCTAGCTCATAATCTTCATATTCTTCTACTTCTCTTTCAGTTACTGTTGCCATTTTTAATCCTTTTATGTTTTATATGTAGTATTATATCAGTTAGTTTATTAAATAGAACTTAAAAAGCATATTCTGCTTTGTTAAATTTTAAATATTCTTTCATTATAGGCATATACCCATTTTTAGTAATGAAATTTTGAAGTTTATTAAAATATTCATTTTCTGAAACTTCCTTATTTTCACAAAAAAGAAAATTATTTTCAAACTCTAACAACTTTGATGATATATCACCAAAAGATGAAGTTTCTAAAATAAGTTCTTCATCTTCTGAAGTAGTTATGTATATGTCTTCACTCATACCTAACATACTATCATTATTTTCTCTTTTTTTGATTAATACTTTTTGTAGTGGTATAAACTTAGTTGAATGTTGTATGCTTCTTCTACTATTTTTAGCAATAGTGCCAATATAAAAGAACCAATATTCTTTACCCACTACTAATTGTTTAAAATCTAATTTCACTTGGAATCCTATAATATCTACTTCTTGTCGGCATATTAAATTTTTGTTTTAATTCAAATATTTTATCTTCGATAGAAATATATTCAGCATATAGAATTTTATACTTTAGTGATGCTTTTCTATGTTCAAAAAATTTATTGAATCTATTTGATTCTATATTTGTTTTTAATTCATAAATATCTCTATATATAGAGTTTCTATTAGAATATAATACATCCAATTCTACTATCTTTTTCATTTAACTAATACTCCTATGTTACCCTCTAAAAGAACTTCATTCTTTGTTAAAATAATATCATAATTTACATCTTTTGGATAATTTGTCATAACCATTGACCAACCATCAACAGAATTTTTGATTACATAATATTTTTGATATTCCATATAATCTTTATCACCTTTTTTTGCTTTTTGTTTTAAGACAACTCTTTTACAAAATTCATCATCATTGTTGAATGTGTAGTTATCACCTCTATCACAATACCCAAACCATTTACCATCTTTGAAAATTCCATTTGGGTATTTATCATTTTCATTGTAAGTACCTAATGCTGTTAAATAAAATACACCTAAAGGAAAAACATTTATAAAAGATAAACATTCTTCTATATCAAATTCTTTATCTTGTTTCTTGATAAAGTTAATATATTCTCTTATTTTTTCATTAAACCATTTATTGTATTTTAGAATGTCTTTTTCATCTTTGATATATTCATCTACACCAAATCTTTCAGGTATTGTTTTAATATGTCTTTTTTTCATAATATCTCTTTCTGTTAGAGGCTTAAAAAGCCTCATTTAAAGGTAAACTCTCTAAATATTCTTCTGATACCCACCATAAATCAGGCTCAAAAGTCATTTGTTTAAATCTGTTTTTAGAAGTACAAATATCACCATCTCTATCTTCTTTCCAAATACAACCTTTTTCTTCTAAAGATGAAATTAAACCAGCTATTTGATGTGCTGAAAAGTCAAACTCTCTTAGGTCTTCTAATGCTTGACAACTATAATTATCTTCTAAAAGTTCACCTGCTGTTCTAGCACCACACCCATTACTTTGTAAAAACTCAGTCATAAACTTTTGTTCTTTTTCTGTTAAGTTAAATTCATTGTTAGTCATTTTAAATCCTTTTTGTCTTTTGATATGTAAAATTATAGCATATTAGACTTAAATGAAACTTAAATAGATAAATCTTCAAAAGCATTTAGAAATAGTTCTTGCTCTTCTTTAGTAATTCTATTGTTAAGAGGTCTATTATCTCTTATTATTTTTTTCTTTTTGATTTTTATAGTACTCTTTTCTATATCTTTTTTTGTTACAATATTTAAAGAATATTTTCTTTCGAGGATGAAAGAAGTGAGGAAAATTCTATTTTTGAT
>Ga0256843_1000738_pt1 | contig 27213 bp, 19 predicted proteins | sample AlvinellametaG_FD_191572 | JGI IMG/M metagenome (GOLD analysis project Ga0256843, IMG submission 191572) | Pompeii worm associated microbial communities from hydrothermal vent at the East Pacific Rise, Pacific Ocean - Alvinella | ecosystem: Host-associated > Annelida > Integument > Unclassified ... | reverse complement strand
GGAAGTGCAATAGATTTTTAATTTGTGAATTGCAGATGTATATAGATACTTCAAAATGAACAAGTTGAAAAGATGTTGTGCTTCCGAGCAGCAGAAATATTAAATTTACGCGTTTTACAAGTGTAAGTAATTTTAAGCTTTTATGTGAAAAATCATGCATTTCTCATCGAACACCCGATTATATTATATTGAAATTCAACATTTAAGCATTTTTCAGCAAGCCCTATTTTAACGAGTTTTTTTGTATTAATACTTTTCCCGTTAAAGAAACAAATTCGGGGCTTCTGCAAAGCAGAAACCCCGAATTTTATATAAAATCCAATTTACTTATTAAATTTAAAAAAGATAAGAACTTCATTATTCTCTTCAAACATCCGTTATCGGTCACGAATCAAAGCACCGGCTTTAGTAGGAAATTGTCATTCACAGTTATGATCAACTTTCACCTCGCACTTTCTCCTTGTTCCTTGTCCCTTGTCCCTTTCTCCTTATCCTATTGCCCGTGTACATTTCTCGATACAATCCCAATAACTCACCCCGAGACCTCGGGAGACACTACATTTGACTTCGGACTTCCGTCATCCGACATCCATCATCCGACATCCGTCACTTACTCAATCTTTCCCACCATTTTTTCAGGCACTACATATTTATCAAATTCCTCTTCCGTCAAAATACCCAATTTCACTGCTTCCTCTTTCAAGGTTGTTCCGTTTTTATGAGCTGTTTTAGCGATTAGAGCCGCTTTTTCATAGCCGATATACGGATTAAGTGCCGTAACCAACATCAACGAGTTGTTCAACAATTCTTCTATGCGTTTATAATTAGGCTCAATACCTTTAACCAACTTGTCAGTAAACGACACCGCAGCATCCGCCAACAAGTCAGCCGATTGCAAAGCATTGTAAATCATCATCGGTTTAAATACGTTCAACTCATAATGTCCTTGTGTGCCACCTATGGTGATTGCCACATCGTTACCCATCACTTGAGCCGCTACCATTGTAATGGCTTCCGCCTGTGTCGGATTCACTTTTCCCGGCATAATGGACGAGCCCGGTTCATTAGCCGGTATAATAATTTCACCGATTCCCGAACGCGGGCCCGATGCCAACAAGCGAATATCATTGGCTATTTTATTGATAGATACCGCTATTTGTTTCAAAGCGCCGTGTGTCTCCACAATAGCATCGTGAGCAGCCAAAGCCTCAAATTTGTTTTCGGCCGTTTTCAGCGGAAGTCCCGAAAACTCGGCAATATATTTGGCCACCGTTTCCGCATAACCTTCCGGCGTATTGATTCCTGTTCCTACGGCGGTTCCTCCCAATGCCAATTCGCTCAAGTGAGCCAACGTGTTTTTCAAGGCACGAATACCGTGATCCAGTTGCGATACATAGCCCGAAAATTCCTGTCCCAAGGTGAGGGGAGTAGCATCCATCAAGTGGGTGCGACCTATTTTCACCACTTTCATAAAGGCTTTCGACTTTTTAGCCAATTCGTCGCGCATATATTCCAAAGCAGGAATCGTTTTCTCCACTATTTTTTTATACAAAGCAATGTGCATAGCCGTCGGAAAAGTATCGTTAGACGATTGCGATTTATTCACATCGTCATTCGGGTGAATATATTTATCGCCTTCGCCCAATTTATTGCCCATCAACACATGTGCACGGTTCGACACCACTTCGTTAAAATTCATATTACTTTGCGTTCCCGATCCCGTTTGCCAGATCACCAGTGGAAACTGATCGTAGAGTTTTCCTTCCAATACTTCGTCGGCCACTTGCGCTATCAAGTCGCGTTTATCTTTGGGCAACACGCCCAATTCGTGGTTCGTATAAGCCGCAGCTTTTTTCAAGATTGCAAACGCATCTATAATTTCGCGTGGCATAGAACCGGCAGGACCTATTTTAAAATTGTTTCGTGAGCGTTCCGTTTGTGCACCCCAATATTTATCGGCGGGCACTTTTACTTCGCCTATGGTATCGTGTTCTATTCTGTATTTCATAGCAAAATTTTTTTAGTTTATAACAAAAATAAACTCTTTTAAACTAAAATTTGCACTTAATTGTCAGTTTTTATCAATTTTTATTGTCTTTGGGCGTGCCCTTTCCGGAGCTAAAGCCAGCTGCTTCGGTCGGGTGTTTCATTTTAGTTGCGGGCTGTTTGTGGCGTTTCACAAGCATTTCCACGAGCTTCCTTCGGTCGCTGTGTCTCTGCTGTTCAAATAGCCCCAAACAGCCCGCAAGCTACCATTACACCCCCTCACGCAGGGTATAGCTGCATATGGCACGGTGTATAAATTTGAAACTGTTATTATCATTGACATTAAAAAAAATGAAGTTGTCCCAAAAGCGATTTATTCAAATTATGACAAAAAGCAAATTGTTAAGTTGCTGATTTTCAAGTTAAAGATGCCTTATATTTGCTCAAAATAACAGATAATTTATTCTTTTGAAACAGCCTCATTTTTTTCTATCAAATAAGCATCTATAGGTTTATCGTTGATAAAAACATTTATTAAGGCAGCTTGCCCTTTATATATTGATACGGTTGCATAAGAATGCAAGGCTGGAGTAGTTAGTTGTCTGTAAACTTTTTCTGCTTTCGGCGCTTTGTGTTCTTGCATATAAAATTTGGTGAACGGATAGGTCAAAATAAGATTGGATCGCTCCGGATGGTAATCATAATAAGCGATTGGAACCTCTAAATAGTAGTCGGTATGTGCCGGTGGGTTTTTATATACATTCTCTATTTGAGCATAACCGTCTTTGTCTGCCAAATAAGTTACATATACGGTTTTAATAGTTTTAAAAGTGCTGTCTCGTTTTGGAAAACGCGTGAGTTTGGTATCAAAATTCAAACGTATATATTTACCGCGAAACGGATCGTTAGGGTCAATAGGAGCCGTTTTAAACCGGTATATTTTACCTTGTGACAATACTTTTTCTTTGTCCCAAATCATTTTAAAGGGCACCACAATTTGTATTAGGACCACCAATATAAAAACAGGAATAATATATTTTTTTAAACGCATTGTTTTTGTTTTTTAAGCAGTCTGTAATTGGCTACAAAAAAACCGGCGCCAACCAGTAAAAATAATAAGCCACGGGTCGTAAAGCTCATTTTTACATCAAAAAAACGACTGATAATCAGGCTGCTGATTAATATTAGGCCAAAATTGGCATGCCATAAGGATTGTAATTTTTGTCCTTTTAAAATATAATAAATCCCTAAAAATAAAACGCTTAGGTTAATCAATATAAAAGGGATAACCGGATTAATATAGCCGGCTAAATAATTTAAGCTTATCCATATAAACATATATGCAAACACCTGTATTTTTTGTGATTTTTTCCTTAAAAAAAATAGCAAAGCCCCGGCTGTAAGCAATAAAAGTAAAGTAATGACATAAGCGAGTGAATTTAAACTGTCTGTTACAGAATTTTTTATAATTTGTTGCCAAATGGTTTTAAATGATAGAAAAATCAATAATAATGAAGCCCCCAAAATACCGGTTAATTTATAGGCATTTTTGTATAATTTCTGTCCGGAAAAATAAGAACGATTGCTAATCATGTAAAAGATGCTGAACAAAGTTGCATAACCTAAAAAAATCAAATGTGATTGATTATGATAATAGTGATAAAAATTAAACAGTATCGTCAGGGTTAGAAACCAATGCATAAAACTTAAGGCATTTTGGTCTTTTTGTTTCCGAATTAAATAAATATAGTAGGGAAGTATTAATAAAAAAAGACCGCTAAATGCATAAATATTAGCTGTTGAATGCCAAAAGTTTATGCGTAAACCATAAATAAAAACACCGATAATGTATAAGATTGCCGTTAATGAAGACCGCATTAGATAAATAACGGGTAATGCCAATAACAGCCATGTTATTAAAAAACGATTAAAGTCCCCCGAAATATGATAAATTTGTGCAATTAAAGATATGCTGGCACCTATCATTAATGTCCAAAATACGGCAGTAGTTTCTAACCAAGTTTTTTGATGATATTTTTTAACAATTGCATAAAGCGCTAAAACTTGTCCGGTAACCAAAAGTAAAATAGCCAAGCCGGTTTTAATGGTTTTGGGCAGGTAATCCCAGTTGTGTGCCAATATCAAAATAATGCCCAAGCCTACCAATAAAGTGCCTAAAACACCAAAAATCAAAGTAACAAGCTGCGGACGGTGCAATTTTTCATTTTCAAAGAAAGCTTCAATTTGGCCGGCCGTTGCTTTGTCAATAATATTTGCCGCCAATAGTTTTTTAAGATCATTTTGGCTGATACTCATTTGGTGTATTTATCGTCTATTTGTTATGATTATCTTGCAAGGCAAATACTTTTTTGAGCAATGCGCTGGTGCGTTCATTAAAATCGGTGCGAATTTTTTGTTCTTCAACCGCAACTTTTTTAAAAACACCTTCCATAGCTTTTTGGGTAACATAGTCTGTTAAGTCGGGATTGACTTGGTTTACAAAAGGTATTTGGTTGTATTTGTTTATAATTTTTGTCCACACTTCATCGGCTTTGACCTTGTGTAATGATTTTTGCACTTGCGGACTAAATTTTTGATACAACTGTGCCGAAGTTTTTTGTTGTAAATAATCGGTGGCAGCGGTTTGTCCACCCAATAGAATATTTTTGGCATCGGCAAAACTCATGGTGGTAATGGCTTCTACAAAAATTGGCTTGGCTTCTTTTACAGCGTCCGAGGCAGCCCGGTTGAGCAAAAGCAGTCCTTGGTCTGCCAATTGTCCCATGCCTAAATCTCGTAAAGTTTTATCTACTTTTTGTAAGTCTTGGGGCAATAATATTTTGACCATTTGATCTTTGTAAAATCCGTCAGGTGCCATTAGTTTGGTTACTTCTTTGTCTATACCTTTGTTTAAAGCTTCTTTTAAGCCTGAGGCAATTTGTTCATTGCTCAGTCCTTCTTGCGGCAAGCTGTTTACAACTTGTTGCAGTTCGGAGCAGGCACTAATTTGTATGGTCAATATAATTAACAAGCTGAGTTTTACTATTTTCATAATTTGTTTTTTTGTAATGTAAAGATAATTAAAATTTGTGATAATGTTAATAATTTGTAGTTGCGTTTTATTTGCTTTTGTCATTTGATGACTTTGAAAGGGTGTGGTCTTTTTTTATGTTTGATTTTTGGTATTATTTCGGTTATGAATACAATAAATAAAAAAAGACTATCTGAAATATATTAGTCGCTTCTCCAAATTAAAAGGTTGAGAAGTTTCTTAATATATAACCACGAGTGATTAAACAGTAATAAATTTCTCGTCCCGATTAATTGGTCAAATGGAATAATTTTGGTTTTTTTCAGATAGTCTTAATATTTTATTGTAAACTAAGCTTTTTTCTTTTCAACCAATTCAATTACTCTGTCGGCTATTTTGTCTTGAATACCTTGATTGAGGTGACTGGTAAATCCGACACAAGAGTTGTTGATTTCGCCAAGCACGTAAGTATCGTTACCGTTTTCGTCCCAATCAAGCATAAAATCTGCCGTCCAAATCAACGGTGCGTCATGTCCGCCGAGTTTTTCCATAATTTCGGGTAAACGTCCTAAGAACATATCGACCAATTCGCTCCATTCTTCGGGACGGTCATAGGTATATTTGGCTCCCGAAAAGAGGGTTGCCGAAAAAGCATCGGCGCCTTCGGCGGGTTTTTTATGAACGACAAAAATGGGTTGTTCGCCTACCATAAGTATGCGTATTTCACCTTCTTTGATACGGGGCATAAAACGCATATCAACCAGCATGCCGTTATCTCCAACAATATATTGGGTGGCAAAGTCCATAAACTCTTCCAAAGTTTTGTATTCAACATGATTGTCTTTGGCTTCTGTCAATTTGAGTTTGGTATCCAACGGCAATGTGTCGCCGGCTTTGTATGGACGCTCGTCTATCACTTGCACACGCCAAATACCTTCACCGGTAGAACCGCGGTTTTGTTTAAGCACGCGTTCGCCAAACGAAATACTGCGCGGAAAAGTATTTTTAAATTCTTCGATCGTATAATAGGCATACGTATCTTCGGGGACCAGTCCCGTGCCTACCAATTTTACCAAAGCATCTTTGGCACCGAGATCTTGCATGACATCGGGATGCGAAAAACCTTCCAAGCCGGCATCGGATAATTTGCGAAGGGTTTCAAAAAATATTTTTTCGCCCGAGGGGATGGTTCCGGGATTAACTCGGGTGATATAGGCATCATAACGGTCTTTGGCATAATCATATATTTTGTCTGCCCACTCGTCTCTGAATTTTAAAATATCAACATTCCAACCGCGCTCGCGCAAAGCATTGGCAATAGGAATAGTGTCTTTGCGGTATCCGTCCAGTCCTTTGTCTGAACCGCCTTCGGCTTCAAATATTACTACTCGTTGTTTCATAAGATTGGTATTTTTTTAGGGTTATTTTAAACTTGGTCAAATATAATAAAAAAAGAGCCGTCACAGACAGCTCTTTTAATTAATTATTAACAATTTTAATGTTTATTTGCCAAATTTACCATATTCAATTCCTTCCGAATACGGAACTTTAATATTGTGCTCATGCAAAGCTTTTTTAAGTTGTTCATGAGCCGTAAAAGTTACTTCCCAATAATCATCGGGTTTGACATAAGGTCGCACCATAACAAATAAACTATGGCTGTCAAAATCGGCAATGCCTATTTCGGGTTCGGGCGTTTTCAATACCTTATCGACTTGTTTTATGGTGTTTTCCAATATTTTCTTCACTTCTTTCCAATCTTCTTCGTAGGGGATATGAAGGTCAATTTCTAACCGGATAACACCTTTTTCGGAGTAGTTGGTTACAATATCGTCGGTAACTTTGGAGTTGGGCACTATCAATACCTTGCGACCGGGCGTGATAACTTTGGTATTAAAAATAGCGATTTCTTCTACACGGCCGAATTTGTCCCCGAGTTGTATCCAGTCGCCAACCTTGTAAGGTTTTAGGGTTAAAATAAGCAAGCCCGAAGCAAAATTGCCCAAACTGCCTTGCAATGACATACCCACGGCAAACCCTACCGCTGCTACCAGTGCAACAAGTCCCGATAAATCGGCGCCCATTACGCTAAGGGCAATAAAAAAGACGATTGCTTTTAGAGATACATCAATTATATTCAGTAGAAAGGGGCGGATATTATCGGAAATGCCCGCTTTAATCATAACTTTTTCAATGGCTTGATGTAGTTTTTTTACGATTTTTAAACCAATCCAAACTACAAGAACGGCTACCGCTATTTTGGCTACATAGCTTAAAGCCAAATTGATATCTTCTCGTGTAAAATGGAATAAACTATTGATGTATTCTTTCATTAAAAATAATTTATAGTTAATTTGACGTCAAAAATAAGGATTTTTGGTTTTATTTTTTTCTTTTTTTAATCATTTCTTCCAGCTTATCCCACATTTTATTCGGTATTTGTTCCAATTGATTAAATTCGCCGGCACCGTAGAGCCATTCACCGCCGTCTATGGTTATAACTTCACCGTTAATATAGGAAGAAAAATCACTCATCAAATAAGCGGCTAAGTTGGCTAATTCTTGATGCTCGCCCACGCGTTTTAGAGGTACTTTTTTTGCCGGATCAAATTTGTCGCGCAATTCGCCCGGGAGTAATCTGTCCCAAGCGCCTTTGGTGGGAAAAGGGCCGGGCGCTATAGCGTTAAAACGTATGCCGTATTTAGCCCATTCAACAGCCAACGAACGTGTCATTGCCAATACTCCGGCTTTGGCAGTTGCCGAAGGCACCACATAAGCGGAGCCGGTCCAAGCATAAGTCGTTACGATATTTAATACGGTTGCCGGTTTTATTTGCTCTTTTATCCAATATTTTCCGAAAGCCAATGTGGCATTTTTACTTCCTTTTAAGACAATGTCAATGATAGTGTCAAAGGCATGAGCCGATAGTCGTTCGGTGGGACTGATAAAGTTACCTGCGGCATTATTGACCAATCCGTTAACTTGTCCGAACTGCGATATGGCACCGGCTAACATTTGTTCAACTTCTTCGTAATGGCGCACATCACATTTTAACGCCAAAACTTCGCCGCCGGTTTCTTTTTCAAGTTCGCTTGCGGTATTTTGCAATTTTTCTAAGTTGCGGGAGGTTATCGCCACTTTGGCACCCAGTTGTAAAAAATATTTGGTCATGGATTTGCCCAGTCCGCTGCCGCCACCGGTTACGACTATTATTTTATCTTGTAAAGCGTTTTTTCGCAACATGGGTTCATTGTATGTCATATCTTTCTTATTTTGATCAATACAAAAATACAAAAGAAAGTTTAAACAAATACCGGAAATATATTGGATGTTAAAACTTATAATTGTTTGTTTTTTAATAAAATAAATGGCCATCGCAAGGATGACCATTTATTTATTTTATGTGATTATTTTGTTATTTTGCAGTGGCAGCAGCTTTTTTAGCTTTCATTTTCTTTGCAAAAGCTAATTTATAACTTACAAATTCATTTTCTGTAAGTATGTCATTTTTATCTGTATTCATGTCATCAAAACGTTCGCCGCGTAGTTTAACGTATTGATTTTCATCAACAGGATTACCTTCGGGGTTTAACATGGCAAAGCCGGGGCATTCGTTTTTGTCAACCATATTATCATGATTTTTATCCTTTTCTTTAAATTCGGCATGGCTGCGTTTAACAAATTCGTCTCGTGTAACTTTACCGTCTTTATTTAGATCGAAAGTGTGGTATTTTTTCTTAAATTTTTCTTCGGGGGTAGGTTTTTGTTTTACTACGATTTGCGATTGTTCTTTTTGTGGTTCTTTAATGATAGCTTTTTCGCTGCCTGTATTAACCTCTGATTTTGTGTTGTTTTCTGCACAGGCAGATAATAAAAGAGTGATAATAACCAAGGGTATTATTCTGATAATCATTTGTTTTGTTTTCATTTTTTCTTTGTTTTTGTTTTACAAAAGTAGATTGAAACATAAATGAAAACAATGATTGTTGATAAATATATTTTATGTGCTTATCGATTTTGTTTATACACTCTGAAAACTTTTATTTCTATCATTTTAAAGTAAATCGGTAACTTCATTACGGATGTATGCCAAGCCTACACTGGTAGGCAATTCATCTTTGGCAGAGCGTTCTATAAGAGCTTTTTGCAAGTCGTAGGCTGTTTTTATGTTATCGTTTTCAGAGGTTTGTTTAATGAATAGCATTGTAGCATTTTTAGAGGTAGTAATCATTTCCCAACATTGATTGCTTACATAAATCTGTTGGCTCAAATTATGCTCATATTCACTTTCAATTTGAAAAATTAATGACAATTCATATTGGTTTTTATCATCTGATGCAGGCTTTATGTTTTGCACAAGTTTGGCAGGTGAAATGCGTTCTAAAAACAGTGCCAGCCTTTCATAAGCTTGCAGACGTATTGGTAAAGCATGTTTTTTAAGATCGGCTTTGGCAATTAATAATTGTTTTTTTTCTTCGTAACGGTAAAACCGGTTGAGAAAATAGTAAGTCGTATAACCGGTAACCGCAGCCGGCAATGCATATTTTATCCCTTCGATAATTTGTGCCATATAATCCATATTCATACTTTTAGTTTATAGCACAAATTTACATTTTTTATTTAAAACCGGCGGTCATTGCAATATTATTAATGCGCTTCTAATTCTACAATAAAATGGGCATTTCTAAAATCGGCATGAAATATTAGGTTGGTATCCGTCAATTCTTTTATACGGCATTTTACATCGTTATTTTCAATATTAACTGTAAAGGTATTTTTGCTCAAAAAATTATATTTAAACTTGTCCACACGGTTACCATATAAAGCATAGATATGAAACTGGCTAAAGACAATTTCAACGTTTTTAAAATCGGCTTCATCAGTAACAATACCTGTTTCGGTAATGCTTTTTAGTTTCCATTTGGTAGAGACAATTTTGTTAATGCGGTCTTGAAATTGCTTTGAAATCTCGGACCGTTCGGTTTGGTTGGGATAATTTGCTGACATTTTCATAAAAAAATATTAAGCAAAAATCTTGCCAAAATTATATTTTTTTACTATGATTTTATTAAAACTTGCTTTGGCGGTTAAATAATTGTATTTTTGCAATGAAAAAACCGGATAAACTGTCTTGTCGTTCCGATTAATTCGGAAAGGAAAGTCCGGACACCACAGAGCAGCATAGCGGATAACATCCGCCGTCCCGAAATTTCGGGGCAGGACTAGTGGCACAGAAACCAAGTACAGTTCGGCTGTAGTGAAAAGGCTAAACTCTATGCGGTGCAATGCCAAATAAACCCACGCTTGAGGCTTGCTCGGCCGAGTGGGAGGGTAGGCAGCTAAAGTATGCAGGTAACTGTATACGCAGATAAATGACAAGACGCGACAGAATCCGGCTTATAGGTTTATCCGGTTTTTTTATATTTTTATATCTTAATTAATTGTTTTATTTTTGTAGAGTTGATTGTTACATTTATGAATCAAGAGATTATTTCAAAATTAGAACAGCTTGAAGAAAAAATTCAAAAATTACAGATAGAAAATTTTGAATACCGGCAAAAAATTTCTAATTTTGAAATATTATTGAAGCGGAAAAATGATTCATTGGAACATTGTGAAGAAGAGAAACAGAAATTAAAGCGGCAAATGAATCAATTGAAAGTAGGAAAGGCATTTGCAGGCAATGCCGAAAATAATGAAGAAGCCAAATTGAAAATTGACAGCTTGATTAAAGAAATTAACCTGTGTATCACAGCTTTAAAGGAATAGAAAAGTGGAAGATAAAGTCAAAATAAAAGTGACCATTGCCGGAAGAACTTATCCTTTAAAAGTGACTGCAGATGAAGAAGAACATGTAAGAAAAGCTGTTGATTTTATTGATGAGAGAATTAAATTAATCGAAAAAAAATATGCCATTAAAGACATACAAGATGTTCAGGCATTAATTTTATTGGAATTGGCTTCGGAGTTAAATTACTTAAAAGAAAAACAAGAAATTGATGCACGGGTGCTTGAAGAAAAAATCAATCATCTGTTGCAAATTTAAATAAAACGGAAATAGTTCATTATATTTAAAACTGCCTGCACTTATTTGATATTTGTTAAACTCAACACAAATTCATTATAAAGGGTGAGTCGTAATTGTAAAAACAGGCCACACTATCTTTTGATAGGCTTTATGCCGGTGGACGTTTGAGCAGTTCGTTAGCCCTAATCCTGTCTTATCGGGGTTTAATCAAAATTCATAAATAAGTGCAGGCTTTTTATTTTTTAATCAAATTCAAACAACTAAATTATGGAAACACTGATATACATTATTGTCGGTTTAATTGCCGGTTTTATTCTTACTTATTTGTTAAAAGGCGCTTTAGACAAAAAGCGTTCGGGGAGTATTATTAATAAAGCTTATAAAAAAGCTGATGAAATTATCGTTAAAGCCCAAGATGAAGCGTCACAAATAAAAAAAATAGCCGAAAAAGAAGGTGAGGCTATAAAAAAAGAAAAAATTTTACAAGCCAAAGAGAAATTTTTAGAGCTAAAAGAAAAACACGAAAAATTTATTATAGATCGCGAAAAAAAAGTGTCAGATCTTGAAAAAAGAGCGAAAGAAAAAGAATCGCTATTGGCAATGGAATTAGCTCAAAATAAAAAATTGGGAGCAGAGTTGGCAGAGAAAGAGGCACTTTACAATGAACGGTTAAAATATTTGGATAAAAGATCCGAAGAGATTAAAAAAACACATGAAAAACAACTGGAATTATTAGAACAAATTGCCGGTTATTCTGCTGAAGAGGCTAAATCGGAATTAGTGCAAACTCTTAAAGAAGATGCCAAGATTGAAGCCATGAAGTATATTCAAGATACTATTGAAGAAGCTAAAATGACAGCCCAAAAAGAAGCCAAAAAAATAGTTATCAACACTATCCAACGTATTGGAACAGAAGAAGCTATTGAAAATACCGTGACTACCTTCCATTTGGAGTCAGACGAAGTAAAAGGACGTATCATTGGACGCGAAGGTCGTAATATTAGAGCTTTGGAAGCGGCAACCGGTGTTGAAATTATTGTAGACGATACTCCCGAAAGTATTCTATTGTCCGGTTTTGATCCTATTCGTCGCGAAATTGCCCGTTTATCTTTGCACAAGCTTGTCACAGACGGCCGTATTCATCCGGCACGTATTGAAGAAGTGGTGCGTAAAACAAAAAAACAACTCGAAGAAGAAATTATAGAAATAGGAAAACGAACCATTATAGATTTGGGGATTCACTCATTACACCCTGAATTGGTCAAAGCCGTAGGACGAATGAAATACCGTTCGTCATACGGTCAAAACCTATTACAACACTCTCGTGAAGTAGCCAAAATTTGTGGTATCATGGCAGCCGAACTGGGATTAAATCCTAAAATAGCCAAGCGTGCCGGCTTATTGCATGATATAGGAAAAGTGCCTACTGACGAAACCGAAATGCCACATGCGTTACTCGGTATGCAGTGGGCCGAAAAATACGGAGAAAGCCCGGATGTAGTCAATGCCATTGGGGCACATCATGATGAGATTGAAATGAAATCACTTTATGCACCGATTATTCAAGTTGCCGATGCCATTTCCGGTGCGCGCCCCGGTGCCAGAAGACAAATTTTAGAATCCTACTTAAAACGCTTAAAAGAATTGGAAGAGGTTGCCTTTGGATTCCCCGGCGTTCAAAAAGCCTATGCTATACAAGCCGGTAGAGAATTGCGTGTCATTGTTGAAAGCGAAAAAGTAGACGATGAAACTGCCAAACAATTATCTTTTGAAATAACCCAAAAAATACAAACGGAAATGACTTATCCGGGACAAGTAAAAGTTACGGTTATCAGAGAAACAAGGGCGGTTAATATAGCACGATAATTAAATTTTATTCATTAAATAATTTCAAAAGACTTTTTCTTATTTGAGAAAGTCTTTTTTATTGTTGTTAACTAACTTATCACTCAACATTTTAATTTCTTACATATTAATGTTTAAAATTATGTTATAAATATTTTTTTCATATATTTGTTAAGTTTTTTAATAAACTTTGTAACAACATGAATAAATTTTTTCAAATTATCATTTTTATTATCTTGTCTATAGGTTTTAATGCTCATGCTCAGTCTGTTACATTCAGAGGAGCACAATCAATTCTCGTAGACTTTGATAATGACGGTATAGATAATACAGTTGATATAGATGATGATAACGATGGTATCCCTGACACCATAGAGTCCAATGGCGTTGACCCCTTGTCCGATGCAGATCACGATGGTGTGCCTGTTTATCTCGATGACAATGACAATGATTTTAATACAGGAGATGATGATGGACTTATTCAACCCGGTTTTGACTACGACCAAGACGGCATTCCCAATTTTTTAGATTTAGACTCAGATAATGACGGTTTATACGATACGGCCGAGTCGGGTCGTATAGCCGGAGATGACGCCAATATGGACGGTATGTTGGACAATCCCGTAGGGGCAAACGGGTTGGCTGACATTTTAGAATCATTTCCCGATAGTGGTGTTTTGACCTATACCATTCATAACAATGACGGTTCTTTTCCCATTTCGGATACTAATCCGGATTTTATTGACGCCGATGATGATAATGACAATGTGCTTACCATCAACGAACATCCCGACGATAACGGTAACCATTATCCCGATGATGCATTAGATACCGACGGTGGTGGATCGGGCGATTATCTTGACCCTGACGATGATGGTGACGGTATAGATACCATTTGGGAAGATATTGCCTTACCTAACAATTATCCGCAAGACGGCAATCCTATGAATGACGATACCGATTTGGATGGCATTCCCAATTATTTGGATGTTGACGATGATAATGATGGTGTCTTAACGGCGGATGAACATCCCGATGATAACAATAACGGTATTCCCGACGATGCCTTGGATGGTGATCATGACGGCACTCCCGATTATCTTGACCCTATCAATGATCCATTTGATCATGATAATGACGGTGTTAGAGATAATGTAGATATCGATGATGATAATGACGGCATTCCCGATATAGACGAGTGTAACGGTTTAGATCCATTGGCTGATGCTGATAATGACGGCGTTTATGCTTATTTAGATGATAATGACAATGACGATACCGTTGGTGATGCTAATAATCATACCGAGATAGCCTATGATACCGATTACGATAATATTCCCAATCAATATGACTTGGATGCTGACGGCGACGGTTTGTTTGACTTGGCAGAATCCGGACATACTACAGGAACTGATGTTAATCATGACGGTATGGTAGATGGCTATGTTGGCGCCAATGGCTTGCCCAATGCCGTTGAAACTGCAGTTGACAGCGGTATTATCAATTATACATTACAAGATACCGATGCTGATACTTATTATGACTTTTTAGATACAGACGACGATAATGACCATGTGCCTACGACTGACGAATTCCCTGATATCAATGGCAATCATTATCCTGAAGATGCAATGGATACCGATTTGGACGGCACGCCCAATTATTTAGACCGTGATGATGACGGTGACGGTTTATATACCGATTTTGAAGATGTGCAACTGCCAAACAACTATCCGCAAGATGGAGACCCCACCAATGATGATACCGATGGCGACGGTATACCAAATTATTTGGACATGGACGACGACGATGATGGAATACCAACTATTAATGAACAAGCAGATCCTAATGGCAATCATGAACCGGATGATGCGGTAGATACCGATGGCGACGGTATACCAAATTATCTTGATGACTACGAAAATGCCGATGATCATGACAACGACCATGTTGATGATAATATTGATATAGATGATGATAATGACGGCATCCCTGATTTATTAGAATACAACGGTGTCAATCCTGATACCGATGCAGATAATGATGGTGTGCCTGCTTATTTAGATGACGATGATACCGATAATACTATTGGCGATGCTAACGGTCATGTGGAAGCTCAATTTGATTTGGATTTAGATGGTATCCCCAACCATTGGGATTTAGACAGTGACGGGGACGGTTTATTTGATTTGGTTGAATCCGGCGCTACCGGTTTTACAGATACCAACATGGATGGCCGTGTCGATGATGCCGTTAGTAACAATGGTTTAGCTGACGTTTTGGAAACAAGTACTGACAGTGGTAATATCAATTACAGTTTACAAGATACCGACAACGATACATCTCCCGATTTTATAGATTTTGATGATGATAATGATCATGTATTAACCGTTAATGAACATCCGGATGATAATGGTAACCATTATCCTGATGATGCTTTGCATACCGATTTTGACGGTATTCCAAACTATTTAGACCGTGATGATGACGGTGACGGATTATATACCGATTTTGAAGATGTGCAACTGCCACACAACTATCCGCAAAACGGTAACCCTATGGATGATGATACCGATGGTGACGGCGTTCCTAATTATTTAGATGCCGATGACGACGATGACGGTATTCCTACCATAGACGAACATGCTGATAATAACGGAAACCACGAACCTGATGATGCCATTGATACCGATGGTGACGGTATTCCTGATTATCTTGATTGCTGTACATTATTTGACGACCATGACAATGACGGGATCACCGACGATATAGATATAGACGATGATAATGACGGGATCCCCGATTTACTCGAATACAATGGACAAGATCCTTTGGCCGATACCGATAATGACGGCGTTCCGGCTTATTTAGACGATAACGATAATGATAATACAATCGGTGATGATAACAATGCGGTAGAACCGGCTTTTGATACCGACGGAGACGGTATTCCCAATCATTTTGATATTGATTCCGACGGCGATAGTTTAGCCGATGCTGCAGAGTCAGGTCGTTTGAACGTTCCTGCGGGTACCGATGTACAACCCGACGGTATTTTGGAGGGTGATGTAGGCGCCAATGGTTTGGTTAATGATTTGGAAACAGCTATAGATAGTGGAAATATTGTTTATACTTTACAAGATTCGGATAACGATGGTATTTATGACTTTTTAGATAATGATGATGATAATGATAATGTTCTTACAATTAACGAATTTCCCGATCCCAATGGTGACCGTTATCCTTTTGATGCCATGAATACCGATCTGGATGCTTATCCAAACTATTTGGATGTGGATGATGACGGTGATGGTATTAACACCATTTTTGAAGATGTGGCTATTCCTAATAATTATCCGCAAGACGGTAACCCTATGAATGACGATACCGATGGCGACGGTATTCCCAATTATTTAGATGTGGATGATGATGACGACGGTATTCCTACTATAAATGAAAATGCCGATCCTAATGGTAATCATGAACCTGAGGATGCCATAGATTCCGACGGTGACGGTATTCCCGACTATTTGGATTGCTGTTATTTACTAAACGATCACGATAATGACGGTATTACAGACGATATTGACTTAGACGATGATAACGACGGAATTCCCGACATACAAGAATATAACGGATTAGATCCCTTGGCCGATGCTGATAATGACGGCGTTCCTGCATATCTTGATGACGACGACAATGACAATACCATTGGTGATGCCAATGGACATGTAGAAAGCACTTATGATTTGGATAATGACGGCATTGCCAATCACTTCGATTTGGATAGTGACGGAGACGGTTTGTTCGATTTGGCCGAATCAGGAGCCACCGGTTATACCGACGGTAACTTAGACGGTCGCGTTGATGATCCTGTAGGAACAAACGGTTTGGCCGATATTTTTGAAACGACTCCTGATAGCGGTAGTTTAAATTACAATATTCAAGATACTGATAATGACACATCTCCCGATTTTATAGATTTTGACGACGATAACGATCATGTATTGACCAACAATGAATTTCCCGATATTAACGGAGATCATTACCCTGACGATGCCATGGATACCGATTTGGACGGAACGCCAAATTACTTAGACCGGGATGATGACGGAGACGGCATATATACAGACTTTGAAGATATTGCATTGCCAAACAATTACCCGCAAGACGGTAACCCTATGAATGATGACACCGACGGTGACGGTATTCCCAATTATTTGGATATTGATGATGATGATGACGGCATCCCTACCGTTAACGAACATCCCGATCCTAATGGCGATCATGACCCCGGTGATGCCTGGGATTCTGACAATGACGGCATTCCCGATTATTTGGATAATATCGACAATTCAACTGATTTTGACGGAGACGGCGTAAATAATGATACAGATATTGATGATGATAATGACGGTATCCCCGATGTAGATGAATATAATGGAATCAATCCGTTTGACGATGCCGATAATGACGGCGTTCCGGCATATCTTGATGACAATGACAACGACAACAGTATAGGAGACAATAACAACGCCGTAGAACCTGCTTTTGATACCGATGGTGACGGACAAGCCAACCACATGGATGTCAGTAGCGATATGGATAATATATATGATCATATTGAATCCGGACGGTTAAGCATACCGATAGGAACCGATACCGATAATGACGGCTTTTTGGAAGGTGCTGTTGGTAATAACGGATTGATAGACGAATTGGAAACAGCTCCTGATAGCGGTCAATTAATTTATACTTTGCAAGATACCGATGCCGATGGCATTATTGATGCAATTGATAACGACGATGACGGCGATAATGTAGCCAGTGCCGATGAAAATCCGGATGCTAATGCCAATCATCTGCCCGATGATGCCCAAGATACGGATGGAGATACTGTCCCTGACTACTTAGACTTAGATGACGACGGCGATGGAATCAACACTATATTTGAAGATGTTACTATATTTAATGTATATCCTCAAGACGGCAACCCTATGAATGACGATACCGATGGGGACGGCACACCAAATTATTTGGACAATGATGATGACAATGACGGTATATTAACTATAAATGAAAATGCCGATCCCAACGGTAATCATGAGCCTGAAGATGCGTTGGATTCCGATAATAATACCATACCCGATTATTTAGATGCATCCGATTTTGATCATGACGGTATTAATGATTTGATTGATTTGGATGATGACAATGACGGTATTCTCGATACAGACGAGAGTAATGGTGTCGATCCGTTAACAGATACCGACGGTGACGGTTATCCTGTTTTTGTTGACGACGATGATAACAACAATGCTATTGGTGATGTTAATGGTCAAATTGAATCAGACTTTGATATGGATGGTGATGGTATTCCCAATCATTTTGATAGCAATTCCGATAATGACCTTTTATTTGACACCGCAGAGTCCGGACGTTTGTCAATTTCTGTTGGAACCGATTCTAATGGAGACGGTGTTTTAGAAGGTGTAGTAGGAAATAATGGTATAGTAGATGAATTGGAAACTTCACCCGATAGCGGTGTATTGCTTTATGATATTTTAGATACCGATGCAGACGGAGATTTCAATGCATTGGATGATGACGATGATAATGACCACGTTTTAACCAATGACGAACACCCCGATGATAATGCAGATGCTTATCCCGATGATGCTTTAGATACCGACACCGATGGTATTCCCGATTATTTGGATAGGGATGATGACGGCGACGGTTTGTATACCGACTTTGAAGATGTGGAACTGCCAAATAACTATCCGCAAGACGGCAACCCTATGAATGACGATACCGATGGCGACGGTATTCCTAACTATTTAGACAATGACGACGACGATGATGGTATCTTAACCATTGACGAACATGCCGATCCTAATGGTAATCATGAACCCGAAGATGCTCAAGATATTGACGGTGACGGTATTCCCGACTATTTGGATCCGGTAGATGATAGAGAGTTGGAGATTTTTACAGCCATTTCACCCAATGGCAACGGAAAAAATGATTTTATGTTTATTAAAAATGTCGGTAAATATCCAGAAAATAAATTGACCATTTTGAACAGATGGCAAAACAAAGTTTGGGATGGTACCAATTATGACAATGTTACTGTCAGATTTGAAGGTAAAGATAAGTCCGGGAACTTATTACCTACCGGAACTTATTTCTATGTTTTTGAATATAAAGATGAAAACGGTAAAACGACAACTAAAGCAGGCTATTTATACATATTAAAATAAAACAATGAAAAAGATATTAATCATACTATTTTTTAGTATTCTAAGCTCAGCCGGATTATGGGCACAAGATTTTCCGCTGCATACACAATATATGTATAACAAAGCAGCCATCAACCCCGGTTTTGTAGGAGTTAAAGGCAAGATGAGCCTTTTATTGATGCACCGGTCGCAATGGGTTAATGTTGACGGTGCCCCGACAACTTCCGATTTGGCTTTTGAATATCCATTTGAAAAAGCAGCCTTTGGTCTGGGTATTAACTATGATCAAATCGGGCCGGTAACAACCTTTACCGGTAATGTTCAGTTTTCGTATAATTTGGAATTATCATATACAACCTATTTATCATTGGGGCTTAATGCCGGCATCTACAACCGCAGTCTTAATATGGATAAATTAAAAATTTATGATCCTACGGAAGCTATTTTTAGCGAAGATTTGAACACAACGGATTTTAATGTGGGGATAGGTGCATTTTTATATACAGACGAATGGTATTTCGGGTTATCGGTACCTAATTTGAATTTGCAAAAACAATATTCCGATTTGGATTTATTTGACAAGCATTTGCTTCAAGCCTATGCCATGGGTGGATATAATATCAAATTAAACAGGGATATGACTTTACAGCCCTCATTTTTAGTTCGTTACATAGACGAGTTGCCTCTTTCGGCAGATTTAAGTGTAAATCTACAATGGAACGAATCTTTGACCACCGGATTGGCTTACCGGTTAAATGCGGCATACTCTTTGCTTGTAGGTTTTAATGTGTCGCGACAATTACATATCGGATATGCTTTTGACTGGGATCAAAATCCTATATATAAAGTAAACTATGGGTCACATGAGTTTTTTATCCGTTATTATTTAACGCGGGATGAAAACAGTTTGAGATTTCAATCACCCCGGTTCTTTTAACATAATTTATATATGAAAAAACAATTATTCTACATAATGGTATTTTTTTTAACAAGCTTTGCCCTGCAAGCACAGGACGAAGGTGTTAAAAAAGCTGATCAATTATATGAAGGCTACGAATATATCAAGGCAAGAGATATCTATTTAAAAGTAGCCAAACGCGGTTATGTATCCGGCTATTTATATAAAAAATTAGGCGATTCTTATTTTAAAACCGCAGAATATAAACAAGCAGTCAAATGGTATGAAAAACTATTTAAACTTGGAGAAGACCCCGAACCTGAATACTATTTTAGATATGCCCAATGTTTAAAAGCCAGTGGAAAAAGAGAAGAAGGAGACAAATATCTGCAAAAATACTATTCATTGGTTGATGATAAATTTCGTGCCAATAACTTAAAGAAGAAGTCTTATATTTTATATGATAATGATATTCCTCTGGAATACAGTAGTTATAAAATAGATAGTTTGTCCATCAATACGGAATATTCCGATTTTGCACCTGTAATTTTAAAAAATAAATTAATCTTTGCTTCTGCCGGCTATCACCCCGTAGGCTACAAGAAAAAATGGCAAAACGGCCAACCTTATTTTGATTTGTACGAAGCAACCATAAATGCCCCCAACGACGTAACAGGCGTTAAGCCTTTATCCGGAGATATAAATACCGAATACCATGAATCATCGGCTACTTTTACCCCCGATGGCAAAACCATGTATTTTTCTCGCAATAGTTTTAAAGCCGGTGAAGATTCAAATGTCAATTTAAGTAAACTGAAAATATATAGAGCGGAAAAAATTAACGGAGTATGGAAAACCGTTGAAGAATTACCATTTAACAGTGAAAATTATACTTACACCCATCCCGCCTTAAGCCCCGATGGTAAACGTTTGTATTTTTCATCGGATATGCCCGGAAGCTTTGGTAGTTCCGATATTTGGTATGTTGAGATTTATGAAGACAATTCTTATAGTTACCCTCAAAATTTAGGTCCTAAAGTTAATACTACCGAACGTGAAAATTTTCCTTATATCAGTGATGAAAACAAATTATACTTTGCTTCGGACGGACAATTAGGCTATGGTGGTTTAGATATTTTTGTGGCCGATATAGACGAAAACGGTATGATTGGTGACATTTTAAATTTGGGTAAACCAATCAACTCTCCTCAAGATGATTTTTCTTTTGCCATAGACACCAAAAAGAACTACGGCTATTTTGCCTCAAGTCGAAATAATAAGGAGATGCGTGATAATCTTTATGTTTTCTACAAATCCAATGAAATTAAAAAAGGAGATGTCAAAGATTTGTTCTCTAAAATGCAAGACACTATTAAAGTGGCAATTCCTAAAGAAGAAAGTATCGTTAAAGGTAAAGATTTAGGAAAAATTCTTGATTTAAAACCTATATATTTTGAATATGGTCATTTTGATATAGGGCCACGTGCGGCTATCGAATTGGAAAAAGTCATAGCCGTTTTAAGAAAATACCCTCACATAAAATTGGATATTCGTTCCCACACAGACTCACGCAGTAGTGCGGCCTTTAATATGAGGCTCTCAGAAAAAAGGGCTAAAGCCACTCGAGATTATATTATTGACAGCGGTATAGATCCAAGTCGCATTACCGCCAAAGGTTATGGTGAAACACAACTGGTGAATCGTTGTAAAGACGGCGTTAAATGTACCGAAATGGAACACCGTCAAAACAGACGTTCCGAATTTATTATAATTGATGAAGAAAAATAAAAAGAATAAGCCAAAAAATAGGAATAGCTTCAACCCAAAAAGCAGTATAGTAAAACGATTTATGACTGGTTGATCTGTAGCTTAATATTACAGACAATATAATGATTATTTCTGTAATAAATAGTTTTAAACTATTAAAAATAATCATATTTAATAGACTTAAAGTAATAAAATATACCGTGTAAATTAGTCGCAAATGATTATGGAACCGCTGCGGAATTGTTTTTAAATGAGTTTCATCTAATAGTATATCACGTTGATCAAATCCCAAGGTTAATAAACTGACTAATAAGAATACATATAATGATTGCCATATGGTATGATTGTTAAGTAAATGTAATTGTGGCACCATTACGGTTACACCTGCCCATACAAATGCAACTAATAATATTTTGATTAATCCGAATTGCCGTAATTTTGGAATGACCTTTATTTCAAAATTGTATAAAAAAGTGATTAGAAATAACGGAATCAAACTCACTTGCTGTATTAAATCGAGCTTCAAATAAAAAAATATATTTAACACTGTGACCAAAACTAAAAATAAACTTATTGTTTTTTTATATTTGACAAAGAAAGCCTTAACAAAAAACCTGTTGCCTCCAAAACTTATAAAGCGTATTAAATTATAGGATAAAACGGTTGAAAAAAATAAAAAAAATAAGTAATTATTACTTTTAAACCCGTTAAAAATAAAGTATAGACTAACCACAGATAAAGCTACATGAATGTTTAACAATATATAGGCTTTAAAAATATTTTTAATTCTCTGTTTCAAAAGTATTACATTTACAACGACAAATTTAGAAGTTTTTTATGAAATGGTATTATAATTTGGCGCAAGCCATTCAATCAGCTTTACATCAAATTTTTAATGAACATAAACAAGGAGATAAGGTTATTCAACAACTGTTAAAAAACAATCCGAAATGGGGGAGTAGAGACCGGCGTTATGTAGCTCGGGTAATGTTTGATATTCTTAGGTGGAAGCGCTTATATGAGTATTTGGGTAATGCCGATATCACAACAAAAGAAGGCAAATGGATAGTTTTAGGAGTTTGGTCGGTTTTAAACGATATATCTTTGCCCGACTGGGATACTTTTTCGACCGTAAATGCGGATATAATTTTAGAAAAAAACAAAAACTTAAAAGATGACAAAATTAAACAATCCGTTCCCGATTGGCTCTATGAAACAGGGCAAAAACAATTAAAAGATATATGGCCTGACGAGTTGCAGGCTTTGAACCAAGAAGCCGGGGTCGTATTGCGGGTCAATACCTTAAAAACCAATGTAAATGATTTGTTTGAGATTTTGTTAAGTCAAGGAGTTGATACCTACACCGATACTAATTTTCCCGATGCGCTATTTTTAAAAAAACGTCAAAAAGTCACACATTTAAAAGCTTACAGACAAGGATTGTTTGAAGTTCAGGACGCTTCATCTCAATTGGTGGCGCCTTTTACCGGAGCCAAAGCCGGTCAAACCGTGATAGATGCTTGTGCCGGTGCTGGAGGTAAAACCTTGCATCTGGCAACACAAATGCAAAATGGAGGACAACTATTGGCTTATGACATATATCCGTCAAAAATAAGGGAGTTGTTAACCAGAGCTAGGCGTAACGGCGTTAAAAATATTATAGAAGCCGCTGTTATTAATAACCGGATTGTCAAAAAAAATACTAATAAAGCAGACATTTTGCTTTTAGATGCCCCTTGTAGCAGTTTAGGAACCTTGCGCCGAAAGCCCGGATTAAAATGGGAACTCAACCCTCTGAAGTTACAGCAAATAAATGTTATTCAACAAGATATCATTAACCGTTATGAAGCAATGCTCAAACCCGGAGGCACACTTGTTTATGTTACGTGTTCAATATTACCACAAGAAAATGAAGAAATTGTAAATAATTTTTTAGCCACGCATAAAAATTATATTTTTGTAGATGATAAAACAATTTGGCCATCAAAGTCCGTTGGTGACGGTTTTTATATGGCCAAACTATTAAAACAAACAAAATGAACAAACAACTTACATTATTTTTTTTATTTGTCATAAGTCAAACATTCGGCCAAATACCGGCCGGTTATTATGATAGTGCTCAAGGTTTGACAGGATATCAATTAAAAACAGCTTTAAGCCAAATAATTGACAATCATACGGTATATAGTTATAATGATCTGTATGATATTTATGAAGATTCGGATACTGATAATTATTATGAAAACGACGGGTCCGTATTAGATATATATTCCGAAAAGCCCAATGGACCTGATGCTTATGAATACCAACACCATCAGAATACATGCGGACAGTATTCCGGTGAAGGCGATTGTTACAACAGAGAACACATATTGCCTCAAAGCATATTCGGTTCGGCAAGTCCTATGAAATCAGATGCACATTTTGTAGTACCTACCGATGGATATGTCAATAACAGACGTAGCAGTTATCCTTTTGGCGAGGTAAATAATCCCACTTGGACATCTACCAATGGTTCTAAATTGGGAGCTAACAGTACGCAAGGATATTCGGGAACTGTTTTTGAACCGATTGACGAATTTAAAGGCGATATTGCCCGTATGTTATTTTATGTGGCGACACGTTACGAAAGTGAAATTGCCGGATGGGGTTCAACAGATATGTTAGACGGCACGGCTGATCATGTTTTTAGTGATTGGTTTTTGCAAATATTGATGACCTGGAATAATCAAGACCCTGTTAGTCAGCGGGAAATAGACAGGAATAATGCCGTATATAACTGGCAACACAATCGTAATCCGTTTATAGATCATCCCGAATGGGTTGATGCCATATGGAATCCCAATCCCGATACTACGCCTCCCAGCGTGCCATCCGGAGTGGTTGCTACCAACATTAGTGACACAAGTTTTACCATTACTTGGCATGCATCAACAGATGACAGGGGTGTGGCTTCTTATGATATTTATCTCAACAACCAATTGGCAGGTAATACAACCGATACGCAATATACTTTAACAGGTTTATCTCCCAGCACCACTTATTCAATTTGTATTAAAGCCAAAGATACTTCGGGAAATATCTCGGCTTGTAGTGCAAGCCTGACCGTTACAACAGCTCAAGCCGTCAATTATTTAATTGATGAATCTTTTGATAATTGCCCTACTATGTCTTTTGTTGTTATTAATGAAGCCAGTAATAAAAACTGGGAATGTATAGGACAATACGGTGAAAATAATTCGCCTGCTATTCAGGTTAACGGTTATCAAGAAGATGTGCTAAGTAAAGATTGGCTCATATCACAAAATGCCATCGATTTTGACAACTATAATAATGAACAATTATCCATGTTTTTGGCATATGCCTATGGCACTACGCCGTTAGAAGTGGTTTATTCTAACAGTTATGACGGCAATGGACAACCATGGTTATTTAATTGGATTGCTGTGCCTAATGTCAATATACCGGTGCCCGATGGTTCATCATCAACAACCGAATTAACCGTCAATAATGCCGATATCAGTGCTATTAACGGCACGGCTTATATTGCTTTTAAATATTATTCTAACGGAAGCCCTACGCGGTGGACGGTTGATAGCGTTAAATTATCTGCAGAATATTCAAATACTATTAATCAATACATTGCCGGTAATATCAATATATATCCCAATCCGGTTGCGACAGGACACATGATTTATATTCAGGCCAATGATTTGAATATTAATGACATCAGAATATATGACATGACCGGCAAAATTATTCCTGTGTTGTTTGATAAATCCACGAAAACCATAAACATTAACCGCTTAACTGCCGGTATATATTTACTGCATATTATGACCACTAAAGGCACTGTCAATAAAAAACTTATTATTGAATAGACCTTATTTTAAAGAGTTTTACAAAAACATCCGGTAAATACGCCGGATGTTTTTTAATTTTATAACAGAATTTTAATTTGTCGTTAAATATTTAAAAAAATGACAATTAAAGCTTAAAATAAAAACCCTTATTTTTCAATCCGGTTTTTTTTTACTATTTTGCTAAACCAAAATAATTAAAAATAAGACTATGACAATAAAACGACTCTTTGATTTTGTTAAATATCAAAAGGATAATTTTCCACGCGAAGATGCTTTGGTAACTAAAGAAAACGGTAAATGGATAAAAACTTCGTCTCAAGAATTTTATGATAAAAGCAATCAATTCAGTAGAGGATTGTTAAAGTTAGGGGTGCAACCCAATGATAAAATAGCCATTATTTCACATAACAATCAAACCAAGTGGAATATAACCGATATTGGTGTGCTTCAGGTAGGTGCACAAGATGTGCCTATATATCCTACCATATCTGCCGATGATTATGAGTATATTTTTAATCACGCAGAAGTTACCTATGTGTTTGTGTCAAATAAAGAAATATACGACAAGGTGCAAAGTGTCAGAGCCAATGTGCCAAGTCTTAAGGACATCTATTCGTTTGAAGAAATAGACGGTGTAAAAAATTGGCAAGATGTTTTGGATTTGGGAGCTTCGCTTGATAACCAAGAAGAGCTTGAAAAACGTAAGGCCGGTATCAATGAAAACGATTTGGCAACTATCATATATACATCGGGGACAACAGGCAAGCCAAAAGGTGTAATGTTAACACATAAAAATATTGTGTCCACTGCCATAGCATCATCCAAACGAGTTCCTAAGCTTCCCGATGACGGCCGTACACTAAGTTTCTTACCTTCCTGTCATATTTTTGAACGCTTAATTCATTATTTATATATTTATCGTGGTTTTGGAATTTATTTTGCAGAATCTATTGATAAAATAGGGGAAAACATTCGTGAAGTCAAGCCACATATGTTTACTGCAGTCCCTCGTTTAATTGAAAAAGTATATGATAAAATTGTAGGCAAAGGGCAAGAATTGTCAGGCTTAAAAAAAGCCCTGTTTTTTTGGGCTGTTAAAGTGGGTGAACAATTTGATTTTAGCAAAGAAAATAAATTTCCATACAGTTTAAAACTCAAAATTGCCCGTAAGCTGATATTCAGCAAATGGCGCGAAGCCTTAGGCGGTGAGTTGCTCTATATCGTATCGGGTAGTGCCGCTTTATTGCCGCAACTGCAACGTGTGTTTAATGCCGCAACTTTATTTGTGCTGGAAGGCTATGGACTGACCGAAACCTCCGGCGTGGTATCTGTAAATTCGCCTAATGATTTTTGGAAAATAGGCACGGTAGGACGTCCCATTGATATCGTTGATGTTAAAATTGCCGACGACGGTGAAATTTTAGTCAAAGGTCCAAATATTTTAGTGGGATATTATAAAGATCCGGAAAAAACCGCCGAAGTATTTACAGGCGAGTATTTTCATACGGGAGACATAGGCGAACTTGATAAAGACGGCGTTTTAAAAATTACCG
>Ga0256843_1000737_pt1 | contig 27225 bp, 27 predicted proteins | sample AlvinellametaG_FD_191572 | JGI IMG/M metagenome (GOLD analysis project Ga0256843, IMG submission 191572) | Pompeii worm associated microbial communities from hydrothermal vent at the East Pacific Rise, Pacific Ocean - Alvinella | ecosystem: Host-associated > Annelida > Integument > Unclassified ... | reverse complement strand
ATCTCCAGCGGCGCAGCGCCGCTGCCGCCGTCGGTGCCGTCGATGGTGATGAAGTCCGGAAAAGCCCGCGAACCTTCCGCCAGCCGTTTTTCGATCAGCTTCGCATACGGTTCGAACGCGTCGGGAGCCGCCAGAACGATCTTGATCCCGACCGGTTTTTCCGAAAGTTCCTTGAGTTCGCCGACGAAATCGAAGAGCTCTTCGAGCGTGTGCGCGTAGGGAAAGCGGTTGGGGCTGAAAAGATCCCTGTACGGCTCGACGCCGCGGTAGTAGGCGACGGCGTCGGTCACCTTCTCCGCCAGCAGTTTCCCGCCGGTCTGTTTCGCGCCCTGGGCGATCTTGATCTCCGTCATGCGGCAGAAACGCATCATTTTCCGATAGCGCAGCGGATCGAATTTCCCCTCGCGGTCGCGCACCCCGTAGAGGCCGCTGCCGACCTGCAGAATGATGTCGGGCAGATCGGAGGGGACTTCCTCGGGGAACGCTTCGAGCGGGGCATCCCAGTTGATCCGGTAGCAGTAGAGCGTGTCGGGATCGAGCAGGTAGGTCTCCTCGACTTTGGGATCGAGCACCATGTGGCGGTAGACCCGCGCGGCGATGGCGGGATTGAACAGTTTTTTCATGATCCGGTAGACCCCGCGCGCGAACACCGTGCCCCGCTCCCTCTGCAGATAGGCGTTGTCTTCGGGATTGTAGCGGTGCGTCGTCAGAAAGTTGGAGGTCAGGGAACCCTCCCCGGTGTTGATCGGAAACCGCCCCAGATAGGCGCCCCGGGCGAACGCCCGCGTTCCTTCCGGAGAGATGGAGCCGTCACTCATCGCCGAACGCCCCAGGACGGACGTCGCCGTAAACGGCTTGCCGACATCCGTGCCGAACGTCACGCGGAACGGCTCGGTCACTTCGTCCCTGTTGAGGACCAGGTTGGCGTTCTTGAGCGAGAGCCTCGCCTGCCGCAGCGGCTGTTCCGGCGCGAAAGATGCCATCAGCCCCTTCCCTTCGGCGGCGTTGTAGACCCACTTGACCTTGTCGAAAGACTCGTAAAACTTCTCGTCGCCGAAATACTGGCGCATCGGGTCGCGAAGCATGTAGAAAAGATAACGCATCCGGCCGATCAGCGGGTAGTTGATCAGCAGTTGGTTTTCGTTCTGGATATAGCGGTCGTAAATCAGCGTCACCACGGCGGCAATCGCCAGCAGAATCAGTACCGCCCGGACCAGGAAGGTAAAAATGGGAAACTGGTAGTGCCCCTGGGCGAAATGAAAGAGCTCCTGCATCTACTCGCCTTTGAAAAAGAGGTGATCGAGGCTGTATCTGCCCGCACCGCGCGAAAGCAGAATGCCCAGAAAAATGAAATAGTACAGCGGGATTTCAAAACCGTTGTTCGCGGCCTCGAAACCGTGTTCCCAGTGCACGGTGGTGATCGCCACCGCCATGATCACCATCAGCGGCACCGCGACAAGGCGGGTCAAAAGGCCCAGCGTCAGCAGGATCACCCCGACGACCTCGACCGACGAAACCAGGTAGGCCAGAAACTCCGGCGCCGGATATCCCATCGTACCGAACCAGGCGCTCACGGCGTCCATCGCGTCCCACTTCATCCGGGCCGCTTCCGCGAACCCGGTCGCCGTCGCCAGCCGTGCCCCCAGCAAAAACAGGCTCTCGCTGTACGATCCCAGCCGGGAGAACTCTTTGTAAAACTTTCCAAACTGCATTGCGGCTCCTCGCTCATCGGCAAATCTGCGGTCATTGTAACGAAAAAAAGGTGTGAAGAAAAAAAGAGAGGGGATTCGGATCGAAATACCGGCGGACAGGCCGCCGGGAAAGGGTCAGACCAGCTCGATGAAAGCCATCGGCGCCGCGTCTCCGCGGCGGGTACGGGTCTTGATGATGCGGGTGTAGCCGCCGTTGCGCTCTTTGTATTCCGGAGCGATTTCGTTCATCAGTTTTTTGACCGCTTCCTTGCTTTGCAGCGAAGCGAAAACCGCACGGTGGGCGTTGGAGTCGCCTTTGCGCGCGGTGGTGATCAGCTTTTCGACGTAAGAGCGCAGCTCTTTCGCCTTGGGCAGCGTCGTTTCGATTTTTCCGTTCTCGATCAGCGCAATACTCATGTTCTTGAGCAGCGCAGCCCGGTGCGAGCTGGTGCGGCTGAGTTTGCGGTATCCGTGACGATGTCTCATGATACTTCCTTATTCAGATTCTATTTTCTTTTTCAGTACGGCGACGGTCTCGTCGCTGAGCGGCTGTCCGACCTGGAAGCCGGCTTCTTCAAGCTTCTCGACGATCTCTTCGTAGGATTTCTTGCCGAGGTTCTTGACGTTTTTCAGATCGTTCTGGCTCATCATGACGATCTCTCCGATGTATTTGATATCGGAGCGGTCGAGGCAGTTGAAGCTGCGCGCGCTCAGACCGAGGTCTTCGATGCGCGCCGTCAGTTTTTCGATCTCTTCGGAGGCTTCGGCGCGTTCGATGGTCGCCGGCGCCTGGACGCTGATCTCGCTGCTGAAGACCGCCATCTGCGCGTGCATGACGCTCAGGGCGTTTCTGAACGCGTCCAGCGGTGAAATCTGACCGTCGGTCACGATATTGATCACCACTTTTTCGAAATTCGGGTTGTCTTCGACCAGGACATTCTCGATGCTGTAAGTCGCTTTGCGGACCGGCGTGAAGAAAGCGTCGAGGGCGATGAAGCCCTCTTCGATCTCGTCACGGATCTCTTCACTCGGAACGTACCCGATGCCCTGATGGATTTTCAGGGTGAAATCGAGCGTCGCGTCCTCGTTGAGAGTGGCGAGAAACGCGTCCGGGGTGACGACATCCACGTCTTCGTTGATCAGGTCGCTTCCCTTGATCTCGCACGGACCGACAAAGCTGTAATTGATCTCCGCCTCTTTGACATCGTTTTTCAGACGAAAACGAATGCCCTTGAGGTTGATGATGAAGTCGGAAATATCTTCGAGCATGCCGCGCACCGAGTCGAACTCGTGCTTGGCCCCTTCGATTTTGATCGCGATCGGCGCATATCCTACCGAACTGCTCAGCAGGAAACGGCGCAGCGGGTGCGCCAGCGAAACCGCATAGCCCGTCTCGAACGGATAGGCGATGATGTTGGCTTCGTTATCGCTGATCTGCTCGACGATGAACTCTTCAGGCAGAAGCGGAGAGGTTTTGATCTTTTTCATATACAGCGCCTTTTGTTCAGTGATTATTTCGAGTAAAGCTCGACGATGAAACGTTCTTCCACAGGAATAACAACTTCTTCACGTTCCGGCAGGCGGGTGAAGATGCCGAAGCGCTTGTCCGCATCGACATCGACCCACGGGGCCAGACCGGTCTGGTTCGTCAGCTCGATCGCACGCGTCACCTGAACGTTGTTTTTGCTCTTTTCGCGGATCTCGATCTTCTGTCCCGGTTTGACGCGGTAGGAAGGGATATCGACACGCTTGCCGTCGACCAGGATGTGTCCGTGGTTGACCAGCTGGCGCGCGAAACGGCGCGTGGAAGCGAATCCCATGCGGTAGACCACGTTGTCGAGGCGCTGCTCGAGCAGGGTGATCAGGTTCGTACCGGTGTTGCCCGCGCGGCGCTTCGCCTCGGCGAAGAGCGAACGCATCTGCTTCTCGGAAACGCCGTACATGAACTTGGCTTTCTGCTTTTCGTTCAGCTGCGTGCCGTACTCGGACACCTTCTTGCGGCGCTGGCCGTGCTGGCCGGGAGCGTAGGGGCGCTTGTCGAGTGCGGACTTGCCGGCGAGACGGCGCTCGCCTTTCAGGTTCAGGCTTACGCCGAATCTTCTTTCGATTTTTTCTACTGGACCTCTATATCTTGCCATCTGTGAACCCCTTACACTCTACGACGTTTCGGCGCACGACAACCGTTGTGCGGCAGTGGAGTGACGTCTTTCATGAACGTCACACGGATGCCTTCGATCGCACCGACAGATTTGACCGCTGTTTCACGGCCGGAACCCGGACCCTGAACCTTGATACCGACTTCTTTGATGCCGTGTACCATCGCTTTTTCCATGGCCGCTTCGACCGCCTGCTGTGCCGCGAACGGTGTCGATTTCTTCGACCCTTTGAAGCCGAGGCTTCCCGCGGAGCTCCATGCGATCATGTTGCCCATTTCGTCGGTCACAGTGACAAGCGTGTTGTTGAACGACGCCGCGATGTGAACGATACCGCGGGAGATGTTCTTTTTAACGACTTTTTTGCGTGTGGCTCTTCTTTTTGCCATATTCCGACTCCTTACGCTGCACCGACAGTACGACGCTTACCTTTGCGGGTACGCGCGTTTGTCTTGGTTTTCTGGCCGCGGACCGGCAGGCCCCGGCGGTGACGCAGACCGCGGTAGTTACCGAGGTCCATCAGGCCTTTGATGTCCATCGCGACTTTCTTGCGAAGGTCACCCTCGACCATGAAGTTCTCGCGGATCTCCTTGGTGATCGCCGCGACGTCGTCTTCGGAGAGTTCGTAGACGCGCTTGTTGTAGTCGATACCGGTGGCATCGAGGATTTTGCGCGAGCTGTGAAGACCGATACCGTAAATATAGGTCAGTCCGTACTCGACGCGCTTTTTCTTGGGTAAGTCTACACCAGCAATACGTGCCATGCTTATCCTTGTCTCTGTTTATGTTTCGGGTTTTTGCAGATCACTCTGACGATCCCTCTGCGTTTGATGACTTTACAGTCGTCACACATCTTCTTGACGGAAGAACGTACTTTCATTGTAAGCCCTTGTGTTTCATTCTTTCCCGTTTCAGGCCGGCGCGGTCGCCCTGCCAATACTTGCACCTGCTTTACATTTAAACAGATGTAAATACTCAACGCAATGTGTTCAAAACGGTAAAGTGGAGGCGTATATTACTTAAAAGATGCTGAAAGTATTATTAACTTCGTGCGATATTTTGCAACTGTTACGCTACAATAGCATTTATGGATCAAAAAATTTCTCCGGCCCTCGACCTCGGCCGCATCAACACCCTCCGCCTGGACCGTTTCGCCGCGCCCGGCGCCTATCTCGCGGCCGAAGACGGCAGCGACGTACTGCTGCCCGGACAATACGTCACCGACGAAATGGAACTCGACGACCTCGTCGACGTCTTCGTCTATACCGACTCCGAAGACCGCCTCGTCGCGACGACGGAGCGCCCCAGAGCCCTGCGCGACGAATTCGGCTTTTTCGAGGTCGTCGACGTCGCGAAATTCGGCGCCTTCGTCGACTGGGGGCTTCCCAAAGACCTGCTCGTGCCGAAAAACCGCCAGAAAACTCCCTTCAGAGTGGGAGAGAAACGGTTCCTGCGCATCGTCAGGGACGAACGCAGCGAGCGGCTCGTCGGCGTCGAACGCATCAGCCAGTACCTGTCACATTCCCCGAAAGGCTATCACCCCAACCGGGAAGTCAAACTGCTCGTCATCGCCAAAACGCCGCTGGGCTACAAGGTCATCGTGGACGACGCCTACGAAGGCCTGGTCTACGGCAACGAGGTTTTCGAACCGCTCGAAGTCGGTGACTCCCGCAAAGGCTATGTCAAAACCGTCCGCAGAGACGGTCACTTCGACATCTCCCTGCAGCCCGTCGGCAAAACGGCCCGCGCCGAAGGCGACCGCGCGAAAATCCTCGCCCCGCTCGAAGCGGCGGGCGGCATGCTGCCGTACAACTCCAAAAGCGACGCCGGCCTCATCGTCCGGACCTTCGGCCTGAGCAAAAAAGCGTTCAAGCGTACGCTCGTCCGGCTGCAGGAAGAGGGAAAGATCACGGTCAAAGAGACCGGCATCTACCTCGCCGGGAAGTGAACTGCCGTGGCGAAACGAAAACCGGCAGTCGTCTACGATGTCCCCCTCCCCTTCGAGCTGGACGGAACCCGCTACCTTCTGCTGCGCTTCGACCCCGGCCCGATGACGGTCGCCGTCAGGCCGCTCGAAGGCGGTCCGGAAATCCGGCTTCCCTTCGCCCGCCTGCCCCGCAAAATCAAGGCCGCCGTCCGTCCCCGGAAATAACCGCTACACTTTTTGCACACTTTTTTTGCCTAAAATGATCTCCGGAAGAGGCGACAGAAGCGACTCGAGCCGCTTGACGCCTCCCAGACCTTAAGGTGCGTGCCGGCCGACGGCACGCTGGCCACAAACCGGTTCAAGGGCTTCTCACACATCACAAGAATCTTTCCAAGCGCCTTCATACCCTGTTTACCCGACTTCGCCGAAAAACGGCGCGCTTTCCTTTTTCACGAAAACAGTGTATAATATATATGAATACTGAATATTATTTTACACCCGAAAAAAAGGATACATTATGTCAGCACCAGCCTGGTTATCGAAAAAACTGGACGACGGGCGCATCCACTGCGAAGCCTGCAACCAGCACTGCAAACTTCACGAAGGCGAATACGGCGTCTGCGGTGTGCGCAAGGTCGAAAACGGGGAACTCCAGCTGCTCACCTACGGCCTCGCCGCCGCCGTCAACGTCGACCCGGTCGAAAAGAAACCGATGTTCCACTTCCTGCCGAACTCCCTCGCCTTTTCGGTCGGAACCGTCGGCTGCAACTTCTCCTGCCAATTCTGCCAGAACGCGGATATCTCCCAGTATCCGCAGACGCACGGCCACAGACTGAAAGGACAGCCGCTGTCACCGCGGCAGATCGTCGAACTGGCACAGGAGTACAAGTGCGCCTCCATCGCCTACACCTACAACGAACCGGTGGTCTTCTTCGAATACACCTACGACACGGCGAAACTCGCGCACGAAGCGGGGCTCAAGAACATCTACGTCACGAGCGGGTACGAGACCCACAGGGCGATCGATACCCTCGCGCCGTATCTCGACGGCATGAACATCGACATCAAGGCGTTCAGCGACGATTTCTATCAAGAAATCTGCGGCGCGAAGCTCAAACCGGTCCTCGATACCGTCAGGTACGCCCACGGCAAAGGGATCTGGATCGAAGTCACCACCCTGCTGATCCCCGGCAAGAACGACAGCGAGGAGGAGATCCGCGCCATCGCGCGCTTTCTCGCCGACCTCGACCCGAACATCCCCTGGCACGTCAGCGGTTTCTACCCGCAGTACAAAATGCTCGATACCCCGCCGACACCGCCGTCGACGCTGATCCGCGCCTACGAGATCGGAAAGGAAGAAGGACTGAACTTCGTCTATATCGGCAACTACGACGACGAAGACCGTGAATCGACCTACTGCCCTTCCTGCGGCTTCAAGGTCATCGAGCGGCACGGCCATATCGGACAATTCGTCCAAAACCATCTCGGCCCCGAGGGGAAATGCCCGGAATGCGGCACGCATATCCCCGGCGTCTGGGACTGACGCTCAGCGGAAAAAACCGAGTCCGAAAGAGAACTTGTTCACATAGCGGTCGTAGTCGATCAGGCTCTCCCCGTAACCTCCGAACCCTTTGGCATACCAGTAGACCGACTCCCGGCCGAAAAAGGGGAAAGACCATCCCGCCTGAACGGCGCCGTATCCCGTCACCGGATTGAACCGCCCCATAAATTCGACCTGATGGGCACCCCACAGGTAGCGCAGATCGAGCTGCCCCCACCCCATATAGTCGACGATATCGGGATTGTCGTCCCGGATGCCGAACATCGTCGTGTCGAGCTTGATCCACAGTGTCAGGTCCGTAAAAAGGCTGCCGTGCTGAAATCCGAGCACCGCCGAAAGGTAGTTCCAGGAGCGGGAACGGTTGCGGTACCAGTGCGGATCGCCGTCGGACAGTTCGCTTGCATTGAAATCGGTATTGTCCATGCTGCCCTGGCCGTTGGAATTGTGCGAATAGGTCAGTTTGACCGTTTTCAGGCCGACGGCATCTCCCCGACCGAGCAGCGGGATCAGAACGTACACCTCCGGATTGTAGTTGTTCTCCCGGAAAGGGGAGGAGTCGCTGTACATCTGCCAGAACCCGTGCTGGGTCATGGCGATCCCGTACAGCTCGCTGCCGCCGAAAAGATCCGCGAACAGGTCGAGACAGAAACTGTACTGGTATTCCGCCTCGATGCGGCGGTAATCGTCGGAAGGCACGTAGGAAGGATAGTCCCGGTCGGCGACACCGACCGGCAGAAAGAAGTTCGCCCTGTAGGCACGAAATCCGAACGTGCCTTCCGTATGTTCCCTGAGTGCGGTCTGTGCCGCGGGATCGTGCAGCGGGTCGTAGGCGTCGTAGACCGTTTCGCGCGCCTGCTCCGGGGAAACGGAAAAAACGAGGGTGAACATCATCGACAGGAGTATCAGGTAACGCATACGCTCTCCGTGCTAAACTTCGGCTATGGAAAATGCTATCGAAGAGACGATTAAAAGCCGCCCCGCCGTCGCCCTGTATTTCAGCGCCCCCACCTGCAACGTCTGCCACGCCCTCAAGCCGAAACTGATGGAGGCGATCACCTCGAACTTCCCCGCCTTCGAGATCGTCAGCGTCGACATTTCGGAAACCCCGGAAATCGCTTCGCAGTACGGCGTCTTCGCCATCCCGACGCTGATCGTCTTTCTCGACGGCCGCGAATTTCTGCGCAAAAGCCGCCACATGAGCATCGGAGAGGTCGTCGAGGAGATCCGCCGCCCCTACGAGATCATGACGGCATAAAGGCGATCAGCGCCGCCGTCACCGCGACGTTGAGCGACTCCACGCCACGGTGCATCGGGATGGAGACCGTTTCGTCGCACAGGGCGTTCACCACTGCACTCACCCCTTCGCTTTCATTGCCGAGTACGAAGATCGATCTCGGTGCTTCTTCGAGCGTATGAATGGTCTCCGGCGCATGCGACGACAGGCCATACAACGTCCACCCCTCCTCTTGCAGCCGCGGCAGGATATCCGTCAGCGTCTCGCAGTAATAGATGGGGATCTTGAACAGCGTCCCCGCGCTCGCTTTCATTACCAATGGCGAAAGTTTGGCACTCCCCTGCTTCGGCAGCAGAAGACCGTCGATGTTCCCCGCCGCGGCGGAACGGACGATCATCCCGAGGTTCTGGGGGTTGTGGATACCGTCGAGCGCGAGAAAGCGCCGGCCGTGTTCCGTGTTCCGTGCTCCGTGTTCCGAACCTCCCGCTGCCCGCAAAAGCGCTTCGGCGCTTTGGTACGTCGGCGTCACGATGTCGACCGCCACGCCCTGGTCCTGCTTCGCGTTCTTCGAGATGCGCGACAAAGCGGTTTTGGTGTGGTAGCGTACCGGAATGCCCCGGCTTTCGGCTTTCGCGAGTATCCGTTCGATGACCCCCTCGCGTCTGTTGGACTCGGCCAGATGCAGCGCGTGGATCTCGATGCTTTCGTCACTCAGCACCTCAAGGACGGTGTTGCGTCCGTACAGCGTGACGACGCGCTCGAAAAAGGCTTTTTTCTTTTTGTAGGCTTCGGAATCGTTCATGCGAAGCATTATAGCGCACCCTAACGACCGGCCGCCGCTTCAACGTTTCGACAGGACAATACCACTATACTTGTTAAAAGACGACAAAATACGTTTCAGTGGCCGTTTCGGGCCGAAAGGACGACAACGTGATCAAAATACTGTTATTTGCGGCAGGTCTGGCGATGGGGGCCGCGGCCTCCGCTCCCGTCATCGAAGCGTCGGACGGTACCTATACCGACAAAGTCCTCGTCACCGGCGACACGACACCGCCCTCGGGCTATGAAGCCGAGATCTACCGGGCCGAATCCGCCGGAGGTACGCAGACGCTACTGGGAACGACACCTACAGACTATTTCGAAGACACCGAAGCCTATCCGGGAAAGCTCTACTATTACAGTGCCCGGATCTGCGATATGAACAAAAATTGTACGGCCATGAGCGAATCGGACAGCGGCTTCAGAAAACTGTCGCCGCCGACACACATCAGCGCGACGGACAATACCTATACGGACCGGATAGAAGTGGCGGACTTCACCGGGGTGGAGGGGGCGACTTCCTACAAAATCTATCGTGCGGAGACCGAAACCGGAGAGAAAACGTACATCGGCACCTCGTACCACGAAACCTTCGACGACACACAGTCGCATCCCTGTATCGAATACTGGTATTTCGCCAAAGCGTGCGCCGCGACGGGATGCAGCGCCTACAGCAGCTACACCGACACCGGCACCAAAAAACTCGAAGAACCGGACTGCCTCGCCTCGAAAGGAGCCTTCACCGACAGGATCGTTATCGAAAGCGAATCGATTTCGTACGCCGCCCGATACCGTTTCTACCGGGCGGAAAACTACCTCGGCGCCAGGACCGAAATCGGAACCGTCGCCGTTCCCCGCTTCGAAGACGACGATCCCGCCGTCATTCCCGGGAAGGAATACGTCTACTTCACCCAGGCATGCTGTTCGAACGCATGGTGCAGCGACTATGTCTACGGGAACGGTCATGTCCCCGACGGAAACAAGGGCTATCGCGCACTCCGGGCACCCGCCGGCATCACCGCGAGCGACGGCCGGTACCGCGACAGCGTCGTCGTTTCCCGTTACAGCGGTATCGAAGGCGCCACAAGCTACAAAATCTTCCGCTCCGACGAAGCGGCAGGAACGAAAACGCTGCTTGAGGAAACGGCCGACGAAAACATCACGGACCGCAATGTTCTGCCGGAAAAACGGTACTGGTATTTCGTACAGGCCTGCCGGGGAGACATCTGCAGCGATTTCAGCGAAGCGGACACCGGATTCGCCTCGAAACTTCAGGGCCTGCCGGCCGTGATATTTTACCTGTTGAGATAGCGGAGCCGCAAAGGCGCGGCAGGGAACACATCTGTCTCATCTCCCGAAACGGTCGATACATTCTTTTTTCCGGGCGGATTTGTGTACAATCGGAAAAGCACAAAAATATCGGAGGGAAACCATGAAAGCCATTTTGACGATTCCACTGCTGGCAGCGGGGCTTGTGTTCATGAGCGGATGCGAAAGCGACTCGACCGGTACGGACATCACGGTAGACAGCGTGCGGATCGACATGCTCGAAAACCACGTCCTGACCTATGAAAAGAACGGCGCCCTGTTCCAGCACGAATACTGCCCGGACCAAAAGCTCTACCTCTTCACCGAAGCGGGACGACCGGACACGCGGATCGAAGGAACCTGGCACGCGACCGAAGGCAACATCACAACCCTGACCGTCCTCGGGACGGCGATCATCGTCACCGACGGCGTCCTGGAAAAAGGGAAAACCTACGAAGTCCGTAACGAAATGTTCAGCCCGGCGGCGAACTATACGGTTACGAAAATCGAGCCGACCATCTGCGGCGACCTCAGCGGAACGATCTGAAAAAGCCCATGAAACATTTTCCGATCTTTCTGCTGCTCGCCGTGACGACGGTGCAGGCGGAACAGACCGTCGTTTCCCACGACGAAGACTACTACACCGCCGACGTCCGCAACACGCAGCTGATCTATACGCAAAAGAACCTTCCCTTCGCCCGCGAAGCCGCCAAAGTGGAAATGCTGCTGCAGCCCGCCTACGAAAAGGCCTTCGGATACGTCATGGACGAACCGCTCTATGTCGGGCTGATCTCCGACCGTAACCAGATCGCCAACGGCTTCTCCACCCAGTATCCCAACAACCGCCAGATCAACTTCATCGGCGGGGCACTGATGCCCGACTATTTCAGCGCCGCCTCGTGGCTGAACACCCTGCTGTACCACGAAACCTGCCACAACTACCAGACCAACGCCAAGGACAACGTGATTTCACAAACCCTGCATACGGTCCTGCAAAACGGCAGCTTCATCCTCCCGTGGTTTACCGTCCCCAACATCGTCGAAAGCAGTTTCATGCTCGAAGGCAGCGCCGTGCTCAACGAATCGTGGCACGGCAACGGCGGGCGGCTCTACAGCGGACGCTTCAAGGCCGCCACGCTCATGCAGGCCAAAGCGGGCTACCTGACCCCCGAACGGGTCTACAACGACAACTACTATTTTCTCTACGGTTCGCATTTCTACACGCTGGGCGGATTCTACAACTACTACCTCGCCGAAAACTACGGGCTCGAAAAGACCAACAGTTACTGGAAAAACCATTCGCACTACTGGTTCTGGCCGTTCTTCACCAACAACGCCATGACCGACAGTGTCGGCGCCGATTTCGAAACGACCTTCGACGGCTGGCGCAAAAAGATGGAAGCCGAAGCGCAGCAGGTGACGGAGACGAACGGAGAACGCATCGCCGGCACGCAGTTCATCGAGCCGCTCAACGCCGACGCGGAAAAAATCTACGTCGTCGTCAACGAAAGCGGCCGTGAAGAGCCCGAGCTCATCATCTACGACAAGGCGACCGGCAACGTCGTCCGCGACCGCGAACCGTGGTTCGCCGGCAAAGCGGTCCGGACACCGGACGGCCGTTATACGACCCAGTCAAGCGCCCACGTCAATCCGTGGCGTATCTATATCGGGCTGTACGACGACCACGGTTTTCTCGTCGACGGAACACGGGGCAAAGTCGTCGAAGGCTATCTTTCCGACGGCCGCGAAGTCGCCTTCGACGTCGCCTCCTCCTTCGAACGGCCGCAGCTGTATATCGGGGGAAAATTCTATGCCCGGACCGACTCTTCCGTCTTCGTCAGAGGCAACGACGTCTACTACTGCCGGCAGAACGGAAAAACCCGTACCTGGTACCGTAACAAGACCCCGCTGTTTACGACACGGGGCTATTACGGCCATATTATCGGCGCCGACGACAGCGGTCGCACCTACTTCATCGCCAATACGCCGCACGGCAGCGGGCTGTTTTGCTACGCAAACGGGACGTTCGAACGGATGCATCCGGCTGACACCGTCATCGACGCCCGCCTGATTGATGAAAACAGCGCCGTCGTCACGGCCATGGGCGCGGACGAAGCCTCCATCGAAAAAATCACATTCGCTCCGACGGAGCAAGCGCCGTACGAAGTGACGCTCTTCGTCGAAAAAGAACCGTATTACCGCGCCGCCGATCCGACGGCGCACGAACCGGAGAACGTACCGAAAGTCGACCTGAACAACTCCTACCACTCTTTTCTCGACATGCATTACAGTGCGACGAACATCATGCTCGGCAGCGACGAAAAGGCCGGTTTCATTTTCAACGTTTCGGTCAATTTCGCCGATCCTCTGACCCAGAACAGCCTGAATTTTTTCGTTTCACGCAACCTCGACGAATACACCCTCGGCGGCGGGGGCTACAGCAACGACCAGTATTTTCTCCACTATTCCGTGTTCGGATACGGGGTGATCGACCGTCCCGAAGACAACGCCTCCGATCCGGACGACGACAGCCGGGACTTCGGCGTGACCGTGATGACCTCGATCCCGTTCGTACAGACCGGCTACTGGTATGCCGCCGTCAACGGCAGCTACTATCAGGATTACGACGCCGACAGTCGTGAACCCCTGAGCGGCGAACTGCTCGTCGACTACACCCAGCGTTTCGGCGTCAGTCTCTATCCCAACTTCAAACTGGCCGCCTCGGCCTACGGCGCCTCCGACCGCGGCGATTTCGCCTACGGGGGGACGGGCACCTGGAAACAGGGGCTTCCTTACGAATTCTACATCGGACTGGGAGGGCAATACTCGCACAGCGACGCCGACAGCCCGATGGACGATCACGGGATCAAGATGACGAAATTCCAGCTGGCGGCCCTTGCCGACGGTGACCCGACCACGGTCGTGATGCCGAGCATGCGTGAGAGTTCCGTCTACGTCAAAAGCGTTTTCAAAGGCAGCGCCGAGTTCAAGAAGGTTTTCAACGCGGCGAAGTACTTCTTCACCTTCCCCGTCTCCCTGCGGCGCGAAGCGTTCTACGTCAACTACAACCGCTACGAAATCGAGGATTTCGCCCTGGAAACGACCGGCGTCAACGAGGCGGTCGCCGGGCTGCTGTTCGACACCTACTGGATGAACCGCCTCCCGATCCCCGTCAGTGTGGAATACCTCTACAACGACACCGACGGCATCGCCGACGAACATACATTCCGTTTCGGCTTCGGCCTGACGTTCTGAGCGTCAAAGAAGATACTCGATCCGCACCCGCAGGTCGATGTCGGGGCCGAAACGTTCCCGCAACCGGCGCTTGAAACGTTCCAGATCACCGCGTTCGAGCGCGTCCGGCGTCGCCAGCAGCAGGTCGAGCTTCAGACGGCCGCCGCGAAATTCGACCTCCGACGATTCGATGAGCAGCCGCTTGCCGTTGACACGGTAATGCGTCTGCGCCAGCGTCCGGGCGATGTCGTGGCGACGAACGATATCGGTATAGGAGCGGTAGAGCGGAAACGACACCAGCAGCATCAGCGCCGCCACCGCCGCGACACCGTGGCGGCTGCGCAGCGCGTTCGAATATCCCAGGACGTAAAACGTCATCGTCGCCGACAGCACGATTCCGACCAGGTTGGTGAAAAAAAGCAAAAACGCCTCGGTGAAGACCGGGAAGTTTCCGACTCCCAGCCCGATGCCCGCCGTTGCCAGCGGCGGCACAAGCGCAACGGCGATCGACACGCCCGCGAGGCTCTGGACGATCTCTTTGAACGATTTCGAATAGGCCGCGGCAATGCCCGACAAGACGGCGACACCGAGGTCCAGCAGCGTCGGATGGGTGCGGGCGTGGATCTGGGCCGTCAGTGTCGTATCGGGCAGCAGCCAGGTCACGAACGCCGAAGCCCCCAGCGCCAGCGCGATTCCGGCGGCGATTTTTCCCAGCGACGGCATGAACAACTGTTCATCCGCCCTCAGCAGCCCCATCGCCAGCGACACGATCGGCGCCATCAGCGGCGCGAGCAGCATCGCACCGATCACGACGGCGGCGCTGTCGGCGAACAGTCCCAGCGTCGCCAGAAGCGTGCTCAGCAGCATCATGACAATGTAGATACCGTCGATCTTCGCGTCACCGCGCAGCTGAAGGAACAGTTCCCGGAAACGATCCTCGGAAGCACAGGAGAAGAGCGGGACATGCCTGCCGTGATAGCGTTCGGCCTCTTTCTCGTCGGGGAGATTGTCGATGCGGACCGTCTCCCTGTCCTCCGAAATTTTCGGATTCTCCTCCCAGAAACGTTCCGAAGCGTTGATGCGGACCGCTTCCTTGACCATTTCACACCGGAAAGGGGCCCTGATCTTCGCACCGTTTTCACGGTGCCCCCACCGGCTGACGCCCGGTTCGATCACGACGGATTCGCTTTTGAGGTAGCCGACCGATCCGGGCAGGGATTCACCGCGCACGGGACTCAAAAGCGCCAGGGCCGTCTTGAAGAACTCGTACACGGAAAACGGCGAAACGATCACGACGACGATCCGGCTGTCGCGCAGGGAGAAGTCGACGCGGCTCAGCCGCGCGAGCGGATCGTTTCGCCGCCGCTGAAGAATGAACAGCCCGCTCATCGCCGTCGTGATCTTCCGGCCGCTTGCCGTTTCGACGCTCACGCGCTGCAACCTCGTTTTGAACAGCTGCCGGATCCCCGTCCACACTTTGCCGAAAAACCCCCGCTTTTTCAGCCCGGGCGCGCTGGCGGTCAGCGGCAGGCTGCCCACAATGAAATCGCCGAAAACGAACGTGCCGTTGATCCGGACCAGGTTGACCGGCTGCGGTCGCGCGCCCAGGGCGACGGCGATATTTTCCGCCTCGTCCTGTGACATCTGCAGCAACTGCCGGAGCTTCCTCATCGAAGGATGCGGCAGGAAGCCCATGCTGAAACCGTGCACGTGGGCCAGTCGAAGCAGTTCATCGAAAAAAACCGCGTCGACGGCGGCGACCAGATGGCCGTACCCTCTCAGCCGGCGCTCCGGCTCCGCCAGAAACGCGTCGATACCGACCGCCTCCACCCGACAGCCGAAAGGGTTGTCCAGCATCGCTTCACGGTAACTTTCTCCCTCGTCGTCGCAGACGAAAAGCGCCCGCTCGACATACGTCCGTGTCTCGTTTTCCCGATTCGTATCCATACTCGTGAGTATATAGCAATCTCCGCCGTTTAAGGCTGAGACCCCGTTCAGTAACCGACGCTGAATCCCAGTCCCAGGTTGTAGCCGTGCAGGCCGTCGGCCTGAATGGTGCTCAGGTCGACGAAAAAACGGCGGATGAACTTCAGACGTTTGGGCACGTACCAGTACGCCGTCGCCCCCACCGTCCCGTATCCGTCGAATCCGACGACTCGCGGCAGATCACCGCCCAGATAGGAGCCCCACAGATAGGCTTCGAGCGTCAGGTATTCCGCCCCGCGGCGAATCAGCGGCGGACTTTCCGCCCCAACCGCGAAAGACGTGACCCCCGACTGCGAAGTGAACCGGCTCATCTCTTCGATGCTGAAAGCGCTTTTCGTCTCGTACAGGTTGTACGAAAACTTCACATAGGGAAGAAACCCCCGGTACCGCACGGTGTACTCCGCCAGCAGCATGAACCGGTAGGTCAGATTGTCGTTGTAATGGCCGCTGAAGAAGTCGTCGACGATGTCTCCGAACTCGCTGTCGCTGCGGTTCTTGAAACGCACCCGCGAATAGATCAGCTCCAGCCCCGCGCTCAGCCCGATGCCGTTGGCGTCGACATAACGCACCCCGCCGCCCAGCGCGCCGGTATAGGTCTGCAACAGGTTCGAAAGCGTCAGAGACTCTTCTTTCGCCGGCTCCGGCCGCACGTCTCGCGTCATCCAGGTCTCGCTGTATCCCGCGCCGCCGGAAACGAAGCCGTTGAATCCGTTCCGCGTCCCGCCGAACTGATAGCGGTCGGAAACGTGCACCACCGCCATGGAAGCGTTCGCACGCGTAAAATCGTAATACCCCGAGTTCAGACCGTCTTTGGACGTAAACACGACGACGGCGTTGATATTGGCCCGCGACGCTTCGCCCGCCAGGTCTCCCGGCTCTTCCGCCGCCCGAAGCAGACCGGTCAGAATCAGCAGGAACAGAATCGGCCGCATGTCAGAACGTAAAACTCAGCGCGAAGGTGGTCGTAATCTTGTTGTTGCCGATATCGGGGGAAGGGTTGTTGTCGGCGACGTCCTTCAGGGTGAATTTCAGCGCGAAAAGGTTGCTGAGGGGAAACGTCAGCGAAGCGCTGAAGCGAAAAAGCCAGGACTGCCGGCTGTGTCCGACACTCGGCATGTAGAACAGCCGCGACCTCAGGACGATTCCGTACAAAAAGGTATAGTAGGACTCCGCCCCGGTATAGGCCGCCCAGTAATACTCCCGGCCGTAGGTCATGTAGTTGTTGAAGACGCCGCCGACGCCCAGCTGCAGCATCAGCCAGAAATTTTCCGTCGGCGTCCATTTGTACCCGGCGCCCCCGGCGGGATAGGAACGCAGCTGGATCTCCCGGATCGCGTCGCGTTCGAGACCGACGATCAGAAAAAGATGTTCGCGGTGCTCACGCGTCAGGAAGTGGTTGCCTTCGAGATTGACCAGGTATTCGTCTTTCGTCTCCTGCCATCCCGAGGTGCTGTTGACTTCCTGGGTGTCGAGTTCCCGGCTGCCGTAGACGACCGCACGGTCGAGCTGCCGGTGGTATTCGAAACGGCCGGAAATATCGAGTTTCCGCTTGTTGACTCCCCCCTGGTCGATCTCGATGCCCAGGTCCAGATTGCCGCTCCAGAACGGAATCAGATTGTGAAGTTTGTTCGTAAACGAATCGTCATCCTGAACGGAAAGAATGAACCGGTCGATCTCCTCCACGTCGATCAGCTCTTTTTTGCCCGCTTTTTCGATCACCAGCCAGCGATGATCGTAGAGCCCTCCGATACGACCGACCGTTTCCCGCCCCTTGTAGAAAATATGATAGGCGTGCTCCGTCGAAAGGCTGTCGATATCTTCGTAGGCGATTTCGATGGAGCCGCGTCCGTAGATAAGAGAAAAGCTGAGATACTGCGATGTGAGCCCCGTCACCTGCCCCTGCAGAACGGCACCCTTGACCACGACCGTATCGGTCCTGCCCGGCCGGAGACTGCTGTCGGAAAATGCCGTCGCGTTCGCGTCTGCGGCACGTCCGTCCTCCGCGGCTCCCCACACGATCAGCGGCAAAAAAAGTAAAAAGAGATACCGTCGCATCCGCCCGCCGTTTTTTTCGATATTATAGCGTCATGAAGTGCCATCTCTGCAAAGTCGTTGTTCCGATCGTGCTGATTTTCGCCGGACTGCTGTATCTGGGCAGCCGGCTTGTCCCGCCGCTCGCACCCGACCACATCACCATCGCCGTCGGACAGAAAAACGGCATCTACTACCAAAGCGCCCTCGCGTACAAAAAGATTCTGGCGAAACAGCGCCTGCGGGTCGATATCGTCACGACCGAGGGATCGGTCCAGGCCCTGAAGCTGCTCGAAGAGAAAAAAGTCGACGTCGCGTTCGTGCAGGGCGGCAGTGCCGACACGTTCAAAAACCGGCCCTTCACCTCGCTGGCGAGCCTCTACAACGAACCCGTCTGGGTTTTCTATCCCGCCGCGGGAAAACCGCTCGAATACCTCTACGAACTCAAGGGGAAACGGATCGTCGTGGGCAGCGAGGGCAGCGGGACGAAAGCGCTGGCCGTCAAACTCCTCGCCGCCAACGGCGTCACGCCCTCGAACAGCACCTTTCTGAGCCTGCGGAGCGAGGCGGGAGCCCAGGCGCTGTTCGACGGCGAAGCCGATGCCGTGTTCAGCATCATCGGAACTTTCGCCCCGCTGACACAGGCGCTGCTGCTCGACCCGCAGGTCCGCCTGATGGACTTCAAACGGGCGAAGGCCTACAGCGTCCGCTATCCCTACCTCAACGCCATCACCCTGAACGAAGGCGTGCTCGACCTCGCCCACAACCTGCCCCCGACCACGATTCGGCTTATCGCCGCGACCGCGTCGCTGGTGAGCCGGGCGGACATCCATCCCGACCTCGTCCGGATGATCCTTTTCGCCGCCAACCGGGTCCACAGCGGCGCGGGCGTCTTCCGAAGCGCGGGCGAGTTTCCCGGTACGAAACGGCTGGAGTTTCCGATCAACCCCAGCGCCGAAGTCTATCTCCGCGACGGCGAAAGCTGGCTGGAACGTATTTTCCCCTTCTGGATCGCCTCGATCATCAAACGCCTGATGATGCTTCTGATCCCCGTCATCGCCCTGATGATTCCCGTCGTCAAACTGGTCGTCCCGATGTTCAGCTGGCGAAACCGCTCGAAAATCTACCGCTGGTACGAAACGCTCAACACGATCGAAGAGGAAATGGACGGCTACGACGAAACCCGGCGGCGACAGGCCGTCGAAAAGCTGGAAACGGCCCTCGAAAGGATCCGGACCGTCGACGTCCCCCTCTCATACCGCAGGGAATATTACGATCTGATCCAGCATTTCGAACTGATTCTCGGGAAACTGAAGGCGGCGGGGGCTGAAAGGGGAAGCGTAAAGGGGAAAGCGGGAAGCGGCGAGATCATACCCGGATAAAGCCGGAGGCCCAATGTCACTTCACCCGATCACCTCATCACCCCATGAGCGGAGCGCACCCATCAACGCCCAAGCGAAGCGAACGGGTCACACCCCCTTGTTGGCGTCCCAGATCCGGATGTGAAGCCGGTCGCTGTAGGTGTAGCCGCGGGCTTTGCAGAATTCGATGACGGCTTCGGTATTGGCCTCGACCTGCGAACGGTTTCCGCCCATCGGCATGCAGAAAACTTCGAGCTGCGGAGCGTGGGCCGTGATGTCGTCGATTTCGTGTTCCATGTTCTCCCCGATGGAGGCGCGGTCGATGGTAAACTTGAAAAAACTCTCCTTCGCTTCGGCGGCGATGGGGACGAAGGCGTTGGGGCGCACCCGCTTCGAAAACGGCTCGCCGCTGTTGGCGAGCTTGACCGACAGGGCGAAAATACATTCGCGGTAGACCGGAAAACGGGAAAAATTCACCGGCATCGCCCCGTTGGTCTCGAACGTGACGCGGTGCCCTTCGGCGACGAGATACTCGACGAACGCGACGAAAACGGCGTTGTCCGCATACAGCAGCGGTTCCCCGCCGGTCATCACGACATCCGTTTTCGGCGGCAGCGAATAGCCGTTCATAACGGTAATCAGCTCGTCACGGTGTTCGATGCAGAGCCATTCGTTCCCGAAATGCCGGCGGTCGACGGCATAGACCGTGTCACACCCCGTCACCGCCGTACCGTCCGGAGCCGTCTCGCTGCACCCGAACCCTTCGCAACGCATGTTGCAGCCGCCGAAACGGAAAAAGAGCGAAGGACGCCCGGTGTAGCGCCCTTCGCCCTGGATCGAATAAAAATGTTCCACCAGATAGATCAAAGGAGGCTCCTTTGATCCCGGAAAACGGAAAGGGGAAAGCGGAAAATGGAGATATTATCGAACATCATCTTTTCTCTTTTTGATCAGGCCCTGAAGCATTCTTTTGATCCTGTCGTTTTTCTGTAAAGTGGCATCGACATCTCCAAAAGAGAAATTTCCGGCAATATACAGCTGCGTTTCAACTTCGGCACATGAACCCAATGCGATATACAGGAACTGTATGAACTCCTTGTTACCGCCCCTTGCAGCACCTTCGGCGATATTCGACGGGACAGAAACCGCCGCTCGACGCAGTTGGTTGGAAAGACCGAATTTCTCTTCGGACGGAAACGTGGCCGTCAACGCATAGATATCGCTGACGAATTCGACGGAAAGTTTCCAGACATCGAGCCGTTTATGCATCCTCTCTCTCCGCTTCACGCTTCCCGAATACCGCTTTCCGGATTTTGCAAAGCAAAATCACCCTCCCGTCTCGTAGAACGCCCGCTTCGACTGCTCGCCGTCCGGATCGCTCCAGCGGTTTTTCTCGGGCTTGGTACGCACGACTTCCCTCAAAACCGCCGCCGCCTCTTTGATGTCGCCGCGCTTGACCGCGTCCTTGATGCTCATCGCCTCGTCGAAATAGAGGCAGGGGATCAGCTGCCCCTCCGCCGTGAGACGGATCCGGTTGCACTGGGTGCAGAAATCGTCCTTGTGCGGCTCGATGATGCCGAAACGGTAGCCGTCTTCGAGACGGTAGTAGTGCGAAGGAGAGTGCCCGTCGAAGCCTTCGTCTTCGAAGGCGTAACGGCTGCCGATGATGGAGAGCAGCTCGTCGCTCTGCATCCCGCGGATGTCGACCATCGCATGAACGTTTTCCATGTATTCGATGAAACGCACCGTCATGTTTCTGGCCTTGCAGTATTCGAGCACGTCGAGAATTTCGCCGTCGTTCATGCCTTTCATCGGCACCATGTTGACCTTGACCTTCAGCCCGACCTTCAGGGCTTCCTCGACGCCCGCGAGCACGTTGGAAAGCACGTCTTTCTGGGCGATTTTCTCCGCCACTTCCGGTTTGAGCGTGTCGATGGAGACGTTGATGCGCTTGAGTCCGGCGTCTTTGAGTTTTTTCGCCGCCCCCTTGAGCAAAAAGGCGTTGGTCGTCATCGCCAGATCGATGTCGGGATCGTAACGGTAGATCATGCCGACGAAGCGGTCCAGGTCTTCCCGAAGCAGCGGTTCTCCCCCGGTGATACGGATTTTCCGCACCCCTTCGTCGATGGCGACCTTGATGAACTCGAACAGCTCTTCGAAGCTGAGCAGGTTTTCCCGCGGTACCCAGGAAAACGGCTTTTCCGGCATACAGTACTGGCAGCGGAAATTGCAGCGTTCCGTCACCGAAACACGCAGATAGTCGACGGTCCTGTTGTAACTGTCAATCAGCATAATGACCCTTTTCTCTCCGGTCGTTTCCCGCCATTATATCGGCAACGAAAACCGGATGGGATGATTTGTATCAAGCGTTCAGCTCCTCGAATGCCGCCCCGATTTCCGGTGCCCGGCCGGCGATGAAAAGCAAAACGGCGGCATTGAGAACCGCCAGTTTCCGGAACGCTTCCGAAGGCTCCCTGAGCTGGCCGAGCGACTCCTCCCCGGAAATGCGTTCCCAGGACTTTCGATAGTCGATGCCGTACGCCGCCGGATCGATGATGTACTCTTCGATCCCGCCGTTTTCCGCGATCCACAACCGACCTTTGCTGAAAAGCTCCGGAGTTCCTTCGTTGCCCTGCAGCAGTGCGAAACGTTCATACCGGTCACCGAATATTTCGACATATTTTCTGACATACGGCTTGTGAAAAACCCCGGTGACAGCCGTACGGCTTCCCGCGGCTCCGGGCAGTTTTTCGAGCGTATTGAATGCCGTGCGCAGCCCCAGGCGCATCCGGATATCCGTCAGCGCGTGCAGGGGGTTCAGATAGTCGCGTCGGTCGAAATAGTATACGTTCGCCGGCAGCGGCATGTTTTCACAGATCGTTTTCACGGTAATCCCGTCTTTCGCGGGCTGCTTGTTGTCACCTGCGACAACCAGTCCCAGGCCGCTTTTGGCCAGCGCTTCCGCCACCAGCGGAAAGATGTAGGGGTTGCGCCGTTTGCCGTCGAAGGGGTATCCGAGCTCCACCGTCTCCTCTGCGACCGGCCGGCGGATGCTCATCTCGTCCATCATGCTGAGCGCACCGCGAAATTCGGTCACTGTTTCCGGCTTGATCCTCCAGCCCAGCAAAAAGGCGGCGATCTGTTCCGGGGCAGCCTCCTGCGTCAGCATCTGTCGCATCATCTCGCGGCTTTCATCGAATGTCAGATCGCGATTGCCCTTGGGCCCGGTTCCCACGGCATGAATAAAAGTTGAAAAGTCCATCGGAATCCTGTCAGTCAGTAAGGTTTCTCGGAGTATACAACAAACAGATGAAACCGAAATGAAAAGGTTGAAGAAAAAAGGTGCGGTAAGCACCGGCGGCTGTGCCGCCGGCGGGGCGGAAACTTAGTGGAGATCTTTCCAGATTTCACGTTTCCAGAGGTAGGCGAAGATCGCGAAGACCAGCAGATAGATCATAACGGTCTTGCCGACCTCGTCACGTTCGTGGCGTTTCAGGTCACCGGAATCCTCAAGATACTCGATGACTTTTTCCGCCGTTTCCGCGTTGACACCGACACGCGGCATCGCCGTACCCGGCAGAAGGTTCTGCGGGTTCTCCACAAAGGTGGAAATATAGTGTTCTCCGCGGGAACGGATATACATCGAAAGATCCGGCGGCAGCTTGCCCATGTAGTTCATCAGGTTCGCTTTGTAGTCTTCGAGTTTCGTCTCGAAAACCAGTTCGTCACGCTTTTTCTTGAACTTCGGCTTTTCGCCGATCTGCGTCCAGTTCTCGTAATGTACCGCGTGACAGCGTCCACAGGCGTTTTCGAAAGCGACCGTCGGTGTGATCTCTTCCGCTTTCGGCGCAATCGACTGCAGGTACGCGACGATGTCCGCGACTTCCTGATCGAGATCGCCTCCGGCACCGTAGAAGGCCGGCATCGGATGAACCTTGCCGCTTTCAGGCGTGAACTTGTGCTCGACTTTCAGCGCATGCGCGGGGTTTTTGATCAGCGCCGCGAGGAATTTCGCGTCGTACAGCGCTCCGGCCGTACTCAGATCCGGCGGGTTGACACCGTAGGAAGCGCTGTTCGTCACCGGATCCATCGCGGCGGGAACCCCCGCCGCCTCGATGCTGTGACAGCCCATACAGGCCGCCGCACCCATCACCAGCTCCTTACCGCGGGCGGCATCGCCTTTTTTCTCCAGTGCCGGCAGATCGTCGTATTTGAAGCCTTCGCTTTCGACATGCTTGTGCATCTGCGAATGTGCGAACGGCTCCACCAGCCAGTATGTCAACAGTGTAAAGAAGACAACTACGGCTAAAATCTTAAATTCTTTCATCATTCGCTCCTTTACACCGGTTTTTCGTTTTTAGTGATGAACGGCAGGGCCACCCACAGCAGGATGAATACCCATGCGGCGACCAGACCGATCGTGCTGAAAATACCCTGCGGCGGCAGCTTGCCCATCGCCGTCAGCACGATCATGTCGACCAGCAGCACCCAGAACCAGATCGCGAACTTGCCGCGGCGGCTGGCCGGTACGGCGTTGGGACTGCGATCGAGGAACGGCAGCAGGAAGAAAATCACCTGGGCGAAACCGAACGCGATCAGACCCGGATCTTTCGGGAACGGACGCAGGATCTCGTAACTCCAGAGGAAATACCATTCCGGATAGATGTGCGGCGGCGTCTTCAGACCGTCGGCCGGATCGAAGTTGATCGGATCCATCGCGAAACCGTAGTGCCAGAACACCAGATAGAAGAAGAAGATCAGGAAAATACTGACGACGAACATGTCTTTCGCAAGGAAGTCGTTCGCGAACGCGATGACTTTGGACTCGCGTTTCTTGCCGGCTTTGTATTTGGCGGCTTCTTCTTCGAAATCGAACTCTTCACCGTCCTGGTTGTTGACGTGCGGGATACGCAGGGCACCGAAGTGCAGGCCGATCAGTCCGAGGATCGCCAGCGGAATCAGCAGCACGTGCAGCATGAAGAAGCGATCGAGGAACGCCTGGCCGGGAACATAGTCACCGCGGATCCACTCGACGAGTCCGTTGAATTCCAGAGAACCGAGGCTGAAGAGGTTGGTGATAACCATACCGGCCCAGTAACTCATCTGGCCCCACGGCAGCATGTAGCCGCTGAACGCCTCTGCGGAGAACGCGACGAACAGAAGCATCCCCGAGATCCAGATCATCTCGCGTCCTTTTTTGTAGGAACCGTAGTAGATCCCCGTGAACATGTGGATATAGATGATCAGGAAGACGACCGATGCCGCCACCGCGTGAACGTGACGCCACAACCATCCGAAATCGACCTCGCGCATGATCGTATAGTTGACACTGTCGAATGCCAGGTCGACGTTCGGCTGATAGTACATCAGCAGGAAAATCCCCGAAACGAGCAGGATACCGAACGTAAACGCCAGTACCATCCCCATCGCCCAGAGAAAGTTGATATTCTTCGGAATCCAGTACTCTTTCGAGAGTACGCGCTGCAGCGTGTCGATGGCAAGACGCTGGTCGAGCCATTCATGCACACTGTTGGCTTTTGTAAAATGTGCCATTTCCCCTCCTTTTTATTAAGCCAGTACGCCGGCTTCTTTCATTTTCTTGTACGCTTCGCCCTCTTCACCGAGAACGATCGTCTTGCCTTTGACGTTGAACGGCGGAATCACCATCGGACTCGGCGGCGGCGGCAGGGTATCGATACCGCTCGCGTCGAATTCGCCCCCGTGGCAGGCACATTTGAAATCATGCTTGTCCGGGCGGTAGGCCGGGATACATCCCAGGTGGGTACAAAGGCCGATACACACAAGATAGTGCTCTCCGTCGACGACGACGTCGCGCGCTTTCTGCTCTTCGCTTTCCGACGCGACCATGTCTGCCGTTTTCTTCAGAATGAAGACCGGCTTTCCGCGCCATTTTTCAACCACCAGCTTGTTCGGCTCGATCTCACTGAGATCGACGGTCGTGAAACCGGCAGCCTTGACGCTCGGAAGCGGATCCCATGTCTTTTTCATGGCATAAAGCGTTCCGACCGCACCGACACCGGCGACAGCACCGAAGGCTTTACCCATAAAACCTCTACGACTGTTTTCCATAGGCTTTTCCTCTCTTATAATAATTTCGAGACGATGTTATATCAAAGAGGATTAAGGTTTTATAAATCGAGGTTTTGTCTCAGGAAAGTTGCGAGTTTGTCGATATTTTGGGGACATTTGTGACACTTCTGTGATGACGCTTCCGATAATGCTGATGATAACAAGCCGTTATCATATCGGTCCACAATCGGCACATTCAGCGATTTGAATAATTTTTGGTAATAGAATGGATAATCCGCCCGCTGAAAAAAGACCGGGCATCCTCCGGCGGCGAGGTTCTCGAGCGCCGCCTGCGGCGAAGCCGTCACCAGCACCGACGACCCCGACACGACTTCATCGTACTCCTCCTCGTCATGACGGACGGGAAACGTCTCTTTCAGTTTTTCTCCGTATCCGAGAAACCAGTAAAACCCTTCGAGCAGTTCGAGTCCCTGCCCCGCAAAGGCTTCCTGATGCTTCGCCAGATCCTCTTCATAGTCGTCGTCCCCAAAGAAGAAGGCCCGTTCGATCCGTTTTTCCCGCGGCTCGAAACAGCGCGGATCGATCGCCAGGGCGTTGCAGATCCCCTCCCCTTCGAGATAGGGCGAGACCAGCAGCTCTCCCGGATGTTTCGTATCGTCCGGATTGTCGCTGATGCGCACAAAAGTCGAAAAGTAGCGCACCATGTCGTCGTGCATCAGCGGGTTGATCTCTTCGGAATCGAATATGATTTTGTCGCCGTGATGCGTGATCTGCGGAATGTTGCGGACGACGTCCACGCCGACAGCGCGTTTGATACCGTATTCGCGCGCCATCGACGCGATCCGGAAGTCGGAGGTCAGCAGCGTGATATCGACATCGCCGAGTGCGCGGATGATCGCGGCGGCCCGACGGAACCGGTCCAGCCCGATCCGGTGCCCCGTATGGACATAATAGTAGAGTTTCATCCTTCCTCCCCCTTTCCGCTTTCCGCTTCCCGCTTTTGGGCAGCCGCTTCCCGCTTCCCGTCCCTCGACGCCTGCTTCTGCGCCATCTTGATATAGATATGGATGATCTCGACCGCCGCCGGGGTGACGCCGCTGATCTGCGACGCCGCCTGCAGGGTCGGCGGGCGGAAGGTTTCGAGCTTCTCGACGATCTCGTTGCTCAGCCCTTTGACCGAAGCGAAATCGAACCCCTCCGGGATACGGATATGCAGGTTGCGCTTCATCCGCTCGATCTCCTCGTGCTGTTTCTGCACGTATCGCGCGTATTTCGCGTCGATCATGATCTGTTCGCGGATATAGGGGTCGTACTTTTCCAGCTCCGGCAGCAGCTTCAGCATCTTTTCGACCGTGAACGTTTTGCGCGCGATCAGCTGCTGGGCGCTGATGCGGTCGTTGATCCGCTCTTCGCCGATGCTCTCCAGAAAGGCGAGGAACTCTTTCGTCGGGGTGTACTCTGCCGCCTCGATCAGCGCCGTGCCTTCCTCGATCTGCTTTCGCTTCGTCTCGAAACGTTCGAAGGTCCCGTCGTCGATCAGCCCCAGTTCATGGCCGTATTTTCCCAGCCGGATGTCGGCGGTCTCTTCGCGCAGCAGCAGACGGTATTCCGCCCGCGACGTGAACATCCGGTAGGGCTCTTTCGTCCCCCGGGTCACCAGGTCGTCGATCAGCACGCCGATATAGGCCTCGTCCCGGCGCAGGACGAGCGGTTCCTTCCCTTCCAGCGAAAGAGAGGCGTTGATCCCGGCCATCAGCCCCTGCGCCGCCGCCTCTTCGTACCCGGTCGTCCCGTTGATCTGGCCGGCGAGAAAGAGGTTTTTCACCTTTTTCGTCTCCAGCGAATGGGTCAGCTCCGTCGGGTCGACATA
>Ga0256843_1000736_pt1 | contig 27235 bp, 26 predicted proteins | sample AlvinellametaG_FD_191572 | JGI IMG/M metagenome (GOLD analysis project Ga0256843, IMG submission 191572) | Pompeii worm associated microbial communities from hydrothermal vent at the East Pacific Rise, Pacific Ocean - Alvinella | ecosystem: Host-associated > Annelida > Integument > Unclassified ... | reverse complement strand
CTTCCATAGAAACGAACACTGGATAGTAGTAAGTGGAACAGCAACTGTTACAGTAGAAGACAAAACTTACTTGGTAAGACCAAATGAGAGTACATACATTAAGATGGGTGAAGTTCATAGACTTGCAAATGATGGTAAGATACCAGTAGTACTTATAGAAGCACAAGTAGGTGAATATACTGAGGAAGATGATATTGTTAGATTTGAAGATGATTTTAAGAGAGGATATAATTTAATCATGGATTAAAAGTAAGAGTATTTATATGGTAATTATTAAAATAAGAGATTAAATGAGAAACTAAAGGGAATATTATGTTTGATAATAAAAATATTTTGATAACAGGTGGAAGTGGAAGTTTTGGTAAAAAGTATGTAGAGGTATTGCTTAAAAAGTATAAACCTAATAAGATTATATTATATTCTAGAGATGAACTAAAACAGTTTGAGATGCAACAAAAATATAATGACCCTTGTATGAGATATTTTATTGGTGATGTTAGAGATATAGAAAGATTAAAAGAAGCAATGCATGGAGTAGACTATGTAATTCATGCTGCTGCTATGAAGCAAGTTCCTGCATCAGAATATAATCCTATGGAATGTATAAAAACTAATGTTAATGGTGCCGAAAATGTTATAAAAGCGGCAATTGATAATGAGGTAGATAAAGTGATTGCGCTATCAACTGATAAGGCTGCTAATCCTATTAACTTATATGGAGCTACTAAATTAGCTTCAGATAAACTTTTTGTCGCAGCTAACAATATGGTTGGTAGTAGAAAAACTAGATTTGCAGCTGTTAGATATGGAAATGTAGTGGGAAGTAGAGGTTCAGTGGTTCCATATTTTGCTAAGCTTATAAAGGAGGGAGCAAAAGAGCTTCCTATAACACATAAAGATATGACAAGGTTTATGATTACTTTAGAGCAAGGTGTAAATTTTGTTCTTAAAAATTTTGAAAGAATGCAAGGTGGAGAGATATTTGTACCAAAGATTCCTTCTATGTATATGACAGAACTTGCAAAAGCAATAGCTCCTAATTTACCTCAAAAGATAATTGGTATAAGACCAGGAGAAAAACTACACGAAATTATGTGTCCTGCGGATGACTCACATTTAACGCTTGAGTTTGAAGACCATTTTGTAATTCAGCCAACTATTACATTTGCATTTAAAACAGATTATTCTAAAAATAAAATAGGAGAAGTAGGAACTCCTGTTGAGCAAGGTTTTGAATATAACTCAGGTAATAATGATGAGTGGTTAACGCACAAAGAATTTTTAGAAATGGCAAAAGAGTTTTTATAATGAATTTTATACCATATGGCAAACAGAGTATAGAAAAAGATGATATAAATGCTATTGTAGAGGTATTAAGTTCGGATTATCTTACTACTGGACCAAAAGTTAAAGAGTTTGAAAAAAATATAGCAGACTATTGTGGAGCAAAGTATTGTGTAGCTGTAAGTAATGGTACTGCTGCACTTCATTTAATATCTTTAGTTTTATTACAAAAAGGAGATAAGGTTTTAACTACTCCTAACTCATTTTTAGCAACTTCAAACTCTATTCTTTATGCAGGAGCAAGACCTGTGTTTATTGATATTGCTAAAGATGGAAATATAGATTTAGAGCTATGTGAAGAGGCTTTAAAAAAAGACGATTCAATAAAAGTTATCTATGCAGTCTCATTTAGTGGTAATATGCTCAATCAAGAAAAACTAAAGTATTTAAAAGAGAAATATAATATAACAATTTTAGAAGATAATGCTCATGCAATTGGAGCAGTATATAATAATATAAAAGCTGGAAGTTGTACTAATAGTGATGCTTCGATATTTTCTTTTCATCCAGTAAAGCATTTAACTACAGGTGAAGGTGGAGCAATTACAACTAACTCTAAAGAGATTTATGAAAAACTTTTAATCTTAAGAAACCATGGTATGGTTAGAACTGCTGAGATGAAGCCATGGGAATATAAAATGCGAGAGTTAGGCTTTAACTATAGAATTACAGATATACAGTGTGCTTTAGGAATTTCTCAGCTAAAGAAATTAGATAGTTTTATAGAAAGAAGAGTTCAAATAGCCAAAAGTTATGATAAAGCTTTTAAAAACAGTATAGTAAAACCTTTATATACATATAGTGGGAAATCATCTTACCATCTTTATGTAGTTCAGGTAGATTTTACAAAACTTGAAATAGATAAAGAAGAGCTTTTTATAAAGATGAGAGAAAAAAATATAGGTTTACAATTGCACTATATTCCAATAAATAAACAACCATATTATAAAAATTTAGGATATGGAGATGAAGATACTCCTGTTATGGATAAATATTATAAAGAGTGTTTCTCTTTACCAATTTATCCTAAGCTTAGCGATAGTGAGCAAGAGTATGTTATAGATAGTCTGTTTGAGGTATTAAATGGCTAAAGCAGTTGCTATTATCCCTGCTCGTGGTGGGAGTAAACGAATACCTAAAAAAAATATAAAAGATTTTTATGGAAAGCCTCTGATAGCTTACTCTATCAAAACAGCAATAGAATCAAAATTATTTGATAAAATTATAGTATCAACAGATGACAAAGAGATAGCAACAGTTGCAAAAAAATATGGTGCCGAGGTTCAGATACGCCCTAAAGAGTTAGCAGATGACTATACGGGTACGGGCGAAGTAGTTAAATATGTTTTAAATAATTTAAAAGATAACTTTGATTATGCATGCACAATTTATGCTACTGCTCCTTTGCTTCAAGCTAAATATTTAGTAGAGGGATTAGAAAAATTAAAGAATAGTAGTGCTGTTAATGCTTTTTCTGCAACCTCTATGCCTTTTCCGATTCAGAGAACATTTAAAATCAATAGTGATGGAAGATGTGAAATGTTTTTTCCGGAACACTACCTATCAAGAAGTCAAGATTTAGAAGAGGCTTATCAAGATGCCGGGCAGTTTTATTGGAAAAAATTAGGAGTGAAGTCTGATGGAATTATGTTTGGTAAAGACTCTATTCCTATAATTTTACCTCGTCATTTAGTTCAAGATATTGATACATTAGAAGACTGGAAAAGAGCTGAGATATTGTATCAGAGTATAAACCAAGACAAATATGATAAATGGAATAAAGTAAAAAAAGAGTTAAATAATAAAAAAGAGATTATACAGTTTTACCAAGGTAATATATACTTTATGTCAGTTGGTCAAAATATAGGTAGTGAATCGTACGGAAAAGGTGATTACTCGCTAAGACCTGTTTTAGTATATAAAAAACTTAGTAAAACACTTTTTTTAGGAATTCCACTAACTACTAAATATAAAGAAGGAAGTTTCTATTTTACTTTTAATTATAAAAAAGGTGTTAGTAGTACGGCTATGCTTAACCAAATGCGAGTATATGATATACGAAGAAGTAAATATTTAAGTGGTAAAATTAATAAAAATATTTATAAAAAATTGGAAGAAAAAGTACAACACTTTATAGAAGTTACCTCTTCGCAAAAGCAAAGAGGAATGCCAACTAGGGCTAAAAACACTTATATTATATCAAAAGATGATGAAAATGTCAAGTAAGAATATTATTCTAAGGAGTATAACTAATTATGAAAACTAATAAGAACACCGACCTTCCTATACTTGCTCTTGTTATTCCATGTTTTAATGAAGAAGAGGTTTTAGATAAAACAATTCCTCAATTAGAAGTCATTTTAAATGAATTAATCAATAAGAAAAAAATTTCAAATAAAAGTTATATAAAATTTATAGATGATGGCTCTATTGATAATACTTGGAATATAATAAAGCAATATTCTATAAAAAATAATCAAGTTAAAGGAATTAAGTTATCAAAAAACGAAGGTCACCAAAAAGCTTTATTAGCAGGTATGGAGAGTGTGTATAGTAAATGTGATTGTTTAATATCACTAGATGCGGATTTACAAGATGATTTAAATGCGATTGAGAAAATGATTGATAAGTATCAAGAAGGTTATGAAATTGTATTAGGGGTAAGAGACAATAGAGATAATGATAGCTTTTTTAAAAAGTTTACAGCAGAAAGTTATTATAAAATAATGAAGCTAATGGGTGTAGATATAGAGTTTAATCATGCAGACTATAGATTAATGTCAAAAAAAGCTTTAGGATTTTTTTTACAACTAAAAGAAAAAAATCTATTTATTAGAGGTATGGTAAAATTAGTAGGTCTTAAAACTACGAGAGTATTTTATAAAAGAAATAAAAGAGTTGCAGGAGAGTCTAAATATCCATTAAAGAAGATGCTTTCATTTGCTTGGGATGGAATAACCTCTTTTAGTGTGATGCCCTTAAAATTTATTACCATTTTAGGGGTTTTTACTTTTTTTATAAGTATATTAATCACAATATACGTATTATATATTGCGTTATATACTAATGATGCAGTGCCTGGTTGGGCGTCTACGGTATTATCAATATATTTTATTGGGTCAATCCAACTATTGTCTTTAGGAGTTTTAGGTGAGTATATAGGAAAAGTATATACAGAAACAAAAAATAGACCTAACTATTTTATTGAGGAAAAGATAGAGTAATGTCTTCTACATTTTTAAAATATATTTTTATTGGAGTTATTAATACTTTATGTGGGTATGGAATAATTTTTGTACTTATGTATAAAAATATTAGTCCCGAAATAAGTAATTTTATCGGTTATTTTATCGGTTTTTTTATTTCTTATTATCTTAATAAAAAATACAACTTTAAAAGTAATAATAGCCACTTAAATGATTTAAGTAAATTTGTAGTAAGTATGGGTATTGCTTATTTTGTAAACTTAATAGTACTTATTATATGCTATAAAAAATTTGGTATAAATGTTTATGTCTCTCAAGTTATTGCAGGAATAACTTATACAATAACCGGTTATTTTTTATCTAAAATATGGGTTTTTAAAAGAAAGGATATGACTTTATGAGTGAAAATAGTATAAAGAGTATTACTATTTTAAGTATATTGCTCTTTTTTATATATACGATTTTTGAAGCAATACTCACTTTTGGGCAGTTTAAATTACAAGAAATATTATCTGTTTCTTTAGTGTTTTTTAGTTTATTTATTTTTTTGGTTATTATTTTTTATAAAAGATTTTATCTAACAAAAATTGTATTCAATTTAAAAGTAGTTGCTTTAAGTTTGATTGTTACTTTTTTTATGATTATATTTTTACATGCTTCAATTGGTCAGTTTAAGTATTATTATCATACTTTTCCTCTTTTAGAAACTGAGATAGGATTAGGATGGCACAAAGATACTGCTAACCATGTATCTATAATTCAGAGTATTTTGAATTTTGGTTACCCTAGTATAGGGCAACATGGAACTCCTGTTTTTATTTATCATGTTTTAAGTCATTATATAGATGCCTTAATATTAAAAATCACAGGGTTAGAGCCTTATGACTCTTATGGTTTATTTTTTCATTTTAAAAAATTTCTGATGCTCTCATCAATATTAGTATTTGTTTCATTTTCTTTTAGAAAAGAAAAAATTTATTTCTTTATTATAGCTTATATTCTTATTGCTCCTATAATAGTAGGTACTTATCATATAATAGGTTCTCATCCCCTTTGGTTTACTTCTATGGTTTTAATTTTAAGTGCTCCGAAAGTATTTAATATTTTAATAAAAGGAGAAAATGATATAAAAGATTATTTATTTATATTTTTTATTATTATAATAATTTCTTTAGGTAAAATATCGACTGGCTTTATGTATGCATCTTTTGTGGGAGTATTTTTACTTTTAAAGCAACCTTATAATAAATTTACTTATATTTTAGGTAGTAGTTGGGTTTTGTTTTTTTTAATTTATAAAAAATTAATGGAATATAATGCAACAGGAAAAACAGGAATTGATTTTTCTTGGATAAATTTAAATGAAATATATAATTACCTTTTTCATAATAGTAGTGTTATGAACAATATATTAGCTTCAATATTTATTTTTATACTTCTTAGTTATATTTTTAGAACTAGAATAAATGTTTTATTTTTGATATCTTCAATTATTACTTTAATACTTCTTATGATTATTACAAAGAGTATGCAAACTTTTAATAAAAATGATATATTTTATTTTATTTATGGGCTTAGTTCTGTAATTAGTTTGTTTGCAATTCAATTATATACTATCAATGTAACCGAGTTTAAAAGTATTTTTAACAACAATACAAACATAGAAATTAAAAAAATAATTTTTATAACTATATTATTAAGTAGTTTATATGTAATTAGTTTCTTGCCTAAACCTCAATTAAAAAAATCTAATATAAAAATATGCAAACAAATCAACAAAAGATTTAAAAAAATTAATAAAAAATTACCTAAAAAACATAAACTATCTTGCAAAATAAAGTTGAAAGAAATTAAATATACAAAAGTATCTGATAAAATTGATAGACCTTTACTAAACTTTAGGAATAATTTATATACTTTTATGAAAAAGAATCAGATTTTAAAAAAAAATACAGTAATGTTTATTCCCAAAAATATTTTTACAAATGATTTTAAAGTTTTTAAAGGAACTGACTGGGCAAGAGGAATGTTGATATATGCTATAACAGGGGTTCCTTTAGTATATGGAGTAAAAAACTTAAGAGGAAATTATGGATATTTGGATTATTCTAAAAACAACTTATGGTTAGATGAAAGTAAGTTTAGTTCGGTAAAAATTTGTAAAGATATAAAAACAGAGTATATAATTATTGTAAATAGTCTTTTTAAGCCGGAATTTTCTTTACACAGGTGTAAAAATGTCAAGTAAGAATATTATAATTAGAGCAGACTCTTCTTTTACTATTGGCACAGGGCATATTATGAGAGATTTAGTTTTAGCTAAACGACTCTCAACACAATATAATGCAAATATTATCTTCGCTACGCAAAATTTAGAAGGTAATCTAAATTCAAAAATTGCAGAAGATGGCTACGAAGTTGCTATTTTAAAAGATAGCTCATTAGAAGAGTTTCAAAAAACAATAGATAAATATAAACCTTTCTTGGTAGTAATTGATAATTATGATATAAGTTATAATTATGAGAAACGATTTAAAATACAAAATCCTAATATAAAACTTATGGTAATTGATGATACTTATGAAAAACACTATTGCGATATACTTTTAAATCATAATATTTATGCAGAAAAGAAAAAGTATAAAAAGTTGGTTCCCTCTTGGTGTGAACTTCAATGTGGAGAAAAATATACATTTTTAAGAGAAGAGTTTTTAAAAGAAAAAGATGTTAAAAGAGAAAAAATATATGATATTTTTATCTCTTATGGTGGGGCTGATACTGCAAACTTAAATATTCCTACCTTAAAAGTATTAGAGGAAGTGAATAAAAGTTTAAAAATAGTAGTTGTAACTACAAAAGCAAACTCAAATTTAAATAAGCTAAAAGAGTATGTAGAAGATAAACAGAATATAGAGCTAAAAATAAATACTAATAAAATAGCGAAGCTTTTAAATCAAAGTAAATTAGCAATAGTAAGCCCAAGCGTAACAATGAATGAAGTTTGGTTTTTGAAAACTCCTTTTATTGCTATAAAAACGGCTGATAATCAAAAGTATATGGTTGTTTTTTTGAAAAAAAAGAAATATAATGTAATTAATAAGTTTGACAATAGTGAATTAAAAAGTATTTTAAGGAATTTAAAACTATGAAAAAAATAGAGTCTATTATCCAAGTTAATGAATATAAATTTAAAAACTATACAGTTTTAAATGAAATTGAGAGTGAAATTGCTTTAAAGTTTAGGAATGATAATAAAAAGTGGATGATAAATGATGAGGAAATTTCATTAGAAGAGCATTTAAAATGGATAGAGTCATTAAAGCATAATAATAAAACAATATATTATTTAGTCTTTAAAGATAATAAACCTTTTATGGCAATTGATTATCATGATATTGATTGGAATTTAAAAGAAGCTTATTGGGGTTATTTTTTAGGGGATAAAAGTTTTAAATCAGAAGTTTTAAAAATAGAAAAGATAATTATAGATATCGCTTTTAATAAATTGGGTTTAAATAAATTAATTTGTTTAAATGATATCAATAATTCAGTAATAAATATACATAAGTTTTTTGGTTTTAAGGAAGATGGAATAGTGACTATAAATAATAGAGAATTTTTAAAAATGTATTTAATAAAAGAGGATTAAAATAATGAAATTTCATCATATTGGAATTGCTACTAAGGATATAGATAAAACATTAAAATGGCTAAAAGAGCAGTTTAAGGTTTTAAATATTTCTCAAAAAGTTTATGATAAAAATCAAGATGCTTACTTACAAATGATAGAAACGAAAGATGTAAATATTGAATTAGTGTCTGGAAAAGTAGTAGAGAAGTTTATCAAAAAAAATATAACTTATTATCATATTTGTTATGAAGTTAGTAATATCTATAAATCCATAGATAGTTTTAAAAATTCCGTATTAATTTCAAAGCCTACAGAAGCCATACTTTTTAATAATCGTAAAGTGGCATTTTTATTGACACCAATTGGTATTGTAGAACTTTTAGAGGAGGAGAGATGAAATTAGAGCTTATTAGTAATATTAATATGGATAGTTTAAAGTTTTATATGAAAAATTATGAATTTATTAGTAGTTGCGATTTTGGAAACTATATGATAGATTTATTAGATACTAACTCTAAACTTTATTTGAGCAAATCAGAGATAGTTATACTATTTTTAGATTTAGATGAATTAAATGAGTCTATAGATGAAGTCTTAAATGCAGTTAAGAATTTTATAGATAATACAAATAAAACTGTTATTATGAATACCTTATCTTTTTTTCCAAAAGATATAACTACCTTTTTACATAAAAATTTAGAATTAGAGTTAGAATATAATTCTAAATTATTAGAATTTTCTAAGGAAAATTCTAATTTATTGTTATTTGATTTTACTAAACTACTTAAACAAGATAATTTTTTTGATGAAAAGTATTGGTATATGGGAAGAATTAAATATAGTAGAGATGGTTTTAAAGCAATTGCTAGAGAAATAGACTTATTAATAAAAACCTATAAGTATGGTTCAAAAAAGGTTTTAGTTTTAGATATGGATAATACATTATGGGGAGGCATTATTGGTGAAGAAGAGATTAAGTTATCTAATGATGGAGTAGGTAAGGTTTATTTAGATTTTCAAAAAAAGATTAAGAAATTAAAAGATTTAGGTATATTATTAGCAGTTTGTTCAAAAAATAACTATGAAGATGGCATAAAGGGGTTAAATCACATTAATTCTGTGTTAAAAGAGGATTATTTTATCATAAAGAAGATAAATTGGAAAGATAAAGCTTCTAATATTAAAGAAATTTTATCAGAACTGAATTTAGGAGAGAACTCATTGGTATTTATAGATGATAATCCTGTAGAGAGAGAACTTGTTAAAACCATGTTGCCAAGTGTTACTGTTCCTAAATTTCCTGATAATATATACGCTTTAAATAGTTGGTTTTTAGACGTAATAGAGGAAAATTTTGCTAAAATAAATTTAACAAAAGAAGATATAAAAAAACAAGAGCAATATATTGCAAAAATAAAAAGAGACAGTGAATCTAGAAATTTATCTTATGAAGAATTTTTAAAACAATTAAATATAAAAATAGATTTTTATATAGATGATGATACTCATATTGAGCGATATGCTCAAATGACACAAAAAACAAATCAATTTAACCTTACTACTAAAAGATATACTATTGCAGATATGAAAAAATTTATTGATAGTCCAAAATATACTGTAATTGCTATTAACTATAAAGATAAATTTGCAAATGAAGGTATTACAGGATTAGTTATTTTGCATCACTTAGAAAATTATATTGAAATTGATACTTTTTTATTAAGCTGTAGAATTCTAAAAAGAGGAGTAGAAAAAGCAATTTTTGAAAAAATAGATGAATTATATAAAGATAAAGATATAGTTGGCATATATATTCCAACTGATAGAAACCAACAAACAAAAGATTTATATTCTTCATATGGCTTTGAAAAGATAAATGACAATAAATTTATAAAAAAAGGAATAAAAAATGGAAGATAAAGTTATTAATATTGCAAGTGAGCTTTTTGGTGTAGAAGTAACAAAAGATACTAAAATAGGGGATATAGAAAGTTGGGATTCTCTTGGACAGATTAACTTATTTATGGCGATTGAATCTGAGCTAGGTATAAAAGTTAGTCCCGATGAAATTATTGAAAATGATTCAATTATAAAAATTGTGGAGCTATTAAAAAATAGAATAGGTTGAAAGAATGAAAATAGGTAATTTTGATTTAAATAAAGATGGAACTTTTATTATAGCAGAGCTTAGTGCAAATCATAATGGTAGTTTGCAAACTGCATTAGATACTATAAAAAAAGCTAAAGAGGTTGGTGCGAATGCTATAAAACTTCAGACATATACTGCTGATACTATAACACTAGATAGTAATGGCGAAGATTTTTTAATAGATGGCGGAACTTTATGGGATGGTAAGAAACTATATGATTTATATAAAGAGGCTTATACTCCTTGGGAGTGGCATGAAGAGTTATTTAATTATGCAAGAGAGATAGGAATTGATATTTTCTCTTCACCATTTGATAAAAGTGCTGTTGATTTTTTAGAGCAGTTTAACCCTAGTGCATATAAAATAGCTTCATTTGAGATTACTGATTATGAGCTTATTAGATATACTGCAAGTAAAAGAAAGCCTATAATAATTTCAACTGGTATTGCTACAATAGATGAAATTCAAGATGCAGTTGATATTTGCAAAAGTGAAGGTAATGAAAATATAATTTTACTCAAATGTACATCCACATATCCTGCACCACTTGAAGAAGCAAATTTAAAAATGATACCAAATATGAAAGAGACTTTTGGTGTAGAAGTTGGATTTAGTGACCATACAATCGGCTCAACTGCACCAATAGTCGCAACAACACTTGGAGCAAAAGTAATAGAAAAACACTTTATAATTGATAAATCTATTGGTGGAGCAGATGCCGAATTTTCTATGGAATCAGAAGAGTTCAAAAAAATGGTTCAAGCTATTAGAGATACCGAAAAGTTACTTGGTAAAATTGACTATAGCCTAAATGAAAAAAAGAAAAAAAATAGAAGGTTTGCAAGAAGTTTATATATTGCAAAAGATATAAAAAAAGGTGAGGTCTTTACAGAAGAGAATATAAGAAGTGTAAGACCTGGATATGGAATGCATCCTAAGTATTTAAAAGATATTTTAGGGAAGAGAGCAGATAGAGATTATAAATATGGAGAAAGAGTTGAAAAAATATAGGATTCTCTTTTGAGTAATAAAAATATTATTAAGCCTATTTATTTAAAGTACAGTAAAAATATTTTTAAGCCTGGAGAAACTAAATTTTTGTATAATCAACTTAATTTAGATAAACCAATAAATATTTTTATAGTTACTACACCAAGTCAAATGTTTTCGGCTATAGAGGCACAAGCGTATTTTAAAACAAAAAATAATTTGTTAATTGTTCCTCTTTTTGTAATTAGAGATGGAAAAAGAGTAAATCAAATATTTGAACTTACAAAATATTTTCCATATGATGCTTTAATAACTTATCAAAATAGTAATGTAGATGTTAATTTGAGCTTTATACCTTTTTTAAAAAAGTTAAAGACTTTTAATGTTAATAGTTTATTTATTGGATATAATACAATTTTATATAGAAGAATGGTAGCAAATATAGACTCTAAAGAATATTGGTTTATTGATGATGGTACATTAACTTTTACTATACATGAAGAGCAATTTAATAAAAAACATGGATTAAATAAAAAAAGGAATAAATCGGATTATTTGATTTTTTTTAAAGATAAATTAAAAGATAAACTTATTTATAGTTTTTATGGTCTAAAAGAAGACACACCTATTAAGCATTTAAACTTTTTTACAATGTTTAATCTCAAACCTTATGGTAATGAACAGATTATTCAACATAATTTTAACCAATTGAAACATCTGTTTCTTGAAGAAAGTATAAAAGATAACCATATATATATATTAGGTCAACCTTGGTGTGAAATATCAGAAATGAAACCTTCAGAATATAAATCTTTTTTGAAGAAAATCATATTACATTATCCTGATAAATCTATTCGGTATATTCCTCACTTTCTTGAAAGTGAAAAAAATGGTATTGAAGTTTACTTGTCTTCTTTTGCTAATGTTGAATATTATATAATAGAACAACCTGTAGAACTATTTTTCTTGTATAATCATGTTATACCAAATAAAGTAATAGGGTTTGTAACTACTGCTTTATTTACATTAAAAAAATTATTTCCTAAAGCAAAAGTTTTAGCTTATAACTTTGATACAAGCATGCTTTCTAAGTTTCATCAAAACAATATAAAAGTAATTAGGAAATATTATGCAAATGAAAATATACAATTTTTAGAGGATTAAAATGGATGGATTTAAAGATCTTAAAGTGCATGTAGGAGAAATAAAAATTATTTCTCATAAAAATAAAAATAGAGATAATTTAAATCTTTTTGTTATTACAACTCCTAATCAGATGCTTTCAGCAATTGAAGCTAGAAATTATTTTGGTACTAAAAACAATTTTTTATTAATTATTGCTCATAAATATGAAAAAATATTAGACTTAATTTATGGTTTTAATTTCTTTGAAGATATAGTTATTTATAGAAAAAAAAATATTTTAACATTTATAAAATTGTTAAAATATCTAAAAAAGTTTCAATATAAAAATATTTTTATAGGTTATCTAGGAGATACTCAAAAAAGAATTGTTAAAAATATTAATTATAATAAATTATTTATTTTAGATAGTAGTATTGTAACTATAAAAACTCATGAGGAATATTGTTGTGGTAATATAGTTAACGTCCCATCAAGTTTTATAGAACTTATGAATAAGTCTATTAAGAGTAAAATACGTAAGTTTATTTATTATTTTTTTGGTCTTAAGGATGATATTTTTATGGAGAAAGCTAATTACTTTACCGTTTTTCCTTTACAAACATGTAAGGATGAGATAATTATTACTCATAACTATGCTTATCTTAGAAGGATTACTCATAATAATCATATTCTTTATATGAAATTTTTTACTATAATATATAAGTACAATGCTAAAGCTATGTCGTACATAATAGAAAAAAAATCTTTTTATAATTATTCAGATAAAGACAAAGTTCTGCTTTCTCCATCAGGCAAAAAACTTAATATTTTTATAAGTAGTTCTATTGATGAAATCAAATATAATTCTATGATGATGAAAACTTTACTTCATATATCAATACCTACATATATTAAAAAAAATTCTCGTAAGAATATTGATGAATTCCAAAGAGCTTTATTTTTAGAGGAACCTTATTGTGCAGCAAATATCTTTAATAATATTCTTAAAGATTGTAATAGCTTTTTAATATCAAATAAAAACTATATTAATAATTTTTTGAATATTGAAGATGAAATTAAACTTATTAATAAAACAATTTTCTTATTAAGGGATTATTTTATTAATGATATTGAAATTTATATTGATAAAGAGAGCCTATTAGATTATATAGATTTATTAGTACAGTATTATTTTTTTATTTTTCCTAAAAAAGAAAAGGAGTTTATTGTAGTTTCGTTATTTGATATTATTGAATTAATTGAACTATTGTTTCCTTTTGCTCATTTAACACAAAAGGCTATCCATATAATTATAGAACCATTAATAGAAAATATATTATCTGATTTTAAAAATGGCTTAAAGGGGTATAAGCTTTTTTTTCTAGTATCTAAATATAAAAAGAATTTTTCACTTTTATTAGATCGTATACCTATGATAGATATTACATCTGAAAATGTTAAAGTATGGTTAGAAATATTTAGTGATATTTTATCTTTACCTCTAGAAATAGAACAATATCACTTTATTAGTCTAGTATTAAAATCAATTTATAATAATAATTATTATACTGTTAGTGAAAGAATATTATCAGCTAGATTATTAGTTAAGTTTTATATTAAAAATAATCAGAAATTAAAAGCTAGACATTATATTATAAATGTTTATAATTTATTTGGTTGTTCTTCTAAAGAGCAGGCTAAATATTATTTACTTGCCATGCAAGAAGTAGATTTAATTAAACCTAGTTCAAAGATTTTCAAAGAACTTTATGTATTTTTTGACAAAAAACCGATATTTATATTAGAAAAAAATGAAGATATAAAATATTATATCTTCCCCACTAAAAATATTTTTTTTAAAGATAGCTTTAATTTATATAATGAGAAACCTATAAACTTATATTATGCTTCAAAGCAGTTCCCTAAAGGAATGATAAGAACTTTTTACAATAACTTAGATAAAAATAAACCTGCTAATCTTTATATTATAGGTGTTTTAAGTCAAATGATGTCTGCAATAGAAATACAAAATTACTTTAAGACAACAAATAATATTCTTGTAATAGCAATGGCTAATGTTAAAGATGGTAATAAATTTAATAAAATTATAGCTTTATCTAAGAAATTTCCATATGATAAGCTTATAATACTTAGATATAAAAAAGAAAAGGGTTACTTCCCTATGCCACAATTTCTTGAAGCTCTAAATATGTATAATTATGAAAAAATTTTTATAGGGTATTTTACACCTTGGTATAGGAGAATTATTGCTAATTTAAAATACAAGGAATTATGGATGCTTGAAGATGGTACATATACTTTAGCAATATATCAACATTTATTATCTATTAATCAGAATAAGAGAACAGTTTTTACTTTAGAATATGATAAAGATGAATATAGAGATTATTTTTATAAAAAGTTGAATATAAAAATGGATAATAATCTTAGCAACATAAATATATTTACTATCTTTCAACTTGACTCATCTATAAAAAATAAAATTTTACAGCATAAGTATGATTATATAAAATCATTATTTTGTTCTTCAGTTAAAGAAAAAGGCGATAAAGTTTATTTTATAGGACAACCTTATGATAAACTTTATATATCCGAAGCAGAGTATATTGATAATATAAAATTTATAAGTCAAAAATTTATTAATAAAAAATTAATTTATATTCCTCATCCAAATGAAAATAAATCTTCATTGTTAAATAATTTTTTAGAAAAAAGTAAAAAAATTACATCATTATCTATAGAACAACCAATTGAGTTGTATTTACTTTCTTCAGATGAACTACCATATGCAGTGGTTTCTTTTACATCAACAGCCTTATTTGCTTTAAAATTATTACTTCCAGATATTAGAATATATTATATATATTATTTTCCACCTTATGCTGATGATTTTTTAAAGAAGAATTTAGATTTAATTTGGAAACAAGCTAAAATATTTAATATAGAAAGTATAAAACATTAAGGTAGCATCTAAATAATTAGTTAATAACAAAAGGAAGATAGAATCATTTAGTTAACAGCAAAACTTTTTAGAAAAGTCTTTTTTATGTTTTTTTTGTATAATTTTTTATATCTATAGTTAATCATTAAAGGCTAATTTTTGATAAAGAAAACACTTAAGAATATATGTTTATCACCGAAAAAGCATCTTAAACTATTCTTGGGTAGAATATTTTTCTACTCTAAAATAGAAAGTTTAACAAAGAAATTTAAGATAAAGCAAATTACAAAAGATAAAATAGAAATTATTTATTATTTTTCTGAAGATATAGAGGAGCTAGATAATCTTGATAAATTAATTTATAATTTAACTATTTTGGCAGAAGAGTATTCTTTGCTCATCTTGACTAGAGAACAAAAAGCGAGTAAACTTTTTAAAAAAAGATTATTTAAAGTTCTATTTGTAAAAAGATTAAATGATTTGCTAGGAATATATAATATAGTTAATCCAAAAATAATTATCTACACAGGCAATAATTATAAAAATTTCCAGTCACTAATATATAATAATGCTATACATTTATATTTAAACAATAGCTTAAAAACTATTATTTCTAATAATCAAATTAAGGGTTATGATTTTATACTTATTGAGAATAAAAAGGAGATGGACAAAATTATTAAGAACATTATAAGAATTAAAAGAGATAGATTTATTCTAATAGATAATGATAGGCAGAAACTAATTACTGCTATAGCCAGACTAATGGAGTTTAGAGATTTAGAAATAGAAAATAAAGGAGCATAATCCTTATGAATCATATATGGTATCATATTGAAGATAAAAATATAAAGAATAATGAAGATATAATAGTCTATTTTTCTGGAAATATTGCAGAAGTCTATCAGCTCAAACAGTGGTGGAAAGTATTTGAAGCTTTACATGAAGTAGAAAATATAAGAGTAGTGGTAAGTTCGAAAGCTGTTTGTGAATATTTAATTAGACATTTCTCAAAAAAAAATGGTATTTTAATTACATTTATAAAAACTTCTATAGAAGTATTGAATTTTTATCAAAGTATTGATGTTAAGGTAGTTTTATATGTTAATAACAATAGAAAAAATTTCCACTCTTTAGCTTATAATAAAGCTCTACATGTCCATTTAAATCATGGAGAGAGTGAAAAATCATCTATGTACTCTAATCAATCCAAAAGTTATGATTATACTTTGGTAGTTGGAGATGCAGCTATTGATAGATATAAAAGACATATGATAAATATAAAAAGAGCTAATTATGAGAAAATAGGTCGCCCTCAATTTGATCATATTCAAAATATAAAAAAAACTATAGATAAGAAAGTTATCCTATATGCTCCTACAGATGAATCTACTCATATTTCAATGAGATATACATCTTTAGAAAAATATGGATTGAATATAGTAAATAGTGTTTTAAGTAATGAAAATTACTTTTTAGTATATAGACCTCATCCAAGAACAGGTAAAAACTCCGATATTATAAAAAATATAAATAAAGAAATTATAGATATAGTAAATTCATCTGATAATGCATCTTTGGAAGTAGAGCTTGAAGCACTAGACTTATTATCAATAGTAGATATTGCTATTTTTGATAACTCCTCTTTAATAATAGATTTTTTATACTTTAATAGACCAATGTTTGCTACTGATATGTTTATACCAGAATATCATAATAAAGAAGAGTTTAAAATGTTGGATGGCTGTATTATGCTAAATGATGAAAACATCAATGATTTTAGAGATATATTAGAATACGAAATTAATAATGATTCTTTATCAGAAAAAAGAGCTAAAATAAAAAAATATTATCTTGGTGATTATAAAAAAGGAGAGAGTACAAAGATTTTTATAAATAAAATAAAAGATATTATTAAAGAGAGAGATAGATTAATAGAGGAGAAGGAAAATATATGAATAAAAAGAAGAAAACCATAATTACTTATGGAACATTTGATATGTTTCATATTGGACACTTAAAACTTTTACAAAGATTAAAAGATTTAGGAGATGAACTTATTGTTGCTGTCTCGACAGATGAATTTAACAGTTTAAAAGGTAAAAAAACTCTTATCCCTTATGAACAAAGAGCAGAAATTGTTGCTAATATTAAATGTGTAGATAAAGTAATACCTGAAAAAAATTGGGAACAAAAAATAGAAGATATTAAAAAATACAATATTGATATTTTTGCAATTGGAGATGATTGGAAAGGAAAATTTGATTTTTTAAAGGAGTATTGTGAAGTGGTATATTTACCAAGAACTAAAGATATTTCAACTACACAGCTTAAAAAGTCTTTAGCTAATTTTATGTCTATTCCTAAAGAAGATATTATAAAAGCTTTTGAAGTTATAGAAACTTTAAAGAAAGATTTTGAATAGTTTATGTTAAAAACAGTAATAAAAAAACTCAAGTCTCCTAGATTAAAAGAGTTTATAATAGATATAATTGATCCATTTTTTAAGAAACAAAAAAATAAGATTATTTTTGTTGTTCAAGATAAAACTTTTTTTTCTGGTAATATACGTATAATGTGCGAATATTATTTAAAGTATTCAAAGTATGATAAAATTTTTATTTATAAAGATGGAAAGTGCAAGTCAGATATAAAAAATGAATTAGAAGAGTTAGGAATAAAAGTTTTAGATAGCTTTAATTTAAATAGCATATATCATATAGTTACTTCTGGAGTAGTTTTTTTATCTCATAATCCAAGGAATATACATATAAGCAGAAAATTTAACTCAAGATTAATTATAAATTTATGGCATGGGGTTGCAATTAAAAAAATAGAAAATAGCATGCAGTTTATTCCTCCAGCAAAACAAAAACTATTAAATAATCATGCAAAGCTATATGATATGATTATTGCCAGTAGTGATGAAGATAAAAAAACTAATATACATGCCTTTAAAGTGCCAGAAGATATAGTAAAAGTAACAGGTTTACCAAGATATGAAATCTTAAAGGATAGTTATCCACTAGGAAATACTTTATCGAAAGAAAAAAATAAAATTGAGCTTATAAAAAAAGAAAAAAAAATAATACTTTATGCTCCTACATTTAGAGAATCTAATATATCAGCCTTTGAACAAATTTTGCCTGCTGAGTGGAAAATCCTAGAAAGTTTTGCAAAAAAAAATAATTTTCTTATTGGATTGAGACCTCATCCTTATGATATTAAATCATTACCAGAAGAGATTAAAAATAGTAGTAATTTTTACCTATTTGATAGCAAAAATTTTACAGAAGCAAATCTATTATTAAAATATGTAGATTTGCTAATAGTAGATTTTACTAGCATTTGGGTAGATTATCTTTTGTTAAACAGACCAATCTTAGGATTTGCAAAAGACTATGAACATTATTTAAAAAATGAAAGAGGATTTGTTTACAATTTTGATGAGATTTTTCCAGATCACTTTACAAGTGATATTAATAGTCTAATAGAAAATATTACTTTAAGAATGCTCAATGATGGTATTAATACTAATTACCAAGCTACAAAAGATGTTTTACATAAATATGATTTAAACATTTATTTTCCGGAACTTGTTTATAAAGAAGTAGAAAGTTTAAGAAGGAAGAAGTTTGCATAAAGTTTATAGTTCTAGTTTTAGATGTAATTTAAATATTATTCAGCTGGTATCTCTTTTTTTTAAAGAGATATATATTCATAGAAGATATATTATAAGTAGTATTTTAAATGATATAAAGGCTAAATATAAACAGGATAATTTAGGTCTTTTATGGTCTATCATATTACCTATAGTTCCTATGAGTTTATATATACTTCTATCAACTATAAAAGCATTTAAAAATAGTGATAGTATGCCTCATATATTTTATATATCTGTTGGAATGACTATTTGGCTTTTAATGAGTGAAACAATAGTAACAACTATGAAATCTATAAGAAAGAATAAGAATATTTTATTAAAAAGTAACTTTCCATTTTCTGCTGTATATATTAGTAGTATTGGTGAACTACTTTTAAATACGGCTGTTAGATTAGTTGTTGTTATTATAATTACTTTGTATTTAAAGATCGATATTAAACTTATTAATTTAGCTTTAAGCATATTATTTTTGATACCAGTTTTACTATTTGCTTTTTCTATGGGGATTATTTTGTCTATCTTTGATATATATATACCAGATACAAAACGATTAGTGGATATGTTCTTAAGGTATGGTCTTTTTCTAAGCTCTGTCATATTTCCTTTTCCAAAAGATGGAATTTTAGGAACAATCAACCAATTTAATATCTTCAATACTTTTATAGAAAATATTAGAAGCATCCTATACTTTGGAGAATTAAGTAGTTATACAAACTATATAGCTTGTGTAGTGATAAGTATATTATTATTTTTAGTAGCAGTATTCTTATCACTAAAATTGGAGTTTAAACTAAGAGGAAATTTATGAGTACCGATGCTATAATAGTTAAGAATGTTAGTAAAAAATATGCGAAAAATTATAAGTCAGCACTAAATATGTTGAAACAAGATTTTTTTAATAGTTTTAAATGTAAAGAGCAAAAAGAGTTACAGTGTAATAAAAATGAATTTAAAGTCTTAGATAATATCAACTTCAAAGTAAATAGTGGTGATAAGATAGCAATATTAGGGAATAATGGAGCAGGAAAAAGCACATTATTAAAAATGATTTTTGGAATTATACTACCTGATAAGGGCAGTATAGAAATAAATGGGGTTGTGGGAGGTATTTTAGAGCTAGGAGGAGGATTTAAAAAGCAATTAAGTGGAAGAGAGAATATATACTTAATTGGTTCTTTATATAATAAATCAAAAGATGAAATTGAGAAAATTATTGATGAAATCATTGATTTTACCGAACTTGAAAATTTTATTGATTCTCCAATAAGTTTTTATAGTTCTGGTATGAAAGCAAAGCTTTCCTTTGCTTTGTATCTTTACATGAAGCCAGATATTTTAATTTTAGATGAAGTATTTGCTGCAGGAGATAAGAATTTTCGGATAAAAGCAAAAAAGAAATTAATGGAGCTTATTGCATCTAGCACTACAATTCTTGTATCTCACAATTTAAAGATAGTCCAAGACATTGCAAAAAGAGTCATAGTCTTAAAAAAAGGTAAAATAATTTTTGATGGGGATGTCAAAAAGGGAATAGAAATATATAAAGGATTGAAATGACATGCCACACTATTTGGCTTAATAAACTTTTTGCATTATATATAAATGGTTCTGATATTGAAATTGTTTTTGAAGAAAAAGAGAAATTAAGACTTGAAAAGCCGGTATTAAATCTTTCCATCCATCCTTTACGATTTGGTGATGATATATTTTTTAACTTTGAAAGTAATGATGAAAAGTTAAGAGAAAAATTAAAAAAATATGAGGTAAATTATAATATCTTTTATGCTTATGCAGATATATTGAGAGCTTCATATCTAAAAACTATCAAAAAAGATAAATATCATAAAAACTCTTTGCTCATTATTGGTCAAACTGAAGAGGATAGGGTGATATTTAATGGTAAAAAGTATCTATCTTTACTTGATTATATAGATAGGCTAAAAGATGTAGCCAAAGATTATGACTATATATATTTTAAACCTCACCCTTATGCTAAAAATAGTAAATATATGGCAAAAGAGCTAAAGAAAGAACTTAGAACAGTTAAAGTTGTATATGAAAATATTTATCATCTTTTATCAAGTAATAATATATCTTGTGTAGTTGGTCTGAACTCTAGTGTACTTTATGAAGCAAAATATTTCAAAAAAAAAGTAGAGTTTTTATATCAACCATACTTTGATATAGCTGGAAAGGATATAGGTATATATGGAGACTATTGGAATAGTAGCTTTTGGAGTGATATTCTAGATATAGAAGATAAAAATATAAGATTGCCATTTGCTAAAAATAGACTAAGAATTGCACTAAATGACTTTTGGGGTTATCATGAAGTTAGTGAAGAGATAATTTTAAAAGATATATTAAAAAGTAAAGTTAAAAACTTTTTAAGTAGATATGTAAGATGAAAATACTCATAGATGGTCGAGTTTTATCTCATAGTAAAACCACAGGTATTGAAATTCATGCTATTAAGTTGATTGAGAATATCCGAAAGATTATTAACGTAGATATTGCTAAACCAAAATTTACAAATAAATATTATGCTCATTTTTGGGAACACTTTATCTTACCATATAAATTAAGAAAATATGATATACTTTTTTGTCCTTCTAATATAGCACCATTATTTGTACCTAGAAAAGTTAAACTAATATATACTTTACATGATATATCCTTTTTGGATTTTTCTAGTAATTACTCTTTATTTTTTCAGAAATATTATGCATTTATTGTTCCTAAAAACTTACGAAGAGCTGATAAAGTTATTACCGTTTCTAAATATGCCAAACATACTATTTTAAATAAATATCCTATAGAAGTAAGAGATAAAATTTTATATATTTATAATGGAGTTGATTGTTTTATATATCAAAATATAGATTATAAAAAAGATAATTATATACTTTTTGTTGGTTCTATGAGTAAAATAAAAAATTATAAAGCGGTAATAGAAGCTTATAAAATGATCAGAAATCAAGATATTAAACTAAAAATGGTTATGCCAAAAATAGATAATTTGAAATATGATTTTCAAATGGAAGTAAAAAATATAGAGTTAATTGATTTTATGAATCAAAAAGAGTTGTTTTATTTATATAAAAGGGCAAAGTTATTTATATATCCATCACTATATGATAGCTTTGGGCTTCCTGTACTTGAAGCTATGGCTTGTGGTACACCTGTAGTTACTTCTAATGTAAGTTCTTTACCAGAGGTAGGTGGTGATGCAGTAGTCTATTGCAATCCAAATGATATAAACGACATCAAAGATAAGATAGAGATGGTTTTAGATGATGAAAAGCTACAAGAAGAGTTAAGGCAAAAAGGACTACAAAGAGCCAAAGAGTTTAGCTGGGAGAAATCAGCATCTAAGCATATTAAAGTTTTCCAAGAGGTGATGAGGTCTTGAAGATAGCAATTATCCATGATTGGTTAGTTACAAATGCAGGAGCCGAGAAAGTTCTAAAAGAGATAGTAGAACTTTATCCAGAAGCTGATATTTTTTCTTTGGTTGATTTTTTAGATGATACTCAAAGAGAAGAGATACTAAAGGGCAAAAAAGTTACTACGAGTTTCATTCAAGACCTTCCTTTAGCGCAAAAGCATTTTCGAAACTATCTTCCACTTTTCCCAAAAGCTATAGAGAGTTTGGATCTAAATGGATATAATCTTATTATTAGCAGTTCGTGGGCAGTAGCAAAAGGTATAAAAAAAAATAAGAATCAAACTCATATTTGTTATTGTCACACTCCAATTCGTTATGCTTGGGATTTGTATGATGAGTATACTTCTACTCTTTCTCAACCAAAAAAGTTCTTAGCTCAAAAGGCTTTGCACTACATTAGAAAATGGGATATAAATACCTTAGATAGAGTAGATTACTTCATAGCAAATTCAAACTTTGTAAAGCAAAGGATAGCTAGGACTTATAATCGTGATGCTAAAGTTATATACCCACCAGTTGATATAGATAAATTTACTTTATGTAAGAAAAAAGATGATTTTTATCTCACAGCATCTAGACTAGTACCATATAAAAAAACAAAGCTCATTGTAGAAGCTTTTAATGAAATGCCAGATAAAAGACTTGTTGTTATTGGGCTTGGAGAGGAGTATGAAGCTATAAAAAATATAGCAAAAGAAAATATAGATGTTTTAGGTTATCAAAAAGATAAAATCTTGATAAAATATATGCAAAAAGCCAAAGCTTTTGTGTATGCTGCTATTGAAGACTTTGGTATAATACCAATTGAAGCCATGGCTTGTGGTACTCCTGTAATTGCTCTTAATGATGGAGGCACAGCAGAAACTATTATAGATACTATTAATGGAATACATTTCCAAAATCAAAAATCAGAAGATATTATTGATGCAGTATCTAAATTTGAAAATATGAGTTTTGAATCATCAAAAATAAGAGAGACTGCTCTTAAGTATACAAATTTTAAAATGGATTTTAAAGCTTTCATAGAAAATAAGCTTAAAACTTAATAGAAAAAACAGTCTCAAAAAGATATAATCCTCTCTATGAAAAAAACTCTTTTAGCCCTACTCCTCATCTCTATCGATTTAATTTTGCTAATAGTTGTATTTTATATAGCAATTTATATTCGTAGTCAAATAACTATTCTAGATATTCCAGAGTTCCACTCTATAAAATTAAGCAAATTTTATTTTTCAATAATTATTATATTGACTCTATTTTTTTATGAGGGTATATATAAATTTCGATATGATTTTTGGCAAGAGACTCTCAAGATTATAAAAGCATTATTTATGAGCTTTTTCATTGTATTAACGATTCTGACTTTGACTAAGAGTAGCTTAGAATACTCAAGACTTTTCATTATTATATATTTTTCCTTGAATCTAATTCTTTTTCCAATAACTAGAAGATTTATCAAAAAAATTATCTATAGTTTTGACTTTTTCAAAAGAGGAGTATTAGTTATTGGAAAGTCTGATAAAGTAAAAAGATTAAGAAAGGAGATAGATAATAATTGGTATCTAGGACAGAAGTGTTCAAAAGAAGATTATGATATGGTTATTTTAATTCCTGATGGTATCTCTACTAGTGGAGTAGACAAACTAATAGAAAAGTATAGTAATCTTCATAGAGAACTTTTTATTCTACCTTACTTAAGCCATTTAAATTTTTCACACTCTACTATCCTAGAGTATACGAATAGTAGAATAAATTTAATAGAATTTGAAAATAAACTATTAAATAAAAAAAATATAATTATCAAAGATATGTTTGATAAAATCGTATCTATAGTTGCTATTCCTACAATATCCCCTCTTTTAATTTATATCAGCCTCTTGATCAAAAAGGAAGAACCTAGCAGTTCTATCTTTTTTCGGCAAAAGAGATTAGGCAAAGATAATCAAGTTTTCACATGTTATAAATTTAGAACTATGTATGAAAACTCAGATATGATTTTAGAACAATACCTAAAAGATAATCCTGATGAGATAGAGTATTATAATAAATACCACAAGTATAAAAATGACCCAAGGATTACAAAGATTGGTAGGTTTTTAAGAAAAACATCACTTGATGAACTTCCTCAACTCATAAATGTATTAAAAGGGGAGATGAGTTTAGTTGGTCCTAGACCTTATATGGTAGAAGAGAATCAAAAAATAGGAAAATATTCAAAAACTATCTCTAAAGTCAAGCCAGGAATTACAGGTCTGTGGCAAGTCAATGGAAGAAGTAAACTCGACTTTAACAGTAGAATTAAATTAGATGTTTGGTACATTAGAAATTGGAGCTTATGGCTAGATATTATTATTTTAATAAAGACGGTAAAAGTAGTCTTAAAAAAAGATGGGGCATCCTAATACAGCAAACATAAACTAATACTCTACTATAATATTTTTCAAAAGCCTCACCTATTTTGGGGATTATTGAAAGGTAAAATATGCAACTTTGTATTGCACTTGATAATAGCAGCAAAAGTGAGAATCTTAAGTTAGTCAAATCAATCTCAAATTATGATGTTTGGCTCAAAGTTGGGCTTAGGAGTTTTATTAGAGATGGAGCAGATTTTATAAAAGAGATAAAAGATATAAATCCAAACTTTAAGATCTTTTTAGACCTCAAGCTCTATGATATTCCAAATACAATGGCTGATGCTAGTTTAGAGATTGCAAAATTGGATATCAATATGTTTAATATTCACGCTAGTGCTGGTAAAAGAGCTATGGCAATGGTGATGAACAGACTCTCTACTTTGCCTAATCGTCCTCTTGTTTTGGCAGTAACAGCTCTTACATCTTTTGATGAAAGAGAATTTCAAGCAGTTTATAACTCTAGTATTGAACAAAAAGCTAAAGAGTTTGCAAGAGATAGTTTTGAAGCTGGTCTTGATGGTGTAGTCTCTTCTGTTTTTGAAAGCAAAGAGATAAAAAGTGTAACATCTGATGATTTTATTACTCTTACTCCTGGAGTCAGACCTTTTGGAGAGGATACCCAAGACCAAAAAAGAGTAGCTACAATTGAGACAGCACGAAGTCAGAAAGTCGATTTTATCGTAGTTGGCAGACCAATATACCAAGATAGCAACCCAGCTCAAAAAGTTGCTAAAATCTTAGAAAAGATTCAAACCTCTTAGGAGACCAAAGCCAAAATTTTTTGGCTGGACTATAGTTTTCCTTTTAATCTTTTGACCCGTCTATTTGCCTCTTTGATTTGAGAGAGTGAGATTTGCCCACTTTTTACAAGAGCATAGATGCTATTTACAAGTTTTTTAGGAGAATAGATACTTTTGGGATTTAATTGATTCCCAAAAAGTAGTAAATCATTTCCAGCATTTATTGCAAGAGCTAGAGTTTTATTTAGGGAGTAGATTTTTGAGATTGCCCCCATTTGCAAATCATCAGTAATTACAACCCCTCTAAATCCAATCTTATTTCTCAAAATCCCTTTGATTGTTCTAGCAGAGAGTGAAGCAGGTAGTTTTGAGTCTATTTTTGAGTTGAAAATATGAGCTACCATTACACTATCTGCCACACCTCTTAATCTTAGATAAGGCTCCAGCTCTACACTTTTCCAGAGTCTACTCACATCGACGAAACCTTTGTGGCTATCTTTGAGAGAAGAGCCATGTCCTGGAAAATGCTTTAATGAGGTCAAAACTCCGTATTTATGCATCTTTTGAATAAAGATTGAAGCAAATTTGCTAACTCTTTTTGGGTCTCTACCAAAAGCTCTGCCATATTTATTGATTACTACATTTTTTGGATTAATTGCTAAGTCCACAACTGGGGCTAGATTGTAATTAATTCCATAGCTTCTTAACTCTTTTGCCATTTTTTCATAGATTTTTCGGGCAAAGGCTTCTCCATTTTTTGCTACATTTATAGCTCTGGGGTACTTTCCATAAAATCCATATTTCTTTTTTAGTCTCTGTACTAAACCACCCTCTTGATCTAAAGCAATAAGCAAATTATGATTTGGTGAGCAAGCTTGAAGCTCTTTTGTAAGCGCTCTTAACTGAGCAGGGGATGAAATATTTTTAGCTTTTTTATGGTTTATTGGATTGTAGTCAAAAAGTATCACCCCTGCTAAATCATACCTTTTGATATCTTTGCAAATTTGTGAGTCTGGCTTAGCAGATGTCCCAAAAAAACCAACTACTAGCATCTGTCCAATCTCTCTCTCCAAAGATGAAGCAAAAAGAGTCCCAAAGGCAATAATAGTAGCAATAAAAATTTTCATTAGTCATCCATTTTTGATATGATTATACCTAAGAAAGTTAAGTAATATCTATCTTTTCAATCACATCCAATCCAAAACCACTCAATCCAATAAATTCAGTCTCCACATTTGTCGTAAGCAATCGAATCTTCTCTACTTCCAAATCTTTTAGTATTTGAGCTCCAATTCCAAACTCTTTGGCTTGCTCTTTGGAGATTGTTTTAGTATCCAAAAATATCATCAATCCACCATTTTTTTTGAGGTAATCTATTGCATTTTTTGTACTCTTAAATCTCTTTTCATCCAGCAAAAAATCTATATCTAGACCGATATTGTGAAATTTGACATTTTCTATCTTATGAATATTATAAAATGAGATAACGGTATGATTTCTATTTAAGTGGTCGGAGTATTTAATCTTTTTGACCTTTACCCCAAAAAAATCAATATCTTCT
>Ga0256843_1000735_pt1 | contig 27250 bp, 32 predicted proteins | sample AlvinellametaG_FD_191572 | JGI IMG/M metagenome (GOLD analysis project Ga0256843, IMG submission 191572) | Pompeii worm associated microbial communities from hydrothermal vent at the East Pacific Rise, Pacific Ocean - Alvinella | ecosystem: Host-associated > Annelida > Integument > Unclassified ... | reverse complement strand
ATCAATCCTATACGATTATTTAAATAGTTTTAGATATAATTGCAAAAAAATTTACTGCAAGAGAAATAATATGAACTTTATTCAAACTCGTGGCGTTGATACAAACAGACCTGAGAGTGTGACTTTTTCACAAGCAATACTTAGCCCTATAGCATCATTTGGTGGGCTTTATGTACCTGAGAAGCTTCCAGATTTAGGTGAAGCTTTTTTAACAAAGCATAAAGACTCTTCATATAAAGTTTTAGCAAAAGATATGCTTGATGCTTTTGAGATAGATATAGATTCAAAAGTAATAGATGAGGCACTTGACCTTTATGATAACTTTGATGAGAGCAGTAATCCAGTTCCTGTTGTAAAAGTAAAAGAGAACCTCTATGTAAGTGAACTCTACCATGGTCCGACACGTGCATTTAAAGATATGGCACTACAGCCTTTTGGTGTAGTTCTCTCATCAATCGCACAGAGACTTAATGAAAACTACCTTATACTCGCAGCAACAAGTGGAGATACAGGTCCTGCTGCATTAGAGACATTTAAAAATCGTGCAAATGTAAAAGTTGCATGTCTCTATCCTGATGGCGGGACAAGTGATGTTCAACGTCTTCAGATGGTTACAGAGGATGCTGAAAACTTAAAAATTATTGGAATTAACGGTGTTTTTGATGATGCTCAAAATGCACTGAAACGTCTTTTGGCGAGTGAGAAGTTTAAAAAAGCACTCCAAGAGAAAGATACAAAGCTCTCAGCAGCAAACTCTGTAAACTTTGGGCGTATCATTTTTCAAATCATCTACCACATTCACTCATATTTAGAGCTTGTTCGTCAAGGGGCAATTGAGATGGGTGAGAAGGTTTACCTAAACGTTCCAAGTGGAAACTTCGGAAATGCACTTGGTGGATACTATGCATGGAAGATGGGACTGCCTGTTGAGAAGATTATTATCTCTTCAAATGAAAACAATGTTTTAACACGTCTTATTCGTGATGGTAAGTATGATCTGCGTAATAGTGAAGTAGTGAGTACTACATCACCTGCTATGGATATCTTAAAATCTTCAAATGTAGAACGTGTTCTTTTTGACCTTTTTGGTGAGAGTCGTACAAAAGAGCTAATGTTAAGTCTTGAAGAGAATCATTTTTATGAGCTTACAAGTGATGAGCTTGTAAAACTTCAAGAGTGTTTTGATGCTGACTGGTGTAGTGGTGATGAGGGTAAGAAGTATATAAAAGAGACTTTTGAGAGAGATGGATATTTAATGGATCCACATACTGCGACATGTATGAAGTCGTATGAGACACGCTCAAATCCTGCTATTAAATCTATTATCTACTCAACTGCTGAGTGGACGAAGTTCTCTCCAGTTATTGCCAATGCCCTTACTGGTGAAGTTGATACGAAAGATATCGAAGCTTTAGAGTCTATCTCTAAAGTTGCAAAACTTGAAATTCCTGCAATGATTAAAGAGCTCTTTACAAAAGAGATAACGCAAAAAACAATCATTGAAAAAGAGGAGATTGAAGAGGAAATCCTAAAATTTTTATAGTATTGTACTCCTCTTGAGACTCTGGACTCCCAAGGAGTCCATCTTTTACTACAGTTTAAAATTCTTCCAGATAATCTTATAAATAATAGTTATAACTTGTAACTTTTGAAGCCCTTTCTAGATAAAATAAATAGTATATAACATATTAAGGCAGAGTTAATTCATAAGGTAGTAAAATCTACTTAATAGGAAGTAGTATGAATGATAGTATAGAAGAAGAACTCAGCAAAAAGCGTAATATGCTTTACTATAATCAGTTGGTAATGAATGAGAGACGGGCTAAGTCTTCAAAAGAGAAGCGGGCTGCTGCTAGAAAGAAGAAGCCTAGCTTTGGCCAACAAAAAATCGAGTTTAGTGACTTCTTATATGCTCCAGAGGGGTGGGAGAGTGTAGTTTATACCTTCTACTTTGTTGCAATTCCCTACACTATGGGTGCAATATTTCTATTTTTCTTTGTAGCTGGAGGGAGCTGGGAACACTTTAAACTTCTCGATTTTAACGCTTTTCCGATTGTTTGGGCGATTGGCTATGAGATTGTTGCTGTCATCTCTTTGATATGGATTATGATTCTCTATCTACAGTATGATGATGAGGATGAATATTAAGAGAGCATTTAAAGCTCTGTAGCTTTTTTATAGGCTCTCTCAATAGCGTCGATACAAGCACTTCTTACTGCTCCATCTTCAAGTGCAGCATAACCTGCTGCAGTTGTGCCTCCCGGACTCATAACACCATCCTTTAAGAGAGCAGGGTGCTCTATCTGTATTAGCTCTCCAAAACCACTAAAAAGACCTCGCATAATAGCTAATGCATCATCTCGTTTGAGTCCCTGTTTTACTGCACCATCGGCTAAAGCTTCAGCAATAAGTGCAAGGTATGCCGGTCCACTGCCAGCTAGTGCTGTTGCGATATCAATCTCTTTTTCACTTGAGAGCCATCTTGTCTGGCCAATAGCACTTAAAAGCTCAAGAGATTCTTGTTGAGCCGAAGTGTCTCCTGTAAGTGTTGTCATAGATTTTGCTACACTTGCTGCAAGATTTGGCATTGCTCGTACAAGAGATTTAGTTTTAAAGTTTGTTGCGAGTCTTTCAAGACTAGCACCTGCTAATACAGAGATAAGGAGTTTAGCTTCACCTTTGAGTTTTGCTCCAACCTCTTCTACATTTGCAGGTTTTACACAAAGCAGTACTGTTTTGTTACTCATATCGAAGTTCTCTAAAAGAGATTTTTGAACACTCACTCCTAGTTTCTCTTCAAAATTTTGAAGTTTTTCTAGCTCTCTTCCAACGACTTCAATTTTGTAACTGCTCTTAAGACCCTTTGCAATGCTAAGTGCCATATTACCATTTCCAATAAAAGTTATAATTTTCATAAAAGTCCTAATTTTTTTATGGTAGTATAACATGATTAAATTAAAAAGGGTTTTTAAAAATCCCCTTATATATGGATAGAGATAATGGAAGAATTTTTACAAGAGGCAAAATCTGCTAGTCGTGTTTTAGGCGAATTAAGCGGAAGCCAAAAGAAACAAATACTGCATGAGATGGCAAATGCTCTTAGAGCAAATACTATGGATTTATTAGAAGCTAATGCAAAAGATATGAGTGATGGAGAGAGGAGTAATCTCTCATCTGCTCTGATGGATAGACTCTTTTTAGATGAGCAGAGAATTGAGGCTATGGCAAAGGCTGTAGAGGAGATAGCAGCACTCAAAGAGCCTGTTGGTCGTGTACTAGATGGTTGGGTAACGGAGGATGGACTCAAAATTGAAAAAGTATCAATTCCTATAGGTGTGATAGGAATTATCTATGAGTCACGTCCAAATGTAACAAGTGATACGGCAGCTCTTTGTTTTAAAAGCTCAAATGTGTGTGTACTTAAAGGTGGAAAAGAGGCAGAAAACTCAAACAGAGCTATTGCAAAGGTTCTGCAGTCTGTTTTAGAGAAAAATGGTCTTCCTGCAGCACTTATCTCTTTAATTCCGGACTCTTCACGTGAAGGGGTTGCAAAACTTATAAAGATGGATAAGTATGTAGATCTGATTATCCCTCGTGGCGGTGAGGGGCTTATTCGTTATGTGAGTCAAAATGCAACAGTAAGTGTAGTTAAACATGACAAAGGGCAGTGTCATACCTATATAGATAAAGATGCTAAATTAGATAGAGCAATAGCCATTGCACTCAATGCAAAGGTACAGCGTCCAGGTGTCTGTAATGCTATGGAGACGCTCCTTGTAGATAAAGCTGTGGCAAAAGAGGCACTTCCTATGTTGAAAGTGGAGTTTGACAAAGCAGGAACTGAACTTAAAGGGTGTAGCGATACTCAAAATATGATAGAGGTAGCAGCTGCTAATGATGAAGATTTTGATACAGAGTATTTGGCAAATATCTTAAATATTAGAGTAGTCGATGGAGTTGAGGGTGCAATAGAGCATATTGTACGTTTTGGTTCGGGTCACTCAGAGGCAATTATTACTGAAAATATTACAACTGCTGAGAAGTTTTTAAATGCTATTGATGCAGCTGCTGTCTATGTAAATGCCTCTACGCGTTTTACTGACGGAGGTGCCTTTGGTTTTGGTGCAGAGGTAGGTATATCTACAAATAAGCTTCATGCTCGTGGTCCAATGGGTATAGAGGGACTTACAACTTATAAGTTTAAAATATATGGTAGTGGACAGGTGAGATAATGCAGGATTTACGAGAGTTAAAAGAGATAAGTTGCTTTGGAAGTCTGAGTGATGAGGAGTTGAAGCTTTTAGGTTCAATCTCAAAAAAGAGAACTTTTTCAAAAGGGGAGGTCCTCTTCTATGAGAAAGATGAACCAAGATATTTGACACTATTGGTTGATGGTGTTTTGAAGGTATACAAGACAGATCAAAAGAATAATGAGATTATTCTTCACCGTTTTAGACCTATATCTTTAGTTGCTGAAGTTGCTGTTTTTGAGGGAATTCCCTATCCGGCATCTGCCTCTTTTGATACTGATGGTGTAGTTATTGAGATAGATTTTCTAAAATTTAAAGAGGAGTTCTTAACAAATCCTGACATTGCATTTAACTTCTTTAAATCACTCTCTAAGAAGATTAAATATCTTGAGGATGTTATCTCTTTAAATATTGTTCTTGATTCTACTGCAAGAACTGCAAAGTATATTTGTGAGAATGAAGATGCATTGCAGATGAAACACAACCAACTTTCACAGCATCTGCATATGACACCTGAGACGCTCTCTAGAATCTTTAAAAAGTTTACAAAGCTTGGATTTATAGAGAAAGTGGATAACTCATATGTGATAAAAAACAAAGAGGCACTTACAATACTTTTTGAGTAGATTTGTGCTTCTTTGTTGATATACATCAACGCATCTGTGTGAAATATTGACTACAATCTCAAAATAGTTTAGGTATTTTAAAAGGATTGAAAATGGCACATATTCCAAGCGATGCACAGAAGATTGAAGTTGAGGGTGCAACAGTTGATTTTTATAAATTAGAAAAAGATGGAGAGAGTACTTACTACTTTGATACATCAAAAGAGGGCCCTCCTCACCCTATGGTTAATGCTATGAGTGGATTGAAACTTATTGAGGGGACAAATAACAAGTTGGTCATGATAAATCATAAAACACCTGGTGGACTCTTTGGAAAGCTTGCTGATGATGTTAGACACAGTGTAGAAGAGCTAGATGATGGATTGGTAAAGGTAACATTTACGTACAATCCTGATGCAACAGCCCAGTCTGATTTTACACAAACAAGCTGTTCTGGTTAATGAGGCTGAATGTTTCAGGTATCTCAGGACTTTGCTCCACCGTTTAAACTAATAGCTCCCTTTTTTATTATAGGGAGTCTTTTTTATCTCTTTTCATCACTCTTTCTCTTCTTTGTCGATGGGGGAGATCTTACCTATTTGAGTCCAACAGTTATAGCCTTTTTGCATCTCTTTTTACTCGGATTTGTGATGATGACTATCTTTGGTGCGATGGCACAACTTGTCCCTGTTGTTCTAGAAGTTGGACATTTTGCAGTAGAACTTTTTTATGCAATTTGGCCTCTTTTACTGCTTGGAACACTTCTTATGTTTGGGGGCTTTTTACTCTGGCCGGCACTCTTGCCTTATGGAGGTGTAGTAGTCCTTATATCTATGATGATCTTTGTAGTTGAGATTTTTTTAACGATGAAGAGAGTTGAAAAGTTAAATATAGTCATGAGTAGTGTACTGCTCTCTAATACATTTCTTTTTATAGGTATTATTATAGGTCTGATTATGGCTTTAGGGTATGCAGGTGTTATAGAAGTAGATATCAACTCCCTGTTAAAAGGTCATGTTTTTATGGTTATAGGAGGATATATTTCTGTAACGGTTATGGGTCTTTCTGTAGTTCTTTTACCAATGTTTGGACTCTCGCATGGTTTCTCTTTAAAACCTTTAGAGAGTGCTTTATATCTTATGAGCTTTGGCGTAGTAGCTGTTTTGCTAGCCTCTATTTTTGATATTGCATATCTCTCATATTTGGGTTATATCCTCTCTTTGAGTGCTCTTGGTATCTACTTCTATCAGGTCTATATTATCTATAAAACAAGAGCAAGAAAAGAGAATGATATCTATGTTCTCTCTTTGATCTTCTCATATTTGAGTTTAGTGGTATCGATATTCTTTCTTCTACTCTATCTCTTTACTCATAATGAGTTACTTTTGATGGCAGCAGGATGGCTCATATTTTTTGGTTTTTTTGGCTTTGTAATAACAGGACATATCTATAAAATAGTACCTTTTCTTGTCTGGTTTGAACGCTTCTCCCCATTAGTAGGTAAGCAGAAGGTTCCCATGCTTGCAGACATGCTTCCAAAGAGAAGTTCAGAGGCTCAGTTTATCTTCTGTGCTCTAGGTGTGCTTGTTGTAACGGTAGCAATCTTAATGCAAAACAGTATGCTCATTAGTGCTGGAGCATCTTTTTTAGTTGTCGGTGCAGGTGCATTTATCCGCAGTCTGCTCTATATGATAAAATTTAAATAATAAGGAGTTTTTATATGTATACAAAAGAGGAAATATTTAAAGCAATATCAACAGTAATTGATCCAGAGGTAGGATTTAATCTTGTAGAGATGGGTCTTATATATGATGCTAGTTGTGATGAAGAGGGGAATGTTAAGGTGACAATGACACTCTCAACAAAAGCTTGTCCTCTGCATCAGATGATTGTACAGTGGGTTAAAGAGGCTGTAGAGAAGCTACCTAATGTTAAAGAGGTAGATGTTGAAGTAGTTTGGGAGCCAGAGTGGAACATCACAATGGCAGATGATAATGTAAAAAAAGCACTAGGTGCAGGTTGAGAGCTGAGCCTATCTTCTTGGCTCATGCTCCATAAAACTCTGTTTAATGATTATAAGTTCATAGACAGAAACTTCAGGCATAGCTTCTTGAATGAGCTTGTCTGTATCGCTATATTTACCCTCCATTTTCTTAATGCTATCATACCCTTTTTGTTTGATTTCACTAGTAAATATACTAATTCCAGCAGCCCATAAGAGAATAAGGGCAATCCATACAAATTTTGTAGCTTTTACATAGATTCCGACGAAATGAAAAGCGATAGTTAAAAGTACCGCTACAGTAAGTATAATTGTTAAAATCATAACTCTATCCTCTCTCCTTTTGGTTTAATAGTAATATTGGCATCTTTAAACATCTTATCTCCAAAGCTCTTAACCCCAAGAGTTCCTGCTAACATCATAATAATTACAATAAGCAGAAGAAATAGAGCCATAGAGTATCTTTTTAGACTACTTAACACTAAAGCTCTCCTCTTTAAGTACTTTAAACTTTGTAAGCTCTCTATTCTCCTCTAAGCCTAACTTTTTTGCAGCCTCTTGCGTGATAATATAGTGCCCCAAAGTAACAATGACTCTATCACCACTCTGGAGCTCTTTGTTGTAGTGAACTACTCTCTTCTCTTTAGCTTGTATCTGTGTATCTTTTACAACTTCGTTTGCTAGCCATGGAGCAGATGGGTGATTCTCTTTACCAATTACACGCATAAATTTTTTAGGCTCTAAGGATACTTTTTTACCATTGTGAATAATCACTACTCGTAACTCTCCAACTCTTAAAGGGTGAAGTAAAAGTGCATGGTTTGCTTTATTAAAGAGAGTAATAGTAAAACCATCTTTTTCTCTGTTAAAGTCAATCTTTACATATTTGGCAAGCATTTTTGGTTTGTGAATTGAACCTGTAAAGCCATGATATCGATGCGTTTTTGACTCTGTGAGTGTTGTAAAGCTTCCTGCAACTTTTGGCATGTGACAGCTTATGCAGTTCTCTTCATTACTCATTGAGTCCTCTTTTACATCCATCTCACATACTTTAAAGTGTTGAGCATTCTCCTTATGTGAGTGGCAACCCAAACAGACACCACCATTGTAATAGAGTCTGTTTGTAAAGTCTATATGGTGATAGGGTGAGCCACTCTTTTTTGTAACAAGACCAAAAAAGCTCTGTTTCATCTCAAACTTTTTATCCTCTATATCCTTTTCGCTTAAACGAGCAGAGAAGAGAGTCTTTTTATCTTTTGTAATGATATTTTTGTTAGACTTTTCATGTTTTTCAATACTCTGTATATTATGGCAAGAGACACATGAAACCCCCTCTTTTAGCTGTGCTCTGTTTTGTTGTGGAGTTGCTTTTTGAAGTGATTTCAATCTATTTATAAGTTCTTTATCATTTGGTGTATGACACTTTGCACAGGCATACTTCTTTTTTTTCTTTAAGGGATGTCTATCCCATACTGCTTTATGAATTGGGTCATTAAAGATAGATGCATTTGAGTGCATAGAACTTGCATGCTCTTTATAGATAACTGGATGACACTTTTGACACGCTTTTGATGACTCGAACTGATCGAGTCCAAAGAGAGAGCTGAAAGTGAGGGTAAGAAGGAGGGCTATTGGTCTCATTTGTTTGACTCTTTTGGTGCAATAGGTGAATAATCAACACAGCGTGCAGTATGGAAGTCTCTCACAAAGTCGGGATTTTTAAAGTAATCACCCTCAAGTCTCCATCCAAGCTCTTTAGAGATAAGAACTGATTGCGAGATTGTTCTTCTCATCTTATTCTCACAAATAACGGTTTTGCCTTCATTGAAAATTTCAGCTACTCCATTCATGCGCTTAGTAGTAATCATATAGTGAATACCAATCATAATAGCAAAGATAGCAAAGACACCTATCATTCCGCGTTTAAATGCATTCTTTGGCATAAAATCCCGTGTAGTTACAAAAGCAGTAACTGCTAAAAAGAAAACACCAATAGCCATGTAGGCTACCTCTAATTCAAAAAATCTCTCCATACCTTAGCTCCTTTTATGCTACGTTTTTATTTTCTTCTTCCCACTCGGAAAAAGCAGGTGTAAAGTACTCGATACGTACTTTTTTAAACTCTCTAGATGAGTATAGAGGCATATGCGACTTAGACTCAATCTCACTTGCCATCTCTTGGATAATTCCATTTGTCTCTTCTGTCGTTTTACCATGAACCATAGTAAAGAGGTTATATGGCCAGTTTGGATATTTTGGGCGAAGGTAACAGTGGCTTACTGCTGAGAAGGCTGCAGCTTTTTCACCTATTTCTTCCCCTCTCTCTTCATCAACATCCCAAACAACCATAGCATTGGCATTAAATCCAGCTTTACGGTGGTTAAGTATGGAAGCAAAACGTCTCATAATTCCGGCATCTTGTAACTCTTGAAGAATAGAGAAGAAAGTATCATAATCAATATCTAACTCTGTAATAATCTTTTTAAAAGGTTCCTCGACAAACTCAATATCATACTGTGCACGCTTAATTATCTCATGGTGCAGAGGTGTGAGTTCTATCTCTGTATGAACAACCTTTTTAACCTTCTCCTTTTTCTCATCTTTGCCTGTAGTGTTTAGTTTTACGTTGATTTTAAAGAGTTTGAGGGTTGGAAGCATAATGTACTCATCTGCCTCTGTCAGTTTTGCAAGAATCTCTATAGTCTTATCAAGCCCTAGAATTGAATCAGGGGCTACAGCCATTGTAAACCAGATATTAAAATCATGGTTTCTCTCATAGTTGTGTGATACTCCGGGGTGGGAGTTTATAATCTTGATTGCTTCAGATATTTTTTCTTGAGGAATCTTAAAGGCAACAAGTGAAGATTTGTAACCCAGTCTTTTTGTATCAAAAATTGCAGAAGTCTGGCGGATAATATTTGCTTTTTTCTCCTCATTTAATATAGTAAGGACTTCATCTTCTGTGGTGCCAAGCTCATCGGCAATAACCTTAAAAGGCCTTGCAACAAGCGGAAATTTTTTTTGAATTCTTGATAATATCTCTTGTTTCATACTGTTTCACTTTATATTTGAATTTATTATGAAGATTGTATCTATCTTTATATAAATTTAAATTGATATTTATCAATAAAGCATTGATTGTAGATACGCTATGCTATGATTACAATATTAGATTTGAATAGGTGGTAGGTATATGAGTTATTTTCCGGCATTTTTAAAGCTAGATAATAAAAAGATTTTGATTGTCGGTGGTGGAAAAATTGCCTATGAGAAACTTGAGCATCTTTTAGATTTTACAGATGATATCTATCTTATTGCACAAGATTTCTCACAAGAGATGCTATCACGAATTGAGTCCGAAAAACTATCTTATGAAAAAAGAGTGTATAAGAAGGGTGATATTAAAGATTTTGCTATTGTTGTAGTTGCTGTGGATGACATAGCACTCCAAGGTGCAATTTTTGAGGAGTCTAAATCATATAACTGTCTTTGTAATGCAGTTGATGCTACAGAGTATTGTGACTTTATCTTTCCATCTTATATAAAAAAGGGAGATTTGACAGTTGCTGTCTCAACTTCAGGGGCCTCTCCTGCAATGGCTAAATACCTGCGAATATATCTGCAAAAGATGATACCTGACTCTATCGTTGAGTTTTTACAAGAGATGAAGAATTTACGAAAAAAATTACCAAAAGGAAAAGAGAGAATGAAAATGTTAGATACAAAAGCTAGAAAATTTGTTGAGAGTTGGAGTAAGTAGATGAGTGCTAAAAAAGGATTGTTTATTGGTTTACTCTTTGCCTTTTTTGTTATGGGTATACTCTCATTACAACGTGCACTGCCTGATGCAAAAGAGGAGCGTATATACAAGGCCTTAAAGGTCTATATGCCATATAAAGTTGAAAAACGTATGGGTGGTCTTACTATTGTAGATATTCGTGATGGAAGAAAAGAGAAGCCGGATGCGGCATCTTTTTATCACCGTCTTGATGAACTTGAAAAAGAGTGGGGTAAAGAGCATTTGAGAGTTGTTAATAATGATGTTGTTGTACTTGGAGAGAATAATCAAAGTATAGTTAAGATATTTATTGAGACCAAACAAGAGAGAGATTGGTTACATAACTTTTTTGGAATTTAATATTTTGTAATAGATTAGAAGCTTTAAGTTGTGAGATTAAGGTAGATAAAACTCTTAAGTGTCTAGTACCAAAGGAGTTGGTACTATGACTCAAGTGATGCATAGGCATCATCAATGGAGTTGAACTTTTGTGTTACAAAGAGATATACTGCAGCATTAAGACGTGCAAGTTTGAGGTACTCATCTGATGGGTTTTGCAGTTGTGCCAAAGACTCCTCGAGTGTTATCTTCTCCCAAGATTTTTTATAGTGAATACCATAATATTCAGGATCAACGATATACTCCTCTATAGCATCACCTTGAGCGATCCATAGACGACCTTTTGAGAAGAGTTCAGGTGTCCCCTCGTTCCCTTGAATAAGAGCAAATCTTTTATATCTGTCTGCAAATATCTCTACATATTTTTTTACATAGGGTTTGTGAAATACACCTGTGATGGCATATTCACTCTGTGCAACATGAGGGAGTTTCTCTATAGTATTAAATCCTGTTCGAAGTCCTAGTCTGTTTCTAATCTCAGTAAGTTTATGTAGTGCAGGAAAGAAGTCGGCTCTATCAAAATAGTGTGTATTTTGGCTGCACTCGATTTTAGAGCAGATCTCTTTAATTGTGATACCATCTTTAGCCGGTTGTTTCTCATCACCAATAAGGACAAGGTTAAGGCCAGTATCTTTTAATATGTGTGAGACAAGAGGAAAGATATAGGGGTTTTTTGCTTTTCCGTCAAAAGGGTAGCCAAGCTCAATCGAGCTCGCAACTTTTTGTTGTAAAACCTGTTCATCACAAGCTGCAATTGCTCCTCTAAACTCCTCTACTGTTTCAGGTTTGAGTCTCCAGCCAAGTAAAAAAGCAGCTATCTGCTCACTTGGCACACTCTGGTTTAAAATCTGCTGCATCATATCTTTTGCTTCATCAAAGCTAAGATCTCGGTTCCCTTTTGGTCCCGTTCCTACTGCGTGAATATACTTAAAAAAATCCATAAATAACCTTATTATAATTTATAATAAGTGTATCTAAATTATCTGAATATTACTACTCTTGTAGAGCATTTTCAATTGCATCTTTTAAATCATCATTTTCAGGTGTAATTTCGAAATAATCATTTGAGAAAGTGATAGTAACCGCATTTGCGTCTGAGTTATCAAGCTCTTCTGCAATAATTGAGTTTTCTTTAAACTCAGTCATTCTCCATCCACTCTCTTCTCCGGCTTTGATAATTGTGTCATGCATATCTTGAAGTGTCATATGCTTTTGAACATGAATATAGCCCTCTTCTTTTGCATCTGCATTTGAAGCTGAAGGTGTACACCCAACAAATAGAAGTGATCCAAGTAGAAGTGTGAAACCTACTGTAACGATTCTTTTCATTTTAATTCCTTTGGTTTTACTAAGTTGTAAAAGCACAGATTATTTTAAAGGTACTTTTAATATGATATAATAATCTATATAAATATTAATTGAATTGAGAGTAAATTATATGACTTCAACCGATATCGTCATTATCTTAGTGATGACCTTTCCCATGTTTCTGTTTTCTATCTACCCAGGTATAAAAGTAAGTGAGTATATGCAGGCTAGATATGATGTAACAGAGAAACAAAAACGTACTATTATGGTAAGCGTAACATTTCTGTTCGCTTTAACACTCTCTATACTTCTATATGTATTATAAAAAGGAGCTAATATGAAAAGTTTGTTTATAAGTTTAGTATGCGCATCTCTTTTGTTAGCATCTCAAGAGAGCGATAAGGCTTTAATGGAACATAATTATAAAAAAGCATTTGAGCTGCTTAGTAAAGAGGCTAAGAGTGGTGATGCTGAGGCTCAGTACAATTTGGCATTGATGTACTATATGGGTGATGGAGTTGATCAAAATGTCTCTATGAGTGCAAAACTTTTAGAGCGCTCTGCAAAGAGTGGCTTTGAATCTGCTAAGGCAAATGTTGGGCGTATCTATATGCAGGTTTTAGAGTTTGATAAAGCACTACCATGGCTAGAAGAGAATGCAAAGAAGGGTGATGTCGGCGCCTATTATCTTTTGAGTGAAATCTATGTTGAAAAAGAGAATTTTAAAGAGGCTAAGAAGTGGGCTGGTAAAGCGATAAAAGCTGGCAATATAGATGCCAAACTTTTGTGGGATAAGTATAACTTAGAGAAGTATTAGTTTTTAAACCAGTTAAGCTGCTCTCTAAGCTCTACGACATGTCCGACAATGATAAGAGCCGGAGTAGGTACATTTTTGGCTTTTTCAACGATATCGCCAAGTGTTCCTACAACAACGCTCTGCTCTTTCGTTGTCCCTTTTGATATAACAGCACAAGGATAATCAGCACTCTTTCCTACCTCTTGGAGTTTAGAAGATATCTTCGGAAGATTATGAAGGCCCATTAAAAAGACGATAGTATCATCTGTTTTAAAGTTCTCCCAAGGAATTTGAGACTCTTTTTTATTTGGTGACTCATGTCCTGTTACTACTCGAAAGCTCACAGCAACTCCACGATGCGTAACGGGAATACCTGCATAGGCTGGAACGCTTACAGCTGAGGTGATACCAGGGATAATCTCAAAAGAGATCTCTCTCTCATGCAGGTATGCTCCCTCTTCACCACCACGACCAAATACAAAAGGATCACCCCCTTTTAGTCGTACTACTACATTATGTTTAAGTGCATTTTGGTAAATTACCTCATTAATCTCATCTTGTGGGAGCGTATGTCTGCCATCCTCTTTGCCTACATAGACAAACTCACAGCCACTCTTTGCCATATCTAAAATCTCCGGGTTAGCCAGACGGTCGTAGATGATAACATCAGCCTCTGTAATAACGCGATGGGCTTTCATTGTTAAAAGCTCAACATCTCCAGGACCTGCGCCCGTTAAATATACTTTACCCATTATTTACTCTCCTTGTAGATGAATATTCCTGATGGTTTTTTGATACTAAAAATCTCTTTTTGTAACCACCAGCCTTTTGTATTTATAACTGCTAGTTTGTTGGTATCATTTACTGACACATAGAGTTTTGGTGCAATTGTTGACCAGCGAACATGCAGAACCTTACCATCAAATTCAAAACGTTTAATGATTTTGAGACTTTTTGTATCGATGATTTGAATGACAGGGAACTTTTTACCGCTAAATGTTACAGCCATATACTTTTTATCGGGAGAGAGCGAAGTAAACACAGGAAGTCCCTCTGTCTTAATTGCTTGAACAAATTTAAACTCAGGTGTATAGACGAGAACCTTATTATCACCTACTGCCGGTATAAAGACATTGCCATCGCTTATAGACCAAAAACCAAAGTGTGGTACTTTAAGTACTGGCTGTCTATCCCCAAGAAGAATGTTAATTTTTTTATACTTCATTGTTTTTAAATCAACAACACCAAAGAATGGGCTTTGAAAAAAACCAACGATATAGTTGTTATCTTTTATCATCGCATCAAAAGGCATTACTCCTACATCTTTAAACTCTTTGTAAATTTCAAAATCAGGAAGTTTTTTCCCTCCATTTTTGTCATGCAATACAGTGACTTTATCATTATCCATCTCTGCAAAGATAAGATAGTTTTTATAGACTTTGATACCGACATTTTTAGAACCAGTTTTAAACTTCTTAATAGGATTTAAATCTCTGTCTAAAATATCAACACTCTTATCATCATAGTTTGCAACGGCAACATAGTTTTTTGCTATTACAAAACCAATAGCACTGTCACTTGTTTTGTACTCTTTTAGAATCTTTTCACTTCTTGGATCAAATTTTACAATATAACCATCACGAGAAATTACATAGCCATCATTGTCGTAAAATTTCACAACACCATGGTTCATATTATGTACATTATTTATATGTGATTTTGGAAGATCATTGACAACAACTGCAAGAGAGTTGCTCTCTCGCTCTACTACAAATATCTTTTCACTCTGTGTTGCTGCTTGGAGTGATGTCAGCAGGGATGCTGCAACACCGATATTTACTACTATTTTTTTAATCATTATATTCCCTTTCTCTCTTGCTCAGTTAAATAACATGATGGATCTTCACTCCACAAGTCACCTGTGATTGCATAAGCTCTTGCACGGCTACCACCATTACAGATATCTATCTGATTACATTCACTACAGATACCGCTAATCTGCTTTCTTGGATGAATACGTAGCTCATCTAAAAGCTCTCCGTTTTGCCAAATCTCACCAAAATCTTGATGAATGATATTTCCAACTACTAGCGGGAAGAATGGATCAGGGCGGACTTCACCCTCTGAGTTGATGTTAAGCAGTTTACGTCCAGCAGAGTTTCCACCCCATTTAACAAGTCTATCTCTCATCTTCTCTTTTAAGTCAGGATACTTTTGTGCGAATTTGTTAAGAAATAAAACAGCATCCATCTCCATATTTCCTGTTACTATCTCGATATCACGTCCACTCTCATAATACTCAAAGGCCTTGTCTAAAATAAATTCAACAGCCTCTCTTCGCTGCTCTTTTGTCAAGTCCATTTTTAAGTTATCAAGTCCTCGACCAGAGTATACAAGATGTGAAACATAAATCTTTGGAATATTATGTTTTTCTGCCAAATCAAAGATATATTTGAGTGAGCCTATTGTATCTTTTGTCATTGTAAAACGGATACCTACTTTTGCACCCGTTTCGTTGGCAAGAAGTACAGCTTTGAGTGTCTCTTTAAAGGCGCCTTTTAGCCCTCTAAAGTAGTCATGCGTCTGCTCATCACCATCAATGCTTACACCGACATAGTTAAATGTCTCAGTGATTTTTTTGATATTGCCTTTTGTAAAGTAGAGACCATTACTTGAGAGGTAGGTGATGATGCCGTTTTCTCTACAAAACTCTGCAATCTCAAAGAGATCTTTTCTCGTGAGTGGTTCACCGCCAGAGAAGATGATGAACTTTACACCATTTGCTTTCATCTCTAAAATAGTCTTTTTAATCTGCTTGGTTGTGAGTGTATCTACTTCATCTAAAGTTGATTTTGAGTAGCAGTGAAGACAGGAGAGATTACATCGGTTTGTAAAGTTCCAGATAGCGATACTACCATCAAGAATTCTCTCTTTTTTATCTTCAACAACTGAAGCGATAAGATTGGATAGTCTAAACATTATTTTGCACCTTTGTAAGAGAGTATATAATCAGATATAGCATCTAACTCATCATCATTGAGGTTTAGTTGTGTCATAACACTTCTTTTGTAACCAAACTTTTTATACATAGACTTTGGAGAGATGATATAAGCCATAATTTCAGCTTTTGTTCTTTTTTTTGCGATTGTTTTAAACGGAGGTCCAAATGCAACGGCAGTTTGGTGGTGACATCCCCAGCAGTATGTCTCAAATACTTTTTTTCCATCAAGCTGGTTTGCAAAAGTAACTGTACAAAATGAGAGTGCTATAAGAGTAAATTTATTCATCAGTGTTCTTTCATTAAATAGTCTAAATTGCTTATATTGTAGCAAAACTTTACTTGAAATCTTGCTTAGAAAACCCATAAAATGGGCAATTCGTAAAGTTGTATAAACAATAAAATATTATAAGAAGAATTAATAAAAAAAGTTTTGATTTATATCAATGAGAGAAGATCAATAGTAGATTTTTTTCTCCCAAGAAGGGAGAAAAGAGATGCTTACGCACCTGGAATAGTTTGACGGTGCTCGATAGAGTAAGTGAAAGTTGGAGTTGTTAAACCTTTGATGTATTTAACAAATTTACCAGTTTTCGCTTCATAAATACCGATACGACCAGCATTCCATTCTGAAATCATAGTCCAGTGACCATGGTTAGCAGGCTCTGCGTGTAAGATTCTTGGAATTACAGCTTTACCTTTTTTATCTTTAACAGTTGGAACTTTCCAGCTATAGAGAACTTTATGTGTAACTGGATCTGTTACAGTACCACGTTTAGTACCTACTGTAATGATTCTATCTACTTCTAGAGTTTGTTTGTTGATTAAGTGTACTTTATTCCAGTTTGCTGGACCACCAAGAACATTATCTGCCCAAATAAATGGAGTGTGCTCACTTGTACCAACAAAGAGACCACCACCAGCAGTTCTTACGTTTTTAACAACGTTCCAGTTTTTATCCCAGATAACAACGTTACCAACATTCATACTATCAGTTGCAAAAAGTTGACCATATTTTTCGTTATACCAAGATGAACCTTGACCTGGGTGTGGTTTACTTCCCGGACCAGTGTAAACTTTAGCAACTAAAGACTTAGTTTTAAAGTCAACAACACCCATTACATCTGAACCTTGAGATGCGATGAAGAGGTAGCGTCCAAACTCATCACCCTCATTTAAAAGACCATCATGTAAGATTTTACCGATATTTGGAATATCACCTACGATAGGGAAGTCTGGTTTAGAGTAGTCAACGATATATACATGACCAGCATCTTTAAGTGCAAATGCGATGTATGGACCATACGGAGTATCAAAAATACCTGCAACACGGCTAGAACCGATGTTACCTTCAGTATCGATTACACTTGAAGTAGGGTATACTTTAAGTGGTTCTAGTGTCATAGCATCCATAAGTACCGCACCACCTGGAACGTAGTTACCAGCCATTAGGTATTTACCATCTGGAGAAACTGCAAGACCACGTGATTCAGAACCAACTTGACACTCAGCAATTTTTTGTTGACCTGGAGTATTGAGGTCGAACATTGTTACTAAACCTGAACGAGAGATTGAGTATGCATAACGAGGTTGACGTTTGTTTGTCACTGTTACGTGTACTGCAAATCCTGCAGGGTGTTTAGAGAGTACTTTACCGCTTGTACCGTCAATAAATACAACACGAGCAGCATCACGCTCTGTTACGAAACAGATATCTGTGTTTTTCTTAACATCTGCAGCATGAGGGTACTTTTTAAGGAATTTCATTCTGTCGTTAAGTTTTTTCCACCCTTTTTTTACATTCTCTAAAGTAAGAACTTCAATTTTCTTACCCTTAAAGTGTTGGAGGTAATCAACCATTTTATCTGCATCAGCTTTAGTGAATTTCTCTTTAAACTGAGGCATAGCAGTACCTGGACGACCATTAAGGATAGTCTCTGCTAACATATAAGAATTTTTCTTTGAAATAACTTTTGGACGTAAATCTGAACCAACACCACCTTCATGGTTTGGACCGTGACACCCTTGACACTCTTTTTCAAATACTTTTTCTACATCCATACTTGATGTACCTGCAAAAAGACCTGAACTTACAACTGCTAGTGCCGCTACGGACATAACTAATTTATTTAATCTCATTTTATATCTCCTTCTAAAATAAAGACTTGAATGCATGACCCCAATGGGGCCCGCAAAACCTAGTTTTCGTTCTCTAGACGTTTTTTCTCTTGGAAGTAGATCCAAATCATCGGTAAAATAATTACCGTATGAAGAAAAATCGTTAGAGTCAAAGGACCTTGGTTGAGCCAACCAAAAAAGCTTGGCACAACGTCTGTAAATGGTTCAAACATTGTATCTCCTTATCTCTCGTGTACTGGGTTTTTACCAGTAGTTAGTAAATCTTTCGCTAAGAAAATGAAACCTAAGAATGTAACTGTACCCATTATAAGTCTCCAATCCATCGCTTGTGTAAACCATAGACCACTTTGACCGTCAAAGTATGCAGCCCATGTAGCACCCATTTGAGCACGAGATACAAGAACTTGAACATATCCGGCAATTGTAAGTGCAACTGTCATACCAACAACACCACTAGTAATCATACTAACACCCCAAATAGAGGCTTTTGTATGTTTCATAACTTTAATGCCGTTAGCACCTTGAACTGCAATGTACATCATACCTACAAGTATTGTAGCATAAGCACCAAAGAATGCCAAGTGACCGTGTGCTGAAGTAAACTGTGTACCATGCGTATAGAGGTTTACTTGTGGTAGTGTGTGGAAGAATCCCCAAATACCAGCACCTAAGAAGTTACCAAAGGCATTAAGAACAAACCATGTAAATGCCGGTTTGTTGTTAACAACAGATTTTACATGATCTTCATCTGTATGCTCTGCATTCATCTCTGCACCTTGTGTTTTACCCCAGTCATAAAGAACGTGGATAAACATAGCAACAAGTGGTAATGGCTCTAAAGCTGAGAACAGCGCACCAATTTCCCACCAGTACTCAGGTGTACCGATCCAGAAGTAGTGGTGACCAAGCCCAAGAATACCTGAACCAAATAGCATAGCTACCTCAATCCATAACCACATCTCAACAACTTTACGGTGTGCTCCAATCATAGTGATAAGACCATAAGCCGCAATCGCACCAACGAAAACTTCCCAAGTAGCCTCAACCCATAAGTGGATTACCCACCACCACCAGTATTGATCAATAGAGATATTATCTGTAAAGAACATACCAGCAAGATAGAGACCAGCAAATGCAATCATATCTGCCATAAGTACAGTTACGATTCCTGTCTGTTTTCCTTTAATACCTGTAAGGAATAGGTTGGCTACAAATCCAAGAGCAACAACTACAATTCCCCAGTCAGCCCAACGTGGAGCTTCAATATACTCACGACCTTCTGTAATAAACCAGATAGTTGTATCATCTGCAGGACCTACTTGAATAAGTAGATATACAAGAACAACTACAACAATAGCAGCTGCAAAAATCCAAAACAGAAGTTTTCCGATTTTAATTCCTACAGTTTCAATTCCAGTCTCATCCGGTAGTAACCAGTATACTGAACCAAACATAGCAAAAACCATCCATACAACAAGTGCATTGATGTGTAAAATTCTAGCAATTGAAAAGTCTAGTATTCCATAAAGAAAACCAGGCATTACATATTGAATTGCTGCCACTAAACCAAAAAGTAACTGAGCTCCAAACAAAATTGCAGCAAAAGTAAAATACCATGTTGCTAACTGTTTTGACTCTGATGTTAAATGATTATTTGCCATTTACTGCTCCTTGCATACGTCCAAAGTTTCTTGGGAAACCGTTTGTATCTATTGATGACATATGTTTTAAAAATGCAACCAAACCTTTTGCCTCTTCTGCTGTGATACCTAAATCAGGCATAGCACGTGCATGAGTAGCATAAAGGTCAGGATGTTGTAAGAATTCAGCCATAGCCTCTTCTTTTGTATCTTTTCCAGTTAGTGCTTGCATAGCTCCATCTGGACCCCAAGCTGGATCTAACCACGCTTTTGTTAAATCTGGTGCATAGTATGCTCCATTTCCAAGAAGTGTATGACAATCCATACAGTTTTTAGCCTGTGAACCCAGTTTTCCTAAGTGAAGCAGAGCTCCCGCTTCTTCTTCTGAGTAGTCATCACGACCAAAAAACATTTCTTTTTCCCCAATCACAGGCACTTCATGTCCGCGTTTTGCATCCATTTCATACGTGATTTTGTAGTTAATGACTGTCGGTCCTGGAACCCTTTTTGTAACACCATTTTGTAAGTCTTCATCATTACCCATAGCAATTTGCGCTGACGTATCAAACGTAAGCCAAATCAGTAGTATTGATGCAAAACCAGTAACCCACGTTGCTGAACGTTGCCAGAAACGATTGTCACTCCATACAGATTTATTAGCCACTGTATCCTCCTATAAATTTCTTGTCCCGATATATGCGATTCTCAATGTTCATTCTCTTGGTGAACTTGATTTTGCATATAGTAAACTGCATATGGTAGTAGTAGTAGACCAATTGCAGCGACAACTAAAGCTTTTGCAGTAAAATCACCTACGTGCATTAAACTTCCCATTAAATACAAGCAATAGGCTGTTAGCATCCAAAAACCGTAAGCTATAATCATAGTCCACGGTTTTAAGAGTTTAACTTTTACTGCAGTATATATACCAACATAAACTCCTCCAAAAACTAAGACAAGTGCAGAGGAGATGAAAATAGGCAGAAAGTCATCTAGCGCTATTTCCGGTCTAATTACAGATGGATCTATCATTATTTACTCCTCTTTATTGTCATAATATTTTTAGAATCATTTGTATTCTAGTATGTTCTAAAACGGATATTGTTGATTTATATCAATTATGAGAATTAATTTGTGGAATTTAGATAAATTTTAGTTTTAGTGTAACTTTCTGTATGATAAAAATGTGATTTTTTTAGTAAAGGGGTTTTTGGATTATAAGATTTTGTTTTAGAAGCCTTACAGATACTCTTTGATATCTGTAATAAGCTCAGTAAGTTGTTTTTTATACTTTTTAAGTAGAGAGGAGATGTTAGATTTGTCATGACTTGTTAGTGCCTCTTTAAGTGTTGAAGCTGTTTTATGAAGAGACTCAGCCCCGATATTTGCCGATACACCGATAATATCAAGTAGAAGTTTATCTGCATTTGCTACATCATTTTTTTGCAACATCTCAACTAATTTCTCTGCAGAGTCCTCATAGCTGTTGATAAATTCTTTTAATATATCACTGTAAAACTCTGCATCTCCACCGCAAATTGCAAGTCCTTTTTCACCGTCAAGAGATTTAGTAATAACAACTTCTACATACTCTTCATCATCATCTTGGGACTCATCTTCTCCGCTGTATGCATAGAGGATATCATAGAGGGCATCCATCTTAAGAGGCTTTTCTAGATGCTCTGCCATACCAGCTTCACTCATTTTCTTAATGTCATCAGCTGCAGTATCACCACTTAGAGCTACAACAACAATATGGTCATATTTTGGATTGGCACGAATAGCACGTGTCGCTTCAAAACCATCAACACGTGGCATATGTGCATCCATTAAAACCATCAGGAAGTCATCATCTTTTTCTAAAATATCTAAAGCAATCTGTCCATCATCAGCCACAACTATCTCTATGCCACTATCAGCTAAGAGACCTTTGATTACCTTTTGGTTAATGATATTGTCCTCTGCAAGTAGGATTCTTTTTCCAGCAAACTCTGTAAAGTCCTCTTTTGAGATTTTATCATGAGGCGGTACTTCACGTTTTGTAATAGCACGAACTTTCTCTTTTTTTACTTTCTCTTTTTTAGGAGTACTCTCAACCACACCAAAGTCTCCCTCTTCAGAGCCGGAGACTAGAAACTCATTTTCACTCTTGTGCGGAGTCTCTTGGCTTGGAGTTTCGATAGAGTCTTGGTTACTCTCTTTTGTAGTCGGTTCCTCAAGGGGTGACTCATCTTCTAGTTTGAGAGTTTTAAGTTCTTTTTTATCTTCACTAAGAAGTTCCTCTTTATTATCAGTCTGCTCTTTAGTCGATCTTTTTCTCTTTATGATAACGTAGAGAACAAGTAGTATTAAAATAGCAACTAAAGCAAGCAGTTCATTTTGGTATTGTTCCAATTCTGATAACATTAAAACTCTCTTATAAATAATTTTGACCAATCATACACTATAAAAAATTAAACCTAAATTATATATGTATGGAATCTTTTACAAATTTGCTGTATAATCTGTATAAACTTTTAAAAGGCTGTAATTGCAAAATATCCCTCATATTCCGGTACTCTACAGAGAAGTTGTTGACGCTTTTAGTGATATAAAAGATGGTATTGTTGTTGATTGTACACTAGGATACGGTGGACACTCATCGATGATACTTCAGAACAATCCAAATATCAAACTTATTGGGATTGACCAAGACCAAACTGCTATTGACTTCTCTACACAGAGATTAGAAGAGTTTGGAGATAGAGTTGAGATCCGAAAAGGGCGTTTTTCTCAGGTTATAAAAGAGATACTCAAAGAGGTTGATGCAAAAGAGATTAAGGGTGTTTTAGCTGATATTGGTGTCTCATCACTTCAGCTCGATCAAAAAGAGAGAGGTTTCTCCTATGAGAGTGATAACCTTGATATGCGAATGGATAAAGATGCACTTTTAAGTGCTGCAGATGTAGTAAATAGCTACTCCCAGAGTGAACTAGAGCGTATTTTACTAGAGTATGGAGAGCTGAGAAACTACAAAAAAATAGCATCAGAGATTGTGAAAAAAAGACCTTTCACATCGGCAAAAGAGCTCTCTGATGCTCTCAAACCACATATGCCAAAGGGTAAAAAGATTCATCCGGCTACACTTTTGATGCAGGCTATTCGTATCGAAGTCAATGATGAACTGGGTGAGTTGAAATCACTTCTTAAAAGCATAAAAGAGGCTAGACTCCCAGAAGCAAAAATCGGTATTATCTCTTTTCACTCTTTAGAAGATAGAATTGTAAAAAAAGAGTTCGCATCATGGGCAAAGAGCTGTATCTGTCCAAGTGAGGCTTTTCGATGTGAGTGTGGAAACAATCATCAGCTTGGAAAGATTCTAAGCAAAAAGCCTATAATGGCGCAAGATGATGAGCTTAAAGCAAATGCACGCAGTAGAAGTGCAAAACTAAGACTTTTTCAAATGGATTTATCATGAGTGATAAGAATGAACTTTTAGATGAGATAGATGTAGTTATAGCTCCAAAGAAAAAATTGGATTTTAGTTACTATCTCTCTATGCTTGCCATAGTTCTTTTGGTAGCTATGTTTGCATTTCCAAAAATTTATATAACTGAACAGATTTACTATAAGAGTCGGGATATTGCAAAGATGAGAGTCGAGTATGATACGCTTAAAGAAGAGAACAAGATCATTAGTGCTTCTGTAGAGTCTATAAAATTTAAAAACCAAATCCTAGATACACTTTTTTAATAATAATTTATAAGGAAAAATATTGATCCGCAGTTTTATACGCTTTGCTATTGAAAAGCCCCTTTTAAATCATATACTTCTTCTTTTTATTTTTATGCTTTCACTCTTTTCTTATATAAATATACCAAAAGAGATTTTCCCACCGATGAATATGGACAAAATCACCATCAAGGGTGGTTATGTTGGTACATCGGCTGATATCTTAGACAAGATGGTTGTTCAAACCATAGAGGATGATCTGCAAAATATAGATGAGCTTGATGAGATAACTAGTAGCATTAAAAACGGCTCTTTTATAATAAGTGCAGATATCAAACCAGGTTCAGATAATATTTTAGTCCTCAATGATGTAAAAGATGTTGTCAGCAGTGTAAAAAAAGATTTACCAGCTGATATGAATGAGCCTGTGGCAAAGATAAAGACACATGCGTTTCCTCTTGTTTTGATTGCACTCTCGGGTGATGTTGATAAAGAGATTTTGCTTAAGTATGCAGATGAGCTAAAGAGCCAACTGAGTAAATTTAAGGAGTTGAGTGATATTACTATTCGTGGTGATGCTGAAGAAGAGCTCGATATTAAACTCAATAATGAGAAGATAAAGGCGTATGGGCTTGAAGCGGCAGCTGTTGCAAATGCTATAAGTAAAATCAGTTCAATCTTCCCAATAGGAACTATAAAAGAGAAAGCGCATCACCTCTACATCTCAACCTATAATGGAGAGAAGACAAAAGAGGGTGTTGAAAATACAATCATTGATGTGGGTGGCACACGCATTAGAATTGGTGATATCGCTGATGTAGCCTTTAAACTTAGTGATGAAGTAGAACTCTCACACTATAATGGGGTAAGAAATGTCTCTATTAATGTTACAAAGAGTAAAGATGGAAATGCAATAGCCCTTGTAAAAGAGATACGTGAACTTTTAAAAGAGCAGAAGAAAAAGCACCCTGAAGTGAGTTACAATATCTATACAGATACATCTGTTTGGATTAAGAACCGTCTTAATGTTGTCTTTTCAAACATCGCTTTTGGTCTTATGCTGGTCTTTTTGGCTATGCTTATCTTTATAAACCGTGGGATTGCTTTTGTTGTAGCTCTTGGAATACCTGTTAGTTTTATGATAGGACTCATTGCAACTGAGCTTCTTGGCAACTCACTCAATATGCTCTCACTCTTAGGGGCTCTTATAGCTCTTGGTATGCTTGTTGATGAGGCTATTGTTGTTGCTGAGAATATCTACAGACACCTAGAAGAGGGTATGGAGCCAAAAGAGGCAGCTATTAATGGTGCAGCAGAGATGTTTCCTGCAGTTCTAACTGCAACGCTTACAACAGTCTTCGCATTTTTACCGATGCTTTTGATGAGTGGTGAGATGGGAATGTTTATTAAAATCATTCCTATTATGATTACAGTGCTGCTTCTCTCTTCACTCTTTGAGGCTTTTTATTTTCTACCTCTGCATGCACATGATTTTTTGAAGGTTTCAAAGGAGGGGAGTTTTACAAAAAGATTTTGGAATAGAATGTATGAGCTCTATAGTAGATTGCTGCACTTTCTCTTTAGACGAAAGTTTCTCTCTTTAGTTGTAATTGTTGTAACGATTTTATCTTTTACCTATGTAATGGTACAAAACTCCAAGTTTCAACTCTTCCCTGATTTTGACAATACCCAGATATATGTCTATGGAAAAGTTAATATCAATAATGAGCTAGAAGATACTGAAAAAGTTGTAACTGAACTTGAAAATATACTGATAAAAAATCTAGATAATGAGGATGTCTCTTCTATTACATCTGTTATTGGCTTTAAAATGGATGCAAAAAATAGAGCAGAACTTGGTGAGAATATGTTTCATATATTTATAGATCTGCACGAGAGAGCTCCTGAGAATCTTTTTGATAAATATATAAGTCCCTATCTCTCGATAGAGTATGATGAATCTGTCCAGATTCGTAAACGAGATGCAAAAGATATAGCAAAAACGGCTAAAGAGCTTCTAAAGACGATAAAAGAGAAAAAAGATACTTATGGTAAACCACTTTTTGAAGAGCTTGTAGTCAAGGTACCTGGAGCTGGAGTAGTCGCACATGATATTGAGATAGGTCTCAGTTCTGAGAGTGGAAAGGATGTTGTACCTTATCTTAAAAAGTTAGAGCGTGAACTCCTAAAAATTGATGGTGTTTACAATATGTCTGATGATGCAACTCTGGGGGAAAAAGAGTTGAAACTGCGTGTAAATAAGTATGGACAGCAGCTTGGCTTTAATGAGCAGAGTGTTGCTAATGAACTACGTGCATACTACTTAAAAGGTGAGTATGGAAAACTCTTTAAAAGTAGTGGACTTATTCGTATTCGTCTAGAGAGTGATATAAACAAAGATATCGCATCTATTAACAGAGTTGAGTTACAGGTTCCTTTTACCAAAGAGTATGTAAAGCTTCGCGACATTTGTGATTTTGAGTATATACAGAGTTATGTAACACTTAAAAAAGAGGATGGAAAACGTCTGCGTTCGCTCTATGCTTCACTTGATAAAAAGATTATCACTTCATCAGAAGTTATGCAAAAGATAGAAAAAACACTTCAAGAGTTTAAAAAAGAGGGTATTGAGGTAGAGATTAAAGGTGAAGAGAAAGAGAACAATAAAAATAAACGAGAGATGATGCAAGCCGGAATTATCGCTCTGTTTTTAATTTTTATTACATTAGTTTGGTTGTTTGACTCTATAAAGAAATCTTTAATTGTTATCAGTACAATTCCACTAGTACTTCTTGGTGTTTATATAGGGCACTGGGTTATGGGACTTAATCTGACAATGCCAGGTCTTATCGGTGTGGTAGGACTTGCCGGAGTTGTGGTTAATGATGGTCTGATTATGGTAGATTTTATAAAAAATGCAAAAGATACAGAGGAGTTGATGAAAAGAGCACAGACGAGACTTCGTCCGATTCTACTTACATCACTCACTACTGTTTTAGGACTCTTGACCCTTATCTTTTTTGCATCTGGTCAGGCGATGATACTTCAGCCAATGGCAGTCTCTTTAGGTTTTGGTATAGCATGGGCGACTGTGCTCAACCTCCTCTATGTTCCACTGCTCTATGCAGTGCTTTATAAGATAAAAACACCAAAGAAGCAATAAATAGGGACTCATAAAGCAACTTCTAAGCAACTGATATGTATAATTTCGACCTACCAAATAAGTGGGTTCGTAGCTCAGTTGGTTAGAGCCCTCCGCTCATAACGGAGTGGTCCCGTGTTCGAGTCACGGCGAACCCACCACTTAATTACTTCACTTTAAGAATAATCCCTTATAATTTATAAAAATAACTCCCAAAAAAACTCATAGACGGGCAAAAAGCAAAGGCTAATTATGAGAAATATCTATCTTATCATTGCAAAACAGATTGTCGAAGAGGCTGGTCGTATTATTAAAGAGGCTAGAGAGACAAATACCTTCTCTTATGAGTTTAAAAAGGATGATACACCTATTAGTAATATAGACCAGCAGGTTCAAGACTATATGACAAAGCGACTCAAAGATAGTTTTGATATACAGGTGATGGGTGAAGAGCATTGTGAAGATATAGACAGCTCAAAACC
>Ga0256843_1000734_pt1 | contig 27286 bp, 28 predicted proteins | sample AlvinellametaG_FD_191572 | JGI IMG/M metagenome (GOLD analysis project Ga0256843, IMG submission 191572) | Pompeii worm associated microbial communities from hydrothermal vent at the East Pacific Rise, Pacific Ocean - Alvinella | ecosystem: Host-associated > Annelida > Integument > Unclassified ... | reverse complement strand
GCCTCATAAGCTGTATCAATCATTTTATCTATCTCTTCGTACGTTATAATATACGGTGGCATAAAATAGACAATATGACCCAATGGACGAAGAAGCACGCCATTATCCAATCCATACTGATAAACTTTTAAACCTATACGTTCTTCTCCCTTATAGCCTTGTAATTCAATCGCTGAAATCATTCCTGTTTGGCGTATCTCTTTTACATTCTTTAATTTTTTAAACTTATTTAATTTTTTCAATATATATTCTGACTTTTTTCGGTTCTCTCCAATTACATCAGTGGCTTCAAACAGCTCTAGAGTAGCAAGGGCTGAACTACAAGCCAAAGGGTTTCCAGTATAGGAGTGTGAATGTAAAAAAGCTTTCTGTTCGCTATAATCACAATAAAAAGCAGAGTAGATTTCATTAGTTGTCATCACTACAGCTAATGGTAAATAACCACCGGTTAAACCCTTGGAGAGTGTCATAAAATCGGGAGTAACCTGAGCCTGTTCACAACCAAACAGTGTCCCTGTTCGTCCAAAACCTGTCATGATTTCATCAGCTATTAGATGAATTCCATACCCCTCACACACTTTTTTAGCTTTAGTAATATAGAGAGGATGATACATATGCATTCCTCCTGCACCTTGAACCAAAGGCTCTATAATAAATGCTGAAATCTCTGAACCACGCATTTCCAAAAGAGATTCTAGAGCTAAAATTGCCTCCTCTGCACTCTCTATAGTTTGGTCTTTTGGTACAGGAGTCTGAATACAAGAGATTAATAGTGGTGCATAAGTCTCTTTATAGAGTTCTACATCTCCTACACTCAATGCCCCGATGGTTTCACCATGGTAAGCGTTGCTTAATGATAAGAAGAGAGAACGATTCTCTCCACGATTTTTATGATAATGAAAGCTCATTTTCAATGCCACCTCTACGGCACTTGAACCGTTATCTGCAAAAAAAACTTTCTCTAAATCCTTTGGAGTAATCTCTACCAACTTTTTTGCTAAATCAACAGCTGGTTTATGAGTAAACCCTGCTAAAAGTACATGTTCAAGGGTATCTAGTTGCTCTTTTACTCTATTGGAAATGTGTCTATTTGCATGTCCAAAGATATTTACCCACCACGAGGAGATGGCATCAATATAAGATTTGTCATCAAAATCATAAAGGTAAACACCCTCACCTCGATGTACAGGAATAAGTGGTAGCGTCTCATGGTCTTTCATCTGTGTACAGGGGTGCCAAATATGTGCTAAGTCCTCTTTTACTATCTCTAAATTCTTACTATTCATAATTTCCCTTCTATTTTTAAAAGGAATATACTATTAATAATGTAATTTTTTCATTAATAATTAATCACAACTAGACTAAAATTAGGCAAATTTTATATTAAGGCAATAACAAAATGATAAGTTGGATGCAAAAGAACAACAAATTTTTAATAATTACCATATGGATAGCGACCATTTCGTTTATTTTTACAGGAGCAACAGCTGGTTTTTCATTTGGAATAAAGAGTAACAGCATAGGAAAAGTGGGTGAGATTGAACTTGAACGTGATAAGTTTGCAATGGAATACAATAATCTTTTCGATAGATATAATCAGATGATGCAAGGTAAATTCGATAAGAACCAAGCCAAACAGATGGGTCTAGAGCAACAGGTTTTAAATAATATGGCAACTCAAGCAAAAATTTTAAATTTGGCTAAAGATTTCGGAATTGTTGTTACAGAGAAAGAAGCTGGAGAGAGATTGGCAGAGATTCCATCATTTCAAACCAATGGAGTTTTTGACAGAAAAATCTATGATACCTTCATTCAAAATAGTCCTTTTCAACAAGATACTTTTGAAAAAAGTTTCAAAGATCAACTTGTTATCGAAAAGACTCTAAATGCTTTAAATGCAAAAGGGTTAAAGAATGAATATAAAGCATTCCAAGTTGCTTTTGAAGTAGCAGATAAATTAAAATATTCAGTTTTAACAGAAAAAGATATTAATATCTCTATTGATGAAACAAAACTAAAAAAGTTTTGGGAAGCACGAAAAGAGCAGTATAAAACAGCAAAACAGTATACTCTGGATATTCAATGGACAGATACAAAAGATACCAATGTTACAGAAGAAGAGATTACTAAATTTTACAATGAAAATAAGTTTAATTACACCGATAAAGAAGGAAAAATTCTACCTCTAAAAGATGTTAAAGCATTCTTAACGGATGATGTAAAAGTAAAAAAAGCCCACAAACCAGCCTATAAACGTTACTTGGCATTTCAAAAAGGAGAGGCTAAAAAGAGTGAAACTTTAACATTAGATATTAATGACCCAAAACTTTCAAAAGAGCTTTGGAATGAAATCAATACGCACAAAATTAATGATTTTATAAAACCAAAAGCTGTAAAGAATAGATACGCTTCGGTAAAGATTATTGCTGTAGTAGAACCTGTGCTAAAAAGCTTCCAAGAAATTAAAGCTCAAATCACTCCTTTGTACCAAGAAGAAGCTAAAAAAGAGGCATTATCTCTGTTGGCAGAAAAGAGATTATCAACGATTGACAACGATGAAACAAACGTCTCAACTTTTATCACACTTAATAACGCAGAAACACAAAATATCGGTTTAAATAAACAGGAAACGGTTAATTTTATCTCAAAACTCTTTACTTCTGAGCAAGAAAAAGGTATCATACCTATAGGAAGTAAAGTAATAGTTTACAAAATTGTTGAACAGAAACTTATTACGCTTGAAGATAATAATACCAACGAACTCTATAGAAATACTGACCAAGTTAAAGAGCAGAGTTTTCAGACAAGCCTAATTAAGAAATTAGACAAGATGTATCCTACTGAATTTTACAAATAATTTTTTAACTTAAAAAACAGTATCAAGGATTACAAATTGAATAACCCTATCCTAGCCATAGATATTGGTTCTACTAAAATATGTGCTATTATTGGTAAAATTAAGAATGGTTCTATTGAAATTAGTGGGCATGGAATTACACGTTCTCAAGGTATAAAAAAGGGTACTATTACCAATATAGAATTAGCATCAAAGGCGATTAAAACCGCCGTTGATGATGCAAAACGTGTTGCAGGTATCAACTTAACCAGAGCAACCATTTCTATTTCTGGAAATTATACAAAAAGTATAAACTCAACAGGCGTCGTAAATATCCCCAACCAAGAGATTTCATTAACCGAGATTAATCGTGTAATGCAGACTGCACTCTATAATGCAAATATCCCTAATGAGTTTGAAGTACTACATGTACTGCCATATAAATTTAAAATTGATGAGCAAGATTTTATAGAAGACCCGAATGGAATGAATGCCAGTCGAATGGAAGTCGATACACATATCATAATGACAGCGCGTTCTAATATTGGAAACTTAAAGAAAGCAGTTAATGCTTCTGGCATAGAGATAGATAAAGTTGTATTGAGTGGATACGCCTCTGCTTTGGCAGTTATCTCAGCAAATGAAAAAACAAGAGGTGTGGCCGTAATGGATTTGGGTGGTCAAACATCCAACCTTATTGTCCATGTAGGTAACTCTATTCAATACAATGATTTCTTATCAGTAGGTTCAGACCACATCACAAACGATTTATCAATTGCCCTACAGACACCTATTGATTCAGCAGAGTATCTTAAGATTACACGTGGTAGCCTACTTAATAATAATAATGGTGAAGTTGACCTTCCTGTTATTGGAGATGAGAACAGCCTAAAGACAGTTTCACTTGATACTGTACACAACATCATTTATTTTAGAATGGAGGAGACCCTTAGCCTACTCGCTAACTCTCTTGACCGAAGTGGTTTGGTTGACCAACTTGGTGCAGGAATTGTTTTAACAGGTGGAATGACCAAAATAGAAGGAACGCGAGAGTTGGCACAAGCCCTTATGCCAAATATTCCTGTAAGAGTAGGTCACCCTGAAAATGTCTCTACAGTTTCAGAGAACCTAAACTCTTCAGAGTTTTCAACAGCTATAGGATTAATATTTCATGAGACAGGTCAACATACAGAGTATGAATTAGAAGGAAGCAAAAATATGCTTCACTCTAAAGATTATCAAGCGACAGAGTCTCTACAAGATATTACCATGACCAATATCCAAAAACCAAAAATATCGGTATCAACACCATCATTCTCTAATCAAAAAGAGAGCAGTAAAGATCTATTTAAAGATTTAAGTCAAGAACCTAAAAAAGACCCTAACAACCCTTTGCAAAACTTCATGCAGTGGGCATCAAAAATATTTTAAGAAGTAGAAGAAGGAGGAAAGAATAATGTCAATGGAAGAATTTAATATAACAGAATCATCTGCTGGAGTAAATGGAGCAAAAATCAAAGCAATCGGTGTCGGTGGTGGGGGTGGAAATATGATTAACCACATGATACGAGAAGGTATTTCAGGAATAGACCTTATCGTAGCCAATACTGACGCACAAGCACTTGATGCCTCTATCTCTCCATACAAAATGCAACTGGGAATCGAAGTCACAAAAGGACTTGGTGCAGGAATGAAACCTGAAGTTGGTAGAGAAGCTGCTTTAGAGAGCTTTGATACTGTCAAAACTATGCTTGATGGGGCTGACCTTGTCTTTATCTCTGCTGGACTTGGTGGAGGAACAGGTACAGGAGCAGCACCAGTTATTGCACAAGCAGCCAAAGAGGTTGGAGCATTAACCGTTGCTATTGTAACCAGTCCTTTTGCCTTTGAAGGACGAAAAAGAAAACGTCTTGCAAAAGAGGGATTGGAGCTTCTTAAATTAGAGAGTGACTCTATTATTGTTGTTCCAAATGAGCGACTTCTCTCAATTGTAGAGAAAAATTTAGGAATGAGAGAGAGCTTTAGACTCGTTGATAGTGTACTATCCCAAGCTGTTGGTGGTATCTCTAACGTTATTCTCTCTCATGGAGCAAATGACATCAACCTTGACTTCGCCGATGTAAAAACGGTAATGAGTCATAGAGGTCTCGCACTTATGGGTGTGGGTGAATCACAAGGGAACTCTGCTGCATATGATGCAGCAAAAACAGCCATTGAATCCCCTCTACTCGATAATTTATCAATTGATGGAGCAATGGGTATCTTGGTTCATTTCCATATTCACCCAGACTATCCATTAACTGAGATTGCTGAAGCAATGGATATTGTTGAGGAGAATGCAGATGAAGATGCGAGTATCATCTTTGGTACAACAACTTCAGAAGATATTCCATTAGATGAAGTGAAGCTGACCATTATTGCAACTGGATTTGAAGACCCTTCTGATATGGAAACCACTCCTGCTAAACCTGAAGTCAAAGAGACCAAAAGAGCAGAACCTGTTACACCAACACTAAGAAGACCTGTTCAACGAACACTCTTAAATGGTAATAATACCAAAGTTGTTGGAGGATATGATACTACAGATGATTATCTTGATACACCAACCTTTCTTAGAAAACAGATGGATTAAGAGAAAAAAATGCTAAAAATTCTTCTTATTCTCCTAATCTTAGCCCCTTACTCTCTTTTGGCTGATGGACATATTTTTGTCTATCACCGTTTTGATGATAATCGGTATCCTACCACAAATATCTCTACACGAGAACTTAGAAAAGAGTTTAATTATCTTAGAAAACATAACTATAAAGTAGTCCCTCTTATTGATATTATCAAAAAAGTCAATGCCAATGAAAAAGTTCCTGATAAATGGGTAGCCTTCTCTATTGATGATGGATTTAAAAGTTTCTATACCAATGGTCTCTCTGTTTTCAAAGAGTATGGTTACCCTTTTACCCTTTTTATTGCAGTAAAATATACCGAAGAGAAATATAGAGATTATGTCTCATGGAAACAGCTTCAAACTATTGCAAAATATGGTTCTGTTGAATTTCACTCTTATGGTCATGGTCACTTTGGACGTATGAGTAATGAAGCTATAAAAAAAGATATGGATAAGGGTTTAGCCCTTATGAAAAAACACTTAAACTATAAACCTCGACTCTTTGTCTATCCTTATGGTGAGTATGACCGACGTGTAGAGAAAGTTTTAAAACCTTACAATTTCAAAGCTGTATTTAATCAGAATATTGGTGCTGTTAATGGTGTATGTTCAGAAGTTAATGATATTGACCGTTCAGCTGTAGTAGGAAGTAATGCTAAAGATTTTAAACTCTATCTTCATTTTCAAGAACTCTGTGGAGTACATTTTAAAAGACCTCTACACTATCCTAAAGATAAAATAGTTCGAACAGTAGAGATTGTTTTAGATGATAAAAGTATTAAAAATGCAGAAATCTTTGTCTCAAATAGTGGAGGTTGGCATAAAGTTAAAGTTCACAATGGAAAAATCCTCTATCATCTTAATAAAAAAATGCGTCGTAACCGTATTAAAATTGGTGTAAAAGTGAAAAGTAAAATTAAGCTAATGGTTTTATCTAAATAGATATACTATCTAAAATATTATTTAGGAGAACAATATGGTTACGAAAAAAATTTACGCTTTAGCATTGACACCAATGCTCTTTATTGCCTGTGCCAATACAGAGCCAAAACAAGCAGAGGTTGTTCAAGAGAAAGTTGTAAAAAGCGTTGTTGTAGAAGAGGTAAAAGAGGCTGTAAATGTACCTGTAGCAGTGGTGACTCAAACAAGCATTAAGCCCGTTGCTCAAGAGGCTCAGGCTTCTGTTGTCTTTATAGAGAACAAAAAGATTTTAGAAGATGGAATGATGCATATTGATGCATTTATGGGGTCCATGCAACCAACATTAAAAGGTCTAATTAAAAGCGATAGAACACATGTAACGGCAATGGGTGCATGTACCTCTATGGCTCCAGAGATGATTGATGACTACAACAGACAGATTCATGGTACCAAACTACGAAGAACAGCTCTAAAATATAGAAATCCAAAAAATAAACCCGACAAAGCAGACCGTATGGTCATGGATGAATTTGTTAATAAACAGAGTTTTAAACCAATAGTAATTGAACTTGATAGAGAGTATCGTGTCTATAAACCATTAAAAGTAAAACAGGCTTGTCTTCTCTGTCATGGTGCAAGAAATGAAATTTCTCCTGAACTGGTTAAAATGATAGATAGAACGTATCCTAAAGATATGGCAACAGGTTTCCAATTGGGAGAGTTTAGGGGTGCAGTTGTTGCAGAGATTCAAAAATAGAGTTTAATAACAACTTTTAAGCTATAATACTCCAAAAAATTGGGAGTATTATAGATGAATAATGTTGTAGAGTGGTTAATAAAAAATGGAAATCTAAAAATTATAGATGAGCCACTTGATGTAGAGTTAGAAATCCCCCATGTTGCGTATATCGAAGTCAAAACTGATGACTCTCGTCCTATCCTTTTTACAAAACCCATCAATCGAGCTAAAAATATTGAGTATGATATGCCTGTACTTATGAATATTTTTGCAAATAAAGAGTTGACTGAAAAAATTTTTGCAAAACACCCTAATGATGTGGCACAAGGTATTGATAAACTTCTTAAACTCAAACCACCTAAAGGATTTATGGAAAAACTAAAAATGATTCCTGAACTCTTTGCACTTAAAAATGTCTTTCCAAAACGCCTTAAATCAACAGGAGAGTGTCAACAGATTATTGTGGCAAAAGAGGATATAGATTTAAATAAACTTCCTATCTTAAAAACATGGGAAGAGGATGGTGGAGCTTTTATTACCATGGGTCAAGTCTATACGCAATCTCTTGATGGAAATATGCAAAACCTTGGAATGTATCGACTTCAACAGTATGATAAAAACCATCTGGGTATGCATTGGCAGATTCATAAAGATGCTTCACACTTTTTTGACCAATACCAAAAAGCAGGAAAAAAGATGCCTGTAACTGTTGCTATTGGTGGTGACCCACTCTATATTTGGTGTGGTCAAGCACCAATGCCTCATGGAATGTTTGAAATGCTTCTTTATGGTTTTGTTCGTGGGAAAAAAGCTCAACTGGTTAAATCCATTAGCAATGACATCTATATTCCACAAGATGTCGATATTGTTATCGAAGGATTTGTTGACCCAAAAGAGATGGAGATAGAAGGTCCATTTGGTGACCATACAGGGTACTATACCCTAAAAGAACCTTATCCTATTATGGAGATAGAGACCATAACAATGAAAAAGAAGCCAATATTTCAAGCTACTGTTGTGGGTAAACCTCCTCTAGAAGACAAATATATGGGTTGGGCAACAGAGAGAATCTTCTTACCTATGCTCAAACCCATGGCTCCTGACCTCATTGATTACTATATGCCAGAAAATGGAGTCTTTCATAACTTAATTCTTGGAAAAATGAAAACCCTATATAAAGGTCATGCACAGCAGTTTATGCACGCTTTTTGGGGAGTGGGACAGATGAGTTTTGTAAAACATGCTATCTTTGTTAACGAAGATGCACCACCATTAGAAGATGATACTAAAATTACAGAGTATATTCTAAATCGTCTTGACCCTTCAAAAATTCTAATTACTCAAGGGATTATTGATGCCCTTGACCATACAGCTAATGAAACTCTTGTTGGAGGAAAATTGGGAATAGATGCAACAGATAAAGAGGTGAAAGAGGGTATTTTAAAACCTCTTGAGGATAGAGTCCTTTTAGAGAAGATTCAAACTCTAGACAGTACTGTATTGGAACTAAAACAGTACTTTACCCATACAAAAAACCCTATCTGTTTAATTAGCATCAATAAAACCTCCTCAATGAAAAGTACCATTGAGAAGTTAAAATGCCTAAAAGAGCATATTAAAGTTTTGGTTATTGTTGATAAGAAAAATAATGATATTAATGAACCCTATATGCTTCTTTGGCGTGTTGTTAATAATATTGATGCACAACGAGACGTTACACTAGAGCCATTTATTACTGTAGATGGAACAAATAAATCAGAAGTTGATGGATTTAATAGAGAGTGGCCAGGCGATACCTTCTGTACAAAAGAGGTGCTTGATAGATTACAAAGCAAAGGAGTTATTAATATAGATGAGGCTTTTATTCAAAAATTTGGACTGCTTCCTTTTAATTAAAAGCACACTTCTTTATGAAGAAGTGTACTTTTATAGAGAAGATTACTTTTTCTTCTCCTCCTCTACAACATCTATGTCTCCGTAACGCTTCTCATAAGCTTCTAAACGCTCCAACTTATTAAAGTGTTGCAGATTATTTTGCACAAACTTAACTGTTAAAAAAATTGTAATTGGTAAACTTAAATACCAAATAATCTCTCCTAAATATTCCATCTTAAACTCCTAGTAATGATGTGGGTCAGATTTGACCTCTTCAATTGTCATTTTTGTTCTATCCATTGAACGCCATACCATAACAATATATGTTAATACTACAGGTACAAACAGAGATACAATAGACATTACAGACATAGTATAATGACTTCCAGAGCTGTTCTCTATGGTTAAAGAACTCTGCATATCAACTAATGATGGATAGAAAACTGTATGGTTAATACCCAAAATAAAGAGTAAAATGGTTACAGTTAAAACTGTTCCTATCCCTGAAAACCAAATCGCTTTTCTATTAAATTTAATCAAGGCAGTATAGATTGCATAGAGTAGCAATAAAACCCCAGCAACAAATGAACCAATAAGCAAAGGATTGGATAGAAGATTCTCTAAAAAGTGCATTGATTTAATAGAAATAATCTTTGTTTCAGCATCATACACATAGGTATCTTGTAATAAAATCGTAATAACCACATACAAAAAAGGAATCAAAAATAGAATGGCATTAAACTTCAAACGTCTTAAAATTCGTCTGGATATTAACTCATTATCTAAGTTGTTATAAAAATACAACAATCCTTGAATTCGAGCTAAAAAGACCAACATCAAACCAAAAGCGATATTAAAAAGATTTAAGAGTGCTTCTAGCCCATAACTCTGAACAGTCCAATGGGAAAGATTCATCTCATTCACCACAAAATTACCACCACTATAAAGTGTTGCTAATGCTACACCCAATAGAAATACACCCAAAGAGCCATTAATAAAAAGCAGTTTTTCATAAAATCGCACACCATACACATTATCTGGCTTTTTTCTATACTCATAGGCAATTGCTTGAATGATAAAACAGAAGAGTATTGCCATCCAAACGTAATAGGCTCCTCCAAAACTCACTGAATAGAAGAGAGGAAAAGCAGCAAAAAGAACACCACCAAAGAGAACCAATGAGGTAAATGTTAACTCCCATTTTCTTCCCAGTGAGTTAATCATTAAATCACGTTCATCTTCATCTTTTCCCAAACCATAAAGGAGCGTTTGCCCCCCTTGTACAAAAGTCATAAAGACAAATAAGGCCCCAATAAGACTTGTTATAAACCACCAATAAAGCTCTAATGAATAGAGTGATATACCTTCAAACATATTAATGCTCCCCCTCTGGTCCAATTTTTATCTGTTTTAACATAATTTTTATCTCGGCAACTAAAAGTGCTGTAAAGAGTACAGCAAAGAGCCAAAAAGTAATCATAACAGAAGTTGCTTCTACATTAGATGTAGCCATACCCACAGGTAAAAGGTCTTGAATTGCCCATGGCTGTCGTCCTGCTTCTGCAACAATCCAACCTGCCTCTTGTGCTACGTAACCCATAGGAACAGTCATTACCATCAGATACAAAAGCCACTTCTTCTCTGTAATTACATTGGTCATAGTAAAATAGAGTGTCAAAATAAAGAGTAATAAAAACCAACTTCCCAATCCAACCATGGTATGGAAGCTATAAAAGGTCAATGCAACATTGGGAACAGCATCTTCAGGTTTCTCTAAATATCCATATCCCATAACATGTTGATACTTCTCAAATATCGCAAGTGCCTTCTCTGCCTCTTCAATATTGCCCTCTTTTTTAAACTTTTTATAGTCATGAAGTGCCTGAACAGCCAGTTTACCTTTTTCCATTTTAGAACTTACCGACTCAATATTATGCTCTTTATTACCTAAAACTAAATCATCAATACCTGGTACAAAAGCATCTACCGAATGATAACCTAAGAATGAGAGTGCATTTGGAATCTCAAATGAAAAATGGAATGGGTCAAGTTTATCACCTATCTCTTTTTCTGATTTTAAAAGACCAAAAGCAATAATACCTGCACGTCCCTCTCCTTCATACAGTCCTTCCATTGCTGCAAGTTTCATGGGTTGTTTTTGTGCCACATTAAAAGCAGAGTCATCTCCTGAAACCAATAAAAACATAGAGGTAATTAAACCAAAAGAAGAGGCAACTAAAATACTTCGTTTTGCAAAGAGAACATCTCGCTTCTTCAAAAGATACCATGCACTCACTCCAATAACAAAAAGTGATGCCAAAACATAACCACTACTTACTGTATGTAAAAATTTACTTACAGCATTGGGATTAAAAAATACTGCCCAGAAATTCTCCATCTCATTACGGGCTGTATCAGGATTAAAATGCATACCTACAGGATGTTGCATCCATCCATTTGCAACCAAAATCCATAAAGCAGAGAGATTTGACCCAATAGCAACCAACCATGTTGAGGTTAAGTGCATTCGTTTACTAACTTTATCCCAACCAAAAAACATAATTGCAAAGAATGTTGACTCCATAAAAAATGCCATCAACCCCTCTATTGCTAAGGGAGCTCCAAAAATATCTCCAACTATCCATGAGTAGTTTGACCAGTTTGTTCCAAACTCAAACTCCATAATTATACCTGTTGCCAATCCAATAGCAAAGTTAATGGCAAGTAACCCCATCCAAAATTTGGTGGTATTTTTCCACCATACATCACCTGTTTTAACGTAAATTGTCTCCATAATGGCAACAATAAAGGTTAAACCCAATGTTAATGGTACGAAAAGCCAATGATACAGTGCTGTTAAAGCAAACTGTGCCCTTGACCAATCTATTAGTAAATCACTATGTTCTACCATTCTATCTCTCCTTTGTTAACTGTTCTAAAATATAATCGCTTCGTTCACTATCACTCTCAAAATGGGTCTCTAAAAAATTGGGGAAAAACAACCACTTCACCACAACCAAAAGAATAAAAAGTTTAATAACAATCAAAAGCCATAAACTCTTTCCCAATTTCATAGATTTAAACCCATCTACATAAAAGTAGAAAATTTTTTTAAGTATAGTCATCTCTGAGGTGTTGTTTTTCATAATTCTTAATCCTTGTGGGCTGAATATATCAGGTTAATAGTCTCTTGTCAAGTATAACTAAAAATTATGATATAGCTTTATATTAAATCAGATAGAGTGAGCTATTCTTTCCCAAGTTAAAAAGTAAAAAACTTATACTATTTTTTGATAAAACAAAAATAGAATATTTATAAACTTTTAAGAACCTATTTAATTATTTATTATTAAAATATATAATTAAATATTATAATATATTGGTTACTACATTTTTATATTGTATAATATTTAGTTTAGTCAAAAAATAAACCAAAGGATTTTAAATGAACAATATAACTCAAGCGCTCTTGATACTCTCCTTAACCTCAATAAGTATGGCACAAAACAATAATATCTATGTTGGAGTAGGATTAATAATGGAGTCTATTGATAGTGAACTAATAGATGATGTGGGTACTGCTATAGAGATAAAAATAGGAAAAAATATTGATAATAATTTTGCTATAGAAGGTAAATTTTCCAAGACAATCAATGAAGCGAAAGATAACAGTTTTTATTATGATAGTCAAACAAAAGAAAAAATCTTACTTAAAACAGATATTATGACGTACTCTCTCTCTGGGGTATATAACCATAAATTAACCAATGATTTAATAATTTCACCTAGAATAGGTTATTTAAAAGAGTATGTTGATTTTTCCTTTCCCAATAAATATACTAACTTACCACCATCTGGAGAGGATACAGGAATAACTTTGGGAATAGATATAAAAAAGTATATTCCCTCTTTTAATGCTAATATCTATGCTGGATATACTCTTATTGACTCAAACGTTAAACACTTCTCCTTTGGTATTTTAAGAAACTTTTAAAAAAAGATAGGTCTCAGACCTATCTTTTTATTTACTATTTTCTAATGATTTCCAATAGTGAAACATCGTTATTTCTCCAAAAAATGGAGCAAAAATATTAAAAACGGGTATAAAATTAAAAAGTACGGTAACAAAACTGATTGACCAAATATCTATACGATGAGAGGTTAATTTCTCTTTGGTTAAATTATCAAAAACCAACGAAGCTGTATTATATTGCAAGGTATCTTTAGTCAGCCACATCCACAATGCAATCTGTGTAATAAAGTTTAAAACAGGAATAAAGAGAATAGGGAATGCTAAAAGTGAAATAGCAATAAAAATGATGGTATCTTTAATAGTATAACGAATAGATTGTAGTCCATGATGATGCCCCAACTCTCCATCATAATGCTTTGTAGAGAGATGCTTAATTAATGGTCTATTAAAGAGATTTACCATAAATAACATTGTAATAACAATTGCATTGTAGACAATATAAATTGTAAAAAGATATGCCAAACTATGCTCAATTGTTGTATAAGGAAGAGTCTTTAAAAAAACTTCTATCTTACTATGAATCAAGTCACTATTAAACCACCAAACAGCAATCCAAAAAAGAACACTTACAACCATGAGAATTAAAGAGAAGAGTCCATATCTCTCTCTAGAAATCTTGGTTAAAATAAAGTTTCCAAAAAAAATATAGATAAGTGCAAAAGTTAAAAGTACCATAACTAACCAGATAAAAGTAGACATCATCCATGTACCATCAGAAATCATCATATCTAAAGGTAGAAAACCAATAAGTGTAATACTTAAACTGTTTAAAGCATCCCAAAAATAGATACCTACACCTATCCAAAATCCCATAACAAATAAACCAAAAACAAGTGCATACTTCATTGTATGCCATGTTAAAATCTCTCTAAATCCAAACATTATAGACTCTATTGTTCGTATCATTTTATTCTCTCCATTTATTTTTTTAAATTTAATTATACCCTCTTCCTCTACTATAAGATGCTACTTTAGCCTCATATCTGTGAAGAGATAACTCTTTTTGTAAAGAGACGCAATATCACCTCGATAAATGTTGCTAAACAGAATGAGAGTATTAAATAATAGATAATATTTGGCATACTCTCATGAGTAGAATATAGAGTTAATCCTGCTACAACAAACATTGCAACAATTGTTAAAAGAATAATCCAACCTTTAGCACCTGTCTCTTTTCGTTTCAAAAAATGTCCAATGTGTGTAATCCCTTGAACAATCAACATCACAACAGTAGCGACTGTAGTAATTTGAGCCAGATTGAAAAAAAGTATCATCGGTACAATTAAAATAGCACTAATAATCAACCCTTCATAGGAGTTATAAATATTATACTCATATATCTTTGGTAAATTTCCCTCTTTTGCCATACTGTACCCTATCTCTGATACTGCATACAAAGTTGCATTAATGGCTGAAGCTGTAGCAATCAATGCTGTCACTGCCATAATCTTAAAACCCCACTCTCCAAAAACAGGTTTAGAGGCTTCAGCTAAAGCGTAATCTTGTGTCTTTAAAACCTCATCTAAAGATAGATTTCCTAAAACAGCGATACTGGTTAAAACATAAAGCAATCCTACCAATAAGATAGCATAAATCATAGCACGCATCATGGTTACCTCGGGATTCTCCATATCTTCAACAGTATTGGTAATCACACTAAATCCCTGATAGGCAAAAAAAGTTAAACCAATGGCAAAGAGCATACTGTTCATAGGAGGCATCTCTGCTACACTTAAACGTGCTGGTTCAATAGTAAAAAGTGCCACCAGTGCAAAAAGAACCAATACAGAAAGTTTCACAATAACAATAATATTCTCTGCTTTGGCTACACTTGATGCACCAATCAAATTAACCAACGTAAAAAGTGCTACCACTCCAATAGCAAAACCATCTATCCATACCGTTCCTCCCCCCTGAATCAGGGTAGAAGCATATGTTCCAAATGATTTTGCCACAGCAGCAATTGCAACAAGCTGTGCCAAATAGAAAAGAACACTCACTGAACCTGAAAAGATATTCTCTCCATAACTCTGAACCAAATATTCAGTTATCCCTCCTCTTGAAGGGTAGCGAATTGCCAATTTCGCCAAGGAATAACCACTAAGCAGAGCTATCATCGCTCCAAAAATAAATGAGAGCCAGACCAAATTCCCTGCAATTGCTCCAGCTTGACCAATTACAATAAAAATACCTGCTCCAACCATTGAACCAATCCCTAAAAAGATTGCACTCCATAAACCAAAGGCTTTTTTACTACCATTTTCCATTTTTTAATCCTTATTAATCTTAAATCAACTCTTTATCTGTCTCACTCTTCTCAATATAGATACTTTGTGAAGGAAAAGCAAACTCTAAACGATTCTTCTCTAATATTTCCCAAACTTTATAAAGAACATCTTGCTTCACCTCTAACCACTCTTGCCAATTGGTTGTTTTAGAGAAACTATAAATAAGAATATCAATAGAAGAGTCAGAAAACTTATCCAAATAGACAAGAAGGGTACTCTTAATCCCTAATTTATTGTCCAAAGAGACCAATCTATTTTTATGACGATAGTGCCGTTTTAACTCTTTGGTATTAATCTTCTCTGAAGTACTAATCCCCTCATGAGCAATCAACATATCATTAATATCATTAATTGCATTTTGTACATCAGCAAGATTTGAGCTATAAGTTACCCCAACATAAAATTTAATCCGTCGTCCTACTTTTCGTCGTGACCAGTTCTTGATGGAAGTATTTGCAAGTTTTTCGTTAGGTACAGTAATCATCGCATTATCAAAAGTACGAATCTTTGTTGAAATAAAACCAATCTCGACTACTGTTCCCTCTACATCGCTTGTCTCTATCCAATCTCCTTGAGAAAAAGACTCATCAAAAATAATTTTAAGCAGACCAAAAAAGTTTGAAAGGGTATCTTTTGCAGCAAGTGCCACAGCCAAACCACCAATTCCCAAAGAGGCAATAACTCCAGATACATTAATATCCAATTTTAAAAGTATTACAATCAATGCAACCAACAGAATCAACGCTTTACTTACTGAAAGCATTAAATTTATCAACTCTGTTCTTAATGTTAAATTTCTCTTTGTCGTGTGATGGAAATAGATAAAAAAGAGATTTTCAATAATCTGCATCGCAATATATGCCAAAAGAATAATAAAAAAGAGTGCAAAATAGAGGTTGGTTCTCTCACTTAAGTTATTGGGGTAATCCAAAACCTCCAATGCCAATTTTAATCCTATTCCATTGATAAAAAGTGAAACAGGCAGACGAATTTTCTTTAAATTCTCCAGTAAAATATCATCGTTTTCATCTTTCTCTTTTAAAATCTTTGATTGAAAATAAAAATAGAGTCGTCTATAGAGAAGATAATTCAAAAAAACAAACAGTAAAATCACCAAAATAAAAAGAATAACCCTACCCATATCAAGTTTAAAATAACGCAGATAGAGATTACTCTTCTGAGCAAAGAGTTGTTGATTGATATAGGCAATTAAGTTGTCTATCTTTAATCGACTACTTAATGAGTGATAGTTTAAACTGGAACTATTCAGAGTAAGATAACTCAAAAAACTATCAAAAAAATAGTAATCCTGAGCCAATATTAAAAAATTATTTGTTATCTGCTGTGGAATGGTTCCCGATTGACCTTTTAATGTTTTATAGAGCCTACTCCACTCCTCAATCTTGACTTTACTCTTTAATATTTGATGATTTTGTTCAATATATTTTTGAATATCTTTCTGATTTAATACAGTCCAATTTTTAGCAAGATATTTAAAAAAATCATAAATCTGCTCTCGAAGCTCCAGAGAAGTCAACTTAATAGTATCCCGTTGTACTGCCAAAGTATAACCATAACGTTGATTGGTCTGAATTTTTAATCGTAAATCACGAATCTTCTGATTTGTCTTCTCTTTATCAAAAAATATTGTCTCATTAACATCAAGAGCATAAGGATTTTTCTTTAAGAGTGCAATTAACGAAGAGAATGCTTCAAATTGGTTGTCTAAAAGTAGAGAAGTTTCATTTTTATCCAATAAAATACTCTGATTACTATCTTGCTGTAAAAGAGAGATAATATTTTCTGAATTAAAGAAATTCTTTTCAATTAAAAGAAGCTTCTGCCAAAAAGAGTCAGAAGCCATAACAGTAGTGGTTAAAACAAGCAGTAGAAATATAAAACGTTTCAAAATTTAAATTTACCTTTTTACCTTTTTTAAATAAAAAGGAATGATACAATAATTATCTGTTATTATCTGCCTCTTGAGTCAAGATTGAAGCACCAAAAAGAAGTACTATCCCATCAAGAAGAAGTGCCATACCTATCAAAAAGCCTATTAACCATACTGTAGTAAATGGGAATCCTATTAAAACAACCACACCTAAAATCAATGAGACTAAAGCATTTAACCCCCATAACCATCGATGTTTTTTTCCATTTGCTGAAAAAGCCAGACTAAAACCTCCAAATGCATCCATAAAGAAATAGATACTAAAGAGTAATCCTAATGTAGCAACCCCCTCCAGAGGGTAGAATAACATAAAAAGAGAAACTCCTATAAAAATAAAACTCTTAAACCATCCAATCCAATCAGAACGGTTACTTATCCATGTTATCCAAGCTGAACTCAATCCTGCAAGAAGCATTAAATAGGCTAAAAAAATAACCATACTAAAGGTTATAAATGAAGGAAAAACAATACCAATCAATCCCAACAATATAAAAATAATACCACCTATTTTACTATATTTTCTAAATTTTTCGAAGACTCTCTCATCTACGCTAAGTAGTATCTCTCTATGACTCCACATACCATATCCTTTTTTATTTTTTTAAATTATATATTACTCAACAACAGGTTCAATAACAACAGCTGTAGAGTCCTCTTCTAGAGGTATCTCTTCTATCAATTCAATGGTTGGCTTTACTTTGGCTACAACACCTACAGTATCATCAACAACAGGTAAAATATCTATCTCTTTTACAGGAGTCCCCTCCTCTACAGGGTCAACTACCACAATAGGTATCTCTCCTTTTTTAACTTTTTCTGTACTAACAACAGCAATCTCTGGTTTAACCTTAGTGACTACCTCCAACTTATTATCAACCACAGGTTTTACCTCAACAGTAAGCCCATTTGACTCTTTTTCAATAGTTTTATGTTCCTCTATCTTTTCTGATACACTAACCGAAGTAAGACTCTTTGATAGAGTCTCTTTTTGACTACATCCAGTAAAAATCAATCCCAAAAAAACAACACCAATAATAATATTTTCTTTTCTCATTTAAAATCCTTTTTTATTTTTATCAATACCATTATATATTAAAACCCGTTATTATCTATGCAACTATTGTTGCACTCTCTTCTTGCAACCAAATAGTCAACTCTACTTGGTTGCATCACACTTTTTTATGAGTCCTTCAAGATTCTTTATCGAGAGCTTTCCCCGTGTACTAAAGATAAGATTCTCCTCTTTAAGCTTATTAATCTGAGAGTTGACGACTGAACGAACCGAACCTATCATCTCGGAAATTGACTCGTCAGAGAGATTATGAATAAGGTTAACGGGATGTAAATTATTAGAAAGTATCTTTTTAGGAGAAGCATAACGCAGTATTAATTTAGAGAGACGTGTCACAATATCATCAAAAACAACCGAAGCACCAAACGCTTCCAACTCTCTCATCTTCTCTCCTAAATAGGGCATAAATTTTCTATTAAACTCTGGATACTCATATATCCATTCTCTGGCTCTCTCTAAAGGGATAGAGAGTGCTATTACATTATCTAAAGGAACAGGAAATACAGTATGCTCCTCTCCATCTAATAAAGAAAAAAAGTCAAAAATATCCCCTTTTTTTAACAAAAATGGAGCTATCGTTCGCCCTGTCAAAGGGTCAACCTGTGTAACTTTCAGACGACCTGAAAGAATTATGTAGAGATGCTTTGTTCCAAAATCATTGTCAATAGACTCAGATTTTTTTATATGAACTATTTTTGTCTCATTTAACATAGTACGAAGGGTCTCTTTTTTTAATGAACCGAAAAGTTTAGAAGCAGATAAGAGGTCAAATGCCTCATCATATTCAGTTAAAGTATTCAGCATTCTATTGTCCTCTATTTTTTCCATAATAATAGCACCTAGTTGGTGCTATTATCATTAATAAAAAACAATAAAAAATTTTTAAAACTATCTATTTACTTTTATTATCTTCTTTAGAGTCTTTTTTGCTATCGCTAATCAATGAAGTGAAACTTTCTTTGATTTTATCATAGAGTTTCTCAACAACATTTTTACCTTTTATCTCTTTTTTAATAGACTCAATCTCATCTTCTAATGCTTTATAAGCTGGTGAATGCTCTTTTGTATATCCTAAATAGAGTGCTTTTTGTAACTCATCTTGAGCCAAACTTAAAAGCTTTAGAGCATCCTCTTTTTTCGCTTTATCCAAAAATGAAGCCTCTGCAACCAAATCTTCAGCTACTAAAAGTGGTAAAGGAATCAAAACTCTCTCGGTTACAAGTGTATTAAAGCTTGTATGTAAAATATCCAATGCCTCAACTGTTTTCCCTGCTTCTAAATCTTTTAATGCCTCTTCTGTAGCAACAGGATAGAGCTTCATCGGAATCAGATGTGTAGTAATAATCATCTCATCCTCTAAAGGCATCATTACAGCTCTTGCAGATTGTGTATCATGATTATCAATCATAGTTGTAGCCAACTCTAATGCTTTTTCTACACTTGCAGAGCTTCCTAAAAACTCATTGACAACTATCTCTTGTTCAAAAGGGACAATATCTAATGCAGGGTCTGCTTTAAGTGCTTTGTTAAAACTTTTTGTAGCACTTTTTAAAGCACTCTTTGCCTCTTTAGTCTTATTGTTCTCCAAAGCAGTAATAGCAATAAGTGTCTGATTAAACCCTTCTACAATCTCTTTTGGTGCTTCTTGAAAAGCCTCTTTCTGCTTTTTAACCTCTTTACTTACTGTTAACTGTTGTACTTTTGCACTCTCTTTATTGATGGCTGAATCCTCATTTGCCATTAATGGAGATGTACCTAAAAGTATTGTTGCAACAATACTTGATATAAATAATTTTTTGCTCATATAGTTTTCCTTATAAATCTTAATTCTCGAATTATAGAACAATTTCTAATTTTATTCTGTTAGTTGACTAACAGAACTTTAACGCTAAAGGTGCTACTATGTCAACCCCAAATAAAATCCCATAAAAAAGAGCCAAAATGAAAAACTTTGTAAACAACAACATTATACTAATGACCCTAAGCACCATTCTCTTTATTGGAGGATACTTCTTTCTTCGATTGGCTTATAATTTAAGTGATAAATTTCCATTTACTCAAGAGATTATATTGGTCATACTTGGAACCATCGCTACCATTTTAATTACAGCCATGCTTTTAAATAAACAGACCTCTGTTGAGCTTGAAAAAGAGCAAAATGTTAAATTTATTGACCTTAAAACAGAGACTTATCAAGAGCTTATCAATACCATTGAAACCATTGTTATCTCTGAAAATATTACAGATACACAATTAACAAAATTGAGATTTCATGCCCATAGATTAGCCATATTTGCCTCTCCAGATGTTTTAAAAGAGTATAGAAACTTTTTAGATGTATTTCACAATAAAGTAAGTAGAGACAAACAAGTAAGTATCGATGATGCTGATGCACTCTCTCAAGCACTCGCAAAGCTGACTGTTTATATACGTGCTGACCTTATTGGAGAACTCGATATGCAGAGTGGAGCAAAACGAAAAAATATCACTCAACAGATTCTAGAAAACTCAACAATTTAAACAAAACTTCCTAAAATCTACACAATTTCTCCACAATAAATAATTAAAGTTAAAACTATAATTAATGGAGAAGTTATGCAAAAGTTATATCTATTTCTACTCTTAAGCTTATCACTCTTTATAAGCAGTGGTTGTTCTCCTATTAGTAATAAATACAGCATCACCATTGATGCCATCACTGCCCCAAATCTAATCCCCATACCAACAACATATACCATTAAAGCACTGGGTAAACAGACCAATGAAAATAGCCTACGTTTTCAACAACAAGCCACTCTACTTAATAAACTTCTTCAAAAGAAAGGGTATAAAAGAGTAGAAGATGAAAAATTAGCTCAAGAGATTATATTTTTTGATTATGGAATAGAAAAAGTACAAGAAGAGATAGAACGATATAGAGAACCCCAAGTATATATGGGCTTCTCTATTGGACGTCATCGTAGATTTAGTGGAGGCTACTACTCCCCTTTCTGGAGTGATTTTGGATATTACCGAAGCTATAGCCGACAATATAACTACTATAACCGTTATGCTACCATACTTGCTACAAAACCTCAAGGAAAAGAGTTATGGCGTGTTGATATTTCAAGTATAGGAGAGTCTAAAAACTTAAGAAAGATTGTACCTCTGCTACTCGAAGCTTCTGTACCTTATATTGGAAAAAACACCAAGGAACCTATTAAACTCGTCATCAAAGAAAAAATAGCTAAAAAAGAGTAATTTTATCTTATTTTAATTTTAAATTGATAGTATTTTGCTACTAATAAAAATTATTATTTAAAAGGTATAAAATGATCGTAACAAATAAAGCACCAGATTTTACAGCAACAGCAGTTCTAGGAAATAACCAAATCGTTGAAGATTTCAACTTAATGAATAACTTAGGAGAAAAAGGAGCTGTTCTTTTCTTCTATCCACTAGATTTTACATTTGTATGTCCTTCAGAGCTTATCGCATTTGACCACAGACTAGATGAGTTCACAAGTAGAGGTATCAATGTAATTGGTGTATCTGTAGACTCTCAATTCTCTCACTTTGCATGGAAAGAGACTCCAATTAACAAAGGTGGTATTGGACAAGTTCGTTACCCACTAGTAGCAGACCTTACAAAGCAGATTGCAAGAGATTATGATGTTCTTCTTGATGATGCTGTAGCACTTAGAGGTTCATTCCTTATTGATGCTGATGGTACAGTAAGACACGCTGTAGTAAATGACCTTCCATTAGGAAGAAATATTGACGAGATGATTAGAATGGTAGATGCAATGCTCTTTACAAATGAGCATGGTGAAGTTTGTCCAGCAGGTTGGGCAAAAGGTGATGAGGGAATGAAAGCAGACACAGAAGGTGTTGCTGATTACCTTGCAAAACACGCTGACGAATTGTAATAAATTATATCTTCCTAGTTCCCACGCTGAGCGTGGGAAGTAAAAAATATCTATTTAAGCATTATATATTATAATATTTAAATAACTATTTTTCTAATATTTCAAAGGCAAAATCATGATAAACTACATACAACTACTAAAAGAGAATGATTTAAAAGCCACCATACAACGAACTTCTATTCTTAAATCTATTGACCAAGCAGGACACAGTAATATCGATGAAATTTATGAGGATGTCAAAGAGCAGTACCCTACACTATCTTTAGCAACCATCTATAAAAATATCATTTTAATGCAACAGAATAATGTTATTATAGAAGTTCCAATGAATGGTGAAAAATCTAAATATGAACTCAAAAAAGATGACCACATACACCTCATCTGTCAACACTGTGGAGCGATTCAAGACAAAGAGATAACACAAGAGACTCAAGAGGCATTGGTTATCTCAAACTTTCAGCTTAACCATTCACAAATCAATCTTTATGGAGTCTGTCAAACGTGTCTAAACAGATAAAAGAGGGGGCAATTTTTATTGCTGATGCCCACTATCCACACCACGGAGAGCATTTTTTAACAATTTTAAAAAGCTTAGAGTATCAAACTACTCCTCAACTCTTTTTAATGGGGGATATTTTTGATTTACTCTTTGGACACAACAATTATATTCAAACCTTTTCCCAAGAAGCGATAAGCCTACTTAAAAAAATATCTACCCATACAGAGATTATCTACCTTGAAGGAAATCATGACTTCTGTTTAAAAGAGCTTTTTCCAAATATCAAAGTCTACACTATTCAAGAGCAACCTGTTCACTTTAAACTCAATAATCAAAATATTTATATGAGTCATGGTGACCGATATAAAACAAGTTTAATCTATAGGCTCTATACATACCTATTACGAAACAGAACCACATTAACCCTTTTAAGACCTTTTGAAAAGCAGATTATCAACCATCAAATGAAAAAGTTAAAATCAAAAAAGATATGTAAACATTTTATGAGGTATCGAAAAAGATTTAATAGCATCATAAAAAACTATCCCAAAGAGAGTTTAATTATTGAAGGACACTTCCATCAAGCCCTCTTCTATAAAAACTATATCTCTCTACCTTCACTTGCCTGTCAAAAGAAAGTGGCTATTGTCCAAAGTGGAAAACTAATTTTTAGAACACTCTAACTGAACAATGGTCGGCTTACTCTCATCTAACCTTGCACAAGTTAAGCGTTTTCCCCATAAACAACCTGTATCTAATCCAATAACATTGCCATCTGCATAGTAATCCAAATTGGTATCATTAACCAATGTAGACCAGTGACCAAAAACAATTGTTAAAGGAATAGAGCGTCTAGAGGGGCAAGCAAACCATGGATAGAGTCCTTTATTTAAACGTTTCATATTACTAGGAGAGCCTTTTTGTTTAAAATCCAACCGTCCATCTTCATGACAAAAACGCATACTAATAAATGAACTTAAAATATACTTCTCTATATCCAAAGAACTCGCTTTGGCATTAAATCTGTTGGAACTCTTCTTATTCATATGCTTTAACCACGCTTTATAGTTACGCCCCCGAAGTTTCTTTTCAATACGTCCTGCATAAGCAACTGTCATACCAAAATCAAACTGGGGTGAAATACCTGCATGAGACATACAATAACCCAATTTGAAATCATAATAAAAAAAAGGCTGTTCTCTTAACCAATCTATCAATACTTTTGCATTAGGAGCATCCAATATCGGTTGTATTGTTTTATTTGATTTTTTAATCCCTGCATAAGCACTAATCAGTGCTATATCATGATTACCCAGTACCACTTTGATTGAATCTTTAATAGAGTATAAGTAGTTCAATGTCTCTAACGACTTATTACCCCGATTAACCAAATCTCCTGCTACCCAAAGGGTATCTACTTTAGGGTCAAATGCTATCTTTTTGAGTATCTTCTGAAAATTATCAAAACACCCCTGTATGTCTCCTATTGCCCAAACTGCCATTATATCTCCAATAACTCTCTATATTTTTCTAACTTCTGTTCAAAATTTATCTTGGCATATGCCGAAGAGGGAGAAGGCAAATAGACGCTCTCTATCTCTAAGTAATCAAAGTGCATCTTAAAAAGTCTCTCTGCTAAACGCCCTGTAAAAGCCACTTTTTCTATGGTTGGATGCTTCTCCAAAAAATCTGCTATATTATTAACCTCTATATCTTCGAGTGAACTGTCCAATGAGTTCTCACGATGACAACTTGCCACCATATCCCAAAGAGCTATCTTGCTCTGCTTTAAAAGCCACATCTTCTGGTCACGATTATTAATCGGATAGGCACTAAGTTTTGAGAGTATCTTCCAAAACTGATTGCGTGAATGTGCATAATAGAAGCTCTTTTCAAAAGAATCAATACTTGGAAAAGAGCCTAAAATTAGGATTTTGCTATCTTTATATGTTATTGGGGGGAATGGGTGTTGTAACATTTTATTCATATCTCTCTTTTTTATATCTATCATCCCTAATTCATACACTAAGCGTAATGTCAATGAATTGAGGAATTAATGCTCAAAATTTGTAGGTTCGATTTTATCGAACAGGCTGTTTTATGGGTTTTAATTCTCGTTCGATAAAATCGAACCTACAGGATTCAGGCTTAATTCATTCGCATTAACGCCAAGCATCGGAACGAGAATAATTTTTTAATCACTAAACTGTATTGGACCCTCTCCACTACCATTTAATAGCTGTCTTACATAAGGGTTCTTGGTGTTTTTAAAGGACTCATTATCTGCCCATTCAATAATCTCTCCTTCAAAAAGAAATGCCAAGTAGTCAGCTGATTTAAAGCTCTCTTTCATATCATGGGTAATCAAAACCGATGTAACGCCTAGCTCACGTTGAAGCTTTAAAATCAATTGCGTAATCAAGTCACTGGTAATGGGATCAAGCCCACTTGTTGGCTCATCATACAGAATAATCTTTGGCTCCATAATAATTGCCCGTGCCAATCCTGCACGTTTTCGCATACCACCACTCAGCTCATTTGGTGCAAGTTCTGCCACCCTTTTTGCATCCAATCCTGTCATAGAGAGCATCTTCAGCACCTTCTCTTCTATCTCTTTTTCAGACAAATCTTTTCGATGCTCTCGCAAGGGAAATGCTACATTATCAAAGATATTCATACTATCAAACATCGCTCCATCTTGAAACAGATAACCGATATTTTTACGTACAGCCCTAAGCTCCTCTTCTGAACAGCTATCAACATGAACACCATCCACAATTATCTCTCCACGAGTGGGCTTCATTAATCCAACAATATGTTTAATAATAGTCGATTTTCCTCCACCAGAAAGCCCTAAAATAACTGTTGTTGAACCTTTTGGAAAGATAAGATTAACATCTTTTAAAACCTCTTTGGTTCCAAAGACTTTTTGAAGATGCCTAATCTCAATTAAAGGGTGCTTCTCATCAAAGGTTGGTCGCATTAACGAAGTGCCTTTTTAAGGTTTAAAACAAGCAATGCCAACGTAGAAAAAGCAAAAATCTTAAAGTTTATCTCACTCCCTTTATGCGTATTAATAAAGGCATCACTCTGTGTCATCGCTTCCCCAAGGCTTTGCATATGTAAAATATCAGGCATATAATAAGAGGTAAACATAAGCCCTGTTCCTGCTACTAAAAAAGTGGTCATAAGCGACCATCTATCACTCTCAAACGCTTTATATTTAATAACCTCATATAAAATGACAATAACCACCAAAAAGTTTACAGCATAAGCCAACTTCTCAAAAACATGGGTCATCAACAAACCCTCTTGAAAATGGCTTAAAAGTTCAGAACCAAGTAGAACTTCTGAATGAAAAATAGTTGGTGCAACAACAACCCCTGCCAATAAACCTGCACCAAGTACCGTTCCTAGTGTTATAATATATGTCATTGTGAATACTCTAAAGTATTTTTTTATCATTTTTTTAATCTCCTATGTAGTTTTCAAACTCTTGATTTAGAGCCTTATTATCTCGAATAACCCAACGTTTAAACGTAGAGTAGGAGGATTTTTTATCTAACTCCTCCTTTATCTCCTCTATAATGGCTCTTTTTAACTTTGTTTTAGCATATTTATCTAATTTCTTTCTAAATAAAACAATAGTATCTTTAATTTCATCTCTTAAATCTTCACATGAGTCACTTTTAGAGTCTATACCATTATAGATTCTCTCTAACAAAACCATGGTATTTTGAATTTTCAGATTTAATAAAGTATCTCTTTTAATCTGTTTGACTTCAACAATACAATCTTTACTATTTAATTTTAATTTTATATACTGCTCCACATCAATCTCACAGCAATCTAAAATTTTATTACTAGAGTCTATATTAATCTTTTTGGGTTTAACCTTATTACACTTTTGACAACAATAAAATAGATTTGAATAATCATTAATTAAATCAGGATAAGAGATTTGAGGATAAAAATGGTCAACTTCAAAATGTCTTGTAACCTCTTCACAGAGATAACATTTTTTATTAAAGTCTCTTTTCAAACTCTCTTTAACTTCTCTATCACTATATTTAGAAAAAGTAGGATTCTCTTTTCTATCTACTTTAACCATCTTCACTTATCCTATCTTGTGCCTCTTTAAATCTAAGATAAATTGTATCAGAAAGCATTGGTGCTATTTTATCAAGTTTTATGTCAAGTTCTAGTAGCTCTATCTCCTCTTCAATCGTTAAATTACCATTATCAAATTTTTCAACAAAATTTTCATATTTTAAAATCTCACTCTCTAAAACTTCTGAAAACTGACTATCTACTTCAAAATAATTCTTAACTATATCACTATAAGAGGCTTGATATAATTTTTCTCCACTCAACTGCTCCTTTCTCTCTAAATCATAAACCACACTATTCTCTATTGATTGTAATACAAAAGGGCTATGGGTTGTTACTATAAATTGTATATTTGGAAAAAAGCTTGTTAAAAGTGGTAAGATATTTTTTTG
>Ga0256843_1000733_pt1 | contig 27287 bp, 29 predicted proteins | sample AlvinellametaG_FD_191572 | JGI IMG/M metagenome (GOLD analysis project Ga0256843, IMG submission 191572) | Pompeii worm associated microbial communities from hydrothermal vent at the East Pacific Rise, Pacific Ocean - Alvinella | ecosystem: Host-associated > Annelida > Integument > Unclassified ... | reverse complement strand
TAAGTAGTTTGAGTGGTAGACAACCCCTCCTGTATCTGTATCTTCATAGTAGACCCTTATTTGCATTGTGAGACCCCTGTTTCTAAAACTTTTATGAAATGGTACATTTTTTAACTTAAACTTCATACTCCTCTTAAAATATTCAGACTATAATACAAATATTCTAAAAAAGAGAGAAGGCTTACAATGTTAACAATTTACATAGATGGAGATGCTTTTGTCAATATGCTCAAGCCCATTGTATTAAAACAGATAGAAAAGCTCAAAATTCCTACAGTTGTTGTAGCAAACAAGAGAATAAACATTGGAAAATCTCAATATGTAAGCTATGTTATAGTCAAAGCAGGTGCAGATGAAGCCGACAATGAAATTGTTACCATGCTTAAAGAGGGTGACTTAGTCATAACTGCTGACATTCCACTAGCCGATCGGGTCATTACTAAAGGAGCACATGCTATAGACCACAGAGGAGAGTTCTACACCCCTGAAAACATAAAACAGTACTTGGCTATGCGAAACCTTATGGAGAGCATTAGAGAGATGGGAGAGACGACTAAAGGGCCAAAAGCATTTACAAACAAAGATGCAGAGATGTTTGCAAACTCATTCAATATGTTTTTACAGAAATATAAACCAAAAACTACAAGTTAGGACAATACTGAGACAGATGAAATTTTATGAATAATAAATATACATATATGAAGAAGATTAATGTGTATTTTTAAGGCACAATTATGTATACTTTAAAATCATACAACATAATAAAAATTATACATAAGGGGAAAATATGGTTCTTGTTTCTGTTATTGGTGATTTCTACTCCTCTATTCTTCCAATTTTTTACGAATTCAAAGATAAAATAACAACACATATTATTGTACATGATGATTTTAGAAGTGATGAAATTTTCACTCAAAAAATTGTTAATGGAACTTTAAAGTTCATTCGTGAAAACAATCTCAACATTAAATCCTATGTTATTAAAATGGATGAAGACAGTTTTACTGCAGCAAAGACAGTCACACAGATGATTGACAAACATCTTCCAAAAAAAGAGTATGAAAAACTCTACATTAACATTACCGATGGTTTGGCAAACATTGGAGTAATGCTCTCTGATGCTTTTAAACCAAAAGGTGCAAATATTCTTACCTATGATAGATATGATAATGAATATAACATCTTAAAAACAGAGAGTATGAAAACATACAAAGTACAAAATTCTCTTCCTATTCGAATACATTTACAACTAAAAGATGTAGAGATTGTAGAGACACAAGATATAAGTTTTGCCAAAAAATATGAAAAGAATTTAAATCTTTTTTTTGAAAAGTACGAAGCCGATAAAAAGCTTTATAATAGTGAGCAGATGAAAAGTAGAGCGATGGATGAAATGCCAACAGGGTTTCTTTATGAGTACTACATATATAATCTCATTAAAGATTTAAACTATGATGATATTCTCATGGGTGTAAGAGTCAAAGATAAACTCTCTTCAGATTTATATACTGAGAATGAGTATGATATTTTAGTGATGAAAGAGAACCATTTACATATGATAGAATGTAAACATCGTAAAGAGTTAGACATTACAGCACTTCTTTATAAATTAGACTCTATACGAACAACTTTAGATGAAGATGCTAACATTATGATTGTTTCTAATTTTGATGAGTACAAACCTTCTTCCATCGATAATAAGAACTCTATTCCTATAGCACTTAAAAGAGGACTCGCTAATAAAATACACTTTAGGGGATCCCCTAAAAAAAATATTCTAGAATTTATTCAAGATGTAAATGAAATTTTTGGATTAAAGAGTGACAATTTAGCACTTATTGCACAAAAAAACAAACATTATCTTCCCTTAAAAGACCAACAAAGAGAAGAGATAAAACAAGAAATTAGTGACTTTCTAAAGAAAAAACTTGCTATTGACATAAACTTTTTTGATTATAAAGAGCTCCAAAGACTACTCCAATATGAACAAAGTAAAACTCTCTCTTCATATACCAAGGAGACTATGAGAGCCAAAAAAATGAAGAATTTCATCAAAATGATACTGACAATGTTAAATTCACTTAAAGGTGAAGTCTCTCTTTTTGATTTACATGACTACTATATAGAACATTTTAAGAGTTAAACTATGAAAAAAGATTACGACAAAATATTAACACGACTTCTTGGTATACTTACTAAACTCTCAAACGGTGAGATGCCCACAGCAAAAGAACTCTCTGAAGAGTATGGTGTCGGTGTAAGAAGTATTCAAAAAGATATATATGAACGCCTCAGTCACTACCCAATAGTAAAAAACAGTGAACATCGTTACAGCTTTGAGTATGGCTATTCTTTAAAGAGAACATCTCTTACAAATGACGAAATGGTTTTTTTAAACCTTGCGCTAAGTCAGTTTGAAGATGTTGATGATATTGATGAAATAAAAGATAGCATCTTTAAAAAGATTATAAATAAGAACATCTATAGTCCCTACTACATAAAGCAGGATGATTTAGAAGATTTAGACATTCACTCTACTTTCATAACTCAACTCGAATCACTCATAGAGTCTAAAGAACTTACCACTATTCTCTTTACACATAGAACACGCTTACTAGAGCTCTATAAAATAGCAGCTTTCGATGGCTTTTGGTATCTTTTAGCTAAAGATAGGGAAGATGACAAAGTAAAAATATTTCGTCTTTCAGACATTCGCAAGATTAGCCCAACAGGAGAGTATCACCACACTTCTCACAGTTATATAGAGGAGGTTTTAGAAAATGTTCACTCCGCATTTTTTAAAGATGGGAACTCATTTAATGTAACTATCAAGGTCTATCCAGAAGTAGCTATATACTTTAAAAATAGAGACTTTTTAGAGTCACAAGAAATCTTAAGTGAAGAATCTGATGGCTCTTTAGTTGTTAAATTTGAAGTGAGTCACGATGAAGACATAGACAACATCATAAAGTCTTGGCTCCCTCATATAGAAGTTTTAGAACCCAAGCGATATAGAGAAAAGATTTTACAAGAGTTAAAAAACTACATAGCACAGCTAGAAGCGAACTAACCCTTTCGTTTAGAGAGTATATACTTTTACCATCTAAAAAAAGGAAAGAGAAAATGAGAAAACAACACAATTTGTTTTACTATGTCGCTTATAGGGCACTAACAATTCTTGGGTTTACTTTAGCTATAAATGAGTTATTAATCCAGCAAAACGGAGTAGCACTCATAGGTTACTTTATGATTTTTGTTGGTGTGAGTGGAAGCTATCTATCGACACAACTAGAGAAAAAAATGGAGTTAGATTTTTGTAAACACTCTTTGTTGAAAGAGCTACTTGTCTTTATATTGCTTATGAGTTTTGGGATGGATATTCTCTCTTTATGGAATGCTTTTATGGGGAGAGAGTATTCAGTAGAAGTAATATCGATGAGTGCTCTTTTTTTTATTATTGCTTTTATAGGATGTCTTATACTAGGAAAAAAGGAGGCAAGAGAGTCATGAGTCTTTTACTTTTTTTCTTACTCCCTCCTGGGATGTGGTTTTTTTATATGCTTTTCTTTTCAGGAAGTTCAAGCAGTAGTAACTCAAGTAACTATTCTGATGGTTTAAGTGGTGATAGCTGTGATGATTCATTATGGGGTTGTGATGATTTTAGTTCAAGTTATAGCAGTTGGGATGATGATTGCTACGATGATTAAAATATAAATGAGGTGAAAGATGAAGGAGATGTTTTTACTCTTTTCGCATAGATTAACAGAGAGTCAAGAGCAATATGCAAGAGAAAAAATGGGAGTAGAGAAATTTATCTACCTCCCCGAAGAGTTACAGCATTTATGGAGTAATGTTCCTCCTGACTTGGATTCACTTGAGAGCTATTTAGAGCCTCTCAAAGAGTATCTTAACAAGATGCTAAGGGAAGAGTGTGTTCTGCTTATACAGGGAGACTTTGGAGCAGTACACCAGATGGTAAACTTCTGTAGCTTAAAAAATATACAGAGTTACTACGCAACTACAAAACGAGATGTGATAGAATATACAGATAAAAACAACAGAAGTGTAAAAAAATCTGTTTTTGAATTTAGGAGATTTAGAGAGTATGTTTAAACTATTAGAAAGCTATAAATCATTAATTATTAGTATATTGTTGGTACTCATTTTTTTATCAGCAATAGAGCATTTTAATAATGATTTGTGGCACTGGATTGATGCACTAATAACATTGGGAACACTTGCAGGGGTTTGGTATAACTACAAACAAAATGAAAAGCAGAAGAAGTTTAATTTAGAAAAGATCGCTATAAAGTTTAATATCAAAAAACTCAACAAAGAGATTTTAATAAAACCTTATCTTATTCGAAAGTTTTTTTCTCGTCAAGAGATACAAGGTGTTTTGGCTAATCAACTTATAAAAGGTGTTAGTCGATATGATATCGATTATTTATCCCATGATAAATACTTTGAAGATAGCTACAAAATTCAGAGAGGAAATTTGTCTCAATTAATTATAGATATTGAAGATGATGAGATAGGACAGTTTGCAGATATTATAGTTAGAGAATTAACAAAAGAAGAAGTATTAAATATTAGCATTAATATACAAAGTTTTATGGATATAGAAGATGGAAAACCCACTAAAAAACTTAAAGATGAAACTTTAGAGAAATTAAAATGACCTACACAAAACAAACTTACACCCTCTCCATTCCAAAACCCCATGACTTCATAGGCTCTAAAGTCCGTGGAGCTTTTGGGTATGCTCTTAAAAATGAAGTCTGTATTAACCCTACTATGGAGTGCAAGGGATGTTTTAGTGCAAAGGATTGTATCTTTTACAGCTTCTATGAAGCACAAAATATGACTCATGACTATAGACTCGACTTTAAACTCAATGCTAAGAAGTACAAGTTCTCACTTCTACTTTTTAATGATGCACAAAAACATAAAACCATCATAGCAAAAGCAATGGCAAAGTCACTTCAGACAGATAAAAAACTAGAGTTTAAAGAGAAAATAAAAACTCTTAAAACAAAAAAGAGAGCCAAAGTTATAAAACTAAAGTTTCTAACACCACTAAGAATGAAAAAGCAAAACAGATTTGCAACTCGTGACATAGAGCTCTTAGACATACTCCTTTCCATTCATAAACGCTACTTAGATTTACAGGGCTTGCCTTATACGAGAGTAACCTTAGACACAAGTTATAAAACTGTATCTAAAAATCTTCGCTACCAAGAGCTAACACGAAGAAGCAACAAACAAAGAATGACAATGCATTTAGGAGGACTTATGGGCGAGATAATAATTAGTGATGTAAATAAAGAGGTCTATAACTTACTAAAAATAGGTGAAGTGATAGGTGTAGGTAAAAGTACAGTTTTTGGACTGGGAAAAATCAAAGTGGAGGCAGTAGATGTTTAAACTCAACTGTATAGAGTGTGGTTACACTTGGGAGAGTGGAAGTGCTGATGTTAAGGAGTGTCCTATGTGTGATGGGCGAGATGTTGTTGTGATAACAAAAGATGAAAAAGAGGTGAAAAATGGCTAAGTATCTTTACGGTGCAAGTGTACAGGGGATTCAGGAGTTTATATTTAAAACAAACAAACTCCAAGAGATAGTTGGAGCGAGTGAAATAGTTAAAAACATATCTTCAAATAAGTACAAAAAAGGAGAAAAAAAAGAAGCAAACCCAATAAGCTTTGAAGATAATTTTAATCCAGATACTATTATAGTAAATGCTGCAGGAAACATAAAAGCTCTTTTTCACTCCAAGCAAGATTGTGAAGAGGCAGTTTTGGAGTTTCCAAAGATGGTAATGCAAAATGCTTATGGCATTACAATATCTCAAGCTGTAGTTACCATAGAGGGTGATACACCAACTCAAATAGAGTTAAATGAACTCGAAAAGAATTTAAAAATCCAAAGAAACAAGCCTTCCATACCACTAGATATGAGCATAAACCTTATGAAGCTCAACCCATCCACAGCAAAACCGATGGTAGCCAATGAGCAAGACAAAGCAACAGCACAAAAAATAGCAGCCTATAATCAATTTTTGGAGAATAACCCAAGAAATAAAGAGTTTAAAGATATATCGAGTTTTTCAAATAGTAAAAATAAAATAGCCGTTATCCACATAGATGGAAATGGACTGGGAAAACTCATTCCAACTCTCAAAGAGAAACATAATTTAGAGCTTAGTGAATTCTCTACCAAACTAGATGCAGCAACAAAAAAAGCCTTTGATAGTGCAAGAGATGAGACAATGAGCATACGAGACATTATCCTTGGTGGGGATGATGTTACAGTTATCTGTAGTGCAGATGATGCACTCTCCTTTACAGAAAAATTTTTGAAAAATTTTGAAGAAGAGACAGAGACGAGTTTTACAAAACTTACAGCCTGTGCAGGGATTGCGTTTTGTAATGAAAAGTACCCTTTTCACTATGCAGTCTCACTTGCAGAGGAGTTATGTAAGGTTGCTAAAGACCACTGTAAGAGAGAGTCATCTACACTTATGTTTCACAACATCCAAAGCTCTAACTTTCAAACTTGGGAGAAGTTTATAGAAGATGAACTCACCATCAAAAATGACACAAAAACTATAAGGTGTGATTTTGGTGCTTACTATCTACACAAACAAGAGGGGCAAGTTACCATTAAAGATCTTGTTCGCACCATAGAGGCTTACAGATGTGAGGGTAGCCCTATTAGTAGGCTAAGAAACTGGCTGAGTGAACTCTACAAAAGTGATAAAAATGCACAAAATCTTCTTGATAGAATCAATAAAATCACTCAAGAAAAAGGAAATTGGAACTGTAAAATTATGGATAAAAATCTTAAGTTCCTAAATACAAAACTCTCAAACGATAATCTCATCATACAAAAAGATGGTAATGAGAAAACACCTATCTATGACATACTCCAAATTCTCTCAGCAACTACACAACAAGGGGCAAACTCATGAAATACAACCTTACATACACACTCACTTTCCTAGACTACTGGCACATAAGCTCAGGGCTTAGTGGTGGCGCAAAGATTGATAGCAGTGTCATAAAAGATGAAGATGGTATAGCCTATGTTTCAGGAAAAACCATTAAAGGTTTAGCACGAGAGATGGCGGAAATAGATAAAGATTGCATCTTTATAAATAGATGTTTTGGAAGTAGTTCAAATGATGGAAAAGATGGCAAAAAAAAAGATATTTGCTACAGTAAAGAGGAAAAAGGAAAAAGTGGCACTTGCTATTTCACAAATGCCACCGTAAATCCAACAACAAAAAATCCAACAACAAAAGAGCAAATCATCTCCAATAAACTTCAAGACAACCTCTATGATGTTATAGCCTCTACTAAAATAGGTCAAAAAGATAGAGAAAATGAAGTTGAAGGCATTGCCGTTGATAACAGCTTACGAGAGATAGAGGTCACCATTCCCATAGAACTTACAGGGAAAATACGAGATATAGATTCAAAAGAGGATTTTGAAAAACTCAAAAAATCGCTACAGATGATAAAGAGAATGGGACTCAACAGAAACAGAGGTTTAGGAAGATGTCGGTTTTCAGAAATAAAAATGGAGGAAGAGAAATGAAAGAGTTAGTCTATCAAGTAACATTTTCAAGTGATGTAGTCCTCCCCGCAACATCCAACACAGAGGGAAATATAGAGCAGTTAGACTTCATACCAGGAAGTAACTTTTTAGGAATGGTAGCAAAACACTATGATGACTTTGAAAATAGTTTTGTAGTGTTTCACTCAGGGGCAGTGAAGTTTGGAGATGCACATATCTTACACGAGGGTGACACTACTTATAAAACACCTCTCTCTTATTTTCATAAAAAAGCAGACACTACACTTTTTTACAACCATCATTTACTGAGAGAAAAAGATTTTGCCTCTGAAGAAAAAGGTGGACTTGGACAGCTCAAACAAAAACGCAAAGGGTATATATCTAAGGGCAATGTTGTAAGCTATGTAGAGTACAACTACTCTCAAAAATCAGCCTACGACAAAGATGTAAGAAGAAGTAAAGATAGCTCTATGTTTGGTTATAGTGCCATAAAAAGTGGTACAAAGTGGCAATTTAGTATCAAAATAGATGAGAATATCTCACAAAAAGATAGAGAACTTATAAAAAAGAGTATAGAGGGAAAAAAGCGTCTTGGTAAGTCAAAGTCAGCAGAGTATGGACTCATAGAGATTAAAGAGCAAGGGAGTCTGCAAAACATCACAAACAGTTTTTCAAATGAGCTTATACTCTATGCAAACAGCCGTTTGGCTCTCGTGGATAATGAAGGTAACCCAACTTATGAGCTGCACCACCTCTTTGAAGGGCTCACACAAGAGAATATAGTGTATGAGAAGTGCCAAATAAGAACAAGTACATTTACCCCTTACAATGGGAAAAGAAAAACAAAAGATTATGAGAGAGTTTGCATCAACAAAGGAAGTGTTATAGTCTTACAAGGTGTAGCAAAAGAGAGTATCCCTGAGTATGTGGGAGCTTTTTTAAGCGAAGGGTTTGGGCATATACTACTCAACCCATCTTTTTTACTTCAAAATGAGTTCTCCCTTAAAAAGAGGAGAGAGGAGAAAGAGGAGAAAAAACCTTCAGAGATAACATCTCCTTTGGCACAGTTTTTACAAAAAAGAGAAACTGAGAAGCAGAAGCAACTTACTACCTTAAATAGTGTAGATAAATTTATAAGTGATTATTATGAAAAACTCTACAGCAACATAAAACCATCCCAATGGGGGAAAATACGAAGTATTTGTAGAAGCGATATTAAAAATTTTAAAGATGAGATTGAAAAATATACAGAGAATGGTAAAAAAACTTTGACAGAGGAGCAGATAAGAATGCTTTTAATCAAAGAGTATATCAGCAAAGGTACAAAAGCTTGGGAGAGTAAGCAGATAGAGACACTTTTACAAGAGAAGCACACTTTAGAGTTTGTAAAACTCCTCTCCATTCAGATGCCAAAACAAGGAGGTAAGTCATGAGTAGATTCCCTATACACATAGCACACATAACCATAGAGCTGACAACTCCACTCAAAGTGGGTTCAAATGCAAGTGATTTTTTACAAGATGCTCCTGTGCAAAAAGACTGGAATAACCTCCCTATGATCCTTGGAACATCTCTAGCGGGAGTACTGAGAAAAGAGTTTGACAAGCAAGAAGCAAATACAATCTTTGGTGATGAAGATACAAAGAAAAAAGATGCAAAAGCCTCAAAGCTCATTATCTCAAATGCACTTCTTTTAGATGAGCACAACAAAGTTACAGAATCTCTCTTGATGAAAAAGTCAAAGTTCTTACAACACTTTGAGAACCTTCCCATACGTGAACATACTGTTTTAAGTGACAAAGGTGTCTCTGAGAACAAGTTTGATGAAGAGGTGGTGTACAAGGGGAGCCGTTTCAAGTTTAGCATTGAGATGATAGAGGATGATGTTGAGAGTTTTCAAAAACTCTTAAAAGTTCTACACTCCGCACACCTGAGAGTTGGTGGGGGAAGCACCAAAGGTTTTGGTACGTTTAGAGTAGTAGAGCTAAGAACACAGAAGTTTACTCATAAGGATTATCATAGATACTCAAGTAGTTTAAATTATCTCCTAGAAAATAAAGAACCTATAGAGAGCACAAGCACCAAAAAATATACAAAATACACTCTCAAAATCACTCCTGAAGACTTTTTTCTCTTTGGCAGTGGCTTTGGAGACAGCGATGCCGATGCGACACCGGTATATGAGCAAGTGATAGACTACGAAAACAAATGTTTGAGCGAAAAGCAGATACTCATCCCTGCAAGTAGCATAAAAGGGGCATTGTCTCATAGAACAGCATTTTATTATAACCAAGCACAAAAGGTTTACTTAGAAAACCTCAAAGATCAAGAGAAACAAAAACACTTAGGTGAAAATAACAATGCAGTCAATGCTATCTTTGGGCATAAAAAAGAATTAGAAAAAGAGACAAAAAAAGAGCTTGGAAATAAAGGGAAGATACTCATAAGTGACTGCTACAAAGAAAATAAAGAAGAGACAAAAACTTTCGATCATGTAAGCATAGACCGCTTTACTGGTGGGGCTATAGATGGAGCACTTTTTCAGGAGAAAACTATAGCTCAAAAAGATACATGGGAAATAGAAATTCTACTTGAAAACAATATTTCTAGTGAGTTTGTAGATGCATTCGAAAAAGCACTCAACGATATAAAAACAGGTATGCTTCCTCTTGGTGGTATGACAGCTAAAGGGCATGGAGTATTTCAAGAAGAATGGATAAAGGAGAACAATAATGCAAAATCATAAAGAAAACTCTATAAGTTATATTACATTTAGACATATTACATCAAGCTCAGATATTGAAAAAATTGAAATAGATGATCATGATGTGATTTTGAGTATTATCAATATGATGCAAACTTTTCAAGGTTATGTGCAGTTTTCACATAGAGAGATCGATAGAGAAAAAGATATATTTCTCAACAAACCACCCCATGTTGAAAAAGAGGATGGTTTTATTTATGAAGCACATTTTGCACATAAAAACAGGAGTGTCTCCATAAGACAAGTAAATAATCTATGGGTTATATCCTTAACAGATATCTCTGCAGTTAACACAAATGATATACAAAGCTATAAATCAGAGATTAAAGATTGGGACTACAACATAAAAATGGCTCAAATCTGGGAAGAGCAAAACGATCCACTCTGTGAAGGAATGAAAGTAAAAAAACTTAAAAAAGTTGTTTTTGCAGGGTTTGAGAGCAATGAAAAACAAAAAGAGCCAAAAGCACCAACTCAAAAGAAAAGTTTCTATGATACCCTTGAAGAGACACAAAAAGAGAAACTACTTAGACACTTTTTGAGTATATTTCAACCTGAGTATATAGACTCACTACTAAAAGAGGAGCAGTAACTATGAGCATAGAAGCACCCTATAACTTTGTACCACTAAACAAAGAGGTTTTTTACCCAGATTGGGACAAACAAGTAAGTCATGACATCCCTTTTAGTGATGGAGAGAGTGGAGAGATAAAAATAAGCATAAAAGCAGAATCTCCTATATTTATTCGTAATCATTATGAAGAGGGGGATGACTTTTATGTAATGAAAAAAGATAAAAAAGATGTTAAAGTCTCAAAAGAGTTCTGTCACATAAAGAGAGATGGAGCAAAAGAGTACTACATCCCTGCTACAAGCATGAAAGGGATGGTGCGAAATATAGTTGAGATTATGAGTTTTGCGAAGATAAGAGTTGATAAAGATAAGCTAAAAGAGCCTTTGAGTGTTAGAGATATGACTGAAGATAAAGAAACAGGACAATTGTTCAAACATCCAATGGTACAAATAGCTAACGGCATAGGCTTTTTAAAATTCAATGAAGATGGCACAGTTTTATTTACCGATTACTCTATTGAAACAGTAGATAATTATGGAAGAAAAAAATATGCAATTAGAAAAATCAAAGATGACCAAATCAAAAAAGCTTACACTACTTTCAATAGAAAAGATGACTACTTAAAAAAATATAAGCAACTTCAAGGTGCATATGCAACCATAAATGTACAATGTCTAGCAAATCCTGATAACAATAGAAGATATTTAGCACTTTATGATAAAAATGAAAAACCATCTTTTATAGTAGCAAATACTTATATTGACGGAAAAGCTGGTGGCAAAAAGTATGAGTTTATTTTATCTGATGGTGACAAAAAAGCCTCTATGCAGTTTGGAACTAATGAACAAGAGAAAATTATCATAGATAACTTTAAAAAAGTTTATTTTTCAAAAGGAGATAGTGATACACATAAGTTGGGACAATTTTGGAAAAAACAGTTACAAACTCCAAAAGGGAAAGAGTATGGTATCCCTGTTTTTGTAAAAAAATCAGCAAAAGGGAAGATTCAAGCCATAGGGCTGACACAAATCTTCAAACTTGCCTATAACAGAACTCTCCTAGAAGCAGCAGAACAAAAGACTCAAAAAGGCAGATATGACTTAGCCGAGACAATCTTTGGGTATGTTGATGGCACAAAAGCACTCAAAGGAAGAGTGATGTTCTCTCACTTTAAGTCAAACCTTGTCTCCTATGAACCTGATACTAAAAGTGAAATTTTAGGTTCTCCAAACCCAAGATACTATCCAAACTACATAGAACAAAAGGAGTTGGATGGTTCAAAGGTAACAAGATATACAACACTTATGGATGATGCAACTATAAGAGGTTATAAACACTACCCACTACAACCAGATATAGTCCCACAACAATTAAGTGATAAAGATAAAGTGAAAACTCATTTTAAACCACTTGATACTGGTAGAACATTTGAAGGAGTTCTACGTTTTCACAACCTGAAAAAAACAGAGATAGGAGCACTACTGAGTGCCTTGACATTTCATAACCAAGGCGACGATTATATGCACAATATCGGTATGGCAAAACCACTGGGCTATGGAAAGATTTCCATAAAACTTGAAACATTCTCCTACTCCAAAAAACTCAAAAAAGAAAATCAAACAGAGTATATAGAAGCTTTTGAAGAGATGATGAATAGCTGGAACGATAAACCATATGCAAACTGGAAAAACTCCCCACAACTACAAAACCTTTTAGCTATGCATGACAACACTAAAACAAGAAGTTTACGATACCAACAGTTAGATCAACAAGAGTTTGCAAATGCAAAGAAAGCCAGAGAGTACTTAGAACCCTATGCCATATCAAATCCTCAAATAACAGAAGGTATCTAAAAAACAAAAATGAGAAAGGCTATTACAGAATTTTGGCAAAAAGAGTTTGGTATTTTTTATCATCCAAATCAGATAAAAGAGTTTTTCTCTAAAGATGGGTTTAAAACTACACCTGTAGAGCAAAGAGAAGTTTATGAAAAAAGAAGAAATCAAGAAGAGTTTGTAAAACTTTTAAAGCAAGTTGAAATGTTTAACAATGCAACAATGGATGAAGAAGAAAGAAGAATACTTTATGAGGACTTAACGAAAAAGTAATAAATATATGTTATAACAAACACTATAAAAGGTACAAAAATGAACACTATACTCTCTAGCTATACAGCAAGCGTCACAGAACTTAAAAAGTCTCATACAAAACTTCTTGAAGAAGCAGGAGATGAAGTCATTGCCATACTTAACCATAATGTACCGAGTGCTTACTACGAAAAGATTATGGAAATTGTAGATGACTACTATCTCGCTCAAGAGGTTAAAGAACGGCTTGATGATGGAGCAGCTTCTATAAAGGTAAATATTAATGAGCTATGAGCTTCACTTTAATCCTCAAGCCCTCAAAGAGTAGTCGTTTTAGTGTTAAAAATAGGAAAAAGAGATAAGTTTTACAAAAACTTATCTACTTCAAACTAAAAAACTCCCCTCCACGAACCAACGTCTTCGTACCACCCCACTATACTTCCTCTTAGAAAACAAGAGGAGTATCTATGAAGAACTATCTACTCTGCTACGACATAGCAGACCCTAAACGACTCTACAGAGTTAGAAAACATGCCTATCCACTTGCCCTTGGTGGACAGAAGTCCGCACTCTTTGTTCCTGCAACAAAATCAGAAATTAAAAAAGCACTTAAAACCCTCACAAAAGAGATGAAACTCGATGAAGATAGAATCAACATCATAGAGGTAGAGGAGCACCCACTCATCTTAGGAAGAAGCATGGACATTATCTATGATGAGGGAGCTATCATCATATGAAAAGTATTATTATTGACAAGTCAGATGAAACTCTAAGCATTAAAGGGGCAAAACTCTACACAAAAAAGCACACCATTCCAACAAAACTCATAGATATTCTCATACTCACAGAGTCTGTAGAAATTTCTCCAAAGAGTCTCATAACCATAGCAAATGAGAACATTGCCATTCTCTACCTAGCAAAGGACTCCAAGAAGTTTGCACTCACTCTTCCTTGCATCTCCAAAAACTCAGAGATGAAGGTCATGCAGTACAAAGCACTCGCTTACAATGTAGACATAGCAAGAAGACTCCTCTATGAGAAGTTTCTCTCCCACCAGAAGAGTCTTGAGGCGTTTGATATCACTATAGATATCACGACAGAGGTGGCTACTCTCGCACTAGCAAAAGATATAGATTCTATGATGGGCATAGAGGGAGCCTTTGCTCGTCGTTACTTTGGGCACTACTTCTCTCTTTTTGAGAGAAAACTCACAAAGGGCTACAGAAGTAAGAACCCACCACAAGACCCCATAAACGCCATGCTTAGTTTTATCTATATGCTTACATACCACTCCATTACTGCAAAGCTCTACATGAGAGGGTTTGACCCAAGCATTAGCTACTTACATACTCCCTTTCGCAACCATTTTGCTCTGAGTTCGGACATTATGGAGAGTATGCGAGCCGACATAAACATCTTTGTCGCAGAGCTATTTTTAGACAAACAACTCACAACAGATGACTTCACCTTTAAAGGTGGCGTTTACTTACGATACGAATCTAGGAGAAACCTATGGAAAACACTACAACCCTTTATGAACACTCTCAACAAGAAGGTGAACAAACAGATAGCAAAACTCAAAAAAGAGCTACAGCTAAAAGAGACCTAATCATAAGAGACAAAAGCCTCACGCTAAGACTAGAAGCCAAACATATAGATGTAAGTGATGGCGTTTTGTCTCAAGTCTATGGCATACATAACATAGCAAGACTCTACATACATAAAGACATAGCACTTAGTATAGCCGTGTGCTATGCTCTCTCGAAGTATGTAAAAATTTTCTTCATAGATGCCAATGGAAACATTATAGCAAAGTACAAACGGGTGAAGAGAGTATGAGCCTAGCACTTAAAGAGTACATAATAGCCTATGACATTAGCAATGAAAAACGTCTTGCACGAGTTGCTCGCTACCTAACAAAAGAGAGTATGCGAATACAGTACAGTATATTCTATCTTCCCTCTGTTACAAAAGAGCGGCTTCAAAGAGTAGCAGAAGAGTTAAGTGAACTCATAAACAAAGAGGAGGATGACCTTAGAATATACACCATAAAAACAAAAGGCTACAGAGCAGGCATAGCAGTAGATTTAGCCCACCCTTTTATAATAACATAAGAGCCGCTCTGCTACAATACTAGAAGTAATAAAGAGGATGAGAAGGTGTTCAAACTAAAAGGAAGCTTATTTTTAAAGTGTAAGAATTTCTTAAGAGTAACACACCCCAAAACTACGAGAGTTGGAACGATTACCAAATGATCCGATTATAAGGGGATTGAAACAAATTAAGAATTGCACAGATACAATACCAGTATATTACCAAATGATCCGATTATAAGGGGATTGAAACGATCCAATAAAGTGCTTCTGGTTGTGTGGGTTGATTACCAAATGACCCGATTATAAGGGGATTGAAACACTTCTGATTCCATTGCTCATCTTTAGTGAATAATTACCAAATGACCCGATTATAAGGGGATTGAAACACATCTAATATATTTTTTTGCATCATTTTATTATTACCAAATGACCCGATTATAAGGGGATTGAAACTTATGATGGTTTTTGTTTCATCATCTCTAAAATTACCAAATGACCCGATTATAAGGGGATTGAAACAACTATCATTATTACAGCCGGAGCCACCACAGATTACCAAATGACCCGATTATAAGGGGATTGAAACTCACATAACTACAAATCTACAAATTTCCTATATTTTTTTTACTATGCGAACTGATGTATTCGCACCAAGAGTCTATACTTTCTTTCTCGTTACAGAGTCATCTGTGACAAACAAAAAAAGGAATACTTATGAAATTACAAAAAATCGCAGCAGCAGCACTACTTTGTGGGACACTTGTCTCATCGGCATCAGCAGGAACTAACTACAAGCTACTTAACAGTCTACATGCAAGTGCTTCATACGGCTTACTAGGATTAGACTCTGAGAGTACTACCTCTATAAACTATGAGTTTGGTTATGACTACCTCTTTGAGAACTACATGGTAGGTTTTAATTATGTCGTAGAGACACCAACAGATGAGGCATACTTTGATTATGGAAGTCTTGAGTTTGACTTTGGGTACAGAGTGAATCCACAGGCACATGTTTATGCCCTTCTCTCTTACGACTTTACAGATGAAGCTACAGCCGGAGGTATGGGCTTTGGTGTAGGAGCAAAGTACCAAGTGTTTGACTCTATTGCTCTTATGAGTAAACTAAAATACAGCTCTATGTCACCAACGCTAGGAGAGAGCTATGGTAAAAGTGTAGCGACTGTTGGTATAGAGTTTAACTTTAGAAAAAAAGATGGTTCTACACGCTGGTAGAGATAGACCCTAACACTCCGGCTCTCTTTATTTCAAACAAGTTGTGACTTCAGTGCAGAAGGAAGTTACAGACATTAACATTAAGCCTTTAGAGTACTTCTAAAGGCTTTTCTAGAGAAAGCACACCCTAATGCTCTTTTTCTCCTTTCTAGGTGTGTAGTGCTTGTGTAGTTACTCTCTGAGGGTATATATGCTTTCATAGTTTATTTAATCAGCATAAAATAAAATCAAGCCCCTAAAAATTAAAGTAACTATGAATTTAAAAGCTTCTTTATCGTCTCTTTGAAAATAGGAAGATTGTATCTAACTACATCTTCTATGATATTGTAAATACTCTTTAATCTATCAATAGCATTAGACATTTATAAGCTCTTTGAGGATTGATTTGTTTGTATCAGGTACTAAATCTATAGGAGTGTGAAAAACCTCTTGTAACTCTTTTTTAACCTCATCTATTCTAAGAAGTTTTGCAAAACCACCCTTATAGTTTGAAGAAAACTTATCATAATCTAATCTATATGCTACATCTATATCACTAAACTGAGTTTGTGTATCTCGAGCATAGCTTCCAAAGAGTCCTAAAAGTATTAAGCCCTCTTGCTCGTAAGCAGGTTTTAATTCTCTTAGTTTTGATAATATAGTATTCTTATCATGAGACATAATTAACCTCTTTTTTAATCTAAAGAAGTATAACATAGTTTAATTTATACAATGGTTGTTAACATATTATCTAAGTTCAAATCATAAATGCAATTTTCTTGAAAGATTGTGGAGCAGGAGTTAACTGAAAATAAGTTACCCATTTGAATGTATAGGGGCTTGTTTTTTATTTAGCCCCTAAAAAGTTGAGATTGCTATAATATATCTTAAATTAATATAGACTAATTAAATTGTTAAAAGTTCGTTGTTTAGGGATTTTGTAAATTTTATTGGATTATCTTAAATGAAGTTGTGGATGGGGTAGAGGGATTCGAACCCCCGAATGCCAGTACCAAAAACTAGTGCCTTACCGCTTGGCGATACCCCATCATTTTGAATATAATAAATTGGTTGCGGAAACAGGATTTGAACCTGTGACCTTCGGGTTATGAGCCCGACGAGCTACCGAACTGCTCTATTCCGCGGTGTTTTAACAAACTACTGTGTGTTTGTGAGCCGAAATTATAGACAAAATCGTTTCTAATGTCAAGGGTTTTACAAAGAAATATGAAAAAATTTGCAAATTTGCATTTTAGCCCCTATTTTACTGCTTTTTTAAACTCTAACACACACTTCATGTTTGCATAAAAATGTTATGATACAAAAAACAAAAAGAGAGATTTCTATGAATGACACTACAGATTTAACAACATTGACGATACGAGTTGCCGTATTTGTTATTATTGCGGGTATATTTTACTTTGTATTGAAGGGAGAAAAAAAGAAGTAGAAAAAACTACTTCTTTTTTAAGAGAGAGGAGAACTTACTTTAACTTACCATTTCCATAATGTTTGAAAAGGTAGTCAGTTACAGTTTTTGCATCTTCTTCAGCAATAGGTGCCTTAAAGTGTACAATCATCTTGTCTACTTTATGTCTCCAAAATTTACGAGACTGTGGCCCTTGGTTAATAATGTAACCAAAAGAGTGACACATGAGACAGTTAGCTTGAACAGCATCAAAACCTTTACCCATTTTAATTTCATACGAGATGTATGGAACTTCAACATCACCATCAACCTGTGCAAAGAGTGAACCAAACGCCAATGCAGTTAATAAAACTATTTTTTTCATCATATCTCCTTAAACCACTTCTATTGTAACTACATCGATACCGTTATATTTGTATCCACCGTGGTTCCAACCAATATCTTTCGCAAATGGCTGCTCATCACCTAAACGGTTAATTGCTTTAGCCATAATGTTCACTTTTCCATACTCTGTAGGCTTGTAAGCGAATCTAAACTCAGTAAACGCATAACGTCCACCCTCTTGTTTTAAAAGAGCCTCTTTCCAAGTTTTACCCTCATCAGTTGAAACTAAAACTTTTTTAATTCCATGTCCATCATCAAAAGCAACACCTCTTACAACAACATGAGAGTTATGGTAAACCTTCATACCATTTTCAGGGTACCCAATAACAGACTTCACATTCATGTTTGTAATTGGCTTAGTTGGTTTAAACTTATGCTCTGGAGTTTCACTCTCCGTTTCATTGTCAGGTACACGGTATGCAACATCCATAAAGAAAAGAGATTTGTACTTGTTTGTAACAGTAATGTTACTAAGCATTTTTACCCAACTGTCAGAGTAGTACCCTGGAATAACAAGACGAAGTGGGAAACCATTTAAGTATGGTAAATCTTCACCATTCATCTCATAAGCGATAATAACATGGTCATTTAACTCATCGAGTTCTAGTTCACGAACAAAGTTTGGCGTTTCATAGTAAGCAGCATTGTCTTTACCGTTAAACCCAATCCAGTGTGCATCTTTTTTAAGACCAGCTTTTTGAAGGATGTCGGAGAGTCTTACACCCTTCCATTTAGCACAACCCATTGCACCACTACCCCACTGAATACCACCAGCAATTGGAGTAAACGCAGAACGAGAGTTACCACCACACTGAAGTACTGCTGTTACCTCAACTTGCTCAAAGTCATTTTTAAGCTCTTTTAAACTAATTTTTAACTCTTTGTCAACTAAACCATTAATGCTAATAGTATATGTCTCTAAGTCAATGTGTGTTGGAATGTCCGGAAGGTGCCATCTTACAAAAAACTCATCATTTTCTGTAATTCCTCTTGCAAATGTAGCTCTAGGAGACTCTAAAAGTGGTGGTCTGTCAGAGTATGTAATCATTGGACGTTTTTCTGGGAATGCCATTTTTGACATTTTACGCCCATCTATAGGTTGATGCGTTTCACCAGCAGATAGGTTACTACCTATTATAGCAGCTGATGCAGCAATCGAAGTTTTAAAAAAATCTCTTCTTTGCATAAGTTTTCCTTATAAAATATATTATTTGTATTATTATATCCATTTAGATTTAAAAAGAGTTAAACTTCTAAGTATAATTCATCTATTTTGCTTTATAAAATTTTTGAGATTTTAGTTCATCTACAACACCATTTTCAGTTAAAAAGGAGAAAGGCACAGAGTGCTGCTCCCTTGCATGGCGTACTGTAAAAACTGAAAAGTGTAGATGTGGCCCACTACTGTAACCAGTATTTCCAGAGTATGCTATAAGCTCACCTTTTACAACTTTCTCTCCAACTTTTACAAGAACACCTCTATATTTTAAATGATAATAGAGTGCAAAAGTACCATCTTCATGTAAGACTTTCACATAATTTCCTGAGCCTTTAAAAGATGTAGCATACCCACCAACTTGAGAATTTTCTTTTACCTTAACGACTCTGCCCTCTCTTGCCGCATAGACTCCACTACCCACTTGCATAGGAAAATCTACTGCATACATAGAAGAGCCTTTATGTGAAGTCTCTGTTTTAAACCCTTGACTTACCCTATGACTACTACCAAGGGCATAAGGTAAACGGTAGATGTATGTTTTGTCATGTTTTGCATTCTTTGAACCCATACACCATGTGTAGTCGTAACTGTAACTTGCTTCATCACTCTCAACACTTAAATGCTCATAGAGTACTCTACTTTTTGCACCCACAACAAACTCATTTTCTAAAAGATGTGTGAGCGAAACATCTTTATATTTTCCAGTAACAGCAATAGTTATGGGATAAAAATTTTCATTTACTACATAAACATCTATTTTATTGTGTTCTCGTGCTACTTCCATTCTCACTTTTTTCTCCAAGTGCAAGCTTTTCTTAGAACTATAAGATGCAACATGTAACTCTTTTGCAAAAGTATTCTCTGTCTCTTGGAGTAATTGACTCTTTTGTAAACACTTCTCTAAAGGAGTACAGGCTCCCTGCTCTTTCTTTGAGAGGTAGTATGCTAAAACACTCCGCCTAAAACTCCTTTTTTCGAGTAACTCAGGAAGTTTGTAGGAGAGTAATTTTTGAAATTTTTTATAGTCATCTACCTGCACACTTTGTAATACACTTTTTCTTAAACTATCTAAAACTGCTTCATACTTTTTTTGTAAAGATCTCAGTTCCCCCAAGTAGTGCACTCTCCTCTTACTCTCCACTTTTGTAAATGTTCTCTTTGCCTGAACTACATACTCCTCTATTTTATCTGCTAACTCCTCAGACATAAGTTCTCTCTCACGAGCAATAGCTTCAAATGTTGTTTGTGCTTGAGAGAGAGGAAGTGCTAGTTGTGAGAAAGGAGTGCTTACCTCTCCTGAAAAAAGAGAAGTAAAGAGAGCGATGAAAAAAAAGAGTCTAAGGAGCACTTATGTACTCAGGAACTAGTTCTTTGAGTTTTTTGTAAATTCTTTCAAAGTCTGTTGAGTAGACACGTGTCTGTGCTACAGTAGTTATAAAGTTTGTGTCTCGTTCAAAACGCGGGACAAGGTGCATATGAATATGCTCTGCAATTCCAGCACCAGCTGCCTTACCAAGGTTCATTCCTATGTTAACACCGTGTGCCCCAAAACCCTCTTTTAAAAGCCGTACACACTCTTGCGAAAGTTTTGCCATATGTAGCCATGTTTGAGCATCTAGCTCCTCTAATTTATCTGTATGAAAATGAGGAATTATCATAAAGTGACCTGGAGTATAGGGGTACTTGTTCATCACAATAAAACAGTGTTCATCTTTATGGAGTATGTGTAAGTCTTCGTCACTATTTTTACTAATGTGACAAAACACACACCCCTCTATTTTTTTTCCTGCAACATATTCATCACGCCAAGGTGCATAGAGTATATTTTCCATTATAAATTTCCTTTGAGTTCTTGAGTGTAAACGACAACTCTATCTCTTCCACTATTTTTAGCATAGTAAAGTGCTAAGTCTGCAAACTTTAAAACCTCATATATCTCTTTACTATCTTCAGGATAGTTAGCAACCCCTATACTAAGAGTTTTAGAGAATTTTTCAATCGGTGTATCAAAAATAATTTTTGCAAAAGTCTCTCGTATCTCATTAGCAATTTTTTCAGCTATAGAGACATCGGTGTTAAACGTAAGAATGACAAACTCTTCACCTCCATAACGTACTGCTAAATCGGAACCCTTTAAAACATTTCTAAAGACATTAGCAACCTCTTTTATAACTCTGTCCCCTACATCGTGACCATAGGTATCATTTACAGACTTAAACATATCAATGTCAACCATTAAAAGGGAAAAGTGAGAGCTCTCTGTAATGTTTGTCTCAATGTACTCATCAAAAAATCGACGATTATATAGAGAGGTCATTGGGTCACGAAGAGACCTTTCACTGAGCATATCCATAAGTATTTTTGTTTGTAAAACAGGCTCTGTAATTTCAAAATAGTTAGTAATAATAGGAACTAACTCTTTAATTCTTAAAAGCTCCTCTTCTGAAGACATATAAATAAGAAGTGTTAAAGAGTACTCTTCTGAAATAGTAAAAGGAAGACAGAGACTCTCTTTGTCCTCTCTGTAGCATAAGTTACAAATTTTATGAAAGTCTACTGAAGAGGTTATGCTGTTTGTTCTATATGCACGGCAGACCTCTTTCGATGTTTCCATAGATTCTGCATCTACATAACTCATCTGTTCAGACTTGTAAACAGCTATGCGTCTTTTTGTTACAGAGTTATTTTCAAAAATAACAAACTCTTTTATTTTAAAATGGCTCTCAAGAACAAACGCGACACGCTCATATATTTGTGTTTTATCTATGTCTGTCTCTATTGTCTTTTTAAATTTAAAAATTTCAGACAAATCGTTCAGTTTTTCAGCAACCTTAGCAGCATCATCGGAGAGTACAGTCTTTACTTGGTAGGAGAAGTCACCCTTATAGGCTCGACTAATCCCCTCCTCTAAATCATCAAAAAGCTGAATGTATGGCTTAATAAAATAGCGCGATATAAAAAAAGCAAGAATTAAAAAAGCTAAGGTAATAAGGACTATTTTAAGGGTTATATCATAGGTTCTATTCTTTACATCGGCTATGTCAATTTTTAATGTTATGGCACCAAGGACTTCACCCTCTTTAACATTTGTATGGCAAGAGAGACAGTTAGGAGTGGAGTACTTTGAAGCAACATAAGGAATAGTCACTCGTAGATGACTCTCATTAGCATTATCTACAATTTGAATAACTCTTTTTCCATCTCTAAGAACCTGTTTCTCTATGTCATCATACTTGTAACTATTAATCTCACCTTCACCATAAATATCTATAATTTTTTTACTACGTAAGACTCGTAACTCTTGCACATTTTGATGCTTGATCATGTTACTTAAAAAAAGTTCTCTTTTGTCCATTGCTCCTAGTGCCATATGTGCTGTTAAACCATCACGTACTGACTCTGCTATAGAACTTGCCCTCTCTATAGTCTCCTTTTTTCCAAAGTTTACAAAGTTGTAAAAAACATTCCCTATTATGAGAATAGAGAGCAGAGAGAGCATTAAAAAAACGATAAGAAGAACTTTTTTATTTATGTGCATTAAAAACCTTTTATGAATTCACCAAGTCATCTAAATGTTTAAAGAGTTCTATAGATGATAGTTCTGTATTTTCAAAGAGTGCAATTATTTTGTCATTGTCAATATGCTCACTATCTTTTAGTATCTGCATAACCTTCGCGACATTCTCATGAATTCTTCTATGGGGCTCATTGAGTGCTTTAAAGGCACTACGGCTTGCAAACTGCTCTTTACCCTCACCCATATACCATTTTCCAATATTACAAGCCTTATCATCACCTAAGCTAGCATCATACTTACCATCAAATACAGCAGAGTATGTGTAGTTCTTGTAAATAATATGGTCAAGTTTTACCATATTTACAAGAAGTTCTTGCCCAATAATTGTATTGTCCTCTTTAATTTTGTCTACATTTCCTACCATAGAGAAGAGAACCTCTTTAAACTCGTCAAGTTTTTTTTGTGAAGAGTGTGCATGTGTCTCTATTTTTTCACTATTTTCAGACATATTTATAGAGTTCTGTTTCAATACACTAATGTTTGCTTCTACCTCACTTGTAGCCTTTTGTGTACGCTCTGCAAGCTTACGTACTTCATCTGCTACAACGGCAAAACCACGACCATGTTCACCTGCACGAGCCGCTTCAATTGCTGCATTTAATGCGAGAAGGTTTGTTTGGTCTGAGATGTCTTTAATGAGTGTTATTACCGTAAAAATATCTTCAACATTTGCATTTAACTGTTCAGAAGAGCTTCTTGAGTCTGTTACCATCTCAGTAATATTTGCAATAGTAGCAATAATTTCATCAGTAGAACTCGTCACCTGCTCAATAATTTTTGATGTAGACTCATTTAAGCTATTGACTGCGTTTACATTTTGAATGTTCTCTTCCATACTTTCTCTTAGGTTATTTACATTTTTTATGGAACCATCAATCATACCGTGAGAGAGTGTCAATGTAAGAACATTTTTCTCCATACTCTCTTTCACCTCTTTTGCAGACTCTTCAGCCCTTAAAGCTTCTTGCTCTGCGTCTAGTGCTATCTGTTCGACTTTTTCTAAGAATGTATTAAAACTTTTACTCGCTTCTCCTAGTTCATCGTTAGAGACAATAGGTAAACGCTTAGAGAGATCTGCTTCACCTAAAGAGAGCTCTTGTGCTACTTTATGTAAATTTTCAATAGGTTCTAAAATAAACTTTTTAATTACCAAAAAGAGAAACACGAGTATAAAGACATCTAAAAAGAGCATAATGTAAAGCTGTCGGACTAAAGAGTTCTCAGAATCTACAATAATACTGTTCACATTCTCTATGTCATTTCCAATAAGAGCATACGCAACAACCTCACCCGAGAAGTCTCGAATCTCTTGTGAAACGACAAGATACTTAGAGGTAATTTGGTAGCTCTTTACATTTGCAATATCTATATTCTTTAAGTCATTAAAAAAGTCATTATTAATAACATTTGGTTTTACAGCTAACGTGTAGTTAGCAATTTTCTTAGCATTTTCTAGTGCAGTTGCAGTAGAGAGAAACTCATTTTTCATTAAAATAACAATATCATAGTTATTAATTGTACGAGCATCTTTTACAATGGAGTTTAAACCCTGCATAAACTCAACAGAACCTAAATACTCACCATTTTCCATAATAGGAGCTAAACCTCTTAAAACAAGACCTGCTCGCCCTAGTTCAATAGCTACAATTGGCTTTTTAGTATTTTTAATAGTTACAATAGTTTTACGAAAACCACTTAAGTCATCACCAAACTTCTCTGGTTTCCATGTTCGTAAAAAACTATGTAAATTTGCATCGTGAATATGTACTTTGACATTTTTATAGTTTGTGTACTCTTTAAACTCATGAGAAAGAGACTTTAAACCATCTATGGCTATAGAACGGTTATGCTCTTTAAGAGCTTTTACGACATCATAGTTTTTAGAAAGATTTATGGCATTTGTTAGACCAATATTCTCTTTTGCCTTCATAGACTCACGGTAGACAGAAGAGAGATCTTTCGACTGAGAAGTATAAATGTTCTCTTTCATATCATCTATGGAGTAGACATAATTCACCATGACAATGAGTATGCCTAAAACTATAGAGAGTATCAATGGAACATGTATTTTTGTTTTTATGGATAGATTTTTTATCATATTTACCTTATCTTTTAATAATGTAGACTATAGAATAAATTTTACTCTTTTGCAACTTAAAGGATTCTATTAGTGTGAGACCGTTCTCTCTAACACTTTTTCGACAGATTCTATTTTTGTTTTTAAGCGATTCTCTTTATTTTTTCGAATGTCAAATTTTAAAGAGGAGTAGACTCTGTCACAATCACTCACCTGTTCATAAGCAAGTTCAATAATACTAAGTGCCTCTTTCATACTTGTTGCCTCTATAATAGTCCCCATAGGAGTTAACTGGTATGCAACACCTGACTTGTCAATAGCATCTATAATTTTACTTACCTGCTTTGAAACCGAAGAACCTTCACGCCCATCACTCGATGTAGGGAACATACTAAACTCTAATAAAACACTTAACATAATTTTTTCCTTAAAATGGTATATAGCTCACATTTTAACAAAAAAGCTATGAACTCCTCTCTAAGGAAATTTTCTATCTTCTCTATTTTATTTTGTTCCAAGTCTTTCTATCTTAAAATCTTTTATATATACTTTTAGGAGTCCTATGCAGACCATTGTCCATACTCTTTTTCTACTGTTTCTCTTAAGTGCATCTAGCTATGCAGCCTTTATTGGTTCACTCAAACCAGATGCTCAAGTGGCAAACATCTCTTTAGGTGTTGGAGAGAGCTCTTTTCAAACACAAAAAGAGATGCTCTTCACATCTTCTTTTGGTGGTAACTACTACTATAACAGAGGTTTTATGTGGGGTTCTTCTGTAGGCATTAGCTATAGTCAAAATCCAGACAGTACTATTGAAGCAGATGGTGTAGAGGAGCTGTATGGTCAATTTCGTTTTGGCTATGCTCTCAATAAAAGTAGTACTTATGGTTTAGCACTCTATGCAATTGTTGAGTTTGAGTACCTCATATACAGTAGTCAAATGCCAACATACCCTTCTGGAGATTACGAGGAGAGTATTAACTTTGCTACAGCAACTGCAAAAGGTGTGGGCTTGGAGTACCGTTTAAAAACAAACTGGCTCATTACAAGTAGCTACACAACCGCAGAGATGCAACCAGACTATGGCAAAAAATTTACCTATGAAAAACTAAGCTGCACTCTTGGCTATAGTTGGTAAGCCTATAAAAAAGCAAAAACTAAATCTGGAAAGAGTAAAACTAACCCGAGTGCTATAAGTTGTAAGGCAATAAAGGGAAGAATTCCTTTATAAATCTCCATAGTAGTCACACTCTCTCCAGCAGCCCCCTTTAAAAAGAAGAGAGAGAGTCCAAAAGGTGGTGTTAAAAAAGAGGCTTGCAGATTCATAGCAATAAGTACCGCAAACCATATAGGGTCAATGCCAAAAGCTGCCATTACTGGCACTAAAATAGGGACAATAATAAAACTTATTTCTATAAAGTCTATAAAAAAACCAAGTATAAAAATACTTAACATTGCAATAGCTATGAAAGCCCAGACATCCCCAATATCTTCACTGAAAAATTCTAAAATGAGGTCACTACCACCTAGTTCATTAAAAACTAAACTAAATGCTGTAGCACCTATAAGAATCATAAAAATCATACCAGTAAGTTTTAGTGTCTCAAAGAGTGCATACTTCAGCATGCCAACACTCAAAGTTCTGTTTATCCAAGAGAGAAGGAGTCCACCTACTACACCAAACGCAGCAGACTCAGTAGGAGAAGCAATACCTGCAAAAATACTTCCAAGTACTGAAACCATTAACAGAAGCGGTGGCACAATAGCTTGAATGAGTGAGTAAAAACTCACATCCTCTTCAACCACCATAGCTGGTGCAACAGAAGGGTTAAAGTAAGAACGAACAAGAATGTATGTCACATAGAGAGAGACAAGTGTTAGCCCCGGTAAAACAGCCCCAATAAATAGCTCTCCGACACTTACACTCATAACATCACCTAAGACAATAAGAATAATAGAGGGAGGAATAATCTGTCCCAAAGTTCCAGAAGCGGCAATAGTACCACTTGCTAAAGATTTGTCATACCCCGCTTGTATCATAAGAGGAAGAGCTATCACACTCATCATCACTACACTTGCAGAGACAATACCTGTAGAGGCAGCTAAAATTGCCCCAACAAGAACAACACTCACACCCAGTCCACCACGAACACCTCGAAACATTGCCGACATTGAGAGCAGAAGCTTCTCTGCCATGCCTGACTTCTCTAAAATAAGCCCCATCATTATGAACAGGGGGACAGCCATGAGGGTTGTGTTATTCATAATCCCATAAATTCTAAAAGG
>Ga0256843_1000732_pt1 | contig 27287 bp, 27 predicted proteins | sample AlvinellametaG_FD_191572 | JGI IMG/M metagenome (GOLD analysis project Ga0256843, IMG submission 191572) | Pompeii worm associated microbial communities from hydrothermal vent at the East Pacific Rise, Pacific Ocean - Alvinella | ecosystem: Host-associated > Annelida > Integument > Unclassified ... | reverse complement strand
ACTGTGAGGGAAATAAACTTTCAAGGGAACTGGAAGAAAAGATAGAAAAAAGATATTTTGAAAACGAGTTTGAGCTGAAAACAGGAAAAGAAATAGGAAAAAGCAAAAGAATAGACGACGTAATTGGAAGATATATCGTACATATAAAATCATCGTTTCCTAAACATCTGAATTTAAACGGTATGAGAATCGTGCTTGATACCGCAAACGGGGCTGCTTATAAAGTGGCACCCACTATTTTCAGTGAGCTCGGTGCGGATGTCATAACCATTAACGACGAACCTGACGGATTTAATATTAACCAAAACGCCGGAGCCATGCATCCGGAGTTTTTATCAAAAAAAGTCCTTGAATACAGGGCGGATATAGGTTTTGCACTTGACGGGGATGCTGACAGGCTTGTAGTGGTGGATGAAAAGGGAGAGATTGTTGACGGTGACAAACTTTTAGGCGCACTTGCTTATTATCTGCATCAGAACAATAAACTTAAAAATTCAGGCATCGCAGTTACCGTTATGAGCAACGGGGCGCTTGAGGATTTTCTCAAAAAATACGGAATTGATGTATACAGAAGTGCTGTAGGAGACAAATACGTTCTTGAAGTTATGAAACAAAAAGATCTAAACTTCGGAGGAGAACAGTCCGGGCATATAATATTCAGTGATTACGCTAAGACGGGAGACGGGCTTGTAAGCGCGCTTCAGGCCGTGGCGTATCTGATTCAAAGCGGTAAAAAAGCAAGCGAGGCGTTTAATCTGTTTGAGCTGTATCCTCAGGTACAGGAAAATATCCAGGTTTCGTCAAAACCTCCTTTAAATGAAATAGAAGGTGCAAAAGAGCTGCTTGAAGAGGTTGAAAAAGAAGGTTACAGACATCTTGTCAGATATTCCGGGACTGAGAATAAATTAAGACTGCTTGTAGAGGGAAGCAGTGAAAAAAAAGCAAAAGAGCTTTTAAACAGGCTTGTACAGTTTTTTAAATCCAAACTTGCATAATTCGGAGAATTAGTTGAAGATAATAAAATTTTTAACAGCTTTTTTGTTTGTGTTTATAATAGACCAGGCGTTAAAGTATGCGTTTTTAAACGGGTTTGAATGGCAAAGCAGATGTATATCCCTTACACTTGCAATCAATAAAGGCGTAGCTTTTTCAATGTTTGAGTTTTTGGGTGAATATCTTAAGTATCTGCAGCTTTTGCTTGTAGCGGGTCTTTTTTACGTGTTTAAAAAAGAGTTGATTTTAAGTAACCACCCTTTTATCAGCGGTGTTTTATTCGCCGCAGCATTATCAAACCTTTTAGACAGGTTTACACGAGGCGGTGTGGTTGATTATGTGTACTGGCACTGCGGATTTGATTTTGCTATTTTTAATTTTGCAGATGTTTGTATAGATTTTGCCATTTTGATGTTTGCATATTATTACTTTTTTGGTAAAATTCCCAAAAAGGTCGCGTAGCTCAGTTGGTTAGAGTACTACCCTGACATGGTAGGGGTCACAGGTTCGAATCCTGTCGCGACCACCATTAATGATTTTAAATTTTATACTTAAATGGTGTCTGGCACCTTATTGGTAAAGAGTTAGAACCTCTTGGTTGGAGAGTTTATAATTCTTTTGAAATTTATCCGTGTGAATCAATATTTTAATATCATTTATGTGTTACAGAGTATTTGAAACAAAAATCTGAAATTATTCTTCTTTGAAGCGTAAAATTGATTATAATGTGTTTAAATATAGGCTTAAAGGAAACTGATGAAACTTGAAATTCAAAATGTCGGAGAAATTGAAATAAAACATATTGTTCTTGATTACAACGGGACAATCGCAAAAGACGGAGCGGTAAAAGATAGTGTGAAAAGATACATTAAAGAGCTTCAAACCCTCTTTGATATTTACGTAATTACAGCCGACACTCACGGAAGTGCGGCTAAAAACCTAAAAGATACCGGTGTCAAACTTAAAATTTTAACAACTTCAAACCATACAAAAGAAAAAGAAGAATTTGTAAAAGAGCTCGGATATGTTTTTGCAATAGGAAACGGAAGCAACGATTCGTTGATGCTAAAAGCGGCGGAGCTTGGGGTGTGTGTGATTGAAGACGAGGGTGCGAGCGTTAAGAGTGTAATAAACGCGGATATTGTATGTAAAACAATAGAAGATGCGTTTGAACTTCTGATAAAGCCTAAAAGAATCATAGCAACATTAAGACAATAGTCTTAAGATGCTCTTCAATTATATACCGCATTTGTGAAAACAGTTTAAATGCCGAAATGGTGAAAATATTGGATTGCTGCATAAGTATGTTTTATTCGGTAAATATAATCTCTTTTTTATTCCGATGTGGATATAATTATGCATCAACCGTCCAAAAGTGTCTGGCACCATATATCTGATGTTAAGCACAAATACCTGAATGTATGATTTTTATAAATAAAAAATTATAGATTTTCACAATTATTTAATTCTTCATTATTCATTTTCCATTGTTCATTGAATAGATATATCCCCTCACTTTTGGAGGTATTTTTTCTTTTCTCATTTTTTCTTTAAAATCCTTGTCCATTACCGTTTTTACAAAAGGTGCGATGTAGATCTTTTCATTGTTTGAATCTATTGCTATTTTGCCCTGAATTACACACGAAAAGCCAGTTTTAACAACCTCGTCCCTTTGGGGTTTTGTCATAATTATTCCGAGCTCTTTTAAAATAAGGTCGGTTTTTTTTATATCTATTTCAGGATTTGATTTTTTAAATGAATAGAGTTTTTCATTTCTGCTCCAGTCTTTTTGAAACAGTAAGTTTAGATCTTTTTCAAGATATTCAAAACTTTTTTTAACCCCGTTTGCGAAAAGATCTATGAATTTGTTTGAGAATTCGTCCCTTATGAAGTTTCTTTTGTATTTTTTATCGAAATTCGTTTCATCGATGTAATATTTAACGCCTTTTTCATTTAAAAAAGTTACAATTTCACTACGAGATACATTATAAAAGGGTCTATATATTCTATAAAACTCTCTCTCCTCCCATTCACCCATTGCTATTAATTCTTTAAGTCCCGCGCCTTTGCTTAGCTGCATTAAAAACCATTCAAGTCTGTCGTTAAGCTGATGTGCCGTAATTAATGTGGTGTAGCCGTGATTTTTAATGATTTCTTCAAAGAATTCATATCTGCACTCCCTTGCGTTTTTTTCACTGAAGTTTTGTAGTCTGCACTCTTTAATATAGATCTTTTTATTGTATTTTTTGGCAAGTGTTTTTGCGTATTCGACTTCTTCGTCGCTTGTGGCTCTTGTATGGTAATTGACTATCGCAATGTCAAAATCAATCCCCTTTTCTAAAAGCCAGAAAAAAAGAGCCGTGGAATCCACCCCGGCCGAAAACGCAAGTAAATTATTTGATGATTTTTCCAATTAACTGTTCTCCCGCTAAAGTTTCTATTTGTACGCTGTAAAGCTCTCCTATTTCAAGGTTTTCGATTTCGCTTTCGTTTATCAGTATGTCTCCGTCGATTTCAGGAGCCCAGAGTTTAGGACGTACGCTGTAAAAAAGCTCATCTTCCGTCAGACCGTCGAGGTAGCATCTGCATGTTTTATTCAGATATTTTTTAAGCGCTTTTTTTGTTGTCTGTTTTACGGTTTTGCCCATCTCTTTTGCGCGCTTATCGATTATGCTTTGAGGTATTTTGTCTTTTCTTTTGTAAGCAGCCGTGTCTTCTTCATCTGAATATGCAAATACATTGACTCTGTCGAATTCGAACTCTTTTATAAAATTTTTAAGCTCTTCAAAATCCTCTTCACTCTCTCCGGGATGTCCTACGATTACCGAAGTCCGGATGAAACTGAACTCTTTTTTCATTTCATACAGAAGTGATTTTAGCTTTTCAACGCTTCCAGGTCTTCTCATGATTTTTAGCATTTTTTCGCTGATGTGCTGGATGGGCATATCGAAGTAGTTTTCAACAACCGGTGAAGCGAATATTCTTCTTATAAGTCTTTTGGTTGTGGTTGCCGGATAAAGATACAGAATTCTTACCGTAATGCCTTCGATTTTATCGATTTCGTCAATTAGTCTTTCAAGTCCGTCTTTTATGCCTTTGTCCCTAAGATACGAGCTTGAATCCTGGCTTGCGAGTGAAAAATCTTTAAATCCCTGTGCTTTTAATCTTTTAATTTCTTCAATAATTTCGGGAATTTCCCTTGAGTTTAGCCTTCCTTTGAAATTCGGAATCGCACAGAATGCGCATTTTTGGTTGCAGCCTTCGCTGAGTTTAATGTAAGCGTGGTAGCTGCTGCCTGTTATTACCCTCTCTTCATTGTGGATGAGGTAAACGTTTGGTGAGAATTTAGAGCTTTTTGTTTTGACGAGTTCGTCTATTTTGTCAAAATCCCCGACACCGCTCCATACGTCCACTTCCGGAATCTCTTTTGGAAGGATGTCTTTGTATCTTTCGCTAAGACAGCCTGTTACCGCAAGAACTGCACTCTCTTTTTTTTCGTTTGCAAGTTCCAAAATAGTTTCGATCGATTCTTCTTTAGCAGGGTTTATGAAGCCGCATGTGTTTACAATCAGCAGATCAGCCTCACCCGGATTGTCTGTAAGTGTGTATTCGTTTTTCAGTTTTCCAAGCATAACCTCACTGTCAATTAAATTTTTAACACATCCCAAAGATGCTAAATAGAGCTTTTTCAATTGTGTCCTTTTTAATTGAATTTTAACAAAAAAAGTAATATAATGATGCATTATACTTCTTAAGAAAAATGACGATTTATCAAAGGAGAATGATTGGAAAAAATAGGTCTGGTTTTAGGATTTTTGCTTTTGGCGCTCGGAATGTATAAAATTGATATGTTTTTAATACCCACGCTTGATTATTTCGGAAAGTATGTTTTTTTTGCAGCTATAAATATTTTTGTGGTGTGGGTTGAATATATGTTTTATAAAAAATTTCAAGGCTGGCTTAAGACGGCCATGCCTGTGCTGTTCGGGTTTATTATGCTGCTTGTAGGATTTAAATTAGGAGTTTGATTTGAAAAAACTTTTTTCTTTTTTGCTTTCTTTTTCTTTTGTTTTTGCTCTTTCAAACAGCGATGTTATTGTTAATTATTACATGGACGAATGTTTATGGGGCAAAGTTATAGATTTTTCCGGAAACGGATATTTTGCGGAGCCTCAAAACGATGCAAACACTACTGCCGGAGGCGTAATAAACAATGACGGAAATTTAACGGTACATAATTATCTTGTACCTGATAAAGCAATTACCGTTGAGGGTAATTACACAATCAAACTCTGGGTTAAATGGCCGCTTGATGATGAGGGGCATACTGACTATAAAAGCGGCAGTAAAGAATTGTATTATTTTAATATAGCGGACAGGGACGGAAGTGATGATGATTTTATATATTTTGCAAAATATATTGATGGAAGCGATGTGTCATGGTATTTTTGTATAGATGATAATGTAGATGATGATCATTGTAAAAGATTTACACCACCAAGTAATGGCTGGCATATGATTACCATTGTAGCGAATGGTGATGATTTAAATACTAAATTTTATATTGATAAATCTTTAAAACTTGATAGGGATTATTATTCTTCCGGCGATTTGATTTTAATTGGTGCAAGTGATTATAAAGATGATGAAAACGGTCAGACAATCGGTTCTTTCGTAGATGAGTATATAATTTTTAATAAAGCGTTAAGCGAGGATGAGATTGATGATGTTTACGATAATGAAAGTGCAGGGAAAAATTTTGACGGAAGCGATAGGCTTCAGTACTTTTTATGTGAGGACACGGATCCCGGATGTGATTTGGAAAACGGATTGAAATTCACTACATATGACATAAAAGATTATAGTGACAAATATCCTGAAAATCATGCGGAATATGACGATTTGGAAGCTGCTTTCGCAAAAATGAGTTATGAGTTCGGATACGGGTTTAAAGATAACATTACATTCAAATATTATAGAAATAACAATCCTTATCAGGAAGATCCGGATAAATATTATATGAGTTTGTTTGAAGGGTATATTTATATTCCTGAAGCCGGTACATATTCTTTTGCGGTAAACGGAGAGGATGCGGTTGAGGTTAATTTCGGTGATAATGAAGATGTATATTACGGATGGTACGGTAAACATGTTGTAGACGGAACGGATCATAATTTCAGTATGTCTTTCGGTAAAAAAGGTTATTATAAAATAAAATTCAGACATGAACACTGGAGTCTGTTTGATAATTACCGTCTGTACTGGAAAAAACCTGGTGACAGTGATTTTGAGGTTGTTCCCGGGGATTATTTTTTCCATTGTAAAATTCCAAGACCTGTGGCGGAATACAGAATGGACGAATGTGTATGGGACGGCAGTGACGGTGATGTGAAAGACAGCAGCGGAAACGGTAATGACATTACTTCCAGGGGCGGAGCACATACAGCAAAAGGCGGAGTAATCGAAAGAGAAGGTGTTTTTGACGGAGAAAACACCAAAATCCAAGGTACATGGAATCAAACGTTTACAAATCAGGTGACTCTTAGCGCATGGTTTAAAACTGAAGTCGATCAGAACTGGTTTGCAAGAATAGTTGAGTTTTCCAGAGATGACGGTGATTACCAATATGATACCGCCTTGGCATTTGATAAAAACGGAGAGGTTATAAGAGGATGGACCGCAAACAATGACAAAAAGAGAACCGATGAGGTTACGTATGATCTGAAGTCAAACGGATATTTTGACGGAGAGTGGCATCAGGTTGTATTTACTTACAACGACGGGGATATAAAACTGTATCTTGACGGGGTTGAGGTTAATTCCACAACAAGCAATATCGGTGATATTACTGATGGGGCAACTTTGTGTGTAGGAGGGTATTATAAAAACGACGATCACAATTTCAACGGTGCTTTGGATGAAGTAAAAATTTTCGATAAAGCGTTGGATAAAAAGCAGGTTGAGGATTATTATATTGATGAACTTCATAAATTTAATTTTGACGGAACAAAACGACCTTTTGTAATATGTCAGGCTGACGAACCTGGATGTGGTTTGGAAAACGGTTTATGGTTTTCAACATACAATATTGAAGATTATTCTCAATATTATCCGAATAATCACAGTGATTATAATGAACTTGAAGATGAGTTTGCCGATAGTGAGCATCTTTTTGGAGAAGACAGAATTGATAAAATTTACACAACTGCATTTAAAGACAACAATCCTTTTCAGGAAGACCCGGATGATAAATATTTAAGTATATTTGAAGGTTATATTTATATTCCGGAACCCGGTATTTATTCTTTTGCCGTAAACGGTGATGACGCGGTGGAAGCTCTGTTTAAAAAAGATGAGAGCGTTTATTACGGATGGTATGGCGGTCATGCGATAGACAGTACGGATCATAACTTTCAAATTTATTTTTATAAAAAAGGTTATTATAAATTTAAATTCAGGCATCAGGAATGGTTAGGACAGGACAGTTACAGGTTTTATTGGAAAAAGCCGGGTGATAGTAAGTATAAAGCAGTGCCTGAAGATAATCTGTTTTATTGTAAAGTTTCATATATTTTCGATGCGTGGGATGTGGATGAAGACAATACTACAAGGTATATAAAAACAAAAATAGTCAATAATGAGTTTAATCTCTCAATTGTTTCTATGGATAAAAACACTTCTGAAGAAACGGAGTTTAACGGAACCGTATGTGTAAGGCTTGTAAGCGGTGAATATAACTCTTCATGGCAAAAAATACTTTTTGAAGAGGAAAAAGAGAAAAACGAAACATTCAATATCGATAGAGCGGTAAAAGATGCAAGGATAAACATTGTCTGGCTGATTGATCAAAACGTTTCATGTCCTATTGACAGCGATGATGCGAACGAAACCAATTCAACCGATAATTTCGCGGTTCGTCCCGAAAAGTTTACGGTACAAAATACAGTTTCGTCCGTAAAAGCCGGAAATGAGTTTAATTTAAGCATAAAAGCCGTGGATAACTCAGGTGCCGCAGTTAAAGATTACAACGAAACAGTTTATATAAGAGGAGATAGTGTAGATCTTGAATACAATGAGACTAAAAGCGGCTGTGCTACAGGAGAACTTGATAAAAGAGGGGGAGGAGAATTTGCTGACGGGGAGAGTAATATAACCCTTGCGTATGACAATGTAGGGGAGCTGAATATTACGATAAAAGAAGTGAACGGAAGTGAATTTGCACTTGTGGACAGTGACGACACACCAGATAATGACAGGTTCATATCACCTGCAGAGACTACAATAGGTATAGGTGTTGATCATTTTAAATTGAGTGCGGCTTATGAAAACTACGATGCTGAGAACAACTTTACTTATTATGACGACGAACTTAATATAAGTTCTCATCTTGAACTTAACATAAGTGCTGTAGATAAAGACGGAAATGTCGTAACAAACTATAATAAAGAGTGTTACGCAAAAGATATAAGTGTAAACATTGCACATAACGACGTAGACGTCAATGTATCAAAAATACTTTTTAAATATGTCGACACAGCTTCAAATGCTGTTGATGAAAATGTATCGGTTGATGATAATTTAACGTTTACGTATTCAAAAGAGAACTTTACAACTGATGATAACGGTTCAACACGTGTTGATGTTTATATAAACTTCGACAGGAATCTTTCAAACCCTGTTAATCCGTTTGAGTTTAATTTAACGGATGTGGATGTAAACGACACCGATGCGAACGGTTCTTTAACACTTAACAAAGCGGCTCTTTATTATTACGGTAATGTTGTTATAGACGATATTCTCGCTGTTGAGGATGATTTTAACAAAACGTACTATTTTACCGTTTATGACGACAACTCAAGCGATCCTTTGATACCAAATCCCAAAGAAGTAAAATATTCTTGGTATTATAATATTTTACATAATGCGACAGACGGTAATGTAACCGATTCCGAAATCGTAATAAGCAGGGATTATAATTCATCAAACACAATAAGCGGCGTGGATGTCAGTGTGAAAGATATTCAAAACGGAAACATTACGTTTGAAATCAGCAGAAGCGATACATCAATCAAATTTGTGGTCGTGCATCTTTTAAGTCCTAATTTAAGATGGCTTTGGTATTCAAAATTCGGAGAAAAATATGATATTTCAGACGGTTCTACATGTCTTAATCATTTTTGTTTTTCAATCTCCTGGCAGGATATAACGACAAAAGGGGAAGTGGGAAGCGGGACATTTAACGGTACGGAAGCGAATGTAACGGATACCAACTCCACTAAAAGAGGGGTTAAGATATTCAGGTAACGAGATTTATATCCATATATTATCTATAAGTCTCGTATTTCCTACTTTAGCCGCAATTAATATAATTGTATTGATGGGTATAATCTCTTTTATGTAGTTAAAATCCCTGTCAACAAATGCGATGTACTGAAGTTCGTCAACATCTAAAATTTCAAGCATTTCTTTTTTAATTTCTTCGATGTTTTTTGTTTTTGAAGAGAGCTTGGCGGCCCTTTTTAATGCTTTACTGATGCTCAGAGCTCGTTTTCTTTCTTCTTCGCTTAAGTAAATGTTTCTGCTTGAGAGTGCAAGGCCGTCTTTTTCTCTTTTGGTTTCGCATTCTACTATTTCGATATCAAAAAAGAAATTGTTTACCATCTGTTTAATCAGATACAGCTGCTGGGCGTCTTTTTTACCGAAATATGCACGGGTTGGGCGGATAATATTGAATAGTTTATTTACAACCTGTAAAACACCGTCAAAATGTCCGGGGCGGTTGAAACCTTCTAATATGTAACCTTTGATTTTAGGCGCTTTTATCAAAACTTCGTCGTTTGAATACATATTATCAGGCGTAGGGGTAAATACTGCGTCTACTCCCGCGCGTTTGCATATTTCAAAATCCGCTTCAAGACGTCTTGGATATTTGTCCAAATCTTCCCCCGGGAGGAACTGGGTTGGGTTTACGAATATTGAAACTATTACGTAATCGTTTTCTTTTCTTGCTTTTTCGATTAAACTCAAATGTCCTTCATGCAGGGCTCCCATAGTAGGGACGAAACCTATGCTACCGTTTAGGGATTTTGTGTAATTTATGGCTTCTTTAGGTGAATTTAAAATTTTCATAAGCCGCCTTTTTTGGTAGAATTATATATAAATTTTTTCATCTTAAAAAAGGCGCTTAATGCAAAATATTTATATCGAGAAAATTAAAAAAATAAAAAACAAATACAAAGGCATCGAACTGACAGGAATAGTGGGTTCATATGCAAGAGGCACAGAGAGTGAAAAAAGCGATATAGATATTTTGTATAAAATTGAAGATACTTTTTTGTATGAAGTGGATCCTTTGCAATTTTTTACTTATTTGAATGAAATAAAAAAAGATCTTCAAAAAGAATTGGGAAAAAATGTTGATTTGATTGACATAACAACGCTAAATTCCATTGCAAAGAAATATATGTTGAAAGATAAAATTGATGTGTGAAAAGATAGAGTTTGTTTTACAACGTATTGATTTTATTTTCCGTACTGTCGAAAAGGCCGGGTATGTAACAAAAGCATTGGAAGATGAAGTTACTTTCAGAGCGGCTATATTGATGCATTTATCACAGATTGGTGAAGAAATGAGTAAGATTGACTCTGAAGTTTTATCTAAGCTGGATTTACTTTCAGATGCAAAAGGTGCTTATGATGTCAGGAATTTTATAGTTCATAATTATGAGGGTGTTAATTTGGCTTTGATTGAAAGAATTATAAAAGAAAAGCTGCCCGTTTTAAAAAATAAATTCTATAAATATTTCAAAGAAAACTGTAAAGGATAAAAATGGACGCATATGAATACAGCGAACTTATAAAAGAACTTGAAAACAAAATAGAAAACATCGAGTCTATTTTAAAACCTGAAAAACTTGAAGCGAGACTCAGAGAAATCGAAGAGCTTGAGAACTCTCCGGATTTTTGGAACGATCCGAAAACGAGTGCTAAAGTGCAAAAAGAAAAAAACGCAATTTTAAGAAAACTTGAAAAATATCAAAAAGCGAAAACTGCACTTCAGGATAATAAAGACATGTTTGAGCTTGCAAGCATGGAAGAGGATGAAGAGACGCTAAATGAAGTTTTTAACGACGTTCAGGATCTTAAAAAGATAATAAGGGATCTTGAAATCGAAGTGATGCTAAGCGATGAAAACGATGCGAAAAACGCGATTATTTCTATTCATCCCGGTGCAGGAGGTACAGAGTCGCACGACTGGGCGTCGATTCTTTACAGAATGTATTTAAGATATGCCGAAAGAAGGGGATGGAAAGTTGAAGTGCTTGATTATCAGGCGGGTGATGAAGCCGGAATTAAGGATGTAAGTTTTCTCGTAAAAGGTGAAAACGCTTACGGATACCTAAAAGCCGAAAACGGTATTCACAGACTTGTAAGGGTTTCTCCTTTTGACAGCGGCGGAAGAAGACATACTTCTTTTGCTTCTGTTCAGGTTTCTCCTGAAATTGACGATGATATTGAAATAGAAATCGATCCTAAAGATATTAGAATCGACGTATTCCGCGCAAGCGGTGCGGGCGGACAGCACGTCAACAAAACTGAAAGTGCAGTAAGGATTACACACCTGCCTACGGGTATTGTTGTAGGATGTCAGACAGACAGAAGCCAGCATAAAAACAAAGACATGGCAATGAAAATGCTTAAATCAAAGCTGTATGAACTTGAACTTGAAAAAAGAAAAGCCGAAGAAGAAGGCAAACCTAAAGATGAAATGGGATGGGGACATCAGATCAGAAGTTACGTTTTATTCCCTTATCAGCAGGTAAAAGACAACAGAAGCAATAAAGCATACTCAAAAGTGGATGATATTCTCGACGGGGACCTTGATGAAGTTATTGAAGATGTATTAATTGCACAAAAGGAAAACCAGGATTGAAAAAAGCGTTAACGTTAATAGAACTTATTTTTACGATAGTAATAATCGCAGCCGTTTTTACGGTGATACCGAAAATAATCTATGTCAGTAACAAAACGCTCGAATTTTCAAAAAAAGAAGACGCTGTATTTAATATGATGTCCAAGATAATGGACATCTCTTTAAAAGAATATGATGAAATGAACACTAAATACGATGATATACTCCTTACTTCAAACGACAATATTCTTGAGTGCAATTCTACAACAGGCTACAGAGTTGGAGGGTTTGCAGGAAGCAGAAACTGCTTTGACGCGGTTGATGAAAGCGTAATAGGCGCAGACAGCGACGAACCTCCGTATGATGATGTGGATGATTATGACGGTATTGAAGAAAATACCACAAGAAGCGGGAGGGTAGTGTATAAACTCAGCATAAAAGCGGGATATACGGATGAGTGGTCGGCGAGTGATTATAGCGATGAAAATCTGAGTTTCAAATTTACGGATACGATCTCATCTTCCAAATCAAATATAAAGCGTATTTATATAGAAATTTCCAATGACGCCGGCAGCATATCCACCGTGTCTTATTACAGTGCCAATATAGGGCATATAAAAATAAACAGCGTACGGTGGTAAATAAATTGAAAATGGAAAATGGACAATGTAAAATGGAAGATTATAAAACCCCTAACGTTAACAACCTTAAATATTTTAATAACTTTAAACCTTCATTTACTTTGATAGAAGCCATTTTTGTAATTGTAATACTCTCGTTTGTACTCATAGGCGGGTTTCAGATCATAAATAAACTTTATGTAAGAAATTATATTGTCAAAAAAACTTCCCGGTTTGAATTTGTTTCCCAGCAGACGCTTGATCAGATAAGCTCTCTTTTGTACTACAGAATACCGCTTAGCGTAATAGGATATAATCAGGCTGATGGGTCTTTTAAGTACATAGGTGACATCACTGAGGATGAAAACTACACCGTATTGGAGTGGATCGGATATTTAAACGATTCGATTGTAGAGAGTAACTTAAGCGGTTTTGTCGATTTGTATGCAAGTTCAAAACCTGTGATTGAAGCTGTAGATTTTAATTCCGATTTTATTAACGACATTCTCCAAAACAAATACTCGACCACAAAAGATCTAAAAGATCTAACGGCCGTAATTTTTGCAGGGACTTTCGATAACGGAATAGAAGATGTGCTAAACGACTACAACAATTCATTCGGATGGCATTCTAATGCGGCAGATTTTGTTTATCTTATATCCGATACGACACAAAACGGAAACAACTGTGGTTTGAGTCTGAAAAAATATGACGGAAGTGATGTTTCGGGTATCAGAATTTATGAGAAGTTTTATCTTGCGGACAGCGCTTATGCAGTTGCGTTAAAAAAAGATCTTGATCCCGCCAAATGGAACTGTTCTGAAAGTATAGAACAGTTTAAAAACGACGATTTGCTGCTTTTTTACAACTACAGACCATGGAAAGGCGAAACGTTTTGCGGTGACGGAGGTGACGGAAACGTAACGCTGCTTGCCGGGAATGTCAGGTCTTTCAGGGTGAAAAAAATCAACTCGCACCTTGTGCTTAAAATTGAAATGTTTGCATCCAAAGCCGATATAAACATATCGGTTTCCAAACAAAAGGTTACGTTTTGAAAAAAGGATTCGGTTTAATAAGCGCCATTATAATACTGCTTTTGGTTGCTACGTTAATGGTTGTGGTTGTAAAGTTCGCTTTTATAAGTGTCAAGCATACTTCCGACAGTTATATTCAGCAAAGGGCTGAGCTGTTTATGCAAAGTGCGGTGGAAAACGCGCTTTTGGCGATAGAAGGGTATGACAGGAAAGCCAACGGCAACTGCCTTGAAAACATTACGTTTGAAGATCCCCAGGGCAGGTTTGTTGCCAAAATCAATGTATTGAAATATTACTGTTACGATTTAAACGACTGTCCGTGTGCCAATGCCGTAAATATTCAGACTCCAAAATCCCACGGATACGTGCTTTTAAAAGTTACTGTCGAGAGTAATGAAAGCAACGAAAAAAACAGCGGCAAAAAAATAAAACTTCAAAAAATAACCCTTCAAAGGCCGTAAATGAGAGCGTTTAGTCTACTTGAGCTGATTATTGTACTTGTAATAATGGGTATATTGAGTTTTGTGGGGCTGCAGTTTATTCCTGATGAAACCTTAAATTCCGACACTCAGGTGTTAAAACAGAAAATTCTTCAAAAAAAATCAAACGCACTTGGTTATAAGCTCACAGGCAGTGACGATTACGTATGCATAACGTTTGATAAAGATTATCTAAACAACGAAGAGAATGAATCTTCCCAAAAGGTGCATTACAAGTTCAAATCCGATATATCGGTCAGCGGTTTGCAAAACGGGAACACTCTTTGCTTTGATTTTATGGGAAGGCCTTTTGACGGTGAAATAGATGTGAATTTGACAAAAATTATACATACTAATATAATTATTTCGCTAAAATACAGGCAAAAAGAGCAAAACATTACTGTTTTCCCCATTACAGGAAGCGTGAGGTGATATGAAGACTATTTATTTAGCACAAAACGACATATATATTTATGAAAACGACAGAGTTGTTAAAAGCGAGCTTAAACCCGTAAAAGGGGCGGTTACTTCGTCTATAGGCTATAAGGATATTATAAATATAACATTCAAACTCCCTAAAACCGTAGAAAAAGATATGCTCGAAATAGAAGCGGAAAAGTATGTGTTTACTGAAGCCTCACTTGATTATCAAAAAGAATATAAAATAAATTATATATTCAGGGAATATGAGGATTATTATAACGTTGAAGCGTTTGTTGTAGAAACAAACGTCCTAAAACAGAAATTTGAAAAATATCTTAAAGTATTTAAGCATATCGATTTTATATCCGCATCACCGTTTGTATTCAAGTCATATTACGACATTACAAACACACCGCCTAAAAACGACGTATTTATCTGTTTTAACGAAGAAGAGGCGTATTTGAGCTGTTTTGAAAACGGAGAGTTTGTGTACGTAAAGGGGCTGAGTAAACTCTCTGCCCTTTCATCTCAGCTAAACCTCGATAAACAGCAGACGGTGGAGCTTTTAAGCGAAAAAGGACTTGATGAGACAAAATACGAAGATTCGCAGGTTTATTCTGTTGTGGAGAGTTTTTTTTCTCAGCTTTTTATGAAAGTAAACAATCTTATAAATTACTCTATAAGCTACTACTCACTTACGCAGATTGACAGGATTTATTTTTACTCTCCGTTTAAAATACACAATCTTTTTGAAAGTTACACCGGTTTTTGGGACCTGAGCGGAATAGAGTTTAAAGAGTATAAAATACAAACAGATTATGACTACTTTGATTATACGGCTCTTATATACAATGCAAAACATTATGAAAACGAAAATGAAAACTTTTCAATTTTCCCGAAACCCGTTCCTTTTTACAGAAAAAAAAGCGGAATTTTTATACTTACAGCCGTTGTCGTGTTTATGATTATAGGAGCTGATGCGTTTTACAAATATAAGATCATTTCACAGCAGGAATCCGAAATTGCAAAATTAAACAAAAAAATTTCAAGACTGAAAAAAGAGCATAAACTCGTTCAGGCGGCGGTAAAAAAATATTCCAAAAAAGTGGCGGATTTAAAAGCGCAGAATAAAGCCCTGCAGCAGCAGATAGCAGATCTTGCGGATAAAATAAACCGCCTTTATGAAATACAACGCTCACCGCTTGTGGCAAACGATATGGCATTTGTGGTCTCTGTAATGAAAAAATACGGCCTTAAACTCTCTTCATACTCTAAAAGCGGCTCCCACACGGATCTTTTGATAGTCAGTGAGTTTGACAACTCTTCTACGATTGCGGAGTTTTTGAAAGATCTTTACAAACACGGCTATAAAAATGTTTCTTCTTCAAATATAGACAACAATCTCGGAATATACATATCAAAAGTGAGTTACGATGAATAGGTTTGAAGAGTATTTAAACAGTCTTGACAGAAAAAACATTATAATGCTTTACATTTCTGTTTTCGTAATAGGTTTTATTGTGTATTACAACTATAACTATTCCGTACTTCAGGAGAGGATAGAACAAAACAGTGAAAAAATAACAAAACTGCAGCTCAAAAACAAAAAAACATCCACTTTATATAAAGAACTTAAAAAACTGAAACAGGAAGTAAAAAAACTTGAATCGTTAAACGCTTCACTTCAGGAGGATTACAAATATCTTTCAATGCTTGTAAAAACTTCTCGAGTTTTGAATATCAGCGACGGTGATTTTTTCGATATACTAAGAAGTATTTTACACAGTGCGACGGTAAACAACATAAAAGCCTCATATAAAATCGAAACGAAACTCGGGGATTACAAAGAATATATGATAATGCTCTCAGGTGAATTCACAAATGAAAATTTTAAAAATTTCTATGATTTTATAAAAAGTATAGAAAGCATACCGTATATCAAAAAAATAGAGCAGCTTGAGTTTTCAAAGACAAAAGACGCCGTAATGTTTAATATGAGTGTGAGTTTTTGGAGCATAAGATGAAAAGGTTTATAATATTTTTAACGGCCGTGTTTGCATTTGCCGATATTTCTGGGGTAATAAACAAAATAAAACAGATGGAAAGTTATAAACCGGTTTTTATTAAAATGCCTGTTTATAATGTTTTTACCGATGTCAGTACAAAAAAAGAAGACAGTAATTTCATAAAACTCGAAGTTAAAAAAGTTATACTTAAACTAAACGCAATTTTCCAAAACAAAGCCAACATAAACGGCGTGTGGGTGAAAAAAGGCGATATAATTGAAGGATATGAGGTTGTTGAGGTTAAAAACGACTCAGTTGTATTAAAAAAAGAGGGCGAAATAAAAATATTACAGATAAAACCAAATATATTAAAGGTTGTAAAATGAAGAAGTTTATAATACTTATAGTTTTTATAACGGCTCTTTTCAGTGCTGATTGCAATAAAAAACTTTTTACGCTTCATATCTCAAACCCTGTGAGTTTAAAATCGATACTTGCGGATATTGTAAGCGAATGTAACTTAAACGTTGTGTTAAAAGACAAAAAAGCAAAACAGCTTATAAATCAAAACATTGAGTTTATCAATGTGGAAAATGTCAATTTCAGATATCTTTTAAGTGTGCTGTTTGACAATGCGAATCTTTTTTATACCGTCAAACACAACACAATCGTAATTTCATACAACAAAACCAAAACGTACAGGCTGGATTTTATTCCAAACTCAATCAGCGGTGTCGCCAATATAGATTCGACCGACAACAGTATAAAAACGGATTATAAATTCGACTTTTGGGACAATCTGAAAAAAAATATAGTTCAGATACTGAAAAATACCGACAGCAGCTATAAAGAACCGATAATAGATAAAAACTCCGGACTTATAACCGTAACGGGTAACAAAAACCAGATTGAGGAGATCGATTCATACATAAAAGATCTAAACCACAGACTGCATAAAGAAGTACTTATAGACGTTAAAATTTACAGCGTTTCACTTTCAAGCTCACACAAAACCGGTATAGACTGGTCTAAATTTTCACTCTCACTCGGAGATAACAGCGTACCGGCGAGTGCAAGAAACATATTCGGTTCGAACAGCGTGTTTAAAAACACCAAGTTTAATGTAGGTGGGCTTTTGAACTTTCTTGCACAAAACGGAAACGTAAACTCAATATCCAATCCTAAAATCGTAACACTTAACAATCAAAAAGCCCTTATTAAAGTAGGTGATACGATATATTATAAATATGCATCGCAGATTACCGCAGACAATAACGGAAACCCTACTACCGAATATACAATAGATTCTAAATTCGTGGGTGTTTTACTCGATATAACACCTCAAATAAGCGACAACGGTGAAATTATACTAAGCATTAATCCGAGAATCAGTGCGTTTAAAGACGCCACTCAGCTTACAAACGAAAACAGGGATATGCCGCCTGATACGCAGGACAATACGATGATAAGCGTCGTAAAACTTAAAAACAACGACACTCTTGTTCTCGGAGGGCTTATTACGGATGACAGACAGTTGAAAGTAAACGGTGTACCGGTTCTTAAAGAAATTCCGATTATCAAATATCTTTTTTCCTCAAAAGAAAAAGTCACATCCAAAAAAGAGCTTGTGTTTGTAATTACTCCGCATATTATAGATCTGAACAAAAAGAAAAAACTTAAAGATTTCGGATATAAAAAACTTCCGAGTTTAGAGGATTTAGATGTTAAATGAACTGATTGACGAATTCAGGGATAAAATCGATATTAAGGATTTTTTCAGTTATCTGAATTTTGAAATAGTCAAAGAAGAGATTTTGTCGACAAAATCAAACATAGTTTTTTTGCTCGGCAGTCCTGGAAGCGGAAAAAGTTATATGCTTGAACTGCTTTACAGCAAATATCCTCAAAAATATGTGCTGCAAAAAGAGCCGTTTTTGAGTAAAGAGGAGTTTATGCAAAAGCATGGTGATATTTCGAATAAGACCATTCTTGTTGATGAAGCCCAGCTTTTGCCCGTTGAGATGATAGAGTTTTTAAGGCTCTTAAGCGACCGCGGAAATCAGGTTGTTTACAGTATGCATCAAAAAGAGGGTGAAAAGATAGCCTCGCTTCCCCAGTTTTCTTCGCGGTATACGCAAAAAATCTATATGAAACCCCTGACTTATGACGAGTTTGAAAAGTATGTGATGTCCAAATTTATCAAAAACAACAGGTATGATTTGATTGACAAAAAGCGTTTAAAAAAGATCTATAAACTTACAAACGGAAACTTCAGACTTTCCAAAAAGTTTATTTTTACCGCTCTTACGCTTTTGGATTATTCGTTCAGAAACTCATTGAAATATAAAAAAATCGATTCGTGCATATATGAAATGAGCGCGATTGAGTTAGGACTTTTAAAATGACGTTTCCGGAACTTGAAAAAGCGTGTAAAAAAAGAAGGCTGAGAAAAATATTAGGTGTTTTTTTTGTTTTAATCATTATCACAGGCGGTGCTTTTGCGGTTTATATACAGGTTTTAAAAACCGACACCGTTGAAAAAAAACAAAAACCTCCTGTAATAACATCCGTAACAAAAGAGCAAAAAAAGACTAAGCCGGAAATAAAAAAAAATAAAACCGTACAAGAAGAAATTAAAAAACCAAAAGAAGAGCTTAAGCTGATAATTGATTTGAATATATCTTCTGCGAAGAAGCTGAATGAAACCTCCAAAAAACCGGCACCTGTTAAAACAGAACAGAAAAAAAGCGAAAATTTAAGCAACTCTAAGAAAATACAAACCAAAACCCTCCCGTCATATGAGACGTGTATCGCCCTTGCAAAAAGCTATTATGAAAAGGGTGAATACAAAAAAGCGCTTAACTGGGCGAAAAACGCGAATATTCAAAACAAAGAAAAACCAGATTCGTGGATACTAAGCGCAAAGGCACTATATAAGCTCGGAAAAAAAGACGAAGCATTAAAAATATTAAAAATATATTATAATTACCATAAAGATGAAAAAGTAAAAAAACTCATGGGGGGTTTGGATGAAAAAAGTGATTAACGTTTTGATACTGTTGATGATGGGGGTAGGGTTAAAGGCCGATTTGGTTGGTGATTATCTGAATAAAAAGTATAAAAAAATATGCACATATTCAAATATAGGAAAATACAAAAACAATGAAAAGGCTTTAAGCATAATCGGGGTTGCGTGTGTAAAAATAGACAGTCTTTATCTGCTGCCTTATATTGTCAATAAACTTAAACACACCACATACGGCAGAAAAAACTCGATCTATTTTTTAACGATCCTGATGGAGAAGAAACTTTTGTATTCTTTTTTGTTTGACAAACTCTCACTTGAGTCGTTTTCGTTTCCTATGACGGATTATGTGCTGTCTAAAATTTTTGAAGCCGTAAAATACGGAAACTATATAAAAGAAGGCGATACGTATTTGATAAGATACGATGAGATACAGTACAAACTCTACAAACAAGAAGATAAAATGTATATCGACGAATATAAAGAAGGAAAACTGATAAAAAGGCGATGGTATAGATGATAAAACAGCAGGTAAGACTCGGGGATTTACTCGTAAATGAAAAGATCATAACCGAAGAAGAACTTCTAAAAGCACTTCAAAAACAAAAAGAGTTTAAAGAAAAAGGCGAATATAAAAAGCTGGGTGAAATTTTAATTGAGCTCGGTTTTGCCACTGAAAAGCAGATTCTTGAAGCGCTTTCCAAACAGCTCGGATTTCCTTTTGTAGATTTATACGGAGAAAAAATAGATTATGAGCTGCTTTCGTCTTTTCCTTTGAATCTTATCGAAAAACACCATATTGTTCCGTTTAAAAAAGACGATGAGTACATCTACGTGGCAACGGCCGATCCTCTGGATTACGACTCGCTTGAACTTGTTGAAAAATTTTCTCCGAAACCGCTTAAGGTGTTTATCGCTCTTAGTAAAGACATACAGATTATAATAGAACGTCTTAAAATCAGCATATCCACACACGAACTTATAAACAAGGTTAAAAAAGAGCTTAAAAGCGGAGGCGGTGAGAATGTAAGCGCCATAGACGAACTACTTGATCTGATACTTGAAAAAGCGATTAAAGACAGGGCGACGGACGTACACATAGAGCCTCAGAGATACAACTTTTCCGTAAGAGCAAGAACCGACGGTGTTTTAAAAGAACTTTTCGCTTTTAACGAAAAAGAGATATATTATCCTCTCGTATCAAAAATAAAACTTCTTGCAAACATGGATATCAGTGAAAAAAGAAAACCGCAAGACGGGCGTTTTACAAAAAACTACAACTCAAACATATACGATTTCAGGGTTTCTACAACCCCGACACTTCACGGTGAGAGCGTAGTGCTCAGAATATTGGACCAGGAAAAAATACTCTTAAGAATGACTGAACTCGGTATGAGCGAATACAATTTAAGACGTTTTGAAAAACTGATCCATTCCCCTTACGGAATCGTGTTTGTAACAGGTCCTACGGGAAGCGGTAAAACCACAACTCTTTATGCCGCTTTAAACGAAATAAAAGGTGTGGATAAAAAGATAATCACCGTCGAAGATCCGGTTGAGTATGAAATTCCTCTGATTCAGCAGATTCCCATCAATGCAAGAATCGGTCTTACGTTTGCTGCTGCATTAAGAAGTATTTTAAGACAGGATCCCGATATTATCATGCTCGGAGAGGTAAGGGATACTGAAACACTTGAATCTGCCGTTCAGGCGTCCCTTACGGGGCATCTCGTACTTGCCACGCTGCATACAAACGACGCTCCGAGCGCCGTGACGAGAATGATTCAGATGGGTGCGAAAAACTATATGGTTGCGGATTCGCTTATAGGTGTAGTGGCCCAGAGGCTTGTAAGAAAGATCTGCCCTTACTGCAAAGGCGAATATCATCCGTCAAAAGAAGAGCTTGAAATGATTAAGCCGTTTTTAAAAGAAGAGATCAAATTTTATAAAGGCTACGGATGTAAAGAGTGTTCGTTTAGCGGATATATCGGCAGGGAAATGATAAGTGAGGTGCTTGCCATAAACAGCGAAATTTCACATCTGATAGCTATAAACAGCGATAAGCATGAAATTTTGGAAGTAGCCAAAAAATACGGATTCGTTACGATGATTGAAGACGGTATAAACAAAATCAAAAACGGAGTTACTACACTTGAAGAAATCCTAAGGGTGGTTAAGGTAGATGTACTTTAAAATCGAATACATCAGAAAAGGGAAGCTCCACGAAACGGTTGTGTCGGCTTCGTCGCTCAAAGAGGCGATTGAAAAATTCAGAAAAAAGAACCTTGGAATAATTAAAAACGTTGAGGAGTTTCACAAATCCTCCCTTATAGACGAAATAGTACAAAAACTCGAACTTCAAAAAATAGATCTTGAGGAGTATATAGCGGTACTTGAGCAGATTTACGTAATGCTTGATGCCGGGCTTCCTATAGATATGGTGCTCGGCAACATCAAAGACACAATCAAAAACAAAAAACTCAAAAAAATTTTTTCATCAATAGAAAACGACATTAAAGCCGGTCTTTCACTTACAGCCGCATTTGAAAAGTTTGAAAAAGACCTCGGAAAACTGACCCTTTCGATGATAAAACTCGGAGAAGAGACGGGGGATCTGGCAAGAGCCGTAAAAGATTTATCCGTTATTTTGCATGAAATACTTGATAACCGTAAAAGGCTTAAAAAAGCGACAAGATATCCGATGTTTATCGTATTTGCGATGAGTATAGCTTTTGTGATTGTAATACTTTTCGTAATTCCTCCTTTTAAAGCGATATTTTCACAGTTAAATTCCGAACTTCCTTTACCGACGCGTTTTTTGCTATGGATAGAATCTGCAATTCAGCAGTACGGGATTTATATTTTAATCGGAGCCGTTTTGGTATTTGGGGTAATAACGTATCTTTATAATTCCAACGAAAAAGTCCGACTTAAAATGGATAAAATGATTTTAAAAGTTTATATCGTAGGGCCTGTTATCAAGCTCGCTATGACCGGTAGGTTCGTTTATGTCTTACAAAGACTTATCGATTCAGGTATTCCGATACTTGATGCTGTTGATATAGCTTTGAATATAATTGACAACTCATATATGAAACAGCAGTTTGAACATATAAAAAATTCAATCGTAACGGGCGGTACGATAAAACAGGGATTTGAGGAAAGCGGTATGTTTGAAAATATGACAGTACAGATGATAGCCGCAGGTGAAGAGAGCGGGTCTTTGGTACTTATGCTTCAGAAAGTCAGCAATTTTTACCTTGAGAAATACAGGTATATTGTCGATAATATAGCGGTATTGATCGAACCGATTTTAATAGCTGCAATCGCAGGATTTGTAATGACACTTGCTCTTGGTATATTCCTTCCTATGTGGAATCTTACCGAAGCAATGCAATAGGAGATATAGTGGGAGTAGAAACAGGAAGTATAGTAACGGCTATAATCAGTATGTTTATTTTGGGGTTTGTGCTTTGGATTGTGCATAAAATCTCTAATGTTTAGGTTGGAAATGACGATTTTGTGTTATAATAATGCAATTTATTGTAAGAAAAATGTAAAATAAAATAAAAGGGAGCAGAAATGAGAAAAGGTTTCACACTTATCGAGTTAATCTTTGTTATCGTAATTATCGGTCTTTTAGCGGCTGTTGCAGTACCTAAATTTGTAAACTTAAAACAAAACGCTGAAGCGAGCAACGTTGTTAAAACAACTGTTGATGCGGCACAGCAGGCTGTTGAAGCGGCTATTAACCAAAGAGATTTGGAAGAAAACAGCGATTTTAACCTAAGTACGCTTATTCAGCTTAAAGGTAAAGGCTGGAAATGGTCATCAGACGATAACAGTACATATTATGAAACTGACGAAGGTAACGTTTCAGTAGTTCAGCTTGGAAACGGATGGGTTTATTACAAAATCGACTGTCAAAAATTCACTGATACTAAAAGTGAAGAAAAATGTGCAAAACTTCTTGGTGACGAGAATACGACTGAAACAAATCTTTCGTTTTAATATATGAAAAAAGCATTTACGTTAATTGAACTGCTTTTTGTCATTGTTATAATCGGGGTGCTGGCGACTTTCGCCCTCCCTAAATTCAAAAACCTTGCAACTCATGCAAAATCTTCAGGAATAAAATCTTTAATTACTTCCGTACAAAGTTCTATAGACAATATACACGGTAAATGGATTATCAACGACAATTATGTATGGGATCCCGACGGTGACGGTACAAGCAATATAAATGCAAACGGTTATCCTGACGCACTTGACGGCGGAAAGGATGAAACGAAACTTTTTAAATACGTACTTAAAATTCCGGTACCGAGCTGCGGATCTAAAACACAGGGCTGCTGGAAAGAATATGACGACAACAGATACGAATATTTCTATACGCCTACAAAAATCTTAAAAATTGACTACAACTCAACAACAGGCACAATGGAGTGTATTGACGGGGAAGGTGTAACCCAGGAAGAGTGTGAAAAAACCATTTATTAAAAACACAATCAACTATCAACCATTAACTATTAACTATTTAGGCAGATATATTTTAAAGCCTTTTTTCTCTTTTGAGAGTTCAATTTTTCCGTTGTGTGCGTTTATGATCTCAAGACTCAGGGCAAGACCTAAGCCGTTTCCTTTTGTTTTGGTGGATTTAAACGGTTCGAAAAGTATGTCTTTGTTTTCAAATTCTTTGCCGTTGTCGTAAATGTTTATGATGTGAAAGTTGTCTTTGTTTTCATACAGTATTTCTATAATTCCGTTTTCTTCATCGGATTCTTCAATTGCGTCGATCGCGTTAAAGAGCATATTTTGCATTACGAGCAAAAGAAGGTCGAAATCTGCTTTTATTTCAAAATCAGGCAGGAAAAAAAGAAATTTTATATCTTTTGAATAAGAGTAGTATTTGATTGAGTTTTCAAGTTCTTCTTTAAGTTCGCTTAAAAGAAAAGATCTTATTTTCGGCTGCAGACCTTTGGAAAACAAAAGAGTCGATTTGATAATTCTTTCTATTCTGAATACCGAGCTTTTCATCTCTTCAAGCAGTTCATTTTCACCGCACTGTTTTTTTAAAAGGGATATAAGGATTGATATCGATCCGATGGGATTTCTAATTTCGTGTGCCAGATGAGCCGCCATCTGCCCCATGGCTATAAGTCTTTCGTTTCTTTTTTGTTCGGTTATATCTGTTGCGCTTATGATCGTTTTGTCGTCGATTTTGGAAGACTGTATCAGGTAAACTTTTGAATTTATCTCTATTTCACCAATATTCGGGATTGTTTCGAACTGCTTTGCTTTGGAGTTTTGGGCTATTATTTCTCCTTCTTCATTAATTACCCAAAGAGCCTGTGGCAGGAATTCTATAACGCCGTTTAGGATGTTTTTAAGCTCTATAAACTCCTCTTCAACTTCATATGTACGTTGTATCAGGGTTTCGAGATTTTTTAAAAGATCGTTTTGTGAAGAAGGAATTTCCATTTTCAGCCTTTTTGGTATAATTTTTTATAATTTTATCAAAGGAAGAAAATGATTAAATACGATTATAATAACTTTTATGAAATAATTGAAAGAAATGCAAAACAGTACCCTAAAAAAACGGCTTATTTTATCGATGACAGAAAAATAACGTGGGAAAGGGTAAAAAAGAAAGTAGACACATTTGCGCGCGCCCTTGAACTTATGGGTGTGAAAAAAGGTGACAAGGTGCCTTTGCTTGTCGCCAATTCAATCGAATACATCGTGGCGCTTCTAGGGATTCAAAAATTAGGTGCGGTTGCGGTACCGATCAATACGTTTTTAAAAGAGGATGAAATCGCCTATATTTTAAACGACGTAGAAGCTACAATCATGGTAGCGAGCAGCAAACTTTCCGGATCTATTAAAAACATCCGTCAAAAAACCTCCGTTAAAAAAATCATCTGGGAAGGCGATTACGATAAAGTGGATGCAGATAACATATCCTTTAGCGAAATACTCTCAAATTTTGAATCTCATGAAGTCAGCGAACTTCCTAAAATCGATGATCTTGCGGTTATTATATACACTTCCGGTACCACAGGTAAGCCAAAAGGGGCGATGCTCAGTTATAAAAACTTCTTTTCAAACATATACGGGGTAAACGAACTTATCAAACTTAACCACAAAGACAGGTTTATTGCATATCTTCCAATGTTTCATTCATTTACTCTTACAGTTAACATTCTTCTTCCTATGTTTTACGCGGCGCCTGTTGTTATTATCAGGTCAATCATGCCGTTTAGTAACATCATCAAACAGACACTTTTAAAAAGGGTGACGATTTTTACGGGAGTGCCGGATGTTTATTCCGCACTCAGCCGTGCGAAGCTGCCGTTTTATTTCCACTGGTTTAACAAAGTAAGATTTTATATTTCAGGTGCAGCCGCACTGCCGGGTGAAGTGCTTGAGAGATTTTCCAAAAAATTCAAAAAAGGAAAACTGCTTGAAGGTTACGGGCTCAGTGAAACATCGCCTGTTGTGGCGGTAAACAGGCCTGAACTTCAAAAACCTTATTCAGTGGGACCTGCAATTCCCGGTGTAGAAGTTAAAATTGTAAACGACGAGCTTATGGAGGTGCCTGTCGGTGAAGCAGGTGAAATTATCGTAAAGGGCGATAACGTAATGCAGGGGTATTACAAGCGTGAAGACGCAACGGCCGAGACGATAGTAAACGGATGGCTTTTAACGGGTGATATAGGAAAAGTCGACGATGACGGATATATTTATATCCTTGACAGGAAAAAAGACCTGATCATAAGCAAAGGCGTTAACATTTACCCGAGAGAAATTGAAGAGGTGTGTCTAAAATTCGAAGGGGTAAAAGAGTGTGCGGTTGTAGGTATGAAAGATGAGCAAAGCGGGGAGATACCGGTGGCATTTGTGGAGCTTGAAGACGGATTTGACATAAAAGAGGGCGAGCTAAAAAGATTTTTAAAATCACAGCTTGCAAACTATAAAGTGCCTAAACACATCTATTTTGTAGAAGAACTGCCTAAAAACGCTACGGGTAAAGTTTTAAAAAGGGTTTTAAGAGATAAAATAAACGAATATATCAACTCTTAACTCCTTCTTTTATTAACTTCAGATTAACTATCATTTAATATACTCTTAACATTTCTTTCATTTTGGTGTATAATATATATATAAGAATTAGCTTTTAAGGAGGCCAAAATGAAAAAAAGCCATATTGCAAGTATCCTATTGGCAGGATCAGTTGTTTTATTCGGTGTAGGATGCGGAGGAGGAAGCAGTTCTTCATCTACAGACACCACCACAACACAAAGCGTAGCCAAAATCACAGGTACGTTTGAAAATATGACAGACACAACCGCAAGCGGACTTTTACTTCAGGCGGATTCCACAAACCCTAATATTACGTTGGAAGTTTATGATATAGATGCAAACGGGGAGTTGGTAAAAGATAATAATGCAAAATGTCAGCTTACGGGTTCGGATACGTATGAGTGTAGTGTCGAACCGAACGGTGAGTATGTTGTTAAAATCACACAGGCTCTGCCGGACGGCAAATATGCCGTGCTAAACACCACAGCGGTTGTAAAAGAAGGAACGGCGGAAGCAAATGTAACAAAAGTGACCACTCTTGTCACACAGGTTATTGTTCAAAAAGTCAGGGAATCTCTTGAGGAATTGAAAGATTACGGAATCGGCGAAGAGGTGATTCAGGATATTATCGAAAAAATTATTCCGGTAGTCGAACAAACGGTGGAAGAGAAAATCCAAAGCGGTGAAATTCAGATCAGCGATACTGATGTAA
>Ga0256843_1000731_pt1 | contig 27293 bp, 23 predicted proteins | sample AlvinellametaG_FD_191572 | JGI IMG/M metagenome (GOLD analysis project Ga0256843, IMG submission 191572) | Pompeii worm associated microbial communities from hydrothermal vent at the East Pacific Rise, Pacific Ocean - Alvinella | ecosystem: Host-associated > Annelida > Integument > Unclassified ... | reverse complement strand
AAACCGATATCGTAAGAAGCACCATCACCTGCAAAAGATACAAATTTAGGGTTACGATCAGGCTGCTTTAGACGACCTTTAGTTTTAAGAGCATTGTACATTGCTTCAGCACCTGCAACCGCAGTAGAACCATTTTCAAAACCGATGTGAATCCAAGAAGCATCCCAAGATGTATATGGATAAACCGCAGTACAAACTTCAAGACACCCTGTAGATGCTGAAAGTACTAAGTCATCGTTTGTTGCGTTTAAAACTTCACGAACAATAATAGAGTGTGCACAACCTGGACATAAAAGGTTAGCACCCTCAAAACGGTCTGCTGATGTAGAAAACTCTTTTAAGTTCTTAATTTTTTTCATTTCACTCATAGTTTTCTCCTATAAAAATTGTAATTTCGGTCCACGAACACCGATAAATTGTTGTAGTGGAGTCAATACTTTTCCAGCATCAACATTTGCTTGAAGCTCAGTAAAAAGGTCAGTAAGGTGTTTTTTCGTTAAGTCACGACCACCAAGACCATAAATATAACCAGAAAGAAGAGCTTTTGTGTCCGTGTTGAAAAGACAACCAGCAAGTTCGTTAAAGAGCATACCTGGAGCACCACCTGGAGCTGAACGGTCAAGTGCAGCAATTGCTTTTACATCTTTAAGAGCTTCTTGAATTTCAAAGAATGGGAATGGACGTACTACACGAATTCCAAGAACACCTGCTTTGATTCCTTTTGCTCTCATTTCAGTTGCAACTTCACGAGCAGTTTCAACTGAAGTACCCATACAAACAACACATACATCTGCATCATCCATATCGTACTTTTCAACAATGTTGTATTTACGACCAGTAAGTTCAGCGAAATCATCGAATGCAGCTTGAATTTTAGGCATAACTTTAGTCATAAGGTCATTATGTTGACGAGCTTTATGCTCAAAGTGCCAATCTTCTTCAGTCTGTACACCATGTGTTACTGGATGTTCAAAGTCAAGCATGTCATTCATTGGTTTAAAGTCACCAACAAAACCGTATGCAGTATCGTCATCCATAGTATGAACACCTTGAGCTGTATGAGAAGTCATAAACCCATCTTGGTGTACCATTGCTGGTAAACGTACATCATGATCTTCAGCTACACGGAATGCAATGAAGTTTAAGTCATAAGCATCTTGAGGACAATAAGCATCAAGTTGAATCCAACCAGAATCACGACCAAGGTACATATCTGAGTGGTCACCATTAACATTAAGTGGTGCAGCAAGCGCACGGTTAACAACATTAAGAATAATTGGTAAACGCATACCAGAAGCTTGGTAAAGAGTCTCTACCATCAGTGCAAAACCTTGTGAAGAAGTTGCAGTTGCAACACGTCCACCAGCAGCAGAAGCACCAATACATCCAGACATCGCTGCATGTTCAGACTCAACCATTACAAATTCACCCTCAACATAATTGTCAGCAAGCATTTTTGCATAACCTTCAACAATCGGAGTTGATGGAGTAATTGGGTAAGCAGCAACAACATCAATTTGACACTGTCTTAGTGCTTGAGCAGCCGCAAAGTTACCATCCCATACTTCAATATCTCTTAATTCCATTTTATCAAATGCCATCTATTTCTCCTTCTCGTCTTTTGCAGGCCACTGAGCAATCTCTGTCTCTTCATCTGCTTGTTCTGGGAACATTAAAAGGGATTTTGGATTTGTAGGACAAACCTCAACACAAATTCCACACCCTTTACAGTGATCCATATCTATACCAATCATTTTTTTATCTCTAGAGATAATAGAAATATCTGGACAGAAAATCCAACAAAATTGACAATCAATACAATAATCTTTTGCAAAAATTGGTTTTTCAATTCTCCAATCAGCAACAGAAGCACTGAATGAACTATTTTCTGTATATTTACGATCTTCTTGAAGTGTTCCAGCGATATCGTCTATACTACCTTCAAATGTACGAAGCATTGCTCCGATTTCAAATTCGTCCCAACCTGTATTTGCCATTCTTAGCTCCTTACTTTACTTCGTCATATGCACGCTGAATAGCAATCATATTAGCGTCAATAATTTTTTGTGGTAATTTACCAAGGATTCTCACCATACTCTCTTTAAAGAACTCAATATCATACATTCCAGATATTTTCATAAATGCACCAAGCATTGGCGTATTTGGAATAGGACGACCGATTGTCTCTTGAGCAATTTTAATACAGTCTACAGTATAAACTTCTTTGCCCTCTAATCGTGGTTGAGAAGCAATTAACTCTTCTGTACTCATATGAGTTGTAATGATATATTTCGTACTCTCTTTTCCATTTATAGTTACATCAGATGTATACACTAATGCTGGATCAATAACGAAAACATAATCTGGTTCCATATATTTTTCATGATTCATAATCATTGCATCGTCAACACGATTATATGCAGTCATTGCAGCTCCACGTTTCGCAGATCCGTAAAATGCAAAAGCTTGTACATGCTTACCAGTTGTAGAAATAACATCTGCTAAACCCTTAGCTCCTGTAACAGCACCTTGGCCAGCACGACTATGCCATCTAATTTCTAGCATAAATTCTCCTTAAGTTCTTTCAAGAAATATATCAATATTTTCTCTCAATTCTATTTACTGTATTTTAGGCAAGACCCACTTAAATATAGCTTGAAAATATAATATAGATAACGGTGCAAGTTAAGAGTGTGATAATTTCCTACTTTTTAGGTACTTTACAGCATCAAAAGCATCCTCGAATATCTCTTCACAATAGCTCTGGAGAGTCTCTTTTCCCTCATAACCGCTAAGAACAGCTATGGCGTTCACACCAGCATTTTTTGCACTGAGTAGGTCCATACGAGTATCGCCCATCATCCATACATTATGCTTTTCTACATTCTTAAAACTCTCTAAAGCCTTTAAAATAGGTTCTTCGTGAGGTTTTGGGTGCTCTACATCTTCACGACCAATGAGGACTTCAAAGTACTCCATTAATCCAAAGTGTTCCATAAGTACACGCGAGTACTTACCTGTCTTCGTTGTCACAATACCTATTTTTGCAAAACTTGCTGCTTCTATTACGGCCTCTTTAGCTCTAGGAAGAAGGTAAGTCTTTTGTGTAGAGATGACTCTATAGTACTCTTTATATGTTGTTACATATTCCCACACCTGAGACTCATCAACACCTAACTCTCTATACATTACGTCGAGAGGGTGCCCGATAAGAGCCTTGATAGCCTCATCACTTGGATGTTCACTTTGAAAAACATCAAAAGAGTTATGAAAACTCTCTAGTATCGCATCTGTTGAGTCTATAACTGTTCCATCTAAATCAAATAGTATTACCATTTTTACTTCTCCCACTCTATATAGTTATGCCAAATACCACCTAGGGCTGGCTCAATATGTTTTACTTTCTTATTAACAGCAGTAATAGAGTTTGGAATATAAAGAAAAAGATAGGGATTATCTTTTACAATAATTGCGAACATCTTCTGCCATGTTTTTGCTAATGCTTCTCGAGAGACCATACTTTGTGATGCCTCTATCATTTTGTCTATCTCTTCATTATGGTAACCCACAAGATTAAAGCCACCCTTCTTGTCACTGTCACTATGCCAAAAGAGGTAGGGGTCTGGTGTAGGTGAGAGTCCCCAGCCTAAAAGTACAGCATCGAACTTATGAGGAAAAACAACCATATTTAAAAATGCTTGCCACTCCATAATACGTAACTTGACAATGACACCTGCCTTTTTGAGTTGGTACTGCAAAATTTGTGCAGCATAGGGACGAATAGAGCTAGAGTTTGATGTGACAATTTCAAACTCTAAAGGGTGTGCCTCTGTATAGCCCGCAGAAGCTAAGAGTGCTTTTGCTTTTTTTAGGTTAAGTGTTGGAGACTTTACCTCAGGGTTGAATGCTTTACTTCCAGGAAGAAAAGGACCACTGCACACCTTTGCATGATCTAAAAAAAGAATGTCAACTAACTCTTTTCGATCGATAGCTAAAGAGAGTGCTTCTCTTACTTGAGGATTTTTAAACTTTTCTAAACGCAAGTTTAAGCCTAAGTAAGTGTATGAGAGCGAAATCTTCTCATAAATATTAAACTGCTGAAAAAACTTCTTTTGAAGCTGTCTCTCAAATGCCATAGGCTCAATACTCCCTATATCTAGCTGTGCTGATTTAAGCATTAAAAAACGTGTTGTTGCATCTGCTATGACATGAAAACTAATCTTCTCAATTTTTGGTGCACCCTCAAAGTACTCAGGAAAAGCCTCTAGTAAAATATTTTTTGAATAAGCTAACTCTTTGAGCTTGTAGGGACCAGTCCCAATAGGTGCTGTGTTAAACGATGCACTCATTAAATTCTTTTCATCTTTTAAAATGTGCTCAGGGAGTATTCCCATCATCCAAGTCTCTAATGCTTTAAAGTATGCTCTTTTATAGACTACCTTTACATGGTACTTGTCAACAGCTTCTACACTTTTTACAAAGCGAAAACCTGCACTATAGGGTGAAGATATGGTGTCTGAGATTAATGTTTGATAGGTAAAGAGAACATCCTTAGCACTAAACTCCTCACCATCATGCCACTTTACCCCTTGGTGAAGTTCAAATATAAGGGTTTTTTCATCTTCAAAGTAAAAACTCTTTGCTAAGTCACCTACTATCTCTTTCGTATCTTTGTCATACTTGACAAGTCCGTTAAACAAAAAGCCTGCAATCTCTGACGAGGAGGAGTCTGTTGCTAAAATAGGGTTTAACCGTGAAGGGTTTGCCGAAGTAGCTAAATGAAGAGTAGACGCTTGAAGTAAAAGTGTACTATATAGTATGGTAAAAAGGAGAAGTATCTTCATATTTAGTAGAGTTGCTTCCCATTGATTGTTAACTTCGAGTCTATTAGCTTAATGTCAAAATGGACTTCCCTGTTTTTCTCTACTGCATACTTCATTAGAGGAGTAAGCATAACTCTGTTCTGTGTAAGAGCATGGTAAAGCTCTTGAGAGAACTTCATTTTTGTATCTATTTGTAATGCAGAGAGTGCAAAGAGTGGTGAAAGTGCCATCTTCTGTGCTAAAGATGGATCTTTAGGGAGTAAAATTTCTCCCCGTATTTGAAAACCATCATACTCCTTTTGAGTACTTAATGCTACTGTTTTTAAAGAGAAATCTGCAAGTTCTATTTTAAAACCACTCGATACTAACGCGAGAAGTGTCTGCTCTATCTGTTTACTCTGTGCATAAACTCTTCCTACACTCATCTGTTGAAGTAATCTCTGTAACTCCATATATTTTGTTTTATTGACATCACTCATAGCTACATCAAAATGAAATTTTTTAAGTAAAATCTCTTTCTCTCTTGCATGCATATAGAACTCTTTAAAAGATGTTTTTGTATGCATCTCAATACTCTGTAACTCTTCATGAGAAGAGGCATTGAGATGAAACTCTTTCACAACCATTTTTACATTTTCTCTCGCTCCTTCAAGACTCATCTTAGCTACTGCTACACCAAGAGAGGAGAGGTAACTATTTTTTGAGAGAAAATTATTTGTTGTCGTCAGCTTCTCTGCGACAAAAAGAACCTTCTCTCTCCCATCTTCCATAGAGAAATGAAGACTCCTTGCCTTAAATGTAAACTCTTTTGGTGCAAGTAACTCTCCATTTCCATGAAAGAGTGCTTTTTCTAATGTAAAATCCATTGCAGTTGTCTGCTCTTTATAATGTTCATTAATATCTTTGAGGTAACCCTTAAAGTCACTATTTATAAAGTTGTACTCAACATGGTACAGAAGTGCTCTCTTTTGTAAAAACTTCTCAACAAAGAGAAAAAAGTGAGGATCCTCTTTTTGAAGTTTTTGTGCTGTTTTTTGGGGAAGGGCAACTGGGTACATCTCAAGAGTTACAGCCTTAGCAAAAGGTAGATTACTATACTCTAAATCTACACCAAGAGTAAGTCCTTCTAAAAGTATGTCTGTGTAGGGTGCAAGTTGTTGGGAAGAGATACTCTCTAAGTAAGCACTAAAGGCTTTTGCATCTTGAAGGTAGAGTTCAAAGTGTCTTGAACTCTTTAAGTAACTCGTGTTACTATGCTCATTTTTGAGAACTATCCCATAAGAGCTTAAGTGCTCAAGTCTCTCAGTTATACTCTTTTTCATAAAACTGTTTCCAACAATTGGAAGTGCAGCTATTATAAGTAAGAGAAGAGCAACTACAATAATACTTTTTTTCATTTTATACCTTCAAGAAAATCTTGAAGGTATTATATTGAAATAGAGTTAACTCTGCTAATTAGCCTCTATGACTCTGTCATGGAGCTCTTGAACTGGACGTTCATTATCTACATAATATTTTCTAAAGTGTTCAATCTGCTCTGCAGATGCAGTTTTAGGTGTCTTTAAAAGGTACCACTGTACATTTTCTGAACATGGTGGTGTTGTAAGAGAACCAACATAGTGGTAGTAGTGCCCACTATCATCTGGGAGTAAGTCTTGTGGATCTAACTCTGCTACTTTGCCAACATTGTTTATAACCGTATCAAGAATTGGACTCGCTTTACCCTCTGTAAAGAAAATAGCAACAACAGCCAACTGCTTTGTTTTTGGATTTTGGTGTACCATGTGTGCAACCATATCATAGCGTTTACCATTTACAGTATGCTCAGACTTTCCATGAAAGTGAAACTGTAAAAGTTTAAACTCTTCCCCGTGAAGTGTAATAGTTCCAGCACGCTCAGGTGTTACTTTTATGGAGTGACCATTATCTATAATTTTTGCTTTTGTAGAGACATCTTCATGCATACTCAAATCATAGTCATGGTTCATACTCATAGTTTTACCAGGAATAATATTTACAGGAGATTGATGCTTCCCTGTACCACAAGTTTTTGAAAACTCTTTCCAGTGAGTTGGTCCGTTTTCACTATAGTCCCAATGCTTCTCATGAGATGCACCATGTGTTTCAGATGCTGCTGCTTGTGGAGATAAACCTACAAAAAGAAGTGCTGCTGCACTTAATGCTAATACTGTTTTTTTCATACTCAATTTCCTTTAAAATTTATAATTTGCTATGACTCTATACTGTGAAAGTAATTTAATCTGCGATACTGTTCCATCTGCCGATGCACCTGAATTGTTCTCTACCCATATGCCTTTGAGTGCAAAAGAGAATGCTTTTGCATACTTATAGGCTAAAACTATATTGTAGTCTCTTTGATCTTTCTCAAACTTACTATTAGAGGTATTTAAAAATGCTACATATGCACTCACACCTTGAAGACCAAATGAGTCTAACTTCTGTTTATAGGCAATTTTCACACCTTGCGAACCACCAATGTAAATACTGTCTGCTTTTAAGGCACTCCCATAGAGTGACTGAAAAAGGTCATTTGATGTAATCATGTTCGTATAGAGGGGTGTCCCATCCCATGGTAATACTAAAGAGTCATGTTTACTACTATTTTTAAGTACATTTGAGTACGCTACTGTAAACGCAGCACTCTTGTGTAAAAGCTTAGCTCTTAAAGAGAGTGCATTTACCTCAATGGTTTTTCCAGCAGTAACAGACGCCGTCTCTGCTAAATTGTCTTGTGCATTTCCAACACTCTTTTGGTAGATATACTCACCGCTAAACGCTGTCTTCATGCCAGCTATGCTCATTTTATACGTACCATCTACAGAGAGTGAGTTTAAAAAGTCTGCAGCATAGTAATCATAGAGTTTAAAACTATATTGCTCACCCTTCTGCTCAAAACCAGCCATAAGCACACTTCCGGTTGTAGAACCGGTAATAGCTTCCGTCTCTCTACCTAGTGCATGGTTAACAATGTCTATAAACTCGCTTGATGTTCGCTGTTTAAATTTATCTAAATACGCAACTGTTGCTTGTGAAGATTTACTCAAGTCGTATCTTGCAAAAGCACCCTCAACTGCAGAGGGTAACATGCGAACCTCTTTTGCATTTATGAGTGGTGTTTTAATCACGTCTCTACCATAAAGAAGATCTAAATCTTTATATTTGTAGGCTATATAGCCCTCCCCTAAAACAGAAAAACCTTTTGTGGCATCAGCACCTCTGACACCATTATCTTTCCCAATAATAGATGTATCTACACTATCCCCCAGTAAAAAGGGATTTGTTGTCATAAAAGTAGCACCTGCACGAAAACCATAAAAAGAGGCAGTATCAAAACGCAACTGTCCCCCTACCGAGTTTGCATCTGCAGATGTACTTGGTGCGGAGTCAAAATCTTTGTCTGTCTGAATGTAATAATACTTAATGTTACCACTCGTCTTAGCTTCACTAAAAACTTCAGAAAATGTCTGTACTTCTGGAGTCGCTAGTAGAGCTGTAGATAACATCAAGAAACTAAAATACTTATAGTTCATTTCTCTCCTTTGGACAGGATATTTTACTCATAAGTAAATAAAATAGCAATAAATTTTTGTGATAATTGTGCGATAAAGAAAAAGTGGGAAAATTTCACCAAATAGTTAGTGAAGAGAAGAGAATTGGTTTCTCTCTATAAAAAGAGAGAAACCAAAAAGTGTACTCGAAACGAAGATTAACGTTTTGAGAACTGGCGAGAACGACGAGCTTTTCTCTTACCTGGTTTTTTACGTTCAACAACACGTGCATCACGAGTCATCATACCTTCTGGTTTAAGAATAGCTTTAACCTCAGGGTTGAATTTTACTAGTGCACGAGAAATACCGTGACGAAGTGCATCAGCTTGACCACCGAAACCACCACCTAAAGTAGTAGCAACAATATCAACTGAAGTGTCTAATTTAGAGATTGCAAGTGGTTGTTTAACACGAAGCTTTTTCGCTTCAAGTCCACCTAACCATGCATCTAATGAAAGACCATTAATAGTGATTTTACCTGTACCTGGAGTTAACCATACTTTTGCTATTGAAGCTTTACGTTTACCTGTTGCATAAATTGTATTTGCCATCTATGTAGTCCTTACTTTGCAATTTGTGCAGTGTGAGGGTGTTCAGCACCTGCATATATTTTTAATTTTTTAAGCATTTTAGCACCAAGCTTAGTTTTAGGAAGCATACCACGTGCAGATAACTTGTAAAGTTTCTCTGGGTTTTTCTCTAAAAGCTCAGTCATCTTAACACTCTTAGTAGAACCGAAGTAACCTGAGTGAGAGAAGTACTCTTTGTTTGCTATTTTACCAAGTCCGTTGAACTTAGCTTTAGAAGCATTAATGATAACAACGTAGTCACCACAGTCAATGTTAGGAGTCCAACATGGTTTGTTCTTTCCACGAAGAATTGTAGCAACTTCAGTCATCATACGACCAAAAGTTTTTCCCTCAGCATCAATCAAAATCCATTTTTGATCAATTTGTTCAGCAGATGCAATTTTTGTAAATTTCATTTTGAACCTTTATGTAATTTTATTTAAGCAAACGCGAGCGCTTGATTTAGTGCTGGAAGTATAACTTTGTAACCTTAAACGAAACAAAGATTAAGGTTGTTTTAATTAAATATTACTTAATTTAAGGATTTTTTAAATTATTTACCTCACTTTTAATTATTATTAAAACTACTATACAATATAATAATTTATCTCTTTACTACATATTATTATTTCACAAAGGATTGTACTACTATTATGAAAAAAGTTATCTCTAAAATATTTACAACTACAGTTATTACTACTTTGGCACCACTACTCCTACAAGCAACACAGACACCCTCTTCTGCTATTTTAACAAATGGTATTGTGCTCTACAATACTCCACAGAAGAGTGTTGACTCTCTTTCAGAGATGTTTAAAGAGGGAAATTTTCATGGACGTGTTCGTAACAACAACTTCTACTTCGCTTATGATGCGCAAGATGCAAGCCACGACTCTCACCTCGTTTCAGCTGCAGGGGCTTCTATGGTCTTTAACAGTGCTATTTACTCAGGTTTTGAGTTTAATCTTGGTCTCTATAGTTCATACTCTTACTTCGATGCAAACAGTGACCCTATAAACAGACTCAAACCAGGAAAAGATACACTGAGCCGTTTTGATTATGTAAACACAGGAGACAGATCGTTAAGTGCGGTGGGACAACTCAACCTTACTTACAACTTTTCTCAAAGTGATGTTGTTCTTGGTCGTCAACTTGTGGAGACATTCTACACAAAGAGTAATGACACAAAAATGATTCCAAATACCTTTGATGGTCTTGTTCTTCACTCTAAAGATATTGCCAACACAAAAGTTACAGCTGCCTACCTGTATGAGCAGAAGCTACGTGACCACTCACAGTTTCATGCTGTTTTAATGGTTGGAGATGCAAACTCTTCGAGTGCTATTCGTCCAGAATGGAGTGAAAATGATGACTCTGCAATGCACAAAGGGCTTACATATACCGCACTCAAAGCTGCTGGAAAACCAACTGACTCACCTCTACTTGTTTTAGATGTGCAGAATAAGTCAGTAGAAAATCTTAAAATAAACTTCTCTGCATACAATGTACCAGAACTTCTCTCACAAGTTATGACAGAACTCAACTACACATTGAAGTTTAAAGGGTTTAGTATTGCTCCTGGTTTTCGCTACATTCAACAGTTTGACCATGGTGCTGGAGATGTTGGGGGAGCTTCTATTTCAGGTTTAGCAGCATCAGCACTCTACAGTGACCCAAACTCACTCAATGCAAAAATGATAGCGGCTCGTTTAGTTACAAAGTTTGATATGTACAAAATTAACCTCGGTTATACAAACATTCTTGATGAGGCTGACCTTGTAACACCATGGAGAGGGTTTCCAACAGCTGGTTATACTCGTTCTATGGGTATGTACAACTGGAGAGCAAACACAAAATCATACCGTTTAGAAGTGGTGAGAGGTGCCAATAAAAGTGGCGTTTATAAGGATCTTTTTGTACAGGCTTCTGTCCTTTACATTGATGGAGACTTAGAGAGAAATGACTCACAAAGTATGTTCTACTATGTCGGTTTTGTAAAAAATCTCGAAGCTACTCCAGAGTTTCAATATAGACTCCGTTTAGGCTACCGTGACTTCATTCAAGACTCGGCAGCTACATCTAGCTACTTAGATGCCCGTTTAGAGTTTAACTACCTCTTTTAAAAGAGCCTCTCTTTAAGAGAGTGCCTCTATTTTCTCCTCATACTCCAAAGTAATACTATCTAACTCATCTTGAACAAGCTCAAGTGTTTCAAAAAGATCTTCTACTTCACTCTCCTCTTTACTTACCGTTTTTGAGAGTTCCATTAAACGTGCACTATCTCCAGCATTTGAAGCCTCTATAAGCTCTTCATGGTGTGTTGTTAGTGACTCTTCAACTTCCATTATTTTATTCTCTAACTTTTCTACTTGTTTCTTCAGTGGTGATGTGAGTTTATTACGTTCTCGTACAAGTTCTGCACGAAGTTTTTTGTTCTCTTTAGAAGTTGATTTTGGAGCCGCTTTTTCTTTCACTTCAACCTCATCTGCTCCACCCAGGTGGTCCCTCTCTCTGGTACTGCCAGATTCACCTTGATCCCAACCAACTTTTGTAAGAAAATCATCATACCCACCATCAAAGTACTCCGCCCCATCTTTTGCAAAAATGATGAGTCTGTCACAAACGCGACGAAGCATCTCTTCGGAGTGAGTTACTATCATAACAGCACCCTCAAAGTTTTGGATGGCTTCTGTAAGCGCTTCGATGGACTCCATGTCAAGGTGGTTTGTAGGCTCATCGAGAAAGAGGAGATTGACCTCTCTTGCTAAAATCTGCCCAAGCATAACTCGAGACTTCTCACCCCCTGAGAGGAGAGAGATTTTTTTGTCAGCACTATCGCCACTAAACATCATAGCTCCAGCAATACTACGTATCTGCTGTGTTGAGAGTTTAGGATTGGCTGAGTGTATCTCATCTGTTACTGTAGCGTTTGGATGCAGTCTTGCAATGTTTGTTTGACCAAAGTGTGCAAACTCTACAGAGGGGTGTGAGTGAATACTCCCCTCTAACTGCTGTAACTCTCCTGCTAAAGTGTTTAAAAGAGTAGATTTACCCTTCCCATTTTTTCCTATAATACCTATGCACTCACCACGAGCTATACTAAAGCCTATATCTTTAAAAAGGAGCTTCTCTTTGGTGTAGCCAAACGCTAAGTTCTCCACCTCTAACATTATCTTTGCCGGTGTCTCTTTAAAGTTAAAATCAAATGCAAGAGTGTTGTCAAACGCCAAGTCCTCAAGCAGTTCCATCTTCTCTAACTGCTTTACCTTCGACTGTGCAAGTGCTGCTGTAGAAGCACGAGCCTTATTTTTGGCAATAAACTCTTCGAGCTCTTTGACCTTTTTATCCTGTGCAATTTTCTGCTTTGCATAGAGCTCATCATTGGAGGCTAACTGCTCATAAAATTTATGAGTATTCCCCTGAATTATCTCTATTTTTTTACGTACAAGTCCCATAGTATGGGTACAGACACTATCCATAAAGTCACGGTTGTGGGTAATGAGAATGACCTCGCCCTCAAACGCACGAAGAAAGTTTTTGAGCCAACGAAGCGAGACAATGTCAAGGTAGTTGGTAGGCTCATCTAAAAGGAGTAGGTTTGGTTCTGTAACAAGAAGCTTTGCGAGGTTAATGCGTATCTGGTAACCCCCAGAGAAAGAGAGTGGGTCTTTGTCGAGGTCCTCTTGTGAAAATCCAAGTCCAAAGAGAATCTTCTCAACTCTATAGACATCATACTTCATCTCCTCCTCTAAAGCAAGAGCTGCCTCCTCTCTAAGTGTAGACTCAGAGAAGGTAAGATGCTGTTTGAGTGTCCCTATTTTGTAGTTTTTAGGAATAATGACCTCACCACTATCAGGTGTCTCTTCTCCTAAAATAATTTTAAAGAGTGTAGACTTTCCACTCCCATTTCTCCCCACTAAACCAGCACGGTTGCCTGCGTTTAGTTTTAGGTTTAAGTTATTAAAAAGTTCTTGATTTGCAAAGTTTTTTGTTATGTTTTGTAGCTGGATCATAGGGCTCTTTTTCTCTCCTCTTCTTGCATTATTTCTTCACAGAGATTATACCCATATTCTATAATTTCACGTGAAATATTAAACTCTAAAGTCCCACATAGGTTTCGTGGAACTGCTATTTCTATGTCTGGTGGGTATGTTGCAAGTTTCATTCTTGCAATAGTTCCCTGCATAGAGTCAAAAGAGTTATTGGCAACACGGTAAATGCCATCCTCTTGAGAGAGAAAACTTGGAAGTTTAATGTCTCCAAAATACTCACCAATGAGAGTAACCACACGACTCTTTTCACTCTCATTATGTTTTATATTTAAATCTTTTTGTGCTTTTGCACCTAAGTTTACTGCTATAGTTAAATCTGTATGGTCATCAAAAGTGGGTGCAATAGGGACAGGATTTAAGACACCTCCATCGACGAGCTTTCTTCCTTTGTACTCAAAGGGAGTAAAAAAGAGCGGAAGAGATATGGAAGCACGAATAGCATTTAAAAGAGATCCTTCGCTAATCCAAATCTCCTTCTCATCCTCTATATCTGAGGCTACAGCTGTGTACTTTATGTTTAGCTCTTCTATATTTACATCGCCAAAGAGTTTTTCCATCTCCTCCATTAAACGACTTCCAGAGACTAAACCACCTGCACCCTTTAAGTCTAAGAGTTTAATCATAGAGAAGGTGTCTAAAGAGCACATCCACTCAGCATATGCTTCTAGTTTTCCAGCAGCATAAAACCCACCGACCATAGCACCTATGGAACATCCAGCAATAGACTCTATGGCATACCCATGCTCTTCTAACCAACGAATAATGCCTACATGAACCATTCCACGAGCACCACCACTTCCTAACACTAAAGAGACTCTTTTTTTTGTCTGTATTTTTTTCATTGTAGATTATATCTCTGATTTTTAAATATTTTGCTTTAATTAGGGTACTATATATAAAATTGTTTTGGAGTTATATTTTGAAAAAACTTGTAAAAAAAATAGAAGAGCTTACACCAGAAGACAAAACTACTGCCATAGAGGTTATTCGTTCTATGGTTACAACGGAAGATGACTACATTACACTCTCTCAAGAGAGTCTACACAATGCACTCTCCATAGAGGGTGAGTACCTTGTACTACAGTTAAAATATGAAGATTTTCAAGATGAACTCAAGTATGAAAACATTAAGTACAAAATTGCACAATCACTAAGTGTAGTAGTAAGCTATGAAGACGATGGCCACAGATTTGCAGATATTGAACAGTTTGTTAACTACATTAAACAGTTCTCAGACCCAAAACAGAACTCTATTTTTGGCATAAAAAAAGTTGCTCAACTCTCAGAGTATCCAATTACAATTCTCTTTAGTGGTATTCTTCCAATTAACCAAATTAAAATGCACCTCAGTAAAGATTTATATGAGCTTATTCACTCCGATAAAGCCTACTATAAAGAGAACTTTACTCACTTTAGAAATCTACTCTCCCAACAAATTGGTATACCTATTCTTCCTCTTTTTCCGATTCTCGATGAGAGTTTATCGACAAACGAGGTAAGACTAATAGACCTCACAAATGAACGTGTTCTTAGTAAGCTCTCAAGTAAGACTGTAGCGACAAAAGAGAGTATTCACGAGTACTTACAAAAACTTTTTACTATTTACCTTACACTAGCAAAACAGAGAGAAATCAAAGCAAAAGTTTAATAACTTAGCTATAATATACCTAACACAAGGATTTAGTCATGCAAATATCATCAACTACTAACCAGTACCAAACACTCCAAATGCAACAGCAACCTATTACTACTCCTGTAGAGCCTCAACCAGAAAAGTACTCCAACATAGATGTCTATGATGCGAGTAAAGGGAACCTTATTGTAGGGAAAGATGAGACTTTAACACTTACACCTCAAGGTCAAAACAACCTCAACAACTCAAAAGAGGAGAGTGCAACACAAGAAGCAGCTGCACAACAAGCAGAAAAAGATGCTGCAAGAGACTCAGCAACTGATTTACTCAATGCAAACTCTAAAAAGTCACAAGTTGAAATTTATTTAGCAGTAGCGACAGATGGTGAAGTGGATTCAAATAGTGCGACAGTCGATGTCATCAACAATCTTCGCGAAGTACAAAAACAGAACAATACAGTACAGGCTTATGCAACATACAAAGAGTCAGAACAGACTCCTGTAACAACTTTTTTCTAAGCTACTCTAGAGCTAAACGCGAAAAAGTTCTACCCTCTCTGCTAGTAAATAACAGAGATACCCCTCTACAGGTTTTTTCGTAATAGCCTCTATGGCACGAACATAGTAACGAACCTGTTTTACATACTCGTCGGTAAAGTTTTTCGCACTCTTATAATCAATGACAACATAAGAACCATCCTCTTTTTCAATGAGTAAATCTACATAACGAAGGTTATTGTTGTAACGCAGAGCCTTCTCTTTATAGTACTTCAAAGAGAGAAGCCCTTGTACTTCACTACTTGTAACAAATAGCTCTACTCTATGCTCTATGTCAGCAATATCCTCTTGAGAGAGTCCAAAACCAAAACGGTTGAGCATCATATTTTTCGCTTTTGGTATACTCTCTAAAGAGAAACTCTCCATCATCTCAAGCATATAGTGCAAGGCAATTCCAAACTCAATGGCATGAAGATCCTCCTCTTTAGAACTCTCTGCTTCTAAAATGTTACTCTGTGTCCCATAGTAGAGCTCTTTATAAGAGAGAGGGGCATACACCTTTGGAGCCTCCTCTTTTTTCTCTATGTTCTCTAAAGTTCCCCATTTTCCAGGAGACAAATGAATGACATCAAAAGTGGACTTTTCACTCTTTTTTATGATAATCAAGTGCTCTTTTGCTCTTGTAAACGCGACATAAAGTGCGTTAAGTGCATCCTCTCTTGTGAGTTTTTCCTCTTTTGCTAATGCTCTTTCATAGAGGGGGTCAATCTCTTTTCTTCCCTTCGTTCTTAGATAGAGATTCTCTAAAGAGATTCCCTCATAGTCATAAATAATACTGCCTCTGGCTGCTGGCTCTTTTTTAAGTCTATCAAGTACAATCACATGCTTATACTCGAGACCTTTAGACTTGTGAATAGTCAAAACCCTTACACCACTCACATCACTTGAAGCAGCAGGTGTGTCTAAACGTTCATACTCAAAAAGAAGAGACTCTATGTCTCCATAGCGAGAGAGTGTGTGTAAAAAACGAATTAAATGAAAATCTTCTGCAAAAAGCCCATACTTCTCAATGGCATCCTTCACCACATCTACTAAACGTCTCTGTGTAAAGTCCACTTTGGCAATGGGAGAGAGCTGCTGTTGAATGAGGGCAAAAAAGTTCTCCTTGTAGATTCTTTCTCCAAAATAGAGATACTTTAAGTACTCTAAAAGAGCCTTTACACTCCTTTGGTTGATGAGCTTTGTTGTTGTTTCTGTCACAACATCTACACCCTTTTGAAGTAAAAAGTTTTTTATCTCCTCCCCATCCCCATTGGTTGCACAAAGAATGGCAATATCATCACTCTTTGCACCCAACTCTAAAAAGTTTTTTACATGTTCGTAACTCTCTTGGAGTAAATCATCATTTTGAACTACACTTACATAGCCTCCAGTTGCACCTTCTCTAACAAGTTGGTCGCTGTAGTTACTAATGTAATCACGAAAGGATCTGTTAACAAACTCTATAACCTCTTTTTGTGAGCGGTAATTGACAAGAAGCTTTTGTACCTCGGTGTTGTTCTGTTTCGCAACCTCACCAAACAGAGCAGAGACACCTCCACGAAACCTGTAGATGGACTGCTTCACATCACCAACAAAAAAGAAACTTCCATTCTCAAAAATACCATTACCTGAAGTAATCTCCTCAATCAGAGGTTTTAAAATCTCATACTGCACTATACTTGTGTCTTGAAACTCATCAAGAAGCATATGCTCTATTTTTGCATCTAGACGGAAGTAGAGAAACTCACTATCATCAATTCTATGTAAAATCTGGTAAACAAGTGCTGTAACATCAGAAAAGCTGAGCTCACTATCTTCTGTGTAAAGTGCTTTTTTTGCTTTTTCATAGAGTGAAACTAACTCAAAAAGTGCATGAAAGAAGTTCTGCTCTTTTGCTCTATGGTACTCTTTTATGGCCTCTTGAATACGGTGAAGGTACTGGTTCATCTCCAAACTAAAACATTTTTTAAAAACCCAGTACTCAAGAGACTCCTTTAAGACCCATGTCTTTGTTAGGAGTTCAGAAAAGCTCTCTACACTCACAGCTTTTACAAGAGAAGCTGAGGCACCCTTACAGTTACTCACTATGTTCTGTAAACCCTTAAGTGCATCCATAGCCTCATGTTCCATCTCTCTTAAAGAGACTCGTTCAAAACGCAGAGAGGAGAGCTCCTCTTTTTTAACATAGAGTTCATCAAGAAGTAAAAAAATGTCACTCACTCTTTTTTGAGACTCTAAAGAGAGATCTACAAGAAGGTTTTTCTTCCCAGCTACACTTACCTCTTGTAAAAAACGCAGTAGTAGTTTTGACTCATGCTGTGAAGCGAAAGTTGTAAAATCTGGCATTAAAGAGGCATAGAGAGAAAATTTACGGAGTATTTGTGTAAAAAAGCTGTCAATTGTCATAATTTTTGTGTGTGCATTAAGAAAGTTACGAAGTACTGCATCTCTCTGCATAACAAGCTCTTTAGTAGAGATTTCTGTAAGCTTAGCGATTTCAAAAAGTTCATCTCTAGAGTCTAACTCTTCGAGTGTTTCAACAACTCTTTCACTCATCTCACGAGCAGCTTTGTTTGTAAAGGTAAGGGCTAAAATTTTTGAAGGTTCAGCTCCCATAAAAAGGAGTGAAAGGTAGCGAACAACAAGCATGAAAGTCTTTCCACTGCCTGCACTCGCCTCGTAAGCTAAATTGTTTTTAAACATGTAAGTCCTAAAAGGAGTAATATTATAAAATTATAGCTAAATCTCCTCTGCATCCTGCTCTTTTACTGTCCAGATAAAGAGTAATGGAATAAAAAGAAGTGTTAAGAATGTCCCAACTATAAGACCACCAATTGCAACAGCTCCAAGAGGAGCGAGTCTCTCAAGACCAACCGCACTACCGAGTGCAACAGGAAGCATACCTGCTGATGTTGCAAATGCTGTCATAAGTACAGGACGTGTTCTAATTTTAATACTCTCAAGCATCGCCTCATACTTCGTTTTTCCCTCTTGCATTTTTTCTAATGCGAAGTGAATAAGTAGAATTGCATTGTTTACAATAATACCCGAAAGAAGAATGAATCCCATCATTGCTGGCATAGATGTGTGGTAGTGCATTAAAAGCATAATCCACGATGCCCCAATAATTGTTAATGGAATTGAGAGAAGAATCATTAACGAAATTTTAATCGAGTTAAAGAGTGTAATAAGTGTAAAGAAAATAAGTACAACTGCAAAACCAATAGCACCAATCATTCTCTCTGCAGAACTCTTAAACTGTTTAATATCTCCTGTCTGCTCCATCTCAACACCCTCTGGAAGTTGGTACTCTTCAAAAGCATTTTCAAAGTTACTCATAATGTGTGAGATAGCTGCCTTTTCTCTAAAACCATACACATTTAATGTATATGAGAGACCCTCTCTAGTAATAAGCGAAGGCTCGTTTATTTTTTTCACTTTAGCTACAGCTAAAAGAGGTACTTTCCCCTTTGGTGTTGTTAGTAAAAATGAGTTTATATCCTCCATGGAGTCTCTTTTTTTCTCATCTGTCCAGACACGAATAGAGAAGTCTGTACTATTTTGTAGGTAAAAAGATGTCGCTTTTGCACCCCTTGTAAAGAGCTGTAACTGTTTAGAAATCTCAGCACTTGTAAGGTTGTAAAGAGAGGCTTTTTTCTCATCTATTTCTAGTTCATAGACACGTTTATTATTGTCCCATGTTTTAGAAACAGAGACAATACCACCTGTCTCTTTCATAGCATCTTCTACCATTGCTCCTGCAACTTGTAACTTCTCTAAATCATCACTATAGAGTGTTACATCAAGGTTTGCACGAATACTTGCAAGGGCTGTTGCACCGTAGTCAACAACATCTACACTATACACATTCTTGATTTTACTCAGCTCAGTTCTCAGCTTTCTCTCAATGTCCCAAATACTCTCTTTTCTTTTGTATCTGTCTACATAAGTTGCAGTAATGGCAATATGGTCAATACCACTTCCACTTCCTATGCTCAGTACACCAGCTTCACTACCAATAGCACTTGAAAGATAGAGAAGTTCTCCCTGCTCTTTAATAATTTTATTTGCTTTTTCAACAACAATCTTACTCTCTTCTACAGGAAGATTAGGGTCCATAGTAATGGAGATTTTTGTTGCACCTGTATCCATTGGTGGCATAAGCTCTTGTCCAACTGTAGGCATGACACCCTTTACACTTGTAACAAAAAGAAAAACTAATACTATCATGTATGCAGTAGCAACAAGTTTATTTTCTACAGCCGCTTTTACAGCTGAAGAGAAAAATGAAGAGATTGCTCTAGCAAAACTTCCAGTAATCTTCTCAAAGAACATCTCACTTTTCATAATAAATGGATGCTTAAGTGTAAGAATTTTTAGAGAAAGTAGTGGTACCGCAGTAATAGAAATAGCATACGATGCACCTAGTGCTAAGAGAAGTGTTCCAACAAGAGGTTGGAAAACAGTCTGAGGGTAACCACCAACAAAGAGCATTGGTGCAAGTGCAATCATAGTAGTAATTGTACCTGAGAGGTCTGCAAACATAATCTCTTTTGTTCCAGCATACACAGCCTTGTGTATTTCATCGTGCATCTCCCTGTAGTGTCGCTCAATGTTTTCCATAACAACAACGGCATCATCAAGCAGGAGACCAAGGGCTAAAATAATCGCAGTAAGTGTTACAACATTAAACTCAATACCAACTATCCACATAAGGGCAATTGTTGTTGCATACACGAGTGGAATTGTCACTAAAACAACAAGAACCTGTCTAAAGCTCGCAAGGAAAAAGAAAACAACAATTGTAGACATAATAATAGCATCACGAAGAGACTCAAACATATTTGTCGTACTCTGAACAATAGTATCTTTTTGTGTATCTGTAATCTCAAAAGTAACATTTTTATACTTCTGGCTTAGTTTATCTATCTCTTTTTGTACAAGCTCTATACTCTTAATTACATCAGCATTCTCTGCACGTTGTACAGCAATAGCAATAGCCGGCTCACCATTTCCAAAATACTCTGCAGAGTTTTCATAGTGCCCAAAATAGACCTTAGCTACATCACCAAGGACAATATCTTTACTAATACTAATCCCTTTAAGAGCACTTATTTGATCTCTTTTTCCCTTAGACTTTAAGAGAAATCTATCTTTTTGACTTGTAATAAAACCAATAGCAAAATCATCATTATTTGCTTTTAAAACAGCAATAATTTTTGTAATGTCTAGATTATATCTGTCAAGTTTATCTTTGTCGACAACAATCTCTATCTCTTTGTCAAAACCACCAAAAATATCTACATCTGCAATTCCATTAAGTTTAATAAGCTTATGCTTTATGTCGGTCTTTGCAAGTTGACGTAAATCTTCAAGTGGCATAGAGCCATCTTTAGAACGAAGAGCATAGGTAACAATTGGTGCTGTTGCTGAAGTTATTTGAATAATTTTTGGTGCTAAAATGGAACCTGGAAGTTCCGACTTTATTTTGTCAAGTGCGTTACTTACATCACTTGTACCTGCATCAATCCCTTTTGCATACTCAAATTCAGCATTTATTACACTTACCTCATCAATAGTTGTTGAATAAACGCGACGAATCTTGTCAAGTGTATAGAGCTCTTCCTCAATAGGAATACTCACATTTGTTGCAATACTTTTTGCAGAAGCTCCAGGTTGTACAATAACAACCGCTACCGTAGGGTAGTTTGAGTCAGGAAAGAGTTTTCTATCTATTTTTTGGTACCCTACAACCCCTAAAAAGAGGAAGAGTGTTAAAAAAGAGAATATAAAATATGGTCGATGCAGTAGCACATCAATAATGGAAGATCTTTTTTTCATAACTATTTATCCTTACTGATAATAACTTTTCCGTAACTAGAAAGGAGTGAAAGTTTCGCTTCAGAAGCTGTTGCAACAGGCTCTGTAACACACTCAGATATAACAACATCTTTATTGTTATTTAAGAGCACTTCAACCGCTCTGTTTTCAAACTTACCATCTTTATAGACAACAATAAAATCGCCACCTTTTTTATGCACAATCGCGTTTATAGGAAGAGAACATCCACTTACACTGTCGACAACAATGTCAATTGTTTTGTAAGACTTGTTTGCAAATGGTAAAGATTTGTAAGGTTTTACCTCTGCTACTAAAAGAGCATTTTTTGCATCATCATAACGTTTTAAAATTTCACCAATAAGCTCACCATCGATGTAAACTTTCTGCCCTTCGACTATTGGCTTGTTTGTATCTACAAAAGAGAACACAAGTTTTTGATCATCAGAGTTTAATGTAAGTAGTGGTTTTCCAGGGAGTGCAAGAGAACCATCGTTACTCATTTTAGAACCTATACGACCACTAAATGGTGCTGTAATGTTTAAGTATCTAAGTTGTGACTTTGTCTGTTTAATTTTCTCATTGACAGACTTCAGTGCTGAAAACTTGTTTTGGTACATAACATTTGAGTTGTCATAAGCCTCTTTTGAAATTGCTTCTATTTTATAAAGCTTTTTATTACGTTCTAAAATATTTTTTGCATTGGCAACATCTGCTTCTAGCGCAATTTTTTGCTCTGTTAAAGATGCAAGGTTTGCCTTAATGTCTGAGTCATCTAAAGCAATTAAAAGTTGATTTTTCTTTACTTTATCATTTTCATTAACATAGATTTTTTTAATGTTTGCACTAAATTTCGAAGCAATATATGCGCTATTTGAAGCTTGTAGTTCTGCTAAAAATCTACGCTTCTCCTCAACTGTCTTCTCTTTTGCATGCACAACATCTACACTATGCACATATGTTTTTGGTTTAGCAAGAGAAGCTACAGCCTCTTTTTGTTTTTTTAAAAACAGCCCTGCGGACACCACTACAGCTACTACAATTATGATTGATATAATCTTTTTCATCTATTTCTTTTCTCCTCTTTCCAGTAAATAATCTATATAATATTTTGCTTTTTGAAACTCATACTTTGAACTAATCATTTTTGCATAAGCGAGTTTCTCTTTTGCTTTTGAGTCTAGTAAATCACTCAGTGTAACGGCATCACTCTCATACTTAAGAGATTCAACTTTTACAATTTCACTTAAAAGTTCATGTTGAGAGAGTGCTGAGTTGTACTCTGCTTTTGCAAGTGCAAGTTTGTCTTTTGCAACTGTTAAATTCTTTTGAAGTTCAAGCTTCATATCTTCTTGGTCAAGTTGAGAACTCATAAGAGAGAGTTTCTCTTTTTGAGAAATCGCAGACTTTGAACCAAAATCAAATATATTCCACTTTAAATGAAGACCTACTTGCCAGATGTTTTCATTGTTAAAATCACCTTTTTCTATAAATGTTTCACCTGTTGTTGGAAAAGTATTTGTAGTATCATTTGGCCCAAAGTTATAGCCATAGTAAGCACTAAAATCTATAATAGGATAGTAAGCCGCATCTGCTGTTTTGTATTTTTTTTCTGCAATCTTTGTTTTTAATGCATACATCTCATAGCGTTTAAGAGATTCTATATTTTGTGTTTCATTCTCCGCACTCTCATTTAAAGCTATATCTATCTGTTGTGCATTGTCAAACTCTTCACCACCAATGAGCATTGTAAGTGTTGCTTTGAGTATATTAATATTTGCAGCAATCTTCTGCTCATTTGAGAGACTGACTTCATAAGAGTTTTTTGATTTTAAGGTGTCAAGCTTCGATTTACTTCCAAGCTTATAAGATGCTTCTATCTTTTCGTAGAGATTCTTTTGCGACACAGTATTTGCTTTTTGTGCATCTAACTGCTCTTCTAGGGAAAGTATTGAGAGGTAAAGGCTTCGTACATTATAAATTAACTCCTCTTTAGAAAGTTTTGATTTTATAATGGAATTTTTATACATAATATCTGAGATTTTGTACGAGTTCTGCTGTGCGAACCCATTAAAGAGAATAACATTGTATGTAATTCCCGTTGACATCATATCTTTTGTCGTTGCCATCTCATAGGCACCTGTTCCACTTCCTCCTACAATCTGCATTGGAGTAAGTGGTGCAAGTGTTCTCGCATTGTTGTAATGGTCATAACTCGCTACAAAATCGACTCGACCGAAGTTTTGTGCTCTTTTAGACGTCCGATTCTCTTTGGACTGCTCTACTTCTAATGTTACTTTTTTAAGAGAATTATTATGAAGCAGTGCTTTGTCTATAGTCTCATCAAGTGTCATAGCGTTAGCATAGAGCGCAGTAAATAGACCCAAAAGTAGTGTTTTTTTCATAAACTACACACCTCTTATTTTTAAATTTATAAGGTATTGTAGTCTACTCTTATTAGCTTATCGTTAAGAGCGGCTCATTTTCTAGAAAAAATGCCATAAAAGTTTCAATGCTATAGCATAAAGAAGAAGCCCCATAAGACGTTTTACATCTGAAGAGTTAAGTTTAAAATGCATAAGGTGGTTTCCAACAAAACCCCCTAAAATAGCTGAGAGAGAAACACTAAAAAGTAAAATATAGTCAATAGATATATACGAAGCATATGTAAAAAAAGAACCTAAAGCTGAAAAAGGTACAACAAAACTTACAGCAATAGCAACTTTTTTTGGTTCGTACCCTAAAAGTGCCAAAAGAGGAATAAGAATATTACCTCCACCCACACCTAAAAGACCTGCTAAAAATCCAACAATAACACCAACAACATAAAGGACAAAAACACCCTCATAATGAAAGAGTGCCTTTTTCTTTCCAAAGAGCATCATACTTCCACTGTAAAAAAGCATAAGCATAAAGAAAAACTTTACAATCTCCTCGTCAATAAAACTACTGCTATAAGCACCAAGAGGAGCAAAAAGAAGCATCATACTTGCTATGGGAATGACAAATTTGTACTCCACACTCTTATGTTTAATGTTCATAATACTCGAAGTAATTGTTGTCGATGCTCCTGCAAAAAGTCCCACAGCCTTTGCAAGTGTAAAATCTAAACCTAAAAAATTAAAAAGTGGAATAATCGCAACCCCAGCACCTGCACCTCCCATGGAGAAGAGTATGGAGAGCACAAAAGTAATGGCACTAAAAAGAAGGTACTCTTGCATTTTACGGAATTACAGGTGCATCTATTTTTTTGCCTAAGAGGGCATAACTCTTTCCGACTCTTGCTACTGGCTCATACTCGAGTGTTATTCGCTCCTTGTCACTCAAAATCTCTTCAGCAATGTACTGCTCTTTAATCTCCACAACAAGAGGAATAGTTTTTGAACCCTTCAAATCTAACTCTTGGTAAAACTCACAAAAAAATGCACTTGGAACACCCTCAACCATAGGTGGAAACCCATCAACTACCCTCTTCGTTGCAATACTAAAAGCCTCAGACTCACTCTCATTTTCCCCTAACTCTTTAGAGCTAAAGTGCATCTTTTCTAAAAGAGGTTCATCTACCATACATATAGTACATTTTTTACTCTCACGAATATTTTTCAGAGTATCTTTCTCACTCCCATCACTCTTATGACCAATACTTACAATCATAGTTGCAGGTTCAGAAGAGAGCCCCATAAAGTAGCTAAAAGGTGCAATGTTCACAACACCCTTACTCTCTGTAACTATCCATGCTATAGGACGAGGTATAATCGTCTGTGCCATTAACTGGTAACGCTGTGTCAACTCTTTGTTTTCGTAATTTATAAGCATTCTATAATCCTATTATATGTTTTATGTTCTCTAGCATTCCACTCTTAGGTGCTTCACTCTCTTGCATCTCCGGCTCTTGAACTTCCCCAGTGTAAGCATCTTCAGGCATTACATTTTCCGGTGTACCATCGACATTTACAACTTCTAACTCTGGGTGTATAAGCTCTCTTAATTTTTTCTGCACCACCATTTTTGTTGTCATAAGACTCATAGAACAGCCACCACAAGCCCCTGTTAAAGCGATGTAGACAACACCATCTTTTACACCTAAAAGCTCTAAGCCCCCTCCATGTGAGTTCACATATTCACTCACTTTTGGAAGGTAATTCTCTACTGCATCATATATTTCACTATCTAAAAAAGTCATTCTCTACCCCTTCTATTCTCTTGTTAAAAAATTATAGTTATTTATAATTAATATTATCTTAGCAAATAAATATAGTTTTTTAGCTTAATTAAATAACGAACATATGTCCATTATAATTTGCCCATATGTTCAAAATACAATAAAGGAAACGCAATGAAAATAGTACTTGCAGTCGATGAAGACAAACAGACAATTGTTAAACGTACAGGACAGTCTGCTTATTTTGCCATCTATGAAGATGAAAAACTTCTAAAACTTGTTCCAAACAAACACCATGATGGTGGACACCATGCACATACTCATGAGCACTCACACACACAAGAGGATCATGAATCACATACAAATTCACACAAAAAAGATGTTCAAGCACTTCAAGGATGTGACATTATTTTAGTACGTGCACTTGGAGAAAATATGAAAGAAGCTTTAGAGTCAGTAGGCCTTAAAATTAAAAAAATTAGAGAAAAGCATGGTCTCCTTGCAGATGAAGTTATTCACAACTTCTTAAATAACAAGATTTAAAAATGCACTCTCTTCGATGGATATACTCTCTTTACTATGATGGTTTTGTCAACATGAGAGTTGGCAAAACACTCTGGCTTCTTATAGCAATTAAACTTTTCATTATGTTTGCAATTATTAAGTGGCTCTTTTTTCCAAACATCATGCAGGAGAATTTTCAGACAGACCAAGAGAGAAGTAACTACATTTTACAACAACTTACAAAGGAAAAATAATGGAGCACACAGAGCTACTCATAGACTACTCCCGTGCACAATTTGCACTCACAGCCCTCTACCACTGGATATTTGTCCCACTCACACTTGGTTTGACATTTATTATTGCCATAATGGAAACCATCTATGTTAAAACATTAGATGAGAAATGGAAAACTATTACAAAATACTGGATGGGGCTTTTAGCTATTAACTTTGCTATTGGTTTAGCAACTGGAATTATTATGGAGTTTGAGTTCGGTACCAACTGGTCAAACTACTCTTGGATTGTTGGTGACATTTTTGGAGCACCACTTGCCATTGAAGGGCTTATGGCATTTTTTATGGAGTCTACCTTCTTTGCTGTTATGTTTTTTGGTTGGGATAAAGTAAGCAAACGAGCTCACCTTACTTCTACTTGGCTCGTGGCAATTGGCTCTAACCTCTCAGCACTCTGGATTCTCATAGCAAATGGCTGGATGCAACACCCTGTAGGGATGCAATTTAATCCAGATAGTGCAAGAAATGAGATGGAGAATTTCGCAGAGGTTATCTTTAACCCAAATGCCGTTTCAAAATTTCTTCATACAATTAGTAGTGGGTATGTTTTAGCTTCACTCTTTGTCATTAGTATTAGTGCTTGGTATCTCTTAAAAAAACGCGATGTAGCCTTTGCAAAGAAAAGCATAGTCGTAGCTGCAAGTTTTGGTCTTATTACCTCTATGATGATGCTCACAACTGGAGATGAGTCTGCACATCAAGTAGCACTTAACCAACCTATGAAACTCGCAGCTATGGAGGGTCTCTACAAGGGTGAAGATAGAGCCGGTATTGTGGCATTTGGACTCCTTGAGAGTGAAAAAGAGATAGGAGATGATTTAGAGCCTTTTCAATTTATGTTTGAAATCCCTGGAGCACTCTCCTTTCTTGGCTACCATGACATCAACGCCTTTGTACCAGGAATTGACGACTTAGTCCTTGGAAACAAGGAGCATAATCTTCTCTCAGTCAAAGAGAAAATGCTTGTAGGTAAACAAGCGGTACAAGCCTTAAGTGACTATAAAAAGTACAAAAAAGAAGGTAATAAACAAGCGATGGAGCAGGCTCTTAAAACATTTAGAGCAACATCTCACTATATGGGCTATGGTTACTTAAAAAAGCCAGAAGATGCCGTGCCTGATGTAGCACTTACCTTCTACAGTTTTCACATAATGGTAGCAGCTGGATCTTGGTTTTTAGTTCTCTTTACTCTCATACTCTACTTTAGTATGAAAAATGAACTTACAGAGAAAAAATGGCTACTGCGTTTAGGGCTCATTACACTACCACTTGGCTATGCTGCTCAAGAGTGTGGATGGATAGTAGCAGAGG
>Ga0256843_1000729_pt1 | contig 27583 bp, 27 predicted proteins | sample AlvinellametaG_FD_191572 | JGI IMG/M metagenome (GOLD analysis project Ga0256843, IMG submission 191572) | Pompeii worm associated microbial communities from hydrothermal vent at the East Pacific Rise, Pacific Ocean - Alvinella | ecosystem: Host-associated > Annelida > Integument > Unclassified ... | reverse complement strand
CTATTTCAAAGAATCACTTAACTATTCTCTAATTAAGCTTCTTTTATCGTGTTTTTTACTAAAAACATCGAAAAAAACTCAAATAGACGTTGTTGTTTCTACTTATATTCGGTTGTTAAAGATCACTCTTTCCTCAAACTTTTCCTTAAGTCCTTAACTCTAAGGTCTCTCTGTTTGTGGACGCGTATTATAGACAATTTTATCCTCTTTGTCAAGCACTTTTTGAAAAAAAAGTAAAAAAAATATTTTTTTTTACTTTTAGTGATTAAAATTCAAGATAAAAGCTAATAAACTATCTCCGCACTACCATACAACGCATTAATCTTATTTTCTAAACCTTCAAGTACACGTTGCTGTTTTAACATGTTTCGAATATTATTTTTTGCCTCTTCATAAGAGAGTTCTCCTGCGCGTTTCTTATTGAGCAAGTAAACCACATGATAACCATACTTAGTTTGAATGGGTCTATCTAATAATGTTTTAGGTTGTGCCTGAAAACTCGCATTAAAAAGTGCCTCCGGTGCCATTCCTCGACCAAACCAGCCCATGTAACCATTTTGCTGATGTGCTTTAGCAATTTGAATAAAATCTTGATCCAAATTCGTAGAGTGTTTCAACTGCTGAATGATTTGTTCTGCTTCACTCTTTGTCGGAGTAATGATGTTGGCGATTTCAATGGAGTCTGGAAAATGAAACTTATCCCGATTATTTTCATAGAAATTTCGTATCTCATTGTCATCAATATACGTAGATTGAAATTGCTGTTGTTGATAGAGGATTAACGCAATCGAGCCCTTAATATTACGTAACTGCTCGGGTGTTAAAGAGGTTCCAGAGATTTTTTGATACTCCTGTTGCGCAATCTCTTTCTGTTTTTGAAAGGCCTGTTGAAACTCCGCGGTATGTACCAATGGTTGCTTTAGTAAATAAGCATGAATAAGCTCCTCTTTTATAAGATGTTCCATCAACTCAGCACGTTGTGCATCATCCAATGCCTCATACCCTTTGGGTATAATATCATCCGTAATAGGGTGACCATTAACCGTAACTAAAGTTTTTGAAAAAAGCACCCCACTGATTAATAAAACTATGAATAAAACACGACCGATTATACGTTGCATACTACTTGTTCTCCTTTTTAATTATCATTTTAACATAAAAACATGAAAAGCTAATCCACGGTCTCAGCAATAAATGTTTTTGTTACTTTGCCACCAAATCGGTAAATCCCCTCTTCCAAACTGATGTAGAGCTCATCACCCGATGTAGGAATGGTCTTGACCATATCATTTAAACGTTGCTCTTGATGACCCCGTACAAAGCAAGCAACCATGCCGGTACCACAGGCTAACGTCTCATCCTCAACTCCTCGCTCATACGTTCGTACGTACAGGGTATCTCCTAAGGGTTTACAAATGTTCACATTGGCATTATACTTTTCACGTAATCGTCGCATCTGCATCAGATCAAAGTGGCTTATATCTTCTCGAATCGCTACAAGGTGAGGAACTCCAGTATTAATCAACCACCAAACTTCACCATCCTCCTCAATTTGCTGTTCAATAATCCGTGGGGGAGTCATATCACTTACTACATAAAGACCATTAATTGTGGCATGAATCACTCCAGCACCGGTGAGAAACTCTGCTCTACCGTCTTTGGAGATCCCCTTTTCATGAGCAAAGTGAGCTACCGCACGTGATGCATTTCCACACATCTCTGCTAAGGAACCGTCTGCGTTGTAAAACTCCCAGACAAAATCATACTGCTCATGCGGTAAAACCACCACCATACCATCCGCCCCCACACCATTATGACGATGACATAACTTTTGCGCAAGTGCTGATCGATCACGAGCCTCCTGTGCAATAAAAATAATAAAATCATTACCATTAGCAGAGTATTTTGTAACGGTCATTGTTGTCCTTTCTCTCTCATTAATTTCAACCTACTACTTGGTTGATGTAGTTTGTTGAGGAGTACGCTTGATCGATCCTCGAGCACCGCCGGTGATAATACCTCCTCCTAACTCTTTATTACTTAACTTAAACTGAATATTTTGAATCATAAAACTCTCAATTTTTCCTTTTGATTTCATGGTAATCAAGAGCTTATTTCTTTTCTTATTCTTATAAAATTTAAAAAGTTCAATCCCTTGTGCAATGTTATCAATTTCAACACGATCCTCCTCTTTTAAAGGAAGTTGATAATTAAATCCCTCTACTCTCAAAAGGGTCCCTTGCTCTTTATAAACCAACCAACTTACCCGTACACGACTAAAACCATACAAGGAATGCTCCGTATTGGCAATTAGAAGATGATCAAACCCCTTCTCTCTGTTCTCAATGGTAACATTTCCATCCGATTGTAACAGATCAAGATAGAGTACTTGACTCCCTTTAAATCCTTCACTAATCTCCTCTAAATGGTGATAGAGATGTTTGTTTGAACGGCGTAACAGATCACTGCTCTTATAGAGTGCCATCAATACCAAGGAGAGTAAGGTAATTGAGATTAAGACCTCAACCAAAGTGAAGGCGCGTCGTTGCAACTGCATCAATCTTCCATAATCCCAATACGTACCGCCTCTTCATAAGAGGTCTGCCCCTCAATAAGCATCTCTTTAAGCTTATCTGCAATACTTTTCATCCCTTTTTTCTTCATCTCCATACGAATCTGATGATCATTTAACCCCTCTTTCATCATGGTTTTAACATCATCATTCATAATAAAAAGCTCACCAACTGCTCGTCGACCACTGTAACCCGTATAATCACAGGATTTACACCCTACTGCTTTATAATACGTTACATCATGCGGTAGATCCAACTCATCCAAGACAACAGGTGAGAGATTTGTAGGTGCTTTGCAGTGCGAACAGAGCTGACGTGTCAAACGTTGGGCCAATACACCTAAAAGGGTAGAAGAGATCAAAAACTCTTCAATTCCCATGTCCATTAATCGACTTAACGCAGAGGTTGCATCATTGGTATGCAGGGTTGAGAGCATTAAGTGTCCGGTTAAGGCTGATCGTAATGCAATGTCTGCTGTTTCACTGTCTCGAATCTCCCCAACCATAATAATATCGGGATCTTGACGAAGAATAGAACGCAATCCTGCAGCAAAGGTAAGCCCCACTTTGGCATTGACTTGAATCTGGTTTACATTCTCTGCATTATACTCCACAGGATCCTCAACGGTAATAATGTTTTTATCCGGTGTAGCAATGTGTTGCAAACAGGCATGAAGCGTGGTAGATTTTCCTGAACCTGTAGGACCCGTCACCAAAATCATCCCGTGTGGGTGGGTCAAGAGCTTATGCAGATCCTCCGTTAAGTCATCGGAAAATCCCAACGTTTTTAACGTAGGAATATTCTCACTTGTCATCAAAAGACGCATGACCACCCGCTCACCATAATAAGTCGGCAGTACAGAAACACGGATATCCAGACTCTTTCCTGCGATACTTACCTGTGTACGTCCATCTTGAGGGATCCGCTTTTCTGAAATATCAAGGTTAGAGATAACCTTAATACGTGAAATAACCAATCCTGTAATATTTTTATCAATATCAAGATGTTTTTTAAGCGCTCCATCAATACGTAAACGCACCTCTCCTTTTTTCTCTAATGTCTCAATATGAATGTCACTTGCTCCCTTTTTAATCGCTTGGAAGAAAAGGGAGTTCACCAACTTAACAACCGGTGCAGACTCCTCATTGGAGAGCAGATCTTGAGAGTTTCGAATAAAATCCAGTAGATCCGACTCAACCTCAATAATATCATCCCCACTCTCTGTCTCTATCGCATCAAATTCACTGCCCGTTTTGATCTCCAAAAACTTATTGCTCAACCGCTCAAAACTCTCCTCATCCACTTCAACCACAGGATAGTCAATATCCAACGTAGAGAGATGATTCAATGCCATAGCAAGATGCTTACGAACCACAATAGCACACTTCTCCTCCTCCACATAAGCAAAGAGAAGATGGTGTTTCATTGCCAACTTATTATCTATCTCTTCACTCCATATCGGCTCAAGATCTATGTTTTCAATAAATGGCAACTTGATCATCTTTCTATCCTACTAATTGGTAAATGTTGTGTTTTCATTATACTCAATGCCTGTATTAATCTGATCAAGATCAATGCTTCGATTGGTTGGCTGAATATGCTCCAAGATCGATTCACTGTGCATGGGGTCCACCTCTTGGTCATAAATCTCCTCGACCACATAACTATCATCACTATTGATAAAAGATGGTTCAGGAAAACCACTGGTAGATTCTTGAACCTGTTGGTGGCGTACCGGTTGTTCATAGCTTACTTCCGTCATCTCTGGGGTAATAATCTCTTGATCTTTTGAACGGCTCTCAAATGTCACATGGGTTCGATCTTGCTCCATTCCCATACGTCGTTGCTCCAACTTATTAAGAACAATACGATTAAACTGCTCTTGAATGGAGTCCAACTCATCAAGATATTTTCTAAGCTTTCGCAAGTCCGTACTCTTCTTGACAATATAAGGCGTGAGATAGATCACCACATTAATCTTACTTTTGGAATCATTTTGAGAGGTGAACAAACGTCCCAAAATAGGAATGTCCCCTAAAATAGGTATCTTGGTTGATCCCGTACCGGTTGAGCTTTTAATCAAGCCTCCCAAGATAATGGTCTCTCCATGATCCACAATGGCATTGGTTTTAACCGAACGTTTGGTCGTGGTAGGACGATCTGCAGAGCCTCCTGAACCAGGAAGAATATCCTCAATAGTGGTCTCTACTTGCAAGTTTACCTTGTTATCACTTGAGAGCCGAGGCTTCACGGTTAAGGTAATTCCAATATCTTCACGGCTGTAGTTATTCAAAATATTGGAGGAGCCCTGCGCGCTCTGCTGTGACTGCACCAAAATAGATTGGGTTTGCCCCACGTAAATGGTAGCCTCTTTGTTATTAGTCGTCAAGATTGAAGGCTCAGAGAGTACCTGCGCCGCACCGTTTTGTTTTAGAAGATCCAGTTGTACCCCCAACGAAAAGACATCTTTAATCCCTGGGTCAAAAGAGAAGGCACTGGTGGTCTCAGTCCCAATAGGATTTCCTGCATCATTATAAATGGTAGTGGTTCCCCCTTGATTTAAGAAACTCATGAGATCACCAGAGATCGCCAAAGGAGCAGCTCCTGAACTGGACATCAGAGAGAAGATACCATTGGAGGTAATGGACCCTCCATTAAATCCGTATTTCATTCCAATATTCTCAGCCAAATTGGTATTCACTTCAACAATTTTTGCTTGAATATAGACTTGTGCCTTCTCAATATCCAACAGTCGAATGGTCTCTCGAATGTTCTGAATCTGTGCCTTATTCGCTAAAACAATCAAAGCATTACGTTCCACATCACTGGCAATAACCGCTTTTTTGATTTTTTTATTATTGGGAAGGGGTACACGGCTTCCCTTTGTCGTACTGCTAGCGGGGGCACTCACTTTGGGCTTTGCCACATCCCCCACCGCATGAATTCCACCTTCAACTCCCATAATACCGGTCATTTGAGGCAAAAGCTTTGCAAGGATCTTCTCCATCTCCTCCACATTGGAGTTCATCAAAGGAATAACGTACATTCGTTGCATGTCATCGGTTCGTTGCCGTTCCACATCCAACTCTTGAATGTAGCGTTTAAGTTTTTCAATGTTCTTTGCACTTCCAACCAAGACCAGAGAATTACTGCTTGGATCTTGCAAAACGTTAACCTTCTCGCTGGAGATATCCTGAGGGAAGAGCGATTTTGCCATGCTCTGAATAATGGGATAGACATCTTTTACGTAGGCGTTTTCAAGAGGTACGATTTCACTCGTACTGCCCTGTTTATTCTCAATCTTATCAATCAACTCTTTGACCGATTTGAGTGCATAAGGGTACGCCGTAACCGCTAAAAGGTTATTTTTCTTAAATGAGATAATCTTAGCACTCTTATGTAATAGGGGTTTAATCTTGGTACGAATCACCGCAGCATTGACATTATTGAGTTGAAAAACCACCGTACGCATGGTTCCCCCCTCTCCGATGGTCTCCTCTCGTACCTCAAGACCACTGGCTGCTGCCTCTGGGCTTTTGACCACTTGATAGTATTCCCCTTTATCCACCAATGTCATTTTTTTGGTCTCAAGAATAGCATTGGCCAATGGGATCAGCTCGCTCTTCTCAATGGGTTTATTGGAGACAAAGTTGATTTTTCCTTTAATATCACCATCCACTAAAATGTTTTTACCGGTGATCTTACCCACCATTTTAATAAAATCGCCAATCTCCAAGTTTTTAAAATTGACATCTACCTTCTCTGCATGAGCATAAACTCCCAATGTCAGCAGTATGCCCAGTGCTATTTTACTGAATTTCATATTCTAACTCCATCTCTTGATTATTTCTTTTTATATTTAATGTTAAATTTTCAATGCTATCAATCTCTTTAAAAAAACCAAAGGCAGCATTATAACTGTTAAGTTCTTGTCCATTAATTGCTGTCAGGATATCTCCTTTTCGTAGACCTAACTTCTCAAAGTCACTTCCACGTTTAATAAAATTCACTTTAAAGCCTTGAAGCTTACCATTCACTTTATAATCACCAATTCCGATATCTTTCCATACCTTATCCACATTTTTGGTATAGGAGGTTAAGAGGCCTTTTGAGACCACTTTGGTCGTACCATCATCCGCTTCAACAATTTTTGATTCCTCTTTTTTAGCATTGGGGACCATTTTATGAGGGGTAATTGACGCTTTTGAATGGGAAGAGGATTTACCCTTACTCCCTTTTAGGGACAGTTCAAACTCCTTACCCCCTTTGGTAAAGATTGCGTAATCCATACCCGCAGAGGTTAACACAAAACCATTAATATCCTCTCCTTTGGCTAACACCTTGGTCTTGTTTGACTTAGAAATGGTTACAACCAAGCGATCCGATGCATTATAAATGGCAAGGAGGGTATACCCTTGCATGTTCCCCACCTTCTTGACGGGCTTAATTACTTTTTTAGGCTTCTGTCGAATGGTAGGACTACTGCTTGCCAACTTAATGGGATAATAGAGTGGCTTAAGAGAACTCTTTTCAACATGTTCTAGTCCACTTTTGGGTAAAAAGAGAAAAGAGACTGCCAACCATATCATCTTGACCAAGACCATAATGGCTACTATAAAAATAATACGAGAGATCCACGCACTACTAGTATTTTTTTTCATAGTATAACCCTTTCTTATCTTTTTTCAAGAACTTTTTAAACGGACGAATATCTTTTACATTACTAAAACGCAACAACAGCTTGCGGTTGGTCCAATAGAGTCCACCGCTAATTGTACCAAAGGAACCACTCCCTTCAATCGCCACCTTATAGGGCTTAAGTATGGAAAAAGTTGCCTCCAATGCATCAATTGATTTGGGTGCAAAACTACCAATGCCTTTATCGGTAAGTACCGATTGAATGCTCAACTGATTATAGAGGAAAAAGAGATTTAATTTCACCAAACCAATCTCCGCAACCTTAATGCCTTTGAGGTAGATGTCTGCATCAGAGATCTCTAGCCCCCAAAAGGTATCTTTTATCTGTTCATTACTGATAACAATTCCCTCTTTGGCCAGTTTATGTTCCATCCAATAGTAGATCTCCTCCTTGGGTGCCAAGATCCACAAAAAGAGAACCAGCAAGAGAAATCCACCTACTGTTCGTTTTACCATTTGCATGTTAACTCCATATTATATCGCTCTTTTCCCTGCTTTTCGATGGATAAATTTGTGATCTGAACGGGTGTTTTAAAAAGTTTTTTCACAATCTTATTGAGCTCCTTAACACTCACATCTCGATACACTGCACGCATCTTTCTCGATCGCTTCTCAAATGACTTTACCTTCTCTTTGCTCACAATAGTTTTAAAGCCATTTAACTCTTTTCCAATCTTTTTATTACCCCAAAGTTGCTTGAGTTCACTCACTTCACTGATCTCTTTAATCTCTTGTTGAATACGCTGTTTCTCCTGAGTAACCTCCATGTGTGCACGATACTTATACCCATAAGCTACCACCATCGCGCCCAGTGCCAAGAGCAGTATTAATTCACTCTTAAATCGCTTGAGATGTATTAAACTCATAACTTCTTCTCCAAAACAATCTCATTATGACCCTTGGAGACAACCCTAAAATGCTCCCCTTTGGCACGTTTTTCAATCTCATGAATCAACCTATTACTGTCTGTCTCAATGGTAGCAATCACCCGCTTATCATCCAATTTTAACGATTTGAGATGACTCTTTTTTGAAAGCATTTTGGAGATTTTACTTACCGTATCTCGTTTAAGTCGCTCTTGTCGATTGATCGGTTTATACTTCTCCAACTCACTGTTACGAATCAGTGAAGAGCCCAACTTTGGATTCTCCTCCAAGAGTTTCTCTTTCTCCGCAACCATTCCCTCAATGGAATCATGAATCCGTTTTCCCTCAACAAAAAAGCTTCCCCCAAGTAAAAGAAACAGTAAACTCAAGATCAATCCCTGCTTCATGGAGATAAAACTATCATGAGAGGCACTGAGTGTCACCCCTTGCTGTAGGTTTAACTTCTCTAACTCTAAGGTTCCCAACGGAGTCTCTGTCGATAAAAGCCGTTGAGGAATAACCGTCACCGTATCTTCAATACGTTGCAGTGCATCCCGATTTCCCAAGGGGATTGGCTCATTAAGATCATGCACCAGCTCCTGAGCAAAATAGACTTTTCCAATTCGATACGGGCTGATCCCTTTTTGTTCTAAAAAATGTGTAATCTCTTCAACATCATAGGCAAAAAAGCACCAATCTTCTCCACATTTATAGACATGATATTGATACTCTTTTATGGGGTCTAAATAATCATCAAAGAGGGAATCGGCAATATTTTTTGCCTGATAGGCAAATTTAATTGCCAAAGATTCGCGGATAAAGGTATAAAATTGAGGCGTTAAGACCAAGTCAACGGTCTCATTCCCCTCAACACTCTCCATATGTTTATGAACCAACAATCGCCTGTTAGATCTTCCCATAAAATTCAAAATTTCTATTCCTTTCATTTTCATAATCAAAACTAAAACGATAATGACCATCTCTATAGGCATAGGTCTCTTCACAGTGCATGGCATTTAGCCCCTTGCTTGAAAAGAGTTTTTTATCGGGTGTCTCACCTGTACCATTCTCAGCAATAAACTTTGCCAACGTCGGCTTCTCATTGTTGCCCTCGACATCAATATACCACTGCTCTTGAACCACATCCAGAGGAATCTCAAACGCGGCTGAGAGCAACTCTGCACTCAGATACTCCCCGTCCACCGTCGCATTTTGTGTCACTTCAATAAAGACAAAATATTTTTCCCATGGGACTTTAAAAACATTTAAATCATCATACTCAAGACGATAATCCAATAAAATTTTATTCCACTCTTTTCGAGAGAGGACTCGACTCGATGGTGTTAATCTAGGTTGAAAATTCTCACCCTCAACCCTGTTAACCTTATCTAAGATACGTGCCTTTAACGTTTCTGGCTCTTTGATCTCATATTTTTCAAAAATATATTCTAAAACATTCACTGCCAACGTATACCGCTGAGGTATCTTTTTGCTAAATGACTCATCCAACCACGCAACAGGAATTCCCACCATTAAGGGGGTGCATTGAAGATTTACCATAAAGCCACTCTTCTCATCGGAGAGCATCATGGGGAGTGAATAGAGCAGGTCTAGTTTCTTGCTATCACTTTTCCCTTTAGGAAAAAGATATTTTAATATGTTGGTTGTATTTTTATATAATAGATTCCCTTGAATGAGTGCAGAACTCTCCCCTGCATCATCTTGTGCTTTTTCAAGATAACTAAATGAAACAGCAACTATTGATAAAATAGATGCGATAATTAAAAGTGTAATAAAAAGGGCAATACCTCTTTTTGTTTTATCCATTATAAAGCTCAATTCAAGTAAAATCACCAGTATTATAACTAAAACTAACTAAGGATTTTTAAATATGACTAAAGTTTATAAAACAACCACCAATCCGTTAAATGGATTCAGACAAGAACCAACAACAAAACAGGCTTTTTCACTTATTGAGTTACTTGTTGTTATCTTGATTTTGGGTCTGCTTGTTGGTCTTGTTGCTCCACGCGTTATTGAGCAAGGAAATGAAGCACAACGGAAACTCGCTTGTACCCAAATGGGCACCACCAAGCAAGCACTTAAGATGTTTAAACTTGATAACGGAACCTATCCAGAGACCGATGAAGGACTTGAAGCATTGGTGAAAAACCCTGATCCTGAAAAATACCCCAACTACTCCGGTTCTCCCTATCTTGAGAAGATTCCAAAAGACTCATGGGGAACCCCACTAACCTACATCAAAACCGGTAATGAGTTTAAAATGATTAGCTTTGGTGCCGACCGAAAAGAAGGGGGTGAAGCCGAAGGTGCTGATATTGTCTTTCCTGATTGTCAAAAATAGTTAAATGAACCATGCAATAAGGCAACAAAGGCAACATCTCGCATTTACACTTATTGAGCTTATTATTGTCATTCTTATTATCTCTTTGGTAGGGTTTATGGTCTTTGCTGAGGTCAAAAAACAGGAAGAGAAAGCAGATAAGGTAAGTCCTCTCTCCTTGCCCAGTGCCCTACGAAAAGCCTTTGGAAACTACCGTGAAGAGATTGAGTTCTTTTGCATTCATAAATCCAAAGAGTGCTATATCGCTAGAGGGGCAGAGATTTTACCCTATGAAGGGTTGGTGAAGTTGGGCAACGAAGTAGAGATCTATCAACTCGATCGACACGATCAGATGATTCAAGTGGATGAACTTGGTCGCATTAAAGATACCAAAATTACCTTTCGTTATCAACTTCATGCCAACGGGAGCACCTCTCCCATGGTTATTGCCAACAGTGAAGGGATCTACTATCTTCCAAGCTATTTTGGTAAACCTCAAAAAGTTGAAAGTCTCGATGAAGCAAAAACCCTATGGATTAAACCTCAATACGACCTAACCGATAAAGGAAATTACTACTAATGCAAACGCCTCAACATCATGCAGGTTTTACCCTCATTGAGGTCCTTATGGCCGTCATTATCGTTACCATTGTGGTCATGGGGGCCATGGAACTCCAAGGAAAAAATCAAGACATGGCCGAGTACATTGGTCAACGAGGAAAAAGTGAATTGGCCAACTCTCTCTTTCTCACCTCCAAAGCCTACCGCTACGATAAAGATGAGAAAAACGCCTATGAGTTACTTCGTGATGAGTTTACCATCAAAGATGATGAGAGCCGAGAGTTACTCAAACAGATCATTCGACAGATCAATATTACTGAAGAAGAGGAGTTACCCGTTTCGCTTGAAGAGAGTGGTCCTCCCATCTTTACCTTTTATACCAATGAAGTCCTTCTCAAAGGGGAGTATCCCGCACGGTACTACAATTTCCGATGAGAGGAGACTCGGCGGGCATGAAGCACCAACATCCCCCACGCCATCAAGGTAATAATTGCTTCCACTAAAAAGAGATACTCTCCGTAGATTTTACCCGAAAGTAATGCCCCCAACGATCCACCCAGTCCAAACCCAATCCCTAAAACAAACTGCTGTGCCAATCGTTTCTGTGCGTAGAGTAAAAAAACATAACTGATCATCGCGGTGTGGTAGAGTGCAAAACTAACCGCATGCAACGATTGTGCCACAAAGGTCATTCCAATACTCTGAGCATAAAAATAGAGCAACAACCATCGTACCACGGTCACAAGGGTTGCAAACTGCAACAGATAGAGCAGATTTTGTTGCAACAGTCGCCCCTGAAAAAAGAGCATAACAATTTCACAAATCACCCCAAAGGTCCACATCCAACTTGTCATCTCCAAACTCACCCCATGATCCAATTCATAGATGGTAAAAAAGTTATAAAATCCTCCAAATGCTACCTGCATTAAAAAGATACTAACCCAAAATGCCCAGAAGCGTTGTAGGGAAAAACTACTCGCTTCCTCCTTGGTCCCATGACGCTCCTCTGCAACCCAATCCAACAGACGTATCCCTACCAATAGGGTTAAAAATGCCATGCCGGCCAAATAGTAGAGCGCATCAGAAGGTTCATCAAGGACTTTTCCTAACCAAAGTGCCATAACAATAAACCCTACCGAACCCCAAAGACGTATCTTACCATACTCTTTTTTGGCAAGATGCTCTAAGGCAATGGTCTCCACAAACGGTAAGGATATGCCCATCGATGCTCCAAAGATTAAATTGACCATAAGATAGAGCCAAAACTGCTCTACTGTACCGATAAAGATCAATGTCGAGATCAACATCAATCCTAAAGAGAGTCGATAGACATCTCGCGTTAAAGGGATAAAATATTTAAAAATAAACGGAAGTAAAAAACGCATAAAAGGGGCCGCAAAATAGATCACCCCCACCTCTGCCTTGCTATAGCCAAACGAGAGCAATACTTGGGGCATAAAGATCACATAGACCCCAACCAAAGCAAAATAGGCAAAATAGAAGAGTGCTAAATAGGGTTTCATCTATGCCTTATCAACAATGACGGTGGTTTGACTCAGAAGATCATGCAACCCTTTATGGTCCTTACGAAAAAACATCATCAACCAACCCAAAAAAGTTGCCAAAGCAAGGGGCATTAAGAGATTACGAAAAAGCAGTGCTAGAAGTGATGGCTGTTGATATGTTTGACTCTCTACCACCCGCAGATTGTACGCTTTGTACCCAGGGGTCTGCCCGTTACCAAAATACATAAATGCCGTCTGAATCAAAATCAATGGTACCAAAATATAGATCCATCCCATAAGCTTATGCTGAGCAAACCCTTCACGCCCATCCATTACTAGATAAAAGACAATATACATAATGGGCATCAAGAGCATGAAAGTATCGGTTAGGGCTGCTTTGGTCTTCTCCATATTACTGGCATATATCACCCCTTCCTCTTTGGATTGAGAATGCTTTTGAGCTTTAATTCGCCCCTGCTTAATATCACGAAAACGCTGTTTTGCCATGGTTTCCCCCTTTTTGATGCGTATTATATCCCATTACATCTTGGAACCAAGGTTCATTGAGAAGATCGGTAAGAGCATGGCTGAGACAATAATACCAACAATTCCCCCAATAAAGAGCATCATAAAAGGCTCCAAGAGACTGAGTAAAAGTTTCATCTTATCATCATTCTCTTCCCGATAAAGGGCAGCAATGTTGCTTAGAATCTGTGCCACTTCACTCGACTCCTCTCCCAGTGCCAATGCCTGCATAAAGTTTCGCTTGGGTTTGGTCCCTTTGACCCGTTGGAGTGCATGAGAGAGTTTATTCCCCTCAATCACCTTTTGAGCTGCCTCCTCAAAGGTCTCTTTGAATGCGGAGTTACTAAAGGTGCTTGTTGCCAGTTTAACGGCATGGGCATAGGAGACTCCCGATTCCAGCATAAGTGAGAGAATATAGGAGAAACGTCCCAACTCATGGTTTTGAACCAATCCCCCAACCACAGGTAACTTCAAGACAAACGCATCATAGAGACGCTTGTAGGCAGGAATATACTTATACGCCAATTTAAACGCCACAATCGTCCCGATAAACCCTAAAATCAACCCAACATAGTGCGCTGAGAGGAAATCACTGATCCCCAAAACAAACTGGGTAATAGCAGGGAGCTCTTGACCGGTATCTTTGAAAATACCTGTAATTTTAGGGACCACAAAGGTGATCAAAAACCCTACCATTCCAATGGCTACAATAAAAATAAACATGGGATATGCCAAGGCATTTCCTACTTGCTTTTTAATCTTGGCTTGGGTGGAAAAAAAATCCCCCATCTGGATCAATACCGAGACCATCTTACCACTTTGACTTGCCACGTTAATGCTCTGCAAGAAAAAATCTGGCATGGCATAGATATTTTGCGTATTAAGGGCATGATAAAGTGATTTTCCCTCCTCAATCATGGTCCGAATCGAAGCTAAAAAAGAGGCATATTTTTTCTCTTTTTGGTGTTGATCCTCAATCAAACGAATGGCCGTTAAGATCGCCATGCCTGAATTGAGATACGAACTCAACTCCTTGGCAAATGAGCTAAGCTGTGGTCCATCCATCTCTCGTTTGGAGAAGTTTTTAAAGGTAATCTCTTTGGTGGCATGAATATCTTGATAGAAGATTCCCTGAGATTTTAACTTTCGTTTTGCTTCATCAAGGGTGGTCGCCTCAATCCCCCCTTTGACCGATTTCCCCTCTTTGGTAATGCCTTTATATTTATATAACATCTATAAATTCTCTTATTTTAGATTTGATACGCCATTATAGCATCTCTGTTTGAAGAGAAAAATTAAAATTTATTTAAGCTAGCCCTTACACTTCACAAAAGGAAGCAGATGCTATAATTCACCTTCATATCTCAACAAAGAGTCCTCTTATGCCCCTACAGTTACACCAAAACATTAATCTCCTCTTTTTACTGCTTGTTGGTAGTTTTGTTGCCAATATCTATTTAAGTCCTCTTGATATTTTAACTATCCTCATCTTTAGTTTAATCATTGAACACCTCTTTTTATACCTTAACCCTCATCGAACGTTTTACTTCTCCTATGCAACGCTCTCAAGTGCCGTGGGGGTTATTGTTTTGATGTATGCCAATAGCTTGTGGCTCTATTTTTTTGCCCTTACCGTAGGACTTGCACAAAAACACTTCTTAACCATTCAAGGAAAACATCTCTTTAACCCCTCCAACTTTGCACTGATTATGGTCCTTACCTTTTTTTATCAAGATGCCCATATTATTACAGGACAGTTGGGTGATGAGGTTTGGCTCTCTCTTGTGGTCTCTTTCATTGCCATGATCATACTTATCCGTGTAAAGCGTTGGCTCATTCCACTGAGCTTTACCCTTGGCTATCTTCTACTACAGTATCTATTGGTCGTCTCCTATGACCCTGTTTTGGTTTTTGATAGCATCTACCGTCGTTTTTATGCCGTCACCTTTATTCTCTTTATCTATTTTATGTTAACCGATCCCTCAGTCACCCCAAAAAACTGGCAAGCTCAAATTCTCTATGCCTTAGGAATTGCCCTAATTGCTTCTCTGCTCGATCGCCATTTTGGGTACCGTGTGCAACACCTTTTTATGGCGGTCTTTCTACTCTCCCCCATGGTGGTACTTCTACAGATTAAGATGGATCCATTAACACGCTTTAAGTGGGGAAGTATTATACTTAGCGGGATTGTGCTTCTCCTCTACTCTATTGAGATGCACCCACCCTACTACATTGAGATGAATGGATAAAAATGAAACAAGAGACAAAAATAAGCTTAGCAATATTACTGTTAGGTACAGGAGCCATTGGTACCTACTGGTTTTTAACCCCCTCCTCCACCCCTCACCCCACAGCAGAACGTATCGTTTTACCCCAAGATCGAGAAGAGAATATCTACCAAAACCTTCCTGAAGTGCAACGCTATCGCCAAGACCTACAAGCCCACCTCGCACGAGGAGAGGCGGTACTGCCCCTTCAAGACAACGAATTGGATGCCCAAGGAAAAATAGTGCAAAATCTCCTGCTCAGAAATCAAGCTTTTTTAGCCGATACCAAAAATGCTCAAGGGGAGCTTGAACACAACGACATGATGACCATTCGTCCAGCTATCATCAGTGCCATATCCCCCAAAACACAGAAACAATGTCAATCGGGCAACTGCTATCAAGCCGAAAAATATAACTTTGTCACCAACACCACCACCCGTGCCATCGTTGATACGACCAACCAAAAGGTTCTAGAGATTAAACGCTTTCAAGAGATGCAACCCGATGTTAGTCTACGACTCACCCATATCGCCCAAGCCATTGCCCTAAATGCCCCAGAGGTACAACACGAACTAGGAGGCAAAAAACCCCAATTCAAAGACATGAGCATGGCAAACGTTCGTGGAGGACTGCACAACTCCCCTTGCGACAACGCCAATCACCTCTGCGTTGCCCCCACTTTCTCCTATCATGACAAAGCAGAGGCACTCTGGGCGATTGTGGACCTTACCGACCTCAAACTAGCCGCAGCCAAGTGGGCAGGACTGGGAAAAACCACCACTCCCTCTTGTATCTCCGAACGATCATTACAAAATCGCTACATCATGGAGAACTTTTGTCAAAAAGATACCCACTACGAAAAAGATGGGTGGAGATTTACCTACCGCATCACGGGTTCGGATGGGCTAGAGGTCCTCAATGCCACTTTCCAAGGTAAACCCGTGATTAAATCGATGAAAATTGTCGATTGGCATGTGAGCTACAAAGCCAAAGAGGGGGCATCTGCTCTTGATACCTCACAGGATACCTACGTCGAAGGGCGTAGAGTAGAGTATATCAAAGGAGACAACGATGAATTCTTCTTTGGCTACAACGATGCCATGGGGTGCCCCATGTTCTCCACCTCTGTGGTGCTTCCCTTTAATGCCCCTCAAATCAAACCCCTTCCCAACGAGGGCAACACCACTGGCTTTATGCTCACCCAAGACTACCGCAATCCCAAATGGCCCATGGCGTGTAACTACCGTTATGAAAATCGCTTTGAGTTCTACTCGAATGGCTCCTTTCGGGTGGTAGGGGTCAACAAGGGACGAGGATGCGGTGAGAATGCCCTCTACCGTCCGGTGATGCGTATTGATATGGCACTTAATAATCATGAAGCACTCTATCACTACGATGGCAAATCATGGCAACAGTGGCTCAGTGAATCCTCTGCCTTTCAAAAAGATGCCAAAGGCTATGCCCAAGGTAAATACCTCTATAAAATTGTTGAGAAAAACAGCACCAATGGCTACTATATTGAACCCAACCGTGGACAGTTTCATGACAACAGTCGAGGGGACAATGCTACTCTCTTTGCCACCCGATACCAAGAAGAGGAGGGAGCGGAGGATCTCCTTACGTTGGGTTCCTGTTGCAAACTCAGTGAAGATGGGGTGGAACGCTACCTGAGCAACCATCAAAATATTGATGGCAAAGATATTGTCTTATGGTACGTTCCACGTATTCGTAACGATGCACGCAAAGGGCATGAGTACTGTTGGGCGGATACTGTCTTGGAGGATGGTGAACTCAAAGTCAAAGTCTGGCCCTGCGTTGTCGGCCCCAAGTTTGTTCCCCTAGGAGCCAACCATGAATAGATATCTCCCCATTGTTGCCTCCATTACTGTTGTATCACTTGGAATGTGGGGAGCGTATCACCTCAAACACCAATCTCACACCACTCCACCCAACATTGGAACGTTTGAAAAAAAACAGAATTGTATTGGGCATACCCATTTTTTGGATCGTATTACCAGAGGAGCACCCGTTGCCATTGACCTCACCCAACAGAGCTATCGAGGCATTGCCTTTTGGGTAGGACGAAAACTCAATCGAGTCATTCACAAAAAATCATGGGAGCGATTTGAGCACATGGGAACCTATGTCTCTGCTCCCAATGGGGACATGTACATTGCCCCCATGCCCTATATCTCGATCAAGCCCACCACCTTTAATCTGCAAAAAAATATCTACCGTCTCGACTCCAATACCGGACAACTAACGATTTGGATGCGTCTTGAGGATGTGCATGCCTCTTCCACCAACCCCTTTGGAGTAATGGCAATTGAGTACGATTGCGATGATGATACTCTCTGGGTAGCTGCCCTTGATGAGAGTGACTACCATCACGAGCGTGGGGTTATCTATCATATCGATATCAAAACTAAAAAAATACTTCAAACACTCCATGGCGTGGATGCCCTAAGCCTCAAGCTAATCCATACCAACCGAGGAAAGTATCTCTTTTTTGGTTCCGCACGCAAAAGTTATTTAGGGTTTTATACCATTAAAAATGGTCAACTAACACCCCCCAAACAGATTGCACTACACCTTCCAGACAGTAATTTATTTATTCGCAAGATTATTGTCACTGGAAAAAACAGACTGCTCCTACAAACCATTCCCTTCTCCTATACACTGATTGCACAAACCGTAGAACAAGGGGTTCGAACCCATTATAAGGTTTATTGGAATGAGAAAAAAGGATCTTGGGAGTATGAGAAGAAGAGGTAAAGAAAAATACGTAACGCTATCTCAAGCATGAGATAGCATTACACAAAAGCGTGAGTCGCAATTAAAAGTGAGGTAAAATATTCCCAGCACCTGGGTGAGTTGCAGATACTACGGTTGTATCCTCTTCACTTGTATTATCATCACTCTCACTACTAAGGTTATCATCAACAGCAGCTGTTTCATCTTCTGTTGTTTCTGTTAAAGAAGTGGTTCCATCTTCTGTTGTTGTGGCAGTAGTAGCCGCCGCCGCTGCATCCGCATCTGTTACACTGTCTGTATCATTGGCGAGGTTGGTTGTTGATGCTACAGAAGAGTCATCACAATCATCACCAGAACATCCAGAACTTCCACATCCTGTCAATACACTCGCAGCCAAAAAGGCTACCAGTGATAGTTTAGTTAATGTTTTCATCTATGAACGCTCCTTAATCATTTATATCAGAATAAACCCAGTTCATCTCTGCCGATGCACCTGCTTTACTTCCTATCATTTGGGTAATAATTGCCGGAACGCCTACTGAGAATTCAGCAAATCCATTTTTATCATCAAACGCACCATCCATCTTCTCATTTTTCTCAAAGGCAGACGCATCAATGCTCTCTAGCTCTTTATCATTGGTATCGGGTATTGTTCCAGGAAGATCGGTTCCAGAAGTAATAATGGTACCGCCAACTTCAGCAAGTTTAGACCACTCATCTTCATCATACAATCCACTTACTTCTGTTTGGAAATAGTACCCCCGACCAGTATCTACCTTGTCTTGTGTTCCAAGAAGAGCATTATAGACAGTATAGTTATGCACTCCTGAATAACCTTTATCAACACCATCAAAAATTTTACCTGCTAAGTCTAACTGTGCTAATAATCTTTTGTATGGTTGTGTAAGAAGAACAATATTGTCTTCTGGTCCTAAATGTGTGTCTTTATTATTAAAAGTATAGATAGCAGTTCCTACATTAAAGATCTGTGCATCAGCTGAAACACATTCCTGATCATATTTTACACCAGGGGTAGTTGTATTTGCTTCATCATCATCATCTGTTACATCATCATCTGCTATAATACAACGATCTGCAATGGATGCATACTCTCCTTCTGTCCATAAAAGTCTTGTCTTCTTTTCATCATCCGTAAAGTTGGTAATAGCAGTTGCAGGCAATAACATATCTCGTCCCTCTGCAGAAATACGTACTGTTCCCGTTAAAACATTATCCACATCAGTAAAGTCTGCATACGAAGTATAAACTCCAGGAATACCTGTATTATTTAGATTTGAAGTCCATCTTCTCCATCCAACCCGTACATCACCATCATCAATATTTGGAGCAGTCTTCTCTTCCAATATAAACATACTATTTTTCAATACGGGAGTTGCTCTGTCTAGATTTCGAATATTTCTCCATGTATCATCAGTTTCAACCCTTCCAGAATCAAAAATAGTTTCGTCACTACGTGCCTTATCTAATGTAGCAGCATACGCAGCATAAAGACCTGCATGATCATTGTGGAAAGCTAAGGTCTCACCAGCAGCAGTAGTAGGAGTTTGCTCCATTCCAAAGATAACCACATAACCTTTTTTTGAACGTAACTCCTCAGATTCATAAGGACGAGTGTTAGCAAACTCAATTAATGCTTGATCCGTTCGATCAACACTGGTTGAGTTCATATCTACTTGATGAGGGTAAATACCAAAAGTTTTAATGGAACCATCTTCCGAATAAACTTTTCCATCTTTAATCTTGAATCGACAGACATCCTTTCCTGAAAGATAGATGTTGAAGTCAAGTAATTCTTCTGAATCTTCTTGAGAATAAAATACTGCTTTTGCAACCACTGCATCTTTTGAGGTATTTCGTACTACAATTTCTGTTTCAAATCCATCTTCGCCAATAAACGCTGGAAAAATAAGAGCATCTCCCTTTTGATTTGCTGAAAGCTGAATAGGTGCGGGCGTATCTCCTGCTTCAGTATAAGAACTTTTAATTAAAAAATCCCCATTATTGCTAACAATGGTACCAATCTCATAATTATAGTAGTTGGTACCTTTACCTGAAGCCGCCTCAAACGCCATGGCCCCTGTTGACATTACAGCCACCGCCGCAGCAGCTGATAAAATTTTTCTTGTATACATTAAACATCTCCTTTTGTATGTGTGTGTCTTGTTGTTGTATGTAGACATAAATAGTGGCTCTCATCTTAAAATTAATAACCACAGGAATCTGTCATAGAAGTATTCTACATGAAGAACTCTTAAATCATACTTGTTTTTTGAGATAAAAAGTGATTTTGTTTCTTAAAAAATTATTAAAAAGTGTAGAATTTGTGTAGATTCGATTTTGGGGTATAAATTCTAACCAAAAAGATTATTTCTCTTTGGTTAGATTATTCTCTAAGGAGGATGAGCAGGGGATAGTTCGAAGTATATCGGAGGTCTCACTGTACTCAATTTTCTCACCGATACATTGTCCCTCTTTAAAGGTGACTTGAATTCTCAAAACACCTGACTCATAATAGTTTTTAAGCATACCATCAAGTTGATTGTTTTTAAAACTGTTCTCCTCTTTTAGTTTTCCCGAGGGATAATAACTTTTTCGTATCCCTTCCTTCATACCATTTTTATAAGGAATCTCTATCCCCAATTGTCCCGATTCATAATAGCCTTTTTTAATACCATCTATTTTACCATCTTTAAATGGTGTCTCATACTTAATTTTTCCTGAAGGATAATAGCGAAGGGTAACTCCATCACGTTGATTATTCTTATAATAAATCTCTTCTATTAATGTACCCTCTTGAGTATAACGCTTCTCTACTCCGTGACGTTGATCTTGATGATACGTAATGCTCTGTTTCAGTGTTCTATCAGGATAATAGCTTGTAACATTCCCCTCCAGTTTCCCATGGCGGTATGGTATCTCTTGATAGATTTCTCCAGAATTATAATACTTTCTTTTAATACCATGTGGTACTCCATCGACAACAGGCGTTTCAAAAAGCACTTTAGAGACATTATGCTCATCCTTAGCGTAAGCTCGAACCACCCCCGTGATGGGTTGATTGGTAGCCTTGGCGTAACAGATATTCTCTTTGATAACGGTCTGATTCAAATCGTAAAAAGCCGTCTGTTGCATCTTTGTTTGCTGATGATGCTGTGTATCTCCGCAAGAGAGAAAGAGAAGTGGTAAAGATAGTAGTATGGGTGTTAATTGTTTCATAGATATAGATCCCTTTGTCTCAAAAAAGTAGATACAATTCTATCTACTTTTACTTAAAATTTATCCAACAGCCTAAAAGACCCCACAAACCATCTTGGTCACCACAAATCCACCAATCACCAACCAGAGGAACATGCCCAGTCCAGTATAGAGTGGTGCTAACCCTAGACCTTTGAACTTTGAGAAGCGGGTTCCCATGCCCAATGCGGTCATTGCCATGGTAAGTAAAAAGGTATCAATCTCATTGATGGTTGCTACAATGTCTTCAGGAACCAGATGCAATGAGTTAAACCCCGCCACCCCAATGAAATAGACCGCAAACCAAGGAATGACCAACTTTACCTCAGCACCTGCACCCCCCTCTTTTTTGGCAACATAACTCAGATAAAAGCCCAACACGATTAACATTGGTGCAATCATAATCACCCGCGTCATCTTGACAATCACGGCAGCATTTGCCATCTCTTCGGGAGCATTGGGTATGGAAGCAGGCACGGCAACAACTTGTGCCACCTCATGAATGGTTCCCCCCACATAGATACCAAACTCCCGTGCACTCATCTGCAAAATCCCTGTGGCGTTCTCGATGATGGTAGTATAGAGTACGGGATACAAAAACATGGAGATGGTTCCAAAGAGTACCACCATCGAGACCGCAATGGCGGTTTTATACTCTTCAGCTTTGAGTACCGGCTCCGTTGCCAACACCGCAGCAGCACCACAGACCGAAGCCCCTGAAGCGGTTAACATGGAGGTATCCTTCTCCATACCAAAAATCTTATGCCCCAACCATGTCCCCAAGAGAAAGGTCGTTGAGAGCATGATCAATGAGACCAAAAACCCCTCTAACCCTACTTCTGCAATCTGCTGAAAGGTAATTCGAAACCCATAAAAAACAATGGCAAAACGTAAAATCTTCTTTCCCGAGAAGGTAATTCCCGACTCCCATGCCTCAGGGAGTCTATTATGTAAGGTATTGGCATAAAAAATACCCATCACAATACCAATAACCAACGGAGAGAGTCCTAACGCTTTGATCGGTCCTAACGTAGAGATAAAAGTTGCCGCGGCAGCAAAGATAGCCACAAAAAGAATACCACTTAAGGTACCCGCACGTTTTTCAGGAGAAAATGGCATATGTTTCCTTTTTTTGATTTTTTTAAATAATTTTGCATTATAATATCTTTTCACTAAAAATAAAAATAAAATATTTTGATCAAAAAAATATTTTTGATTGATATTTTTGACTAACAGAAGGATAATTATGGCGTTTCAACACGCAATTGCACTCACCGGAGGGATTGCTACGGGGAAAAGTACCGCTAGCCAGTGGCTTGCTCAATCAGGGTTGTTAATCATTGATGCCGATACCATTGCCCATCAGATCCTTGATGAACAACATGCTACCATTGCACAACTCTTTGATCCCTCATTGGTCATCAACCAAAAGGTTGATCGTAAAGCCTTGGGAAGCATTGTTTTCTCCGATGCCTCCAAACGTAAACAGTTAGAAGCACTGCTTCATCCCCTTATCTATCAACGCATTCAAGAACATGCTCATCAAGCTGACAAGAAACAGCGTCCCTACCTTATTGATATTCCTCTCTTTTTTGAGACCAAACGCTACCCCATTAAAGAGAGTATTCTGGTCTATGCCACCCCCCAACAGCAACGTCAACGCCTGATGAAACGGGACAACCTTACCGCCACCGAAGCACAAAAACGTATTGATGCCCAGATGGATATTGATACCAAACGGACACTTGCTACGTACATCATCGATAATCAATCCGATCTGCAAGCACTTCAGGAAGCGTGTGATAAAATCGTAAAGCTTATTCTTTAATGTAATGGAAAAATTAAATGCTTCGACTCTCTCTTATCCTACTTTTGAGCCTTCATCTGCATGCAGTAGAGTATCTGCACATGGCAGATAAGGTCATTATCAAAAAATCAACCCGCATGCTCTATCTCTCTGCAGGTGGAAAGATCTATGCACGCTATCACATCTCCCTAGGTGCCCACCCCAAAGGTCCCAAAGAGAGAAAGGGTGACATGAAAACACCCGAAGGGGTCTATATCTTGGACTGGCGACAACCCAGTAAACGCTACAATAAATCGATCCATATCTCCTACCCTAATGCACGTGATAAGCGTCGTGCCCAAGAGCTTGGGGTAAAAACCGGTGGAATGATTATGATTCATGGAACCCCTACAAACTGGGGGCTCTCTCCCATTGGTAATTGGCTTCCAATGTTGGTGGATTGGACCGAAGGGTGCATTGCACTCAATAATGATGATATGGAGGCGGTTTGGAACCAGACTACCAATGGTACCCCCATCTACATTTTACCCTGAAAAAAACCTAACAAATTTAAGTTTTTTAAATGAAGATAAAATTTTTATGTTAAAATACTTTTATGAGTCAAACAAACCTTCGTGGAAAAAATCCACCCAAACAATCCCCCATTGTCAACCATCTAAACTGTGCTACCCTTGAAGGGCTACACGCCAAAGCCATTGAAGTCGAAGCAACCTTTACCAAAGGACTCCCCAACTTCTCCGTGGTAGGACTACCAAGCAGTGACATCCAAGAGGCAAAGGAGCGGGTCAAATCTGCTCTACTGGTTAACCAGTTTATCTTTCCACCACTCAAAATTACCATCAATCTAAGTCCAAGTGATATCAAAAAACAGGGAACCCATTTTGACCTCTCCATGGCACTGCTCATTGCACTGCACAAAACATCAATTAAAGAGGAACAACTCTTTGTCTTTGGAGAACTTGGATTAGGAGGAGAGATAAAGTCAAGTTCAAGTCTCTTTCCCCTAATCCTTTCACTCAAAGAACAGGCCCTTATCAGACGTGCCATGGTACCAGAAAATGCCATGCCCTACCTCTCTCATATTGCGGGGGTTGAGTTTATTCCCGTAAAAAATCTAGCTCAAGCCATTCAATGGTTTAATGATCCACAATGCCCCATAAAGTCACAACACTTCCAATACCATGCCCACTCCTTTGAGATTAACAATCAGACCTACTACGATGACCCCTCCATTACCGAAGATTTTGCGGATGTCAAAGGGCAAAGCGTCGCCAAACGTGCAGCACTCATTGCCGCAGCAGGCATGCACAATTTTCTAATGGAGGGCAACCCTGGGTGTGGAAAGAGCATGATTGCACAGCGTCTTCGAGAGATTCTCCCTCCCCTAGAAGAGGCGGAAATGCTTGCCATTGCCAAACATCAATTTCTTGATGGTACCATCCCCGATTTTCGTGCCAAACGTCCCATGCGATCACCCCACCATACCGCAACAAGTGCCTCCATCTTTGGTGGAGGCTCTCGAAAAGCCCGTATCGGAGAGGTGGCACTTGCCCATAAAGGGATCCTCTTTTTTGATGAGTTGCCTCACTTCTCCAAAAACATTCTCGAAGCACTGCGAGAACCCCTACAAGATGGAAAGGTAAATATCTCACGGGTCAATAGCAAAATACTCTACGATGCGGATATTATGTTTGTTAGTGCCATGAACCCCTGCCCCTGCGGTAACCTTCTCTCCAAACGCAACGCATGTCGATGCAGTGAGCTTGAGATTCGACGCTATAAAAATCGCCTCTCAGATCCCTTTTTGGATCGCATTGACCTCTTTGTGGTGATGCAAGAGATCAGCCCCAATGACCAAGTCGATATCAACTCTCGGGAGATGAAATCTGCTGTAAACCTTGCTTTTAAAGCGCAAAAAGAGCGTGGACAACAAGCACTCAATGGGAAACTCTCGGTTCAAGAAATTGATACCTTCTGCTCCCTTGATGGTTCTTCCCAAACTATTCTTAATACCGCCATTGAACGCTTTGGTCTCTCCCATCGAAGCATTGCAAGCATCAAAAAGGTTGCCCGAACCATTGCCGACCTTGATCAGAAAAAGATGATTGAGAAAGCGCATCTTTTAGAAGCACTCTCTTATCGTAGACGCTAGGATTAGATCCGATTTACATCATTTTTATATTTTTTTTCAAAAAAGCTTGACACCATAAGCTTTTTTGACTATAATTGCACTCCTTTTTAAGAGCTATTCTTAAGGGATAGTGGTTTTCGGAGTGTAGCGCAGTCTGGTAGCGCACCTGGTTTGGGACCAGGGGGTCGAAGGTTCGAGTCCTTTCACTCCGACCATGAAGATATTTAAAATAGAGTTCAGTAATTGATGGTAGGCGTAGTTCAGTTGGTAGAGCACCTGTTTGTGGCACAGGTTGTCGCGGGTTCGAGCCCCGTCGCCTACCCCATTTTAATAAATGACTAGGGTGTTTAACCTAATCACAATTACGAAGCACCAGTGGCTCAATTGGATAGAGCATCAGACTTCGGATCTGAGGGTTAGGGGTTCAAGTCCTCTCTGGTGTACCATGTGAATTATTAGAGCACTCGTAGCTCAGCTGGATAGAGCACCCGCCTTCTAAGCGGGCGGTCTCAGGTTCGAATCCTGACGGGTGTACCACCTACTTTTTAATGTTATGCGGATGTGGTGAAATTGGTAGACACGCCAGACTTAGGATCTGGTGCTTCACGGCGTGGAGGTTCGAGTCCTCTCATCCGCACCATCTTTTTAACTCCTTTTCCCATAAAATAGCACTTTAACTAACTTCTAAAACTCCTTTGAGTTCCTTTTAATGTATAATATTGGAAATAAAAGTACCACCCAAAGTACCACCCACTTTATAAAAGGTTTTCCAATGGCTATCAATGAAAAAGAGTATATCAAAACAAAAGAGAGAGGAATCAGGGTTCACAAAAAAGATAAAAGACTCTTCTTATTCTACTTTAAGTTAAATAATCGTAAATATAAAAAGATTTTTAAAGTCAAAGCAACCAACCACACCCCCTCCCAAATGTTAAAGACGGCAAGAACTGAGCTAGATAAGATCAAGGATGAGATTATTAATGGCACTTATGGTAACAGCCTTATAAAATTAGATAATCTATTTATTGAGTACATGAAAACCCAACCCCTCACCGACTGGACGCATAAGAAAAAACATATTTATGACCTCTATATAGGGAACAGCAACCTAAGCAATATCACCAAAGAGCCTACCCCCTCAATCATCAAGAAGAGAGAGAGTTTTAATAAAACCAAGATAGGTTATAAACCAGTGGGGGAGATCATGGAGAGAGATATACTTTTTATTATCTCCAAGATGGAGAAAGAACATAACCTAAGCCCACGAACTCAAAAGCTTATACTGGAAGTTTTAAACCCAGTTTTTGATTATGCCATTAGAAACAGATACTTAACCCAAAGCCCAACCACGCATATAACCATTAAGATACCATCTCAAAAGAAGATAGTCACCAATGCCACGGAGCTTTTTAAGCGTGTCTACGTGGGGATCATAGAGTATTATCATGATGAGCCATTTTATAAAGCCCTTTTTCTTTTTGCCTTTACAGGTAGAAGAAAATCAGAGATATTAAACCTCAAATGGGAAAATATAGATTTTACCAATAATTACTACTGGATAGAAGATACCAAGAATGGAGAGAAGCAGAGCTTTAAATTATCTCCCATGTTAAAGGTTACCCTCTTAGAGTTCTTGGATGATAAAACAGGGCTTGTTTTTAAAAGCCCCATTACTGGTAAAAAGATGGTCAATCTCGATAGACAAATAAAACAGCTTAGAAAACATACCAAGATTGATAACCTCACTCTCCATTACATGAGGAACATTCTAGTTAGTGCATTGGCTGAACAGCAAACCGAAGCCATTACCCTAAGTGGGCTACTGGGTCACAAAGATATTAACACCATAAACAAATATCTCTCTAACTCAACCATGAAGAGCAGTATCAAAGGGTTAGAGACCATTGATAAGATTTTAGAAGCTGAAATAATAGAGTAACCAAAAACACTATAAACTCTAACAGTTTATAAGGTTTTGCTATTTTATGGGTTCCTTTCACCACATTTCAGCACCTCTTAAAAGAAAACCTTATAAAATATCCCAATATAAACATAAAATATAAGGATTCAAAAATGGCAAAGCAGATTAAGCGGGTTAAAGAAAGCGTAACGATTAAAGAGTACAAAAAGTTAATGAACTTTGTAAGAACCTGAGTTCGACAAAGTTTATAACCTCAGTAGTCGTCATTTTTCCATCCTCCCAATATCAAAAAGCCTAACAGCCTGAGCCAACTCCCTACCTCTCTCGTTATAATGGGTAAAAATTTCATCCAAATACTCAAAGCCATAAAGGAAGA